>OBZH01000307.1_pt1 | contig 60675 bp, 58 predicted proteins | sample 1476881 | NCBI WGS metagenome assembly OBZH01 (sample SAMEA2580230, study PRJEB22360) | human gut metagenome | biome: human gut; feature: human-associated habitat; material: faeces | place: Denmark | collected 2008/2010 | reverse complement strand
AGGCATAAAAAAAGGAGCAACGCCTTGCTCCAACCTTTGTTAACCTTAAATCTAATACTATGAAAAACACATTGCAAAGATACGGACTTCTGTGAACTTAGCAAATTAACCAAGGAAAATCTTATGTTATATAACATAGATTAAGAATTTTCCCTTTCCGCTTAACGGATATTCGGTATTTGATCGTTCATATAAAGAGTTTTTTTATCTTTGCAACCAATTTGAATTACTAATCTTTATACTACGTATATGAAAAAGAAAAGACTGGGTCAATGGATGTTATTGGCCATCGTTTGTTTGAGTTTCTCAGTAGGAGAGACCTATGCACAGAAACATGAGTTCGCTAATTACAAGCGTTATGCGACAGAGAATGCGGCACTTGCACAACCTGTAAAGAAGGAAAAAAGAGTGGTCTTTATGGGCAATTCCATTACGGAAGGATGGGTGAGGACACATCCTGATTTCTTCAAAACGAATGGATATATCGGTCGTGGTATCAGTGGTCAGACGTCTTATCAGTTTTTACTTCGTTTTAGGGAAGATGTGATCAATCTTTCTCCGGCATTGGTTGTCATTAATGCAGGAACAAATGATGTAGCCGAAAATACGGGTGCTTATAATGAAGATTATACATTCGGAAATATTGCATCTATGGCAGAACTGGCGAAGGCAAATAAAATAAAAGTGATTCTGACTTCAGTATTGCCGGCTGCTGAATTTCCGTGGAGACGGGAGATTAAAGATGCTCCTCAAAAGATTCAGTCATTGAATGCTCGCATAGAAGCTTACGCCAAAGCTAATAAAATTCCGTTTGTGAATTATTATCAGCCAATGGTGGTGGGCGAGAACAAGGCCTTGAATCCTCAATATACGAAAGACGGGGTACATCCTACAGGAGAAGGATATGATATCATGGAAGCACTCATTAAACAGGCTATTGAAAAAGCGCTTTAATTATAGATAGAGTGTAGATAAAAAATGCCCTTTGATAAGATTTCAAGGGGTATTTTTGTAGGATTGGAAGATGCTAAGATGGGGTATGGGCATAAAAAAAGGAGCAACGCCTTGCTCCAACCTTTGTTAACCTTAAATCTAATACTATGAAAAACACAGTGCAAAGATACGGGCTTTTGCGAAATCTGCAAATTATTTCTCTTAAATAGGTGTTTTTATAACACTAATTAGCAAAAGCACGGGTTTCTTATAGATTTATTGATGTTTATAAGCCGTTTATCCCCACTTTTCTTTCATCAAATCTTCCAGTTTCAGCAGCTCGTTCCGATATTGGGCAGCTTCGATAAATTCCAGCTTTTTGGCGGCCTCCTGCATTAATTTGCGGGTACGCTCTATGCTCTTTTCCATTTGAGCTTTGCTCATATATTGTACGATTGGATCGGCTGCGATATTTGGTGAAGAAGGTTCCACATAAGCGTGTTTTTCTTTCAGCAGTTCATCGGCTTCGGAACTTGGACTGCCAAATACAGACAAGTTTCTCGCTTTCTTGATTTGTTGTGGGGTGATGCCGTTCGCTTCATTATAAGCGAGCTGTTTCTCGCGTCGACGGTTCGTCTCATCGATCGTAAGCCGCATACTATCTGTTATTTTATCCGCATACATGATTACTTTCCCGTTTACATTACGGGCAGCACGTCCTGCTGTCTGGGTCAATGAGCGATGAGAACGGAGGAATCCTTCCTTATCGGCATCGAGAATAGCGACAAGGGATACTTCCGGAAGGTCAAGACCTTCACGAAGCAGATTGACACCGATGAGTACGTCATAAACGCCTTGTCTCAAGTCATCCATGATCTTCACACGCTCTAATGTATCCACATCGCTATGGATATAGTTACATCTCACATTATTGTTGAGAAGGTATTCTGTCAGCTCTTCCGCCATACGTTTCGTAAGTGTCGTGACAAGTACCCGTTCTTCTTTTTCGATGCGCAGCTGAATTTCTTCCATCAGGTCGTCAATTTGATTGAGACTCGGGCGTACTTCAATAACAGGATCAAGCAGACCGGTAGGGCGGATCACTTGTTCTACAACGATCCCTTCCGATTGTATCAGCTCATATTCTGCCGGGGTAGCACTGACGTAAATCACTTGTTTTGTCATCTCCTCAAATTCTTCAAATTTCAGAGGGCGGTTGTCCATTGCGGCAGGCAGTCGGAACCCATATTCTACCAGATTGATTTTACGGGCACGGTCGCCTCCATACATGGCGCGAACCTGCGGCACGCTTACATGGCTTTCGTCAATAACCAGCAAAAAGTCATCCGGGAAGAAATCGAGAAGGCAATAAGGACGGGTGCCGGCAGCACGACCGTCAAAATAACGGGAATAGTTCTCAATGCCGGAACAGTGCCCTAATTCCCGGATCATTTCCATGTCATACGTAACCCGCTCGTACAATCGTTTCGCTTCATATTCTTTGCCGATAGATTCGAAGAACGCTACTTGTTTGGTCAAGTCGTCCTCTATTTCGTGGATGGCACGAAGAGTGGCTTCCTTGGTGGTCATAAATAAGTTGGCGGGATAGATCTTATAGGCTTCGAAAGGAGCGGTAGTCACCCCGGTAATCGGGTCCACTTCTTCTATACCATCAATCTCGTCTCCCCAGAAAGTGACACGAAGCAGAGTGTCCGAGTATGCAAGGAAAATGTCGACCGTATCTCCTTTAACGCGGAAATTGCCACGATTCAAATCGATATCATTACGGACATACAGGCTGTCCACAAGACGACGCAGAAAAACATTACGGTCAAGCATCCGTCCCCGTTCAATTTCGATTACATTTTTATAGAAATCCGACGGGTTTCCCATACCGTAAATACAGGAGACTGAGGAAACGACTACCACATCTTTCCGGCCTGAAAGCAGGGAGGAGGTAGCGGCGAGACGTAACTTGTCAATCTCGTCATTGATGGCGAGATCCTTTTCTATATAGGTATCTGAATTTGGCAGATAGGCTTCCGGCTGATAATAGTCATAATATGAAACGTAATATTCTACGGCGTTATTGGGGAAAAATCCCTTGAACTCGCTGTATAACTGCGCAGCCAATGTTTTGTTGTGGCTCAAGATCAACGTAGGCTTGTTGATGTTGGCGATCACATTGGCGATGGTGAATGTTTTTCCCGATCCGGTAACCCCCAATAAAGTCTGTGCGGGAACTCCTTGAAGTACCCCCTCAGTAAGCTGAGCGATCGCTTCCGGTTGATCCCCGGTAGGTTTGTAAGCTGATGTTAGTTCAAAATTCATAGTTAAATCCTAAAAAGTGGAGCAATATTCGGCAAAATAATTGAGATAACAAATCATTTTTCCAAATAAATCCTTTACTTTGCAACATATTAATATCAAAAAACAGATTCATACAACTAGTAATACCAGAAACACATGATTTGGAATGAGAGCATTGAGTGTATGGACCGCGAAAGTCTTCGCAAGATTCAAAGCATACGACTCAAGAAAATTGTGTATTACGTTTATCACAACACGCCTTTTTACCGGAAGAAAATGCAGGAAATGGGTATCACCCCCGATGATATCAATACGATTGACGATATCGTGAAACTGCCGTTTACCACGAAACATGATTTAAGAGATAATTATCCTTTCGGACTTTGTGCCGTGCCGATGAGCCAGATCGTGCGTATTCATGCCTCTTCCGGAACGACCGGAAAGCCGACGGTAGTGGGATATACCCGCAAAGACCTTTCTTCGTGGGCAGAATGTATATCGCGTGCTTTTACTGCTTATGGAGCAGGACGCTCAGATATATTTCAGGTTTCCTATGGTTACGGACTTTTTACGGGTGGCCTGGGAGCACACGCCGGAGCTGAGAATATCGGTGCTTCTGTAATTCCGATGTCCAGTGGTAATACAGAAAAGCAGATTACATTGATGCATGATTTTGGATCAACGGTTCTTTGCTGTACTCCTTCGTATGCACTTTATCTGGCGGATGCCATTAAAGATTCCGGCTATCCGCGGGAGGAATTCCAACTGAAAGTGGGAGCCTTGGGTGCGGAGCCCTGGACGGAGAATATGCGTCATGAGATCGAAGAAAAACTCGGTATTAAAGCATATGATATCTACGGACTGAGTGAAATTGCCGGACCGGGTGTAGGTTACGAATGCGAATGTCAGCATGGTACGCACTTGAATGAGGATCATTATTTCCCGGAAATTATTGATCCGAATACATTGCAGCCGGTAGAACCCGGACAGACGGGCGAGCTGGTATTTACGCACCTGACGAAGGAGGGAATGCCATTGCTTCGTTATCGTACGCGTGACTTGACGGCCTTGCATTATGATAAATGCTCCTGCGGACGTACATTGGTTCGTATGGACCGCATCCTGGGACGTAGTGACGATATGCTGATTATCCGTGGTGTCAATGTATTCCCGACTCAGATCGAGTCCGTCATTCTTGAGATGGAAGAATTCGAACCACATTATTTGTTGATAGTGGGTCGTGAAAACAATACCGATACGATGGAACTTCAGGTAGAAGTGCGCCCGGATTTCTATTCGGATGAGATTAACCGCATGCTAGCGTTGAAGAAGAAACTGGCAAGCCGTCTCCAAAGCGTACTTGGACTGGGAGTCAATGTGAAACTGGTAGAACCGCGTAGCATTGAACGCAGCGTGGGCAAAGCTAAACGAGTGATTGATAACAGAAAAATTTAAAATAGGTAATAGGTAATAAGTATTAGGTATTATCGTAGCTGCAACATAGAATCCATGTGGCTATTACCTATTACCTAATACTTATTACTTAATTAAAACTTTACGATAATGGTAGCAAAACAACTTTCTATCTTTTTGGAAAACAAGTCCGGCCGTTTGACGGAAGTGACTGAAGTGCTGGCAAAAGAGAACATCAATCTTTCTGCCTTGTGCATCGCCGAAAATGCTGATTTTGGCATTTTGCGTGGAATTGTATCCGATCCGGATAAAGCATATAAAGCATTGAAAGATAATCATTTTGCCGTGAATATAACAGATGTGGTCGGCATTAGCTGTCCGAATGTGCCGGGAGCTTTGGCAAAAGTGCTGGGATTCTTGTCGGCAGAAGGAGTCTTTATTGAGTATATGTATTCGTTTGCCAATAATAACGTGGCAAACGTCGTGATTCGTCCTAGTAATATGGATAAATGTATTGAAGTACTGAAAGAAAAGAAAGTCGACCTGTTGGCGGCAAGTGATTTGTACAAGCTGTAACCGGACGGCGGACCATAAGCGAACGGTGAACGAAGAACGGTAGCGCTGGTATACCAATGACATAGCGCGCTTGTTGATCGTTCACCGTTTATTATTGACTGTTTATAGCTTCCAGTTCGACGTCGTTTTTTCTCTTTTCGTCGATGTTTAACGCCTTTTATGTATTAAAAAACATAGATTAATTGGTTAATTCCCCGCGAATAAGTAACTTTGCGCAATATTTTTTAAAAGGATGAAGAAAAATATCATTATAACTTTGCTCGCAGCAGCCTCTCTGACATCGTGTGGAGAGTACAATAAGTTGCTGAAAAGTACCGATTACGAATACAAGTACGAGGCCGCCAAAAACTATTTTGCTAAAGGGCAGTATAACCGCTCAGCTACCTTGCTGAACGAATTGATTACAATCCTTAAGGGAACCGATAAAGCGGAGGAGTCTCTGTATATGTTGGGTATGAGTTACTATAATCAGAAAGATTATCAGACAGCTGCCCAGACGTTTATCACCTATTTCAACACTTATCCTCGTGGTACTTTCACTGAACTGGCACGTTTCCATGCAGGTAAATCCCTGTTCCTGGATACTCCGGAACCACGTTTGGATCAATCAAGTACCTATCAGGCTATCCAGCAATTGCAGATGTTTATGGAATATTTCCCGAACAGTACCAAGAAGCAGGAAGCACAAGATATGATTTTTGCTTTGCAGGATAAACTGGTGTTGAAAGAACTCTATTCTGCAAAGTTGTATTATAATCTGGGTAACTATCTGGGTAATAACTATGAGTCCTGTGTAATTACAGCTCAGAATGCTCTGAAAGATTATCCTTATACAGATTATCGCGAAGAACTTTCCATATTGATTCTGCGTGCCAGACATGAAATGGCTATTTATAGTGTAGAAGACAAGAAGATGGATCGTTACCGTGAAACGATAGATGAATATTATGCTTTCAAGAACGAGTTTCCGGAAAGTAAATACCTGAAAGAGGCTGAAAAAATATTCAATGAATCACAGAAAGTAATTAAAGACTAAATTTAAATAGATTTATGGACTACAAAAAAACGAACGCTCCCGCTACGACGGTAACCCGTGACATGATGGAACTCTGTGCTGACACAGGGAATGTTTATGAAACTGTTGCCATTATTGGTAAGCGTGCTAACCAGATTAGTGTGGAAATTAAAAACGATCTTTCTAAGAAATTAGCAGAGTTTGCTTCTTACAACGATAATTTGGAAGAAGTATTCGAAAATAGAGAACAGATCGAAATTTCTCGTTATTATGAGAAATTGCCGAAACCTGACTTGATTGCTACACAGGAATACATCGAAGGGAAAATTTATTATAGAAATCCGGCTAAGGAGAAAGAAAAACTTCAGTAATTTATTTTCTAACGAAAGAATTGATAGTCAAGTAGTAAGCGGGAAGCATTTTCCTATTCCTTATTGCTTGGCTATTATTGTTTAACTTAACTACTATAGAATACTTATGATTCAGCGAATTCAAAGTTTTTACTTATTGATTGTAACAGGGTTGCTGATTACAGCAATGTGTTTACCGATGGGATATTTTATTGACACTACAGGAGAACATCCTTTTAAAGCACTGGGGATAGACGTGAATGGAATTTTCCAGTCTACTTGGGGGATATTTGGTATTCTGATGCTGAGCGCTCTGGTAGCTTTTGCGACTATTTTTCTGTATAAGAACCGAATGTTGCAGATTCGTATGTCAATCTTCAATAGTTTGTTGCTGGTGGGCTATTATATTGCCTTCATTGCTTTTTATTTTGCATTGAAGAGCGATGCCAATCTGTTCCGTATTGGTTGGGCGCTTTGCTTACCATTGGTGTCTATCGTTTTGAATGTGCTGGCTATTCGTGCTATCGGACGTGACGAGGTGATGGTAAAGGCTGCAGACAGACTTCGATAAGAATGCGGGAAGCTCTCGCATTGGGAGTTCCTGATAGAATAAAACAGGCGCGAATTTCGCAGACTCACGGAAATATAAACCGTAGGTTCGAGCGAGATTCGCGCCTGATCTTTTTGGGTACTGCTTCTTATTTCTTTAAATCGAATAGATAAGTAAGCTTCACTGTAATTGTGCCATGAGCCGCACGGGAGAAATAGTCTTTCTTCGTTGTGCTGTAAAAGTCTGACAGAGCAAAATAATAGCGTCCTTCGAGCAGAAAACTACCGGCTTTCTTTGTTCTGAATTCTATTCCGCCGCCTCCGGCTATACCATAATCGAATTTGTTCTGGATTTTATCCCCGTAAACAGCTTTTTGTGTGTTTGTCAGGGTGTTCATGTCTATATTCTCCATGCTTTCAGATTCACCGATCAGAAGGCCGATCTGAGGACCTGCATTGATAAAGAACTGCAGTCCTTTTTCATTGCCGAAAGCCAAGTGGGCGAGGAAGGGAATGTCGAGATAGGTCATCTTTCGGGTGTACTTGCGGGTAGGATCTTCTACGGTCTGCCCATTTTCATCCATGATTTCGAATAACTCATCCCAGCCGCGCTGTGAGATATTTAACTCTACTTGCGCACCACAGATCATTGCAAAATACTTTTCGGAAATGTAGCGTGCCGTCAAACCTCCGGTAATACCCATCAATGAGTTCTGTTTGATTTTAGGAGTGAATGAAGCACTGTTTAAGTTGACACCTCCATTAAATCCGACAGAAAAGTTCTGGCGTGGTTCGCCAATCTGTGCGGTGGCAGGAAGCGCAAATCCCATCATCAGGGAAGCGGCAATCAGAAGTGATTTTATCTTTGTCATTTTCGTGTTATTCGAAGTCAAGTTTTACTAATTCAAAATTCTTCGTGAAGCGGATAAAGAATACTTTCTTATTAATGAATCCTCCCCAGTTGTTGACACGTTCGAATTTGAATCCTGTCTGTATCGGAGTCAGATTCATTTTCGGCAAATTGTTTTCCAGTTCCGAGCCATAGCGTGACAAGCCTTTCAGGAAGAAGAAGCCTGTGTCGAAACCAAGCATTCCGTAGCTTGGAAATTTACTCACCAAGTCCTTGCTATACCATTTGTGATAATTGTTGGTGAACTGTATGGCAGCCGGAAACAATGTATTTGTGTAGAACGATGAATAGAAATAGGTATCCAGTTCAAAGAAACTTTCCAGGTGATCCCGGGTATATGTCTGCCATTCGGGATAACCGAACAGATGAATATTCTGCTCTGGAGTATCTCTGACCAGTAGAATCAGTTGAGGAAGAACCTTGATTAACATGACATTTTTGCCGGAAGTCGGAATGAAAATATTGTCTTTGTCAGAGCGGAGAGCTTCCTTCAGCATATCCTTGGTTGCGTTCTCATTGACGGTTTTCATTGATATTCCCTTGCTCTTCAGCTCTTGTTTCATGCCGCTGATAAACTCGGCTTTTTCTTTATCTTCGCTGGTTGGCTCAATAAAGATAACATGAGCATTGGGGAATTGACGGGTAAAGTGTTCGTATACTTCCGAATATAAATAGGATTGCGGGGTATTAATCTGGTAGATGGCAGGATTATTAAATACTTCTTCCCCTTTTGAAGAGAAAGGAATCACCAGTCGTATATCATTCTTTTCTGCAAAAGTAGATAAAGGTTTGATCTGTTGCTGGTGCATCGGACCGAAAATGACATTCATGTTCTTCATCTCATTTTTCGCCAGAATAGTATTTAATGTAGAAACATCTTTTCCACAGTCATATACATACAGATCAATAGAAGTACCTGTACGTTTCAGACTGTCTACCGCCATCAGGAAACCTTCGTAGTATTCCACCATACGTTTGTCTTCCAGAAAAGGCAATAGCAGGGCCGCTTTGATAGTAGAGATTGCCTGAGGGGCTTCTTTGCTCTTGCGGAAAAGCTCATTGTTACTGGGGGGGATAGCGTACGGATCCTCTTTGGGAGTCGTCGGTTGCATGGTGGTTGCACTGGGATAGGGGATACAGAGGTATTGTCCCTTTTTCATTCCCTTTTTCAGTTCGGGATTGGCTGCAATCAATTCCTGTTCGCTGATTCCATATTCGCGGCTTACGCTGAATACGGTTTCTTTGCGTTTTACCTTATGCATATCTTTGCATCTGGATTGTACAGGTCCCTGTATAGCGGGTTTTTCAGCCGGTGCTTGTGCAGTTTCCGTTTCCTGCTCTTGTTCCAACGGAATGAGAATAACCTGACCGATACGGAAGTTTTCGGCGCTTAATCCCGGATTGGCTTCACAAATAGCTTTTGCAGATACATTATAAATGGTAGTCAGTTTGTATAAAGTTTCTCCGGCTTGAATCGTATGGAATGTTTCCCCTTTTTGGCTTTCTTTTCCTTTAGGGATTTTTATAGCTTGCCCGGCATAAATTTTCTCATCACATCCGGGATTCAGACGTATGATGTCGTTTGTTGTGACATTATACATCTTGGCAATGGAGTATAAACTCTGTCCTTTTTCGATGGTATGCAAGAAATAAGATTGGTTCTCTTGTGCATAACTAATAGCGTATGAGGCGCTTATAAAAAGCAAAAATAAGAATATTCGGCTTATCGGTTTCATCAATTTATAACTATTGGTTCTTGAAATCAAGGAACAAAGGTACGAATAATGCCCTATATCTTCATAAGATTTGAGTTAAGAAAATAATATTGTGCTTTTTTAGGAGCATATTTCGGGCGGAAACATTAATTTTGTACCGTTTATGAAGGATATGAATATGCAAGAAACAGAATATATTAATGTGTATGGTGCCCGTGTGCACAATTTGAAAGATATTGATGCTGAAATTCCCCGTAACAGTTTGACAGTGATTACCGGATTGAGTGGTAGTGGTAAATCTTCCTTGGCTTTCGATACGATATTTGCCGAGGGACAGCGCCGCTATATCGAGACATTTTCGGCCTATGCCCGCAACTTTTTGGGGAATCTGGAACGTCCGGATGTCGATAAAATAACAGGGCTGAGTCCGGTTATCTCTATCGAACAGAAGACTACGAATAAAAATCCCCGTTCTACCGTGGGAACAACAACGGAAATATACGATTATCTTCGTCTGCTCTATGCCCGTGCAGGTATTGCTTATTCGTACCTGTCAGGAGAGGAGATGGTGAAATATACGGAAGAACAGATTCTGGATTTAATCCTGAAAGATTATAAAGGAAAGAAAATATACTTGCTCGCACCCTTGGTTCGCTCACGTAAGGGACATTACAAAGAACTCTTCGAACAGGTGCGAAAGAAAGGATATCTCTATGTACGGATAGACGGTGAACTGCGTGAAGTGACGCACGGTATGAAACTCGACCGTTACAAGAATCATGATATTGAGGTAGTCATTGATAAACTGATAGTAGCCGAGAAAGATGATAAACGCTTGAAACAGAGCGTGGCAACTGCTATGCGCCAAGGTGATGGTTTATTGATGATTCTTGATGCGCAGACAGAAAGTGTCCGTCATTACAGTAAACGCCTGATGTGTCCGGTTACCGGACTGTCTTATCGGGAACCGGCTCCTCATAACTTCTCGTTCAACTCTCCGCAGGGAGCGTGCCCGAAATGTAAAGGATTAGGCGTGGTCAATCAGATTGATGTCGATAAAGTGATTCCCGACCGTGAACTTTCCATCTATGAAGGAGCGATAGCACCTTTGGGAAAATACAAGAATGCCATGATTTTCTGGCAGATCGGTGCTTTGCTGGAGAAGTATGAAGCTACTTTAAAAACTCCGGTGAAGGAATTGTCGGATGATGCGGTTGAAGAAATATTATATGGTTCGGATGACCGGATCAAGATCAAGAGTTCGCTGATAGGAACTTCTTCCGATTACTTTGTAACCTATGAAGGAGTCGTAAAATATATCCAGATGCTTCAGGAAAAGGATGCTTCTGCTACCGCGCAGAAGTGGGCGGAGCAGTTTGCCCGTACCACTGTTTGTCCGGAATGTAAAGGTGCCCGGTTGAATAAAGAAGCATTGCACTTCCGTATTCATGACAAGAACATCAATGACTTGGCCAATATGGACATCAATGAGCTATATGACTGGTTGATGAACGTAGATCAATTTCTGTCCGATAAACAAAAGAAAATCGCAGCCGAGATTCTGAAAGAAATTCGTACGCGTTTGAAATTCTTGTTGGATGTAGGATTGGATTATTTGGCATTGAACCGTAGCTCGGTCAGCCTGTCCGGTGGTGAAAGTCAGCGTATTCGCCTGGCCACACAGATTGGCTCGCAACTGGTGAATGTACTTTATATCCTGGATGAGCCGAGTATCGGGTTGCACCAGCGTGACAATCTGCGTTTGATCCGCTCGTTGAAAGAGCTTCGTGATATGGGAAACTCGGTTATCGTTGTTGAACACGATAAAGATATGATGCTGGCTGCCGATTATGTGATTGATATGGGGCCTAAAGCCGGTCGTCTGGGTGGGGAGGTAGTCTTCTCGGGAACTCCGTCAGAAATGCTTCAAACCGAAACGATGACTTCGCAGTATCTGAACGGAGAGATGAAAATAGAAGTACCCGCCAAGCGAAGAAAAGGAAATGGAAAATCTATCTGGCTGAAAGGAGCGAAGGGAAATAATCTGAAAAATGTAGATGTTGAATTTCCATTAGGGAAGTTGATTTGTGTGACCGGAGTATCCGGAAGTGGTAAATCGACGTTGATTAATGAGACTTTGCAGCCGATTCTTTCACAGAAATTCTATCGTTCTTTGCAAGATCCTCTGGAATACGATTCTATTGAAGGACTGGAAAACATAGATAAGGTAGTGGACGTGGATCAATCTCCGATTGGTCGTACCCCCCGTTCCAATCCGGCCACTTATACAGGTGTATTTTCCGATATCCGTAACTTGTTCGTAAGCCTTCCGGAAGCTAAGATTCGCGGTTACAAGCCCGGACGCTTCTCTTTTAATGTATCGGGCGGTCGTTGTGAAGCCTGTACCGGAAATGGATACAAGACAATTGAAATGAACTTCTTGCCGGATGTGTATGTGCCTTGTGAGGTTTGCCACGGCAAGCGGTATAATCGCGAAACGCTTGAAGTACGTTTCAAGGGAAAGTCTATTGCTGATGTGCTTGATATGACTATAAACCGTGCTGTCGAATTCTTTGAGAATGTGCCGCAGATTCTGAATAAGATAAAAGTCTTGCAGGATGTCGGTTTGGGCTATATTAAATTAGGGCAGTCATCTACTACCCTTTCCGGTGGAGAGAGCCAGCGTGTGAAACTAGCAACAGAATTGTCCAAGCGAGATACCGGTAAAACACTTTACATTCTCGATGAACCGACTACCGGACTTCACTTTGAGGATATCCGTGTATTGATGGGGGTACTTAATAAGCTGGTGGACAAAGGTAATACCGTCATTGTAATCGAACATAACCTGGACGTTATCAAGATGGCGGATTATATCATCGACATGGGGCCTGAAGGTGGTAAGGGCGGGGGAGTACTCCTTAGCTACGGGACACCGGAAGAGGTTGCGAAGAGCCAGAAAGGTTATACTCCTAAGTTTCTTCGCGAGGAATTAGGACTTTAATATTGAAGTATAAGTGTCGGCTTACTAAAAAGAAACAACAAGATGAAAATCAATAAAACGAATGCGGCGCGTCTGCTGGATAAAGCTAAAATAGCTTATGAACTGATTCCTTATGAAGTTGACGAAAACGATCTGAGTGCCATTCATGTAGCTGCCAACTTAGGCGAGAATATAGAACAGGTATTTAAGACACTGGTTCTTCACGGTGACAAAAGCGGTTATTTTGTTTGCGTCATTCCGGGTGAGCACGAAGTCGATCTGAAGCTGGCAGCAAAGGCTTCCGGCAATAAAAAGTGTGATCTGATACCGGTGAAAGAACTTCTTCCGCTGACGGGATATATCCGGGGCGGCTGCTCACCTATTGGCATGAAGAAACATTTTCCTACTTATATTCATGAAACCTGCCGGCAATTTCCGTATATTTATGTAAGTGCTGGTGTACGGGGGCTGCAGATAAAGCTTGCGCCGGGTGATTTAATCCGTGAATCGAGGGCAGAAATTTGCCGTTTATTTGAGGAATAAATCCAAAAAAGTATATATTTGCAGAATATATGTCATTAGAAAAATTATCAATCATTAATTAATAAATTTATATCTATGTTTGACAAACACCCTAAAGGACTGATAGCAGCCGCTTTAGCCAATCTAGGTGAACGCTTTGGCTTCTATACAATGATGGCGATCCTCGTGCTTTTCTTGCAAGCTAAGTTTGGAATGAATGGAAAAGAAGCGGGATTTATTTATTCAACTTTCTATTTTTCCATTTACATTCTTGCTTTGGTTGGAGGTATTATCGCCGATAAGACACGAAACTACAAAGGAACTATTTTCACGGGAATTGTGCTGATGGCAGTGGGATACCTGTTGTTGGCTATTCCATCCAAGACTCCGGTAGACAATCAGACCTTTTATCTGGTCATTACTTGCGCCAGCTTGTTTGTGATTGCATTTGGTAACGGATTATTTAAAGGAAATCTGCAAGCTTTGGTAGGGCAGATGTACGATAATCCTAAATACGCCAGCATGCGTGACTCCGGTTTCTCCTTGTTTTATATGTTCATTAATATCGGTGCAATCTTTGCTCCGTTTGCAGCAGTAGGTGTACGTAACTGGTGGTTGTCTACTTTCGGTTATAATTACGATGCTGATCTTCCTGCATTATGTCACGGTCATTTGGCTGGTACTTTGTCGCCCGAAGCTACTGAAACTTATCATACGTTGGTAGAGAAAGCTTCCAACGCTCCGGTACAGGATTATACAGCTTTTGCATCCGATTACCTGAACGTCTTTACTACAGGTTTCCATTATGCATTTGGAGTAGCTATCATTGCTATGGTCATTTCTTTGACTATCTATTTGCTGAATAAGAGAAACTTCCCCGATCCCAGCAAGAAAGCTGCTGCGTCTTCAGCATCTTCGGCTACTGTAGAAATGAGTACTCAGGAAGTAAAACAACGTATGTATGCCCTGTTCGCAGTGTTCGGAGTTGTTATCTTCTTCTGGTTTTCTTTCCATCAGAATGGTTTGACTTTGACTTACTTTGCAAAGGAATACACTGACCTTAACTTGTTTGGTATGCCTATTTCCGCTGAGTTATTCCAGTCGTTGAATCCGTTCTTTGTTGTTTTCCTGACTCCTGTGATTATGGCAATCTTTGCCAGCCAGCGCAGACGTGGAAAAGAGCCTTCTACTCCTAAGAAGATTGCAATTGGTATGGGTATTGCCGCATTGGCCTTTATCGTAATGGCTGTCGGTTCTTATTTTGCCAATCTGCCTTTGCATAAGGACATTATCGCTGTAGGAACTTCACCGGTGAAAGTGACTCCGTTCTTGTTGATGCTGACTTATCTGATTTTGACGGTAGCTGAGTTGTATATTTCTCCGTTGGGAATTTCATTTGTGTCTAAAGTAGCTCCTCCGAAATATCAGGGTATTATGCAGGGAGGATGGTTAGGTGCAACTGCACTTGGCAATCAGCTGTTGGTGATCGGTGCTATTTTGTATGAATCCATTCCTATCTGGATGACATGGACAGTGTTTGTGGTAGCTTGTACTATTTCAATGTTTACCATGATCTTCATGCTGAAATGGCTGGAACGCGTAGCGAAATAAGCCCGCTTGGTAATAAATAAACGAATGCCCCGGAACATTGATTGAATAACAATCCGTTCCGGGGCATTTTGTATATGGTTACCTTACTTTTCAGATATCCAGTCCCATGATATAATCATTCATATAGTACCCGTTGCCAATCGGAAAATCCCCTTCCCGCAATTTTCTCATACCCATCCGTTCATAGAACAGTAAAGCCTTGTTGTTACGGTTCACGTTAAGCTCCATTAAGCAAGGTTCCGGATGCACCTCCTTGATATATCTGACAGCCTCTCTGAATAAAAAACTACCGCAGTGTGCGCCTTGAAAATGGGGGAGGACATAGATTTTCTGAAGATGGAATACATTCTCTTCCTGTTGCTGTACGGAGACATAGCCACAGGGCTCATCCCCTTCATACGCAATAAAATAAACATGACCTTCTTCTTCCATTTGTTTCCGGATATTTTCGGGAGAGTACATCCAGTCCATCATATAGTCCAGTTGTTCGGGAGATAAGATCTCTTGGTAAGTGGCGGGAAATACTTCACCGGCCATTTGGTTGATCAGACCGCAATCATCTATCCTTGCTTTTCGAATAGTAAACATACGTATTTTCTTTTTTGTGGTTTTATGAGCTGCAAATATAGCTATTATTTCTTTTTATAATAAGGAGAAAACTTCTTAATGATTTAATTATTATTAAATTATAGTACTTTGCAATGCAAGGTACTAAAGTAATGCATATATTTGTCCTGTCAAAAAGAAAAATAACAATGAATGTAGACAATGTAAAATCTCAGATGAGAAAAGGCATGTTAGAGTATTGCATCATGCTTTTACTGCACAAAGAGCCGGCTTATGCTTCTGATATTATTCAGAAGTTGAAAGAGGCGCAGCTGATTGTGGTGGAAGGTACCTTATATCCATTGCTGACACGTTTGAAGAATGACGATTTGTTGAGTTATGAATGGGTAGAATCCACGCAGGGACCTCCTCGCAAGTACTATAAGCTCACAGAAAAAGGAGAGGCTTTTTTAGGCGAGCTTGAGATATCCTGGAAGGAACTGAACGAGACCGTGAATCATATTGCTAGTAGATAATTCGATAAAGAAGAAATAATAATGAAAAAAACATTGACTGTAAATTTGGGAGGAACTGTCTATCATATAGATGATGATGCCTACCGCTTGCTGGACGACTATCTGGCCAACCTGAAACATTTTTTTCGCAAACAGGAGGGGGCGGAAGAGATTGTGAATGATATCGAGATTCGTATTGCCGAGCTGTTTGCCGAGAAAGTGTCCGCAGGGAAGCAAGTCATTACCATTGCCGATGTGGAAGAAATAATTGCCCGGGTAGGCAAGCCGGAAGATTTTGGTGTATCTGATGACGAATCCGAACCGCATAAGAAGGAACAGACAGCTTCTTCCGGTCAGGGATATACACGGACCACTACAGCCCGTCGCCTGTTCCGTGATCCGGATAATAAGTTGCTTGGAGGAGTAGCTTCCGGACTGGCTGCTTATTTTGACTGGGATATCACGCTGGTGCGTATCCTGATGATCGTATTATTGTTTGTTCCCTATTGCCCGATGATTATCCTTTATATTATAGGATGGATTATCATTCCCGAAGCACGTACGGCAGCTGAGAAACTGAGTATGCGTGGCGAAGCGGTAACTATAGAAAATATAGGCAAAACGGTGACGGACGGATTTGAACGGGTTGCCGACGGGGTCAATAACTTTGTGAACTCGGACAAACCGCGTACCTTTCTGCAGAAAGTAGGAGATGTATTTGTGACGATCGCCGCTATCATTCTTAAGATATTCCTGGTAGCTCTTGTCATCATTTGCTGTCCGGTATTGTTCGTGCTCGCTGTGGTGATAGTAGCTCTTGTGTTTGCGGTGATTGCTGCGCTTGTTGGCGGCGGAGCTCTGCTTTATGAAATGCTTCCGGCTATTGACTGGACGCCCATAGCTACCATATCTCCTGTGATGACATTGCTTGGCACCATTTCAGGAATTGCACTCATTGCCATTCCATTAGGAGCTTTTCTGTACACCATAATGCGCCAGTTGTTCCATTGGTCACCGATGGGGACCGGCTTGAAATGGTCTCTGTTTATCCTATGGGTATTGGGACTGGTCATCGTGATTATCAATTTGTCAGCTCTCGGATGGCAGTTGCCGTTGTATGGACTGCATTGCTTTTAATATAAGATCGTTCTATTAAAAAAGAATAATATTTATTCTTTTTCTGAGAAATGTGCCCCGATAGTGTGTCCGGGGTACATTTTTTGTTTGTCCTTCTTTGTAAATCGAGATTTTTAATTAAGTTTGTGAGGACTTATTCAATAGATAAAGAAAATGGGTGAACATATATGTTTCAGGAGAAACGAACGTTTGGCTACCGTCAATCCTTATTGGAGAGGAAATCCGATGGTACGCGGACGTTTTTTTAACAGGCAGCACCGTTTCCGTCCCGGTATGGGAAGTGTGTTGAAATGGCGGTTGTCCCCCAATCCTCAGCGGAAAGAAAAGAAAACGGTGAAGTGGGACCCGAAAGTCTGTTATCTTCGTTCGCTGGATGCTGTGGTGGGAGATTCTTTAATATGGCTGGGACATAATTCCTTCTTCCTTCAGCTGGCAGGTAAAAGAATCATGTTCGATCCGGTTTTCGGCAATATCCCTTTTGTGAAAAGACAGAGTGAGTTTCCTGCCAATCCCGACATTTTTACAGAAATTGATTACCTGCTTATCAGTCATGACCATTTTGATCATTTGGATAAGCAAAGTATCACCCGTTTGCTGAATAATAATCCGCAGATGAAATTGTTTTGCGGTTTGGGAACCGGAGAACTGATAAAGAGCTGGTTTCCGGAAATGAAAGTGATCGAGGCCGGCTGGTATCAGCAATTGGAAGATGAGGGGCTGAAAATAACTTTCTTGCCGGCACAGCATTGGAGCAAACGCTCCGTACGTGATGGAGGGCAGCGATTGTGGGGAGCTTTCATGCTGCAAGGAAATGGTGTTTCTCTCTATTATAGCGGAGACACAGGGTATTCTACCCATTTTAGGGAAATTCCGGATCTGTTCGGAACTCCGGACTATGCCTTGTTGGGTATCGGTGCATATAAACCCCGCTGGTTCATGCGGCCTAATCATATCTCCCCTTATGAATCACTGACTGCCTCCGAAGAGATGCACGCAGGAATAACCATTCCGATGCATTACGGCACATTTGATTTGTCTGATGAACCCTTGCATGATCCGCCTAAAGTATTTGCGGCAGAAGCAAAGAAAAGAAAGATTCGTGTGGAAATCCCTTATCTGGGAGAAATCGTAAAACTAAGTAAAAGAAAGTAATTATAAAATAGACTGAGAGATGAAGAAGTTAGAAGTAAAAGACCTGAAAGAAAATTTCTTTGAGGCGATTGGCAAAGAATGGATGTTGGTTACTGCCGGCACCAAAGAGAAATTCAATACAATGACTGCCAGCTGGGGTGGCATTGGCTGGCTTTGGAATAAGCCCGTTGCTTTTGTTTTTGTCCGCCCCGAACGATATACGTATGAGTTCATCGAGAAAAGTGATTATCTGACACTTTCTTTTTTGGGCGAAGCAAATAAGAAGATTCATGCGGTCTGTGGCTCAAAGTCCGGTCGTGATACGGATAAGGTAAAAGCAACCGGATTGAAGCCCGTCTTCACAGAACAGGGGAATGTGCTTTTCGAACAGGCCCGCCTGAGTCTGGAAGGAAGAAAACTGTATGCGGATAACATTAAACCTGAATGTTTCCTGGATAAAGACTCCTTGGAAAAATGGTATGACGATGCTCATGGAGGTTTTCATAAAATGTATATAGTAGAAATCGAAAATATTTGGGAGGGAGATTAATTCTCCCTTTTTTTATTTTTTATCGGTAAAGCTTTGATAAGTGATATAAATATTATACATTTGCCCTAAACTAAACTATTGTAACACAACTAAAACTAAGCGTTATGAAAACAAAAATGTTCTTTCTTTGGGGGATTTGCGCTGCTTTCGCAGCTTGTAGTAGTGATTCGGATGATGGATCTTCTTTTCCATCTAATACTCCGGCAATTTTGGAAGTCGTTTCCTATAAGTTTGTGCAGGAAGATACGGATGTAGTAGAGCGGGTTGAATATCCTGTTGTAGTCTTGCAGCATAAAGTAAATAATAAAGATGAACCTCTTCCAATGATATATGAATGGGATGTGGAAGAGGAAGAGAGTTCTTTATTTGTATTGACTGAAGGTTCTTTGCCTGTTAATGCTGAAAATTTGGCGGATTTGAAGATTCCTGTTCCTACCATTGATGCTGTAGGTAAGCTTTTTATAGACGGGACGGGTACAAAGACTCCGTTGATTTTTGGAGAAACATTAAAAGTAAAGAATGGATCACGTTCTATTGGAAATATAAAGTATGAGATGCCTCCCAATTCAACTTATGAATTAACAAAACAAGAATGCGGGTATCGATGTACCTTAACTTTTTATTTGATACTGAAGGCCGTAAATAAGGGGGAAGGATACCATTTAAAAGGCAGATGGACTGGAGAACAATTAAGGAACAAAAAAATGACATTGACCGATTTCTCTGACGAAAAAGGTGCTGAAAAAACTGTTTTAATGGAGGCTCCGATTGAGCTATTTGAAAAGGATTATGAGACAAGCCTAGATTGAATCATAGACCTTATCTAAGTATATAGTAGCAATCGAAAATATATATCATGAGTAAAGTCTAGCGGATTTTAGATGTAATGCAGAAGGCTCTGAACTCAATTTGATTTGAGAACAGAGCCTTCATTATTTGTTTTATATCAAAGATTTATTTTGCAGGAGCCTTCAGCCATTTATCCAGCCACTCAAAGAAAGTGCGTTGCCACAAGACACCATTCTGCGGTTTCAGTACCCAGTGGTTCTCGTCCGGATAAATCAGCAACTCTGCAGGTACACCACGCATTACAGCGGCATCAAATGCGGCCATAGCCTGGTTAGCCAAAATACGGAAATCTTTTTCTCCATGAATACAGAGAATCGGAGTATCCCATTTTTCCACGAAGAGGTGAGGGGAGTTGGCGAAAGTACGCTGTGCTATCGGATTCTGTTTTTCCCAGTACGCGCCGCCCATATCCCAGTTGGCAAACCATTTCTCTTCTGTTTCCAGATACTGCATTTCCATATTGAAGATTCCGTCATGAGCGATAAATGCCTTGAAACGTTTATCGTGATGACCGGCTAACCAATATACGGAGAATCCCCCGAAACTAGCGCCTACACATCCCAGACGATCTTTATCTACATACGATTCTTTTGCCATCTCGTCGATAGCAGTGAAATAGTCTTTCATACACTGACCACCATAATCACCACTGATCTGTTCGTTCCATTCCACTCCGAATCCCGGCAATCCGCGACGGTTCGGGGCTACAATGATATAGTCGTTGGCAGCCATAATCTGGAAGTTCCAGCGATAAGACCAGAACTGGCTTACCGGACTTTGAGGACCACCTTCACAGAACAGCAATGTCGGATATTTCTTGTTCGGATCGAACTGGGGAGGATAGATCACCCATGTCAACATATCCTTGCCATCCGTCGTTTTCATCCAGCGACCTTCTACCTTACCCATTTCCAGCTGATCATAAATCTCCTTGTTCTCCTGTGTCAGTTGAGTGGCAGAACCATCCAATGCTACCGCATAGATCTCATCACCCATACTCATCGAATGACGTTTGGCAATCAGTTTGTCACCAAAGAGTGCTACCCCTTCATAATCATACATACCCGAAGTAATCGCCTTTACAGAATCATTCGTCAGGTCAAGAGAATAAATCTGAGTTTCTCCATGCCATACACCTGTAAAATAGATGGTCTTGGCATCGTTGCCCCAGACAAACGCATCCACATTAGACTCAAATGCTTTGCTGACAAAACGTTTCTCTCCGGTTTCCAGATTCATGATAAACAAACGGTTCAGATCAGCTTCATATCCATCGCGCTCCATGCTTTGCCATGCAATGTACTTGCCATCCGGAGAATATTGCGGATTGGTGTCATACCCCTTGTTTTCTTCGGTGATATTATCCGTTTTCTTTGTATTCAGATCATACACATAAATATCCGAATTGGTAGAAACAGCATATTCCAGCCCTGTTTTCTTGCGACAGGTATAAGCCACTTTGTCCGAAGTTGTATTCCATGCCAGTTGCTCAATGCCGCCCCAAGGTTTCATCGGACTTTCGTATGGTTCTCCTTCCAGTATATCCACGATATTGGAAATACCGTTACCGTCAAAGTCTGCCACGAAAGGATGCGGAGCAGTTGTCACCCATTCATCCCAGTGCTTATACATCAGGTCGGTGACAATAATACCTGTAGCTTTCGGCAGGTCCGGATATTTATCGGCAGTGCTTTCTTTGGTTTTCACTTGCGAGATGAACAGCAGTTTCTTGCCGTCCGGTGAGATAGAATAACCCTCGATGTCACCGTCGTAGTTGGTCAATTGTTTACGGCCGCTACCGTCCGGATTCATTTCGTATAGTTGGCTGCTTCCGTTGTCGTTGCTCAGAAAGGCCAGCTTCGTTCCTCCTTTTATCCAGGTCACCTCATTCTCCTGATAAGGAGTGCGGGTGATTTGCCGGTTATCGCTGCCGTCCGCGTTCATGACGAAAACTTCGCGATTACTCTTGTTCTCCGGTACACTGTAGTATGCTACCGTATACGCAATTTTCTTTCCGTCGGGCGATACCGCCAGTCCTCCGATACGTCCCATTGCCCAAAGGGCTTCAGGCGTCATACGCTTCCCTTCGATCTTAATATCGGATTTTTCGATAAGCACCTGATCCGTTTTGCCCGCGTCTTTTGTTCCGCCGCAGGCAGCTAACAACATTGCTGCCGACATCATAAATAGATTTGCTTGTCTCATATTTTATAAAAATGTTTATTTTCTTGCGAAGATAATGAAAAAAGGATTTAAATCTGCTTTTTCTGCCAGTTTCCTTTCTTCATATACCAGTAGCAGAAGAGGAGGATAAAGATTCCATACACACTTTCTGTTGTCCAGGCAAACGCAATGTCCATTTTAAGGTAAAGAATAAAATAAGTAGCGTAAGCTACATAAATTGTCAGTACACAAAGTTCCATGGCCAGTGCCGTGCGTGTGTTACCTGTTCCCGATACCGACTGGAAATACACATTGGCTGGTACCAGCACTACGTAGGCTGCGCATAACACCCATAAAGAAGGGATGGACGCAGCCCTCAAATCGGGCATATCCGTGTATATACGCAGAATCAGGTCGGGAAACAGACAGAAGAATATCAATATCGGCAGTACGAACACATATCCGATACGGATGTGCTGATTGATGGTTCCCCGTACACAATCTTTTTCGCCGGCACCGATAAGGTTGCTGACCAAAGATCCGCAGGTTGCAGCAAAAGCCATGGCGATCATAAACGGGATGCCCGACACATTCCGGATAATGTTCGCGATAGCCAATGACCGTTCTCCCAGGTGTTCCACGAACAGGAAGAACATAAACCAGGTAGATAAAGAAACGAAGTTCTGAATCATTGTCCACACGGAGACATTGAGAATTCGCTTCAATGTCCGGCTTTGGAATTTCGGCAGGATATTCAGCGCATACTTCTTGCAGTCAATCCGCTTCCAGGTATAGATGATAAAGAAAATCACCGATACCAGCTCAGCGAGGGATGAACCGATGGCTGCACCGGCAATGCCCAGTTGTGGGAAACCGAACTTACCGAAAATCAGGATATAGTTGAATATCACGTTAGAAAGCACCATCACGATGGAGTTCAGCGTCAGCGTCTTGGTCTGTGTCGTACCGACAAAGAAGGAGCGGAACATCACTCCGACAAATGAGAAAAAGAACCCGTACACCCGCCAATGAATATAACTTTCCGCTGCATCATAAATGTGAGGGGACGAAATGATATTCTTTAAAATAAATGGCGAGAATACGATGGAAAGTGTAAACAGAATCGCAGCAACCACTACCAGGAAATAAATCCCCTGATAGAAAATCGGTCCGATTTCCTTGTAGTTTCCTTCCCCGTTGCGACGGGCGATCAATATCTGTGCTCCTACGCTGAATCCGAATGCCATCATGAAAATAGCCAGGTAATAAACCCCGGCGATGGCGGATGCCCCTAATTCAATTTCCCCGACACGTCCAAGAAAGGCCGTGTCCGTCATGCCGATCAGCTGCTCCATAATCAGGCTGATCAGAATAGGGTAGGCGATCGTCCAGATTTGTTTATAAGTATATTTTGTCTTCATATTAAGTTTGTTTTTTAGAGAAAGAAAGCCGGACAAACCCCTTTCGGTTGCCCGGCTTTCTCAGAATATATCTTCGGATAATTTCTTATCGTTTATTCTGTTTTTGCTGCTGTAACTGTTCCTGTTGCTTTTGCATAGCTTCCAGGCGTGCAGCAAATCCGGTCTTTTTCATTTGTTTCGGGTCTTTTTTCTTAGCTTCCAGAATAGCCAGTAATTTTGTTTCGTCTGTAGTCTTACGCAACAAAATCATGGTTCCTACACTAATCAGTGTTGACACGAAATAATAATAGTTCAATCCCGAAGGATAGTCGTTCAGTACGAACAGGAACATAATCGGCATCAGATACATCATCCATTTCATCGCAGCCATTTGTGGTTGCGCTCCTGTATCCTGCATCGTCATTGTATACTTCGTGTTCAGGATGTTGGTTACCGTCATCAGCAAGCAGAACAAGCTGAGATGGTTGCCCAGGAACGGTATATGGAACGGGAATGTGATGAACGCATCGTAAGTGGACAAGTCGTCCGCCCACAAGAAACTCTGCTGACGCAACTCGATAGCGCTCGGTACGAACATGAACAATGCCATCAAGATCGGGAACTGCAATAACATTGGCAGACAGCCGCCCATCGGGCTCACGCCATACTGGCTGTAAAGGCTCATCACCTCCTGCTGTTTCTTCATCGCATCTTCCTGCTTCGGATACTTCTTGTTGATCTCGTCGATTTTCGGTTTCAATACACGCATCTTGGCAGAAGACATGTATGTTTTCCAGGTAGCAGGGTAAACTACCACCTTCACCATGATTGTCAGAATCAACAGTACGATACCCATGCTCAAGCCCCAGCCCGACAGCCAGTCGAATACGTTGATCGTGATAAACTGGTTGATCCAGCGGATTAACGGCCAGCCCAGATATACCAGTCTGTTAAGTTCCCATTTCTCTGTACGTCCTTTGTCCAGTGCCTTCAAGGTCTTGAAGTGGTTCGGGCCAAAGTAGAAGTACATTTCTGTCGGTTGTTTTCCGCTCGGATCGAAGAAGGTACTCATTTCTGCAGAATAATCCTTGATATATCCGCTTCCTTGTTGTTCCATTCTTGACTTCACAGAAACCTTGTTGAAGTCCTGGTCTGCGATGAATACAGAAGAGAAGAACTGGTTTTTGAATGCTACCCAGTCTATCGCTGTATTGCCCAGATCCTTTTCGTCATCCTTGGCAGCCGACAGATTATCTACATTGTCACCTTTTACCTTATAAGTCAGCTCTGAGAGGCGGTTTTCGTAAGTGAATCCCTTTTCCAGCTGGCGTGCACGCTGTGTCCAGTCGATGTCTACATACTCCGTACTGGCCAGTTTGCCTTCCATGCCTGTTGCTTTGATTTCAAAGTTCATCAGGTAGCTGTTCGGTTTCAGCGTATAGATAAAATCGATGTAGCTGGCGTTGTCCGCAGCCAGACGCATAGTTACGCTGCTGTCTGTCTTATTGACAGCTTCGAAGTAATAGTCCTTTGTCTGGATGGCTCCTTGCTTGTTGTAGAAGTTGAAACTCATGGTAGCATCATCACCGTCGAACAGTACGACAGGGTTTGTCTTGTCCTGTCCTTTGTATTCTTTCAGCATAGCCGAATATACCCGTCCGCCTTTCGTAGTGAAAGTGATTTCCGCTACGCTGTTCTGGATGCTTACTTTGGAATCAGTTCCATGCATCGCGTTGAAAAACAGGGCAGAAGAATCTGCTGCCGCCGCTGCACCTTTGTTTTCATTGGCGAGTGCGGCTTCTGTTTTTGCTTTCAGCGCTTCCTGCTGCTGTTGCACCACGGCAATAGAATCGTAGTATTTCTTCTGCGCAGCTATCTGCTCCTCGCTTGGACGGCTCAGATAACTGAATCCTACCAATAATATACCTATTAAAACGAGACCTGTAATGGTGTTTTTATCCATTCCTATTAATTATGAATTATAAATTTTTGAATAATAAATTGTCAATTGCCAACTGTCAATTGTCAATTCTTCTCGTTCTCGATGGCTGCCTTCACGAAAGCCACAAACAACGGATGCGGGTTCAATACCGTACTGCTGTATTCCGGATGGAACTGAGTGCCGATAAACCACTTCAATGCCGGGATTTCAACGATTTCCACCAGATCCGATTCGGGGTTGATACCCACGCATTTCATACCAGCAGCTTCGTATTGAGCCTTATAGTCATTGTTGAACTCATAGCGATGGCGGTGACGTTCCTGAATATGTTCTTCGCCGTAAGCAAGGTATGCTTTCGATCCTTTCTGAAGCACACATTCGTAAGCGCCCAGACGCATCGTACCTCCCATATTGGTGATCGCTTTCTGTTCCTCCATAATGTCGATCACGTTGTGCGGAGTCTTTTCATCCATTTCGCGTGAGTCGGCATCGGCATATCCCAATACGTTGCGGGCAAATTCAATAGCGATACATTGCATACCCAGACAGATACCGAAGGTCGGAATATCATGTGTACGTGTATATTTGATGGCAACGAACTTACCGTCGATACCACGCTGACCGAATCCCGGACCGATCATCACGCCTGCCATGCCTTTTAAGGCTTCGGCTACGTTCTCATCTGTCAGTTTTTCGCTGTTCACAAAGTGAACCTCCACTTTGCGGTCGTTGTAAGTACCTGCCTGTGACAATGCTTCACGGATTGACTTGTAAGCATCCTGCAAGTCATATTTACCTACCAATGCGATGTTGATGGGTTCTTTCGTTTCAGCAGCATGACGGCGTTCCAGGAATTTACGCCACGGACCTAGTCCCGGAGTTTCTCCTACGGGCAGCCCCATCTTTTCAAGGATTGTGCTGTCCAGTCCCTGTGCCTGCATCAGGAGAGGTACTTCATAAATTGTTTCTGCGTCGATAGACTGCACGACAGCCTTGTCATCCACATTACAGAATTGAGCTACTTTTTTGCGGAGTCCGTCGCTCAGCGGGTGTTCGGCACGAAGCACCAATACGTCCGGCTGAATACCTACGCTCTGGAGTTCCTTGACAGAATGCTGTGTCGGTTTGGTTTTCAGCTCTCCGGCAGCGGCAAGATAAGGCACATATGTCAGGTGTACGCAAAGAGCGTTCTTACCCAACTCCCATTTCAACTGGCGGATACTTTCGAGGTAGGGGAGTGATTCGATATCACCTACCGTACCACCGATTTCGGTAATTACAAAATCGAACTTGTATTTGTTACCGAGCAATTTTACGTTCCGTTTGATTTCATCCGTGATATGAGGAATCACCTGGATCGTTTTACCCAGATAGTCTCCGCGACGTTCTTTGTCAATAACACTTTTGTAGATACGTCCCGTAGTGATGTTGTTAGCCTTTGTAGTCTGAATACCCAGGAAACGTTCGTAGTGTCCCAGGTCAAGATCGGCTTCATGGCCGTCTACGGTCACATAGCATTCTCCATGCTCATAAGGATTCAATGTTCCCGGGTCGATGTTGATATACGGGTCAAACTTCTGAATGGTTACATTATAACCTCTTGCTTGTAGCAACTTACCGATGGAGGATGAGATGATACCTTTTCCTAATGAAGAGGCAACACCACCGGTGACGAAAATATACTTTGTTTCTCCCACAGCTATAACTGTTTTAATTATTTTTACTTAGTAGTTTCTTACGAACTTAAAAAGCGCAAAATTATAAAAAAAAGGGGAAGAATGCAGACTTTCCCCTCTACAATTTTATTAAAAAATGCAATTTTGAAAGATTCCTATGTTTTCTAAACAAAATAATGTAGATTTGCACCAAATTAGGAATATTATGAGAAGAGAGTTATTATCATTCGTAGTTTTTACCTCGACTTTATCTTTATCGCTTTCAGCACAGACCGCCACTCAACCTTCTACCGTAGTGGCAAAAGCGAAAATTGTGAAGGCAGACACGCTTTCGTCAGAACTTCAGAAGTATTTAATGCTTAAATTGAATCTGTCCGGAGAAACTCCTAAATTGGACACTGTATCAATCTTATATAATAAGTATATCGGTCAGTTGGACTACCTGAATGACCCGTCTGTACCAGAACGTTATATTCCGTCCGATCCTGACTATTTTCGTCTGTTTACTCCGTTAGCCTATTATTATGCTCCGATGGCGCAGTATTCAAAGGTGGATTGGAAACCGGTACAGTTTGACTCTTTGCCCGACAACTTGAATAAGTTGACAGCGGAACTTCTTCCTTATGATACTTTGGCATATACGAAGTCCGAGCGTGCCAATCAATCGGTCAATAAAGCACTGATGGCTCTTTATCTCAATCATCCGGAACTGGTTGTCACCACGGAAAACCGTATCATGAGCCGTGATGTCTTTCGTAGGGATGTGAAACCGAAGATTTCTCCGAAGGCATCTGTTGTCCATCTTTTCCAGCCGGAAGAAATGAGCAACGATGTGGGCAAGGCAAAAATGAAAATCAGCCGTCCTAACTGGTGGGTTACCGGAGGTAACGGTTCTTTGCAAATCAGCCAGAACCACCTTTCTGAGAACTGGTACAAGGGAGGAGAAAGTAACTTTGCCGGTCTGGCTACCTTGCAGCTTTATGCCAATTACAATGATAATGAGAAAGTCCTTTTCGAAAATCAGTTGGAGGCTAAACTGGGTATGACATCCACACCGTCGGATAAATTCCATGATTACCTGATTAATACCGACCAGTTCCGTCTGTACAATAAGTTAGGATTAAGAGCGTTAAAGAACTGGTACTATACTATTTCTTCCGAGTTTAAGACTCAGTTCTGCCACGGTTACAAAGCCAATAGCGAAGAACTTGTTTCCGCATTCCTGTCTCCGGCGGATTTGGCAGTCAGTATCGGTATGGACTACAAATTGAATAAGCAGAAATTCAATCTTTCTGTTTTCATCGGTCCGCTGACTTATAACTTGCGATATATCGACAATTCGGAAGTAGATGAAACCAAGTTCGGTCTGGAGAAAGGCAAATGCTCTAAAAACGACTTCGGTTCTCAGTTGCAGTCAACGTTCAACTGGAAAATCATTTCGGCTGTTTCGCTGGAATCCCGTCTGAACTATCTGACCAATTACGAATGGGTACGTGTGGAGTGGGAGAATACATTCAACTTTGTTTTGAACCGCTATCTTTCTACTAAACTTTACGTACACGCCCGTTTTGACGACAGTTCAAAACCAACCGTTGAAAATGGCAGCTTTTTCCAGCTGAAGGAATTGCTGAGCTTCGGTATTAACTATAAGTGGTAATTTTTTTAGGCACGGATTACACAGATTTCACGGTTTCAGGAATTGAGTAACTAAAAACCGTGTTAATTCGTGTAATCCGTGCCTTATTTTATCTCTATGTCCTCAACGTTGAAATGATATACCTTCCCGGATTATCAATCTTTCCCCACTTGGTGGTAGACAGCGTGATCCATATCTGCGTCCCCTTCTTTCCGTAATCCGACAGCTTGAGAATAGCTGTAATTTCTTTCTTGTTTGTTACTCCATGTTGTGCCAGGCTGTCCAGAAGTCCTTTGACGTTGTGCGTACTCTTGTTGTAGGCATAACCGGGGATTTCGAGCGAAGGCGAAGCCGTATTGTCTTCTTCCTCTTCTGCTTTTCTTTTCTCTCCTTTACTTTGTCCGGAAATGTCAGCAATTTTGGGTGAAATGTTCTCATTTTCCAGTTTCAATTCACCTTGTACTGACGAATTGTTTGCATCCTTTGTATTATTTTCCTTTTCCTGTTTTTGGGTGTCATTGACCAACAGGTAGGGCAAATCTTCTAACTTTCTTTTCCTGCGGCAGGTAGCATCTATCCAGATGTGCTGAATTTCAAGGGAAGTCAATATCTGAAACTTCTCATAGCTTTCTTTGTCAAAGAATCCTTTGTCAAGCAAAATTTGAATGATTCCGTCTATCTCTTTTCCTTTCAGTTCTCCTCCCAGTTTGCGGGCAAAAATCAACGATTGTTCCTCACCCCATGGGATGTAATATCCTTCTTTGAATATTTTACATAGAAGTTTGCATACAGCTCCATCCACTCTGATGCCATATTTGGCTTCAGCCAGTTCAATGGCATCTCTGTCGAAAAAGTTTACGGTAAGCGGAAAATAGTCTACGCTTAAATAAGTTGTGCTCATATCAGTCTTATTGTTTGTTTTTAAGTTTATACAATTGGTTTCCAATCGAGAAAATTCTCAATCTGAAAGGTTCTCCATCCTTTCTCTTCCATGCACCAGAATATGAAGGTACTGTGTATCTGCTTCATGTCATAAGAGTGGTGAAAGTCTTTGGAATAAGAAATGAGAGTTCCTGTAACTAACTGAAAACTACCGTTCTGTCTATAATATGCGATGATGGCATGGCCATATTGCATGTAGTCTGCCAGTGATTTCACTTTTTCGGCTATTCGTTCTGCGATCGTTTCCGAATAACCTTTCTCTGATACGATACGTTTTTTCCATACTTCTGTTAATCGATCTCTTTCTTCTTCTGTTTTGTTAGTGGCTATCAGCCGTTTTTCTTTTGTCATTACATTATAAATTTGTTAGTAAAATAGTTATATTTAAAGAAAAGGCGGAACTATCTGTAGGATGCTTACACTATCGTGCGATGATAGTTACACTATCCTGCCGGGATAGTGACACTATCTTGCTGTTATAGTGACACTATAATTTCTGCAGGATAATTCGTTCATTTCTTTATCTAAAAAACGGGGGCAAAAGTATAAGTTGTATTTTTTCGCTCCAATTATTCTTGCTATTTTCTACTGTGATACTTTGATTTGTATTGTTCTTTCTCTTCTTTTTCGTGCTTCGAAATTATTCCGATTCCTTTGCTTAAACTGCTAATTTCGCTGAGTATACTCCTGAATTTCATTAATCTATATCCATGATGTGTGTTTACGTAAAAGATTCTCCAGTCTGCAATGTACTTGGCTAGTCCTGTTAAAGATTTTACGTAGGAATTAAACTCGTCATCTTCGTAATAAGTGCGAAGACAGGCAATGAAATAGTGTTTTTTTTCGCCTGTGATGCCATTTCTTTTTCTAACCTCATCGATGTCAATAATTTCGTCATCATCCTGATAATCAGTTTCAAGACTTCTCTTCTTTTGTGTGCCAGTTGCATTTTTCAGGCATTTTTTTGTCGTTGTCATTTCTTTTGATTTAAATAAAATTAATAAATGGCATTAAGATGGAAATTCCAAATTTTCGCCCTATAATTGTATATAAAATAACTAGTGATGCAAATAATGAATAAAAATGGATTTAGCCGATGTGGGGAACTATACATCGGCCTTTTACGAAAAGAAGGTCGTTTTTCTACGGCACATGTCTATCAAAATGCTCTTTTCTCTTTTAATAAATTTTGTGGTAATGCCAGTGTATCTTTCAGGCAAGTCACTCGTGACCGATTGCGTCGTTACGGGGAACATCTGTATGATTCGGGCTTAAAACCGAATACGGTATCAACGTATATGCGTATGCTTCGCAGTATCTATAACCGTGGGGTAGAGTTGGGTAGTGCGCCCTATGTACATGGTCTGTTCCGTGATGTGTATACAGGAGTGGATATCCGTCAGAAAAGGGCTCTTCCGGTGAGTGAACTCCGACGGCTTCTTTACGAAGATCCCAAGACGGATTGTTTGCGGCGCACACAATCGATTGCTGCTTTGATGTTTCAATTCTGTGGGATGTCTTTTGCCGATTTGGCTCATTTGGAAAAGTCGGCTTTAGATTGTAATGTGCTCCGATATAATCGAATTAAAACCAGAACTCCAATGAGTGTGGAAGTTTTGGATACAGCTAAGGAAATGATGAATCAGCTTCGCAATTCCCAGTCATCGCGTCCGGGTTGCCCCGATTACCTTTTCAGTATCCTTTCCGGTGATAAGAAACGTAAGGATGAACGTGCTTATCGTGAATATCAGTCTGCACTTCGCCGGTTTAATAATCATTTGAAAAGTTTGGCGAGGGCTTTGCACCTGACCTCTCCGGTAACTTCTTACACGATTCGCCATTCTTGGGCAACTACTGCCAAGTTCCGTGGAGTTCCAATTGAAATGATCAGTGAATCTTTAGGGCATAAGTCTATAAAGACGACACAAATTTATCTGAAGGGGTTTGAGTTGAAAGAGCGTACAGAGGTAAATCGTAAGAATTTGCATTACGTGAAGACTTGCCCTTTAGGTCGAATTTGAATGGTTAAAAATTTGATAATCAGCATTGATGCTGGTGTGTTACTTCTTAGGTAACGGATTTAAATTTGACGCAAAGATAGACAAAAACACATGTATTAAACAAATAAAAACCTACTTTTTTTCGATTTAACCCTGAATTTGAAAAAAAATGTATCTGAACATGAAAAAGGCCTATTTTCATGCTTAGGAATTTATATGCCCAATTTTCCTAAGAATCTCTACTTTCTCTAAAGCCAAGATGCTCTCAACCCTCATTAGACGGTACTTTTCGACTTTTTCCTCCCGATTTATTATGAAGTGTACTTTTCCGTTACCTAAGAAGTAACGGAAAAACATGGGGTAAAAAAGTATGATTTTAACAAAAGAGAAATCACTAAATGCTGGGCCTATTTATGGGACAGGGGAAGGCGTAGCACACTCAAAACGCTGGTATGTTGCATTAGTTCGTATGCATCATGAAAAGAAGGTTTCCGAGTATTTGAACAAGGTGGGGATTGAGAATTTTGTACCTGTTCAGAAGGAAATCCATCAATGGAGTGATCGCCGTAAATTAGTTGAATCCGTTCTTCTTCCGATGATGGTTTTTGTACACGCTGATCCGAAAGAACGTATGGAAGTCCTGAATTTTACTACTGTGAGCCGCTATATGGTGATGCGCGGTGAGAGCAGTCCTGCTGTTATTCCTGACGACCAGATGGCACGTTTTCGTTTCATGCTTGATTATTCGGATGAAACAATCTGTATGAATAGCTCTCCTTTGGCACGTGGTGAGAAAGTTCAAGTAATTAAAGGACCTCTGCAGGGGCTTGTGGGTGAGCTTGTCAATGTAGATGGTAAAAGTAAGATTGCTGTTCGACTGAACATGCTTGGTTGCGCCTGCGTAGACATGCCGATTGGCTATGTTGAGCCTATAGGTGAAAAAAACTAAGTGGGTAATGACGACTTCCTGTTTACAAGAAAAAATCGATAAACTTCAAAATACAGTTCATGCTCTGCTCCATAAAAGTAATTATATGGCGGGTGTGTATGTTGATGATCTTGCACGACTGAACAACGAAATTCATGAACAGATCAATGATCTGTATCCTTGTCACGGTAAGACTGTTGAGCAGGAAGCTGCTTTGTGTCTGTCTCTTCTGATGGGATATAGTGTGTCTATGTATGCCAATTCGGAGGATGAGGCAAAGAAGAAAACTGTTCTGAGGCGTTCGCAAATGATTATGAAAAACCAATTGCCTTCACCATTGAAAATTCAGTTACACACAATCTACGATAAACTATTGTCATAGTAAATCTACTTTTTGGAAAAAGACTTTATAATTTATTGGGGTATTTAAATTATGAAACACGCATTTGACCGTTTTGTTCAATATTTGCAGAAAAATTATTTTAGTTATTGGATTGTATTAGGAATTGATACGTTCATAGCTTTGATTTGTACCTGGGTGTCATTTATCGGCATTCATTATATAACGGAGACTTCTAAAGAAATCACTTCTCTCTTCCATATTTTGGCGATTTCTGTGATCTCCAGTGTCTTAGGTTCCTTTTTATTCCATACCTACCGTAATACGATCCGTTTTTCCCAGTTGAAGGAATTATGGAGAATTGCCGGAAGTGCACTGATAAAAGCTGTCTGTATTGCAATGGCTATCTGGCTTTTCCTGCCTCAGACGGGACTGCATAATAGTCAGAAAATAGTCTTTGTACTGTTTGATGGAATGCTGACTTTTATTGCCATGGTAGGCTTTCGCATTCAGTTGATTCTGGTGTATGAACTCCTGTTGAATATGCTGAATAAGAAGAATATGCATATTCTGATCTATGGCATTGATGATAAGAGTGTGGCATTGAAAGTCCGGTTAATGAACAGCTCTCACTATAAGGTAGTAGGCTTCTGTATCTACGGAACAGGCGACTCCATCCGACGTGTGGCTGATCTTCCCGTTTATTCATTTAAAGATGAAGAATGCTTTAATAAACTTATTCATAAGAAGTGTATCGGCGGCATCCTGTTTGCCCGTTACGAGAATACCCGTGAAGAGGAAGACCGCCTGCTTCAGTATTGTAAAAGGAGTGGATTGAAAACGTTGATTGCTCCGAGTATCAGTGAGGCTGACGAAAACGGAAGTTTCCACCAATGGGTACGCCCTATCAAGATTGAAGACTTGCTGGGTCGTTCAGAAATTCATATCAATATGGAGGAGGTGATGACTGAGTTTTGTGGCAAGGTTGTGTTGGTGACCGGAGCTGCCGGTAGTATTGGTAGCGAACTTTGCCGGCAACTGGCTCAGATGAGCATCAAGAAGCTGATCATGTTTGATTCCGCTGAGTCACCTTTGCATAATGTCCGTCTGGAATTTGAGAAGAATTATCCCGATCTTGATTTTGTTCCTGTCATTGGAGATGTCCGCGTGAAAGAACGTCTCCGTATGGTATTCGAAACTTATCAGCCTCAGATAATCTTTCATGCCGCTGCCTATAAGCATGTTCCATTAATGGAAGAGAATCCCTGTGAAGCTGTGCTGGTCAACGTTGTCGGCTCTCGTCAGGTTGCTGATATGGCAGTTGAATATGGAGCTGAGAAGATGATCATGGTTTCTACCGATAAGGCGGTGAATCCTACCAATGTCATGGGATGCTCGAAACGCTTGGCCGAAATCTATGTACAGAGTCTGGGATGTGCTATCCGTGAGGGAAAAGTAAAAGGCCATACCAAATTTATCACTACCCGCTTTGGTAACGTCTTGGGTAGTAACGGTTCTGTAATTCCCCGTTTTAAGGAACAGATTGAGAATGGCGGTCCTGTCACAGTGACTCACCCCGATATCATTCGTTTCTTTATGACTATCCCCGAAGCTTGTCGTCTGGTAATGGAGGCTGCCACTATGGGTGAAGGCAATGAGATTTTTGTCTTTGAGATGGGAAAGGCTGTGAAGATTGTTGATCTGGCTACCCGTATGATCGAATTGGCCGGTTATCGTCCGGGTGAGGATATTGAGATAGAGTTTACGGGACTTCGTCCGGGTGAGAAGCTTTATGAAGAAGTCCTGAGTGATAAAGAGAACACAATCCCTACTGAGAATAAGAAGATAATGATAGCGAAGGTACGTCATTATGAATATACTGATATCCTTGAAACTTATGGAGAGTTCGAGAATTTATCCCGTACGGTAAAGATCATGGACACAGTGAAGCTAATGAAGAGAGTGGTACCAGAGTTTAAATCAAAAAACTCACCGAGGTTTGAAGTCTTGGATAGATAATTATAACACTAAATAAATCAACAATGGATACAAAAGATTTTAAGATTGCTGTTGCAGGTACCGGCTATGTTGGTCCTAGTATAGCAACGCTTTGGGCGCAGCATCACTGGGTGACGGCAGTCGATGTGCCCTGGTTCCACACATATGAATAAAAATAGAAGGGTGACCACTCATCAGATCATTCTGAATTCCATATTCTTCTCAATACGACTATGACAATAACAGCATTAGATTTGTGCAAGGGGCATCCACAGTTTGTAGTATCATTGACTAATCGTGACTACGTTAGGATTGCTAACAGGATATTCCTACTCGTTTGGATCTTGCAGGTACATGGATAGACCAACCATATATTAGTCAGTATCACCCAGGATGGGCGCTAACTACATTCTTTGAACCAACTTTTGAGGTTCGTGACCGCTGTGTACTCTCTACCTCTACACGCAAGATGATTCAAAAGATATGGCCGGTGAAGTTGCCAATGATGGACCTAAAGATGCTCGCATGACTCGTGTTCTGCTTTGAGAACAATTCTGAACGTGAAGACGGACATACTTCTGGGCACAGGACTCTATTGGAATCTGCATCCCAGGTTTTTATTGTCATTATTACGACAAGAACTTTGGGCCTCAAAAGATAGAATACACTAATGATGAGATGGCTCTGCGCTTCCTTGAAGAGCATTTAGTTATGAGACCTATGGATCCTCGCAAAACGGGTTGCTCCGTTGTCGAAGGAAAAGACATTACACCAGATAAGGTAAAAGCTCTTGCAAAAGCAGCAAGTGATTGTTGGGATACTATTATCGCTCATGATCTTGATAAGTTCGCAACATCTTATATGGCTAGTTTCAATGCACAGATAGCTATGTTCCCCTGGTATGGTAACTTCTACTTATGTTGGTCATCCAAAACTTGATAATAGCTATATCCAACAAACTGTCGATACATATAGCTCGTTGGAGAATGTTCTTGCTTGGAAGATTTCTGGAGCAGGAGGTGGTGGTTATCTCGCGATTGTTGTCAAAGGTGCACAACAGTTCATCAACGAGCATCACGAAGCATTTGATATACATTTCGCAGACAATAATAACACATTAATTATATGTTCAATTTACAGAAATTCATCGCTGATTCAGTGACTTATCGTCCAGTCAGCATGTTTGCTACAGATATTGAGGCAAACAAGGAGACTCTTATCGCTGAGATAAAAGATAAGAAAGTGTGCGTAATTGGAGGTGCCGGTTCAATCGGTTCTAGTTTTATCAAGGCAGTTCTCCGTTTCGAACCCGCTTCAGTTGTTGTTATTGATCTCAATGAGAATGGTTTGGCTGAACTCGTTCGTGACGTACGTTCAACCGAAGGTCTTTACGTACCCGATGAGTTTCGTTGTTACACCCTCAACTTTGCAGATCCTATTTTCGAGCGCATTTTCCGTGAGGAAAAAGGCTTCGATATCGTTGCCAACTTCTCTGCTCACAAGCATGTACGTTCAGAGAAAGACAAGTACTCTGTTCAGGCACTCATTGAAAATAACGACATCAAGGCCAAGAAACTGATGGATCTTCTTTGTGTATATCCGCCTAAGCATTTCTTCTGTGTTTCCACCGATAAGGCTGCAAATCCTGTGAACATAATGGGTGCTAGCAAGCGCATCATGGAAGACCTCGTGATGGCATATAACTTCCACTTCAAGGTCACTACCGCACGCTTTGCCAATGTTGCTTTCTCCAACGGCTCACTTCCTGACGGTTGGATCCATCGCTTCCAGAAGAAGCAACCTTTGGCAGCACCTTCAGATGTAAAACGCTACTTTGTCAGTCCTGAGGAGTCAGGTCAGATTTGTATGCTCGCTTGTATCCTCGGTAATAGTGGCGAGGTGTTCTTTCCAAAGTTGGGCGAAGACCAGATGCTCACTTTTTCAGCTATCTGCGATGACTTCGTGAAGGCAGAAGGCTTCACCAAGGTAGAGTGCAAGAATGATCTTGAGGCTAAGCAGTATGCAGCTCAGATGTCGTATGAGTCTGACACTTATCCTGTTGTTTACTTCAAGAGCGATACTACCGGTGAAAAGGCATACGAGGAGTTCTATGTACTTGGTGAGAAGGTTGATATGGAGCGCTTCATGAGTCTTGGTGTAGTTTGCGAAAGTACCCGTCGACCAATGAATGAGGTGAACGCTTTCTTTGGCGAACTCGAGGGCATTTTCCAGAACGAAGACTTCACCAAGACAGACGTTGTAGAATCCATTAAAAAGTTTATCCCTAACTTCGAGCATGAGGAGAAGGGAAAGAATCTTGATCAGAAAATGTAATTCACGGATAATTCGTGGGTATTTTACGATAATTTGTGCTTTAAAGAAACAAGATCATGGCAGATTTTAAATCCACTATAGACTTTATCAAGTCCGTTTATGGCAACAAGGAGTTCACTCCTCTTGCTGTTCCTGTATTCGCAGGCAATGAAAAAGCATATCTCAACGAGTGCATTGACACCACCTTCGTTTCGTCGGTAGGTAAGTTCGTCGATCGCTTTGAGGAAGATATGGCTAAATATACAGGCGCAAAGCGTGCCGTAGTGTGCGTGAGTGGAACCAACGCCCTCCACATGTCGCTCCTGCTCACAGGTGTGAAGAAGGACGATGAGGTGCTCACTCAGGCTCTCACCTTCATCGCCACTTGTAACGCCCTTTCATACATTGGTGCACATCCTGTGTTCCTTGATGTTGATAAGAGCACTATGGGCCTTTCGCCTGATGCTATGAAGGAGTGGTTGCAGGCAAATGCAGAGATTCGTAAGAACACTCGCATCGCAGAACTCCCAGAGTCACAGGACTTCGCTTTCCGTGAGGACGAGCTCGCTTGCTACAACAAGTACACCGGTTGTCGCATCAAGGCTTGCGTACCTATGCACACCTTCGGTCATGTTGTTCGTATCGAGGAGATTGCAGCTCTTTGTAAGGAGTGGCACATCGAACTCGTTGAGGATGCGGCTGAGTCTATAGGCTCAACCTACAAGGGTCAGCACACCGGTACCTTTGGACGTATTGGAGCAATTTCTTTCAATGGCAACAAGACCATCACCACTGGTGGGGGCGGTATGATGCTCTTCATGGACGAAGAGCTCGGGGCCTACGCAAAACACATCACCACTCAGGCCAAGATTCCTCATTGTTGGGAGTTCCGTCACGACCACATCGGTTTCAACTACCGTATGCCTAATATCAATGCAGCCCTTGGTTGCGCTCAGTTGGAGAACCTCGACAAATATGTAGCTAGCAAGCGCAAGGTAGCTACTGAATACATCGAGCACTTTAAGAACGTAGATGGCATCGACTTCTTCGCAGAACCTGAGAATACCTTCTCTAACTACTGGCTATCAGCCGTGGTGCTCAAGGATAAGGAGTTTCAGCTCGACTTCCTACAGCAGACCAACGACAATGGTGTCATGACCCGTCCTATCTGGGAGCTCATGAACCGTTTACCTATGTTCGAGAACTGCCAGAACGATGGTCTCAAGAATACCATCTACTTCGCTGATCGTGTAGTAAATATCCCTTCTAGCGTACGTCTTGAAGATCTCTAAACCAACATAGTACATCCCACCACTATGAAAATTGATAAGATTGAGCATATGGGTATTGGCGTAAGGAGCATCGAGGAGTCGCTGGCTTTCTACGAAGGTGTTTTGGGCTTCAAGTGCTACAATCTTGAAGAGGTAGTCGACCAGTAGGTGCGTACCGCATTTCTGAAGGTTGGCGATGTGAAGATAGAACAGTTTGAACCCACATATCCGAAGACTGCACGATAGCAAAGTTCTTGGACACCAAGGGCCCGGGGGCACTTCATATCGCATACGCCATTGAAAAAGGAGTGGTCAAGGCTTTGTAACAATGCGAAGAATCTGGCATTCGTTTAATCGATAAAAGTCCCCATAAGGGTGCCGAAGGCCTGCAGATAGCTTTCTTACATCCAAAAAGTTCTGGTGGTGTATTAACTGAATTGTGTGAATCATAAATTCTTATAATGAATATGGAAAAGCTTGTTTTAGTAGGTGGTGGTCCATTTGCAAAGTGCACCATCAATTACATAGAAGACGAAGAGAAGTACGAGATCGTAGGTTATACCGACCTTGAAGACAATGGCGACATCCTTGGCTACAAGTATCTCGGCAAGGACGAGGAAGTGCTGTCTAAGCTCTTTGCAGAAGGTGTAAAATATGCCGTAGTAGGAGCAGGCAATCACCTCAACGACTGCACTATCAAAGAGAAGATCACTAACAAAGTTAAGTCTTACGGTTTCATCCTTCCTGTTATCAATGGCAAGTACTCTGTGGTTCAGAGAGGTGCTATCGTTGAGGAAGGTGTTATCCTACGCAATGGTGCCATCATTCAGGCAGGTGCTGTGGTAAAGGCACATGCTATGATCGGTGATCGTGTGCTCGTTTGTCACGATACTGTAGTTGACGAGTACGTACACATCGTAGCCGGTTCCAACATCGGACGTGACTGCTACATCGGCAAAGGTACACTCATCGGCAATAGCAGTACCGTCCTCAATGGCGTACAAATTACTAATAACGTGCTCATTGGCGCAAAGAGTCTTGTAAACAGAAATTGTACAGAGGCAGGGCGCACTTATTTCGGTAGTCCTGCTAAATTAGTAGAAAAGAAATAATGGATAAGGTGTATTTGATTGGTGAGGTAGGTCCTAACCACAATGGTAGTGTAGAAACTGCACTTACTATGATTGAAAAAATGGCAGAAGCCGGTGTCGATTGCGTTAAGTTTCAGATGACTGACCCCTATCTGCTCTATAGTGATGATTCTTTCAAGGCTTCTTATCAGAAGAAGAATGACAAAGCAAAGGGTGCTCGCGAAATGTCCCTGAGCTACCAGCTCAAGCGTGAGGCACACATCCCTCTATTCGAGAAGTGTAAAGAGTGTGGGGTGGATTATGTATGTTCGGCATTCGACCTCGAAAGTCTGCTCTATCTCGATGAGCATTTCGACATGCCTTACTACAAGATTGCATCGGGTGAAATTTTCTCTCTCGATATGATTGACTACATCAGTGAGCGGAATAAGCCTATCATTCTCTCTACTGGTATGGCTACATACGAGGAGGTTGAGAAGGCACTTGCATTGCTCAATCGTCACTCGCAGAAGGACATTACCGTTCTGCATTGCATCTCCAACTATCCTGCCAAGTACGAGGAAGTCAACCTTCGCAATATGCTCACTCTTGGGGAGAAGTTCGGTTGCAAGGTCGGTTTCTCAGATCATACCGTAGGCAACGAGTGTGCTATTGCAGCTGCAGCCATGGGTGCTACTATGATTGAGAAGCACGTCACCCTTGATAAGAATGCCAATGGACCCGACCACAAGGCATCTATCGACATCCCTGAGCTCACCTCTCTGATATCGGCTGTTCGTCACGTTGAGATGGCTTTGGGCAGCTTCGAACGTCAGTTCAGCGAGAGCCAGCGTGAGATCAGCCGTGTGGCGCGCAAGAGCCTTATCACCAAGCACCCGATGAAGACTGGTGACATCATTACCAAAGAGGATTTCTGCTTCAAGCGTCCCGGTATCGGATTCTTGCCTATCGAGCAGGATCAGGTTATCGGTCATCGCCTGTTGGTAGATATTGAGGCAGATCGTGTTATTCGCAAGGAATTCATAGACTAAGATGAAAATAGGATTTTTAACAGGAGCACGCTCTGAATATGGTGTTATGCGTCAGCTCATCCAGCGCGTCTCTGAGGACTCTTTCTTTACTTTGGTTATCTATGCCACAGGTATGCACTTTCAGCAGAAGTATGGTCTAACCATCAACGAGCTGAAAGCTGATAACTTTGGGCTCATCGTAGAGATGCCTTGCTATACCGAGAAGCAGCGAGATAAGAAAGATGATTTCGTAGCACTCATTGATGTTATTTCTGCAGGTCTCATATCTAATCGTCCTGACATTCTCTATCTCATTGGCGACCGTCTAGAGGCATACGCAGGTGCTTTGGCTGCTCATTTCTTGCGCATACCTGTAGCACACTTTGCCGGAGGTCAGATCACCAAGGGGGCTGTTGACAATATCTACCGCTACAACATTTCCAATTTCTCATCTGTTCACTTCGTTACCAATAAGTATGCGTATGAGCGACTTCAGCAGATACCTATCATAGAGAACGACACCATTCATCTCGTAGGCTCATCGGCTGTGGATAATATCGTCAACTACCTCAAGACCCCACGCGACTTGACCGACCTCGATCCTCGTCTCGAAAGGGACTCGTTTGCTTTGATGACTTACCACTCTCAGACCGTAGGCTCGTTCGATATTCCCGCTGCTATGGAACTTTCTATCCGCACGATCATCGAGAAGGACAAGCGCATATTGATCACTTATCCAAACAATGACGATGGTTCAGAGGTTATCCTCGATGTTATCAACCGATGGAGCAGTAACGAGAATGTCATTGTCATTCCTAATTTGGGAGTAAAGAACTATCATGCTGCCATCGATAATTGTCTCTTCGTTATCGGTAACTCTAGCAGTGGCGTGATTGAGGTGCCTTATTTCGACAAGTTCACCGTCAATGTAGGCCAGCGCCAGAGTGGACGCAATGCTCCCAAGTCGGTTATCAATACAGAATCCGACATCGAACTTCTGCAATCTACTATCTGTGATATTATTGATGGCAAGCTATCGGTTCCCGAGCAAGAATACATCTATGGGCGAGGCCAAAGCATTGCCGAGATTATTCGCGTCCTCAAATCCATCAAATTCTAAATTATTCCGAAGTATTGGTGTATGGAAATCAATATAAATGAGGTACTGTTTGTCATACCAGCAAGAGGGGGTAGTAAGCGTTTACCTAAGAAGAACATCAAACCTCTTGCAGGCAAACCACTTATTTGTTATAGTCTGGATATTGCTCGTCAGCTGACTGATGATGGTAACATCTGCATATCTACCGATAGCGATGACATCATCTCTGTAGTGAGTGATTGTGGCTATCATGTCCCTTTTAAGCGTCCCGATGAACTGGCATCCGATACAGCTACTACCAACGATGTATTGGTTCATGCTGTCAATTATTACAAGCAACTGGGTATGGACTACAAGTATCTGGTGCTTCTTCAGGTCACCTCACCTCTTCGTCGTAAGGAGGACATCACCAATGTCCTCTCCTTGATTGATGATACGTGCGACATGGTAGTGTCTGTTCGCAAGTCTCATGCAGCATCCGTTATGTGCCATGAGAATGAGAATGGTTTCCTTACACCTACACTCAAGAAGAACTATGGTCGTTGTCAGGACTTCAAGGGTGAATACTTCGAGTTCAATGGCTCCATTTATGCCATGAAGGTTACATCGCTACTCGAAAAAGGTATGGGTGCTTTTAAACGCAAGAAGTATGTCATGCCCGACCTCCTTTCCACTGATATTGATACCGAGGAGGATTTCATTGAGGCAGAAGCCAAACTTTACTATCTACAACTTACAAAACAACTCTAAGGAATATGACTTTTGAATCCCATTGCATAAACAGCAGCCTTACCATCAAGGATGCTCTTATTGCTCTCAACAATCTGAGGAATGCAACACTTACCCTCTTCGTATTAAACGACAACGCACAAATCATTGGAACGCTTACCGATGGTGATATCCGTCGCGCTTTGGTCAACGGTCATGGTCTTGACTGTACGCTCGACAAGGTGATGCATCGTGACTACAAGTTCATCCGTCAAAAGGAGTTTACCGTAGCAAACTTGCGCTCATTCCGCGATCGTCGCATCATTTTCATCCCAATTCTCGATGGCGAGAATCATGTGGTGGATGTGGTCAATCTCCAGAAGTTTAAGTCGAAACTTCCCATCGATGCCGTCCTGATGGCAGGTGGCAAGGGAGAGCGCCTTCGTCCGCTTACTGAGAAGACACCAAAGCCTCTTCTCGAAGTAGGAGGTAAGTGCATCATTGACCATAATGTTGATCGCCTCATTTCCTATGGAGTGGAGCACGTCAATGTAACTGTCAACTACCTTGGTGAACAGATAGAGGAACATTTTGATACTCCTCGCGACGGCGTACAGGTTCGCACTTTCCGTGAACCAAAGTTCTTGGGTACTATCGGTAGCATCAAGTTTGTAGATATCTTCTACAACGATACCATCCTTGTGATGAACTCCGACCTCTTCACCAACATTGACTATGAGGATTTCTTCTTGCATTTCCAAATACATGATGCAGAGATGTCGGTAGCAGCAGTTCCTTACAACATCAGCATCGAACTCGGTATCCTCGATCTCGATGGCCACAACATTAAGGGACTTATCGAGAAACCCAAGTATAACTACTATGCCAATGCAGGCATCTACTTGATCAAGAAACGCGCTCTTGCTGAGATTCCAGAAGATACTTTCTTCCATGCCACTCACCTTGTAGAGAAGCTCATTGCCCAGGGTAAGAAAGTCATCCGCTATCCTCTCAATGGCACATGGATAGACATTGGCACGTACCAGGAGTATGAGAGAGCAAAGGAATTAGTGAAACATTTGAAGTAATGAGCAATGGAAAATAGAATATTCAAGAAATTAATTCACTCTTCCTATATGCAAGGATTGAGGCAGTATTGGTGGAATCTGTTTGTTAATGGATTTCTGATGTCTTATCTTGTTCCAGTTGGTTTTCGTCGCTTCATACTCAACTTCATGGGTGCGAAGATCAAGGGAGCATTACATGGACATAGCGCTATACTGACAACCAAACTACAATTGGCAGAAGGTAGTTTCATCAACCGCAATTGTTTTATTGACAATAATGCGATGATAACCATCGGAAGGAACTGTTCTGTCGGATATAAAGTAACATTCATAACTGCCAATCATTCAATGGAATACTGTGATAAACGGGGAGGTGAAAACCAGCCCTCACCGATTGATATTCATGATGGCTGTTGGATAGGAGCCAATAGTACTATACTTCCTGGGACTATCATCGAGAAAGGATGCGTGATTGCTGCTGGAAGTGTGGTAAAAGGAACATGTAAGACGAATAGATTATACGCTGGAGTGCCAGCAAAGGAAATAAGACAATTAGACTAATGTTTGGATTATTATCAAAAAATAAGGAAGGTATCTTCAATGTCGGGTTATTAGAAATGGCAATTGCGCTATATCCTATCATTGCAGGATATGGCTATGGTTCTTTTAAATTGGCTTTTGGCTTTCTTTTGATTATTGATGTTTGTTTGATTGGACGTATGAGGCAATCAAACGTGTCGTTCAGACAGTTATACCAATACTTAGCCTTTGTTGTATTGCACAATACAGTGTGGCTGTTTTTGCTACAGTCGGTACCTAGTTATTTTGTGAATTCATGCATAGCTGATGTTATTTATCTTGTTTCAATAGTACTGATAGTCCCACACTTGGACTTTGTTAAGCTCAAGAATTCTATCTACATAGTGGCTGTCGTTTGTATAGTTGGTATGATTTACCATGTGCTGATGATACAGACTGGTCATTCCATTCAGCCTATTAAGTTGCCGTTTATGCCTGAAATGGGATCACAGTCTCGACTTTATGCCTATTTGGATCGTCCTACCTCTTTCTTTTGGGAACCTCAGTCATATGCTTCTTTCATGTTGGTGCCTCTTTTCTTCCTGCTTAGGGAGAGACAAATGCTTTTTGCTTTCCTTGTGGCTGCTTCCATGCTTGTTTCCACCTCTACTACAGGTATCTTGATGGCAATGTTCATGCTTGCTTTCTTCCTACTGACGCAAAAGCAGAAGATATGGTATCGGGTTCTTGGTGTGGCGGCAATCATAGGTCTGGTGTATTTCTTCTTATATTCATCATTCACATCATCAGGACTAGAAAAATTAGAGAATACTAATCTGGAAGAAAATAACAGAACCATTAATGGTCTTTTGATTGCTCAAGATATGAATTTCTTTGATCTCATTTTTGGAGTACCATTTGCCAACTTGCAGGATGCTTACGAAGCTGGGTACATTACTCGAAATATTATTGTAATGGCTGATGGTATCGTGTTTGTTTCCGCTTTCTGGGTGTGCTTGTGTTGTCAAGGTTTGATAGGATTGTTCTTCTTCATGAACGTCTATTGGGGAATATTTAAGCAGAATAAGGCAGTATCACCATACTTGATTTGTATAATAATCAGCCTTTTCTCCAATCCGGATATTTTGGGTGCATCATACGTTTTTCAGCTTATGATAATGTATGTTTTCATATCCTACAATCAGAAGCACGACGAACAATTAGAATACAGTAACAGTTATGAAAATTAATATCCTTACATTTCAGTTTGCTAAAAACTATGGTGCAATTTTGCAGGCGCACGCATTATCTTCATATATAAAGAATGATCTCCATGAAGAGTGTGAGATTATTCAGTATTGGCCAGAGAGAAGTGACGCCTCATGGAATATGTATTATCGAGGATTTGAACCGAAAGTAATTCTACGCAATATCTTTGTTTTTTTCAATATCAAGTTTAAGCGAGAATTTAGGGCAAAGAATCAGGTCATGCAGAAAGCTATATCAGAACTTCTGCCTCTTACTAAAGAAAGATATACTCGTGAATCAATCCTAAAGCACCCCCCTACTGCCAATGCCTACATTTGCGGAAGTGACCAAGTTTGGAACTTTGTCAAGTGCTTTGACGATCCTACATACTTCTTCGATTTTACAAAGTCAATGAAGAATGTCAAGCGAATTGGTTATGCACCAAGCATTGCCGACCCATGGCCAAAGTCAAGGTGGGAGGAATTCAAGGGGTATCTTTCTCATATGGATATCATCTCTGTTCGTGAAAAGAGCGATGTGCCAGTGGTTGAGAAACTCTCAGGCAAGCCGGTTACGCACGTCGTAGATCCTGTATTCTTGAAGACAAGAGAGTATTGGGACAACCTCTCGCAGGACATGAACATCAAGGAACACTATATCTTCTGCTATTTCCTTGGTACAAATGATTTGGCTGTTAATCTGGTTAACAAGGTGAAGCAACTTACCGGCTTCAAGATTGTCCACTTGAATCTGAACGCTCGCGATCGTTTTAATTCGGATTACAACCTGCGTGCTGTCTCTCCTCAGCAGTTTATCGGTCTCATCAAGAATGCTTCATACGTTTGTACCAACTCATTCCATTGCTCTGCATTCTCTATCATCTTCCGCAAGAACTACTTTGTAGCTCCCAAGGGTTTTGCCAATGCCCGTATGGAGAGCCTGCAGGAGATGTTCGGTCTGAACAATCGCATGTTTACGCAAGAGCTGATCGATGGCATGACCATTGAACAGATGACTGTAGATTATTCTAAGGCTGACGAAAAGTTCGCTCCATTTAAGGAGAAGTCTTTACAATACCTCAACAACGCACTTTATGGAGAACCAAATTAAACTGGTGGAGAAAACGCATTGCACAGGTTGTCGAGCTTGTTCCAATGCTTGCCCCACATCGAGCATTAAGTTTGAGTTGAACGGGTTGCACTATTACCCTACGATAGATGAGGACACCTGCATCCGTTGCGGCAAGTGCATGAGTGTATGCTCGCCTCTTCAATGGGATATAAAGCATCCTTCCGGTATAGAAGTAAAGTCCAAGTATTACTGTGCCTGGAATAAAGATGCAGCAGAACGATATGCTGCCACTTCGGGAGGCGTTGGTGGTGCTATGGCTGAACTGGCGTTGAGAAACGGGTGGTATGTGTGTGGAGCTGCTTTCGATAAGGATTGGCATCTATCTCACATCGTATCAAACGATAAATCCATTATAGAGCAGATTAGGGGCTCTAAATATCTACAGAGTAATATGGATGGGGTATATGCAAAGATTAAAGTACTCTTGGACGAAGGTGAGAAGATGCTGTTTATTGGTACTCCTTGCCAGGCCGATGCTTTGAACAATTGCGTTCCTGTGAGGCTGCGAGAGAATCTGCTTCTTTGTGAGATTATCTGCCATGGTGTCAATTCACCCAAGGTTTGGGAAGATTACAGACATCACTTGGAGAACTACCACAAGTCTCCAATAGCCATCTATAATTTTCGCTCCAAGAGTTATGGATGGGGTAAGCTGCGAGTAGCCTATACATTGGCAAATGGCAAGGAGGTGGATGTTCCTGCTTACCAAAACATATTCCACCATTGGTTTGGACAGCACTTCATGCTTCGCGAGTCTTGCCTCAGGTGTCAGTACAGAACTGTCAATCGCTATTCGGACATTATCATTGGCGACTTCTGGGGTATTGAAAACATCGAACCAACGCTTGACGTGAAGGCCGGAGCTTCGGTTGTTATCATCAATTCGCCAGCCGGCGAGTCGTTCTTTGCAGACTGTCAGATAACCAAGAAGGAGATAGATGCCTCTTCTGCCTTGAAGGTCATCAAGGGGGGGGTAGATAAGACTACCGAAGAACGTAAAGTGATGGAAATAGAGCGGATGCATAAGTTTGAAGCGGACTATGCTACTCACACGTTTGATATAATGTACAAAGATCTCTATCCACATATTACCCTAATGCAAAAATTGTTGAACTCCGTATTATACCACCTGCATTTAAAGAAATGAGTAAAAAGAATATTGCAAAATCCGCGATAGGTGTAACCTTCGTGATGATCATAGGTTACCTCCTTTCGTTCGGAAAGGAAGCGGTAGTTGCTTACTACTTTGGGGTATCGCCCGAAGTAGATGCCTATACCATTGCTATACAGGTTCCTGTTATTCTTTTCTCGTTTGTGGCTGTAGCCATCCAGTCGGTGGTAGTGCCTATTTATTCAGATATACTTTACAATCAGAGTCGAGACAATGCCAATCAGTTTGCCAGCAATCTGATCATCATCGTCACATTGTTTGTCTTGTTGCTCTTCCTTTTGGGCGAGACATTCGCGAGTGGACTGATTTACCTATTTGCTCCTGGTTTCAGTTCAGAGGTGCATGACCTTGCAACTACATTGTTGAGAATAACTCTTCCTACAGTGTTCTTTTCGTTGGTTATCAAGGTCTATACAGCCATTTTAAATGTCAATAAAAAATGTGTATTTCCTGAGTTGGGATTGCTGCTTCTTAATATTGGATTGATTGTCACCATTGTGGTGCTTCAAGCCCAATACGGTATTGTGGCTGCGTGTTTTGGTCAGATTGTCGGTACTTTGGCTCAGTTTGTTTTCTTAGCATTGCTGATTAGGAAGTACTTTACTTTCTCGTTTTGTTTTAATCCGAAGGAAGAGAAAATGAAGCAAGCCTTGAAGATGTCCTTACCTGTGTTTTGGAGTATCAGTGTGGCTGAATTGAACGCAATGATCAATCGTATGGTTGCCTCATTCCTATTCGTAGGATCAATTGCTGCACTCAGTTATGCTCAGAAGTTGAACACCATCTTTATATCCTTCTTCACGTCGGCTATTGCTACCATCGTATATCCCCTCTATGCGGAATCGGCAGCCAAGGGCGATATGCAACAACTCAATAGTCGCATTAACCTGACGATGTCGGTTTATGCATTTTTCCTTGTGCCGGTGATGGCATTCCTGTTATGTTTCAAGCGTGAGGTTGTTACGTTGGCATTTGCACGAGGGGCCTTTGATGCTTCTGCCATCGATTTGACTCAGCAACTCTTAGGTTTCTATGTGCTCGGATTGCTATTCCTATCGTTGCGAGGTACGGTCACGAATGTGTTTTATTCGCTGAAAGACAGTACCACGCCGGCCAAGAACGCAACTGTCGGTGTTCTTATCAACCTTGTGCTGAACCTTACGTTACCGTTTGTTATGGGAATCAATGGTCTTGCTCTGGCTACAGCACTCTCTGCCATCTACATTACGACTATGTTGGTCATCTTACTGCTGAAGAAACATCAGGAGTTCCACCTCAAAGGATTCTTTAAGAACTTCAAAGGGATTGTCATCGCATCGTTCATTACCGCGCTGGTGATGTTGACAAATAAATACTTGATGGGAGATTATTCGATACTATTACAATTCAGCTTAGGTAGTTTGTGCTGTATAATAACCTACTTGTTTTGTGTGTTGGTAATGCGCATTCCGATATTCATGATGTTTGCAGATATGATTAAGAGAAAGAAGAAATAAAAAACGACAGATCATGAAAATATTATCTTTTGGCTATATTCCTTCTAATTTCGGAGGTCGGCAAAGTAGCGGTTTGGCGAATGTCATCTATCAGTTAGCTTATCATGTGGCAAAACTGAATGGGGTGGAAATGATTTTGGCTGCTACTGATGTGTTTGTGCCTGAGTTGCATAAGGATGGGTTAACTATCTTAGGCTGGACGAAGGGGATGCTGATAAAACACGCTCTGATGCATCCTGTTGTAGGGGCAAAGATATTAGTCAACACATTTTGTTGCAAAACTAAGTATTCTCCATTGGTATCCATACTTGGGATTTTCTTCAAGAGTTTGCTACTTGATTATGCTATACGGAAGGTGCAGCCACAAGTGCTGCATCTTCATGGAGCAATTTCGCCTTTTTACTTACCTCTTATTCCAAATAATGTAAAGGTGATTGTTACACTCCATGGCAACGTAGGCGATGACGCCAACATCGTCAACTATCAGACTTATGCTAAGTTGGAAAAAGACTTGATGAAATCTAATAGAGTTGATAAGCTTTGCCTCATAGCGTCCATGTTGGAAAACATTTTTATAACTGAGTATGGTGAAATTGTGCCCCCTGTAAAGATAATACTCAATGCCTACGATGATAAGGTATTCTACCTGACAGAAAAGAATAATAAAAAACTCACCCTTTGTACTATTGCTTCTTATTCCGACCGTAAAGGTCAAGAGCGCGTCATTGAGGCCATGAAGAATAGCGGATGCGATTATCGCTATTTGTGCATCGGTCATATCTCTGAGGAGAACAAGAAGATGCTCGAAGAGAAAGCAAAAGGATTGGACTTTGAGTGGCTGGGTGTGAAGAAACCGACTGAAATTCGTAAAATACTTGCTGAATGTGATTATATGATTCTGCCAAGCTCATCAGAGGGCTTTGGTCTAGTCTATCTCGAAGCCATCGCATGTGGCGTGCCGGTTATCATTCCTCAGCACTTGCCCTTGGCTCAGGAGGGTTATATCCTTAACGAGAGTAATTCCATTAGTATAGCAGACAGTAGCTCAAAGGCTATTGAGGCTGTATTGCCTTCACTACAGGAAAGTAAATGGGACAGAAAAACAGTTTCAGAGTCTATCATCTCCTATACTTGGGACAATATCGCTAAAGAATATGAAGCACAATTTGCATCACTAATAAAAAAATGAAACAATGGATTTTAGAAGTTTATATCGTCTCAATTTGCTGTTTATCAACGCGGGTGGTAAAGTAAAATATCTACTCCGCCTTTCTTCATTGAGTAAGACCAAGAAATTACTAAAGACAAACGAGAAGATTATTGCGACCCGTAAGCACGACACCATCTACATCTGTGGACTTGGTCCTTCGCTGGCAGATGTGGATTTGGATAGGTTGATAGACAAAGATACCGATACCTTGGTCGTGAACCATTTTTTCAAGATGGCTGAGAAGACAAAATTGAGACCAACCTACTATCTGATGGCTGATGCCGGATTCATGAAACCAAAGCATATTGAGGCTTTCAACAAGGCTGTTGAAATGTATAAGAAAGATACCACTTTTGTCTGGAACACCTCCTTTCTGAACATCAATCCCGATTTGATCAACTTGGACTGTAAAAAGACTTTCCTTGCGATGTACAATGGCTACTACATCGATCCTAAGAAATTCGAGCTTACTAAGGTCATACCGGCTTTTGGTAATGTCGTTTGTGCTGCTATTGCATTTGCCATAGGTGCAGGATATAAGAAGATAGTCCTTCTGGGATGTGATTTCAATTCTTTTGCCTTCCCTCATGAGGTTCATTGCTATGATGGCGGTAAGGAAAACAAGGCTGTACGAAGAATATCTCTTGGTTATGAGCTCTTCTGCTATTGCTTCGATGCATCTGTCCATGTGCAGTTGGCAGAATATGCTAGAACATTGGGCGTTGAGATCATCAATTCTACTAAAGGATCGCTAATTGATGCGTATCCTATGAATGTTGATGAAACTTTATATAGAACTGGTGTTGATAAGTAATGGGAGCTTTAAAATACATTAAAGGTGGGCTAAGAAATCTCTTGAATTCAGGAGTGTCATTTCTATCGCGTATTGATGATGTTTCAGAGGTTAGTCCAAAAGCAAAGGTATATGGCAAGACACAGATTTATCAGTCACAAATTGATGACTACTCGTATGTGGCAAGTGGAACGCAAGTGATTTGTACTAAAATTGGCAAATTTTGTTCTATTGCTGATGATGTAATTCTTGGTCCTGGAATACATACTCTTAGTCAAATATCTTCCTCTCCAATTTTCACAGAATACTATAATGCGGTTGGTAAGAGTTGGACTTCCAAAACTGTAGTAAAGCCCTTCAAACCTGTGTGTATAGGACACGATGTGTGGATTGGCAGCAGAGTGGTTGTTATGGGAGGTGTAACTATCGGAAATGGTGCAGTCGTAGGAGCATGTGCCGTAGTCACTAAGGATGTTCCTCCGTACGCCATTGTAGGTGGCGTTCCTGCAAAAGTCATTCGCTATCGTTTCCCTGAAGACGTTATCTCAAAACTAGAGGAAATCCAATGGTGGGATATGCCAGAGGAGAAACTTAAGTCATACATCGCATTATTCCAAAAAGAAAATATAAGGATTGAGGATCTAGAAGAACTTTGTTGCTAATATGAAACCTGCCCGAACAAGTGAAGTGTAAGCTCATGGTGCAATTCCAACGGACGGAAAAAAGAATGAAATCAAATTATGAGTGAATTGCAAATATCACAACGAGGGTATCAAATGCCACAATCGCCAATCCGTAAGTTGGCTCTTTTGGCGTATGCGGCTGAGGATGAGAGCGTGAAGATTTACCGACTGAATATCGGTCAGCCGGATCTGCCTACTCCGCAGAAGGCGATGGATGTGCTAAAGAATGTGGATCGTACCACCCTAGAGTACTCACCTTCGCAAGGTTATAGGTCGCTTCGTGAGACGCTGGTAAACTACTACGAGCGCTACCAAATTAAGTTGAATGCGGATGAGATTATAGTTCCAGAGCCTGCATATGCGAACTACATGAGCTTCGCTATTTCGGCGGGTGCGGATTCGTACGGTGGCAACTACCATTGAGGAAGGATTCTGCTTGTCTCATGTAGATAAGTTTGAGAAACTGATCAACGAGCGCACAAAGGCGATTCTGATTTGCACTCCAAACAATCTTACAGGCTACCTCTATACGCAGAAGGAGATGAGGTGTATCGCGAGTTCATCTATACTGGATCGCCTTACATTTCGGCAATGCAATTGGAGGGTATCGAGCAGCATGTGGTGCTGATTGATTCGGTGTCGAAGCGTTACTCAGAGTGCGGCATTCGTATTGGTGCTCTCATCACGAAGAACGAACTGGTGAGTAAGACCGTCATGAAGTTCTGTCAGACGCGACTGAGTCCTCCATTGTTGGGGCAGCTAGTGGCAGAGGCTTCCATCTCGAAGGAACGGAGCAGTATCGCGCGAGGTGTACGACGAGTATGTGAAACGTCGGAAATGTATGATTGATGGTGTGAATCGTACCCCCAGTTGCTATACCCTCGGTGCCTATGGGCGCGTTCTACAAGGTGGCAAAACTGCCAGTGGTTGGCGAGACGATTATGCAGGCTTCTGCTGCTGGATTCTATACTTCGCCTGATTTGGGAAAAGATCAAGTGAGACTAGCGTATGTGCTTTGTAAAGAAGATTTATAGAGGACACTTATGATATTGCAGAAAGTTTTAGATGAATATGATATATTGAATAACAAATAATTGATATGTACGTACATTTCTTTAAGAGAGTCATAGATTTTCTGGTTGCGTTGTGTGCGCTTCCTTTCTTTTGTGTAATTTACATTGTATTAGCTCCTTTCTATTTCTTTATGGATAGAGGCCCGATGTTCTATTCTGGAAAGCGTCTGGGACAGTATGGCAAGCCATTCCCTATGCATAAGTTCCGCTCAATGAAGGTGAATGCACCAGATATTCGTCTGAAGGATGGTTCAACTTACAATGGTGATGATGATCCACGTGTAACAAAGCTTGGCCGTTTTATTCGCAAGACGAGTTTAGATGAGATACCTCAGATTTTAAACGTGCTGAAGGGTGACATGAGTCTGATTGGTCCTCGTCCTGATCCGTTAGATTGGCTGGACAAGTATAAAGAGGAAGAGAAGGTCTTCCTGAATGTGCATCCCGGAATCACTGGCTATAATCAGGCATACTATCGTAATAGTTCCGATGCACAGGAGAAGATTGACAATGACGTGTATTACGCAAAGAACATCAGTTTCGCCCTTGATGTGAAGATAATTTTGAAAACCATCAAGACAGTGTTGTTCCGCGAGAATGTTAATGTAACAAGAGAATAATTACTATGCGAGAATACGGAAGTGAGCATCCTGCCATTGTGCTCCCAGATGGCTATTTTGAGTCGATGGAGGAATATGGTCGTGAGGTGTTGTTCATGAGAAGTGGTCGTGAAGCTTTGCTGTTGGCAGCAATAGCTGCTTCTACAGAAAAAGACAAAACGATACTCTTTCCTGCCTACTGCTGTTGGTCAATGAGTGCGCCTTTTGAGAAGGCGGGCTGGAAGGTGATTTATTACCGCCTGAAGGAAGATCTGACTGTCGATATTGACTATCTGAGACAACTGTTAGAAAAGGAGAAGCCACAGGCAATACTGACAATGAACTTCTATGGTAGTGCTTCGACAGACGATGCTGTACGTATGATTAAGGATTGCGATGAAGACATAAAGGTCATTGAGGACTTCAGTCATTGTACCTTTTCGCTTAAGTTGATACACAATCCAAAGATTAATATATACGTGTCGAGCATACGAAAATCGATAGGTGTGTGTGATGGGGCTGTGATATTAAGCAAAGAGCCGCTACCTACCCAGTACATACAAGAGGAACAAAAGGATTTTGCTGACAAGCGCTTTGTAGCTCAGACGGATAAGGCACGCTATACCTACAGTAAAAATCAAGAGAAGAAAGGTGAATTCCTCAGTACAATACGCGAGTGTGAAGGGATCATCAACGAGTTTACGTCTGTTCGCCCTATCTCAGATCGTGCAAGAAAGCAGTTGGCTCAAGTGAATGGTGAGGAGATTGCCTATGCTCGTAGGAAGAATATGCGCCACTTGTGGTCATTGCTGAATGGCAAGGTGGAGATGGTTCCGGGATTGGAACGATGCATGGAGGGGGCTCCATTCTCATTGCCTATCCTTATAGATAATCGCGATGAGGTGCAAAGTACCTTGGCTAAAAGAGGTATCTATACGCAGTTGTTGTGGCCTATTTGCGAGGAGGCTCAGCAGGTGTGTAGCGTGTCGAAGATGATGGATGCTCGAATACTGAGTGTACCTATTGACCAACGATATTCATGGGATGACATTGAGGATATGGCAGGCATCATCTGTAATGTGCTCAATGTTTAGGACTAAATAATATAAGAATATTATGCAAAAAAGACTATTGGTATTGGCCGCAGGCATCTTGCAAGTGCCTGTCATCAAGAAGGCCAAGGATATGGGAATATATGTAATTGCTGCCGATGGCGATGCGAATGCCGTAGGTTTGCAATATGCAGATAAAGCTGTGGTGGTGAACATCACCAGTGAGGAGGATGTGCTTCGTGTAGCACGTGAGGAACGTATTGATGGTGTGATTCATCCTTGCTCGGAGGTGAGCATGAATGTGATGGGTCGTCTCAATGAGGAGTTAGGGTTGTCGGGCATCACCAAGCTACAGGCGATTCGTGCGACGAACAAGCATCTAATGCGTGAGGCATTTGAGAGGGGCAATGCCCCTTCGCCGAAGTCTTTCTGTTTTGAGGATGCAAATAAAGCTTGGAAGTGTTTCTGTAAGGAATTGCCTAAGGATGGTATTCTTAAGCCCTCTCGAAATAGTGGTTCACGTGGGATTGCAAAGATACAGAAAGGACTCTCTGAGGTTCAGTTTGTTGAATTATTCAATCGTGCTAGAGAGAAATCACGTGATAAGAGTGTTATGCTTGAGCAGTTTGTTGAGGGACCTGAGTTCTCTGTGGAAATCATTGCTTGGAATGGTGAAGTAAATGTGCTGACAGTAACAGATAAGAAGACAACAGAGGCTCCCTATTTTGTGGAGTTGGGTCATAATCAGCCTTCTTGTTTCCCTCAATATACTGTGGATTCAATTAAGGACGCTGCAGTAGCTGGTGTGAAAGCTTTGGGCGTGATGAACTGTGCATGCCATGCAGAGGTAAAAGTTCAGAACGGTGAGGCTTATATCATGGAGATTGGAGCTCGCCTTGGTGGTGATTTCATTTCTACTGAATTGACCCATTTGAGTACGGGTGTAGATATGGTGGCTGCTGCTATCAATTGCGCACTCGGTATAGCGCCATGTCTTGAGCCTTCAGAGGAGAAACATGGAGTCTGCATCCGCTATTTCTGCCCGAAGCCTGGAAAATTGGTAAGTATACAGAACGCCGAGGTGCTGGATGATTCTCGTGTGTATCTCTGGGAGATTTACCACAAGGAGGGCGATATGATTCCAGAGGTGACGAGCAGTCTATGCAGAAGCGGTCACGTGATTGTGACCGAAGAGACTCCCCAAAAAGCCATTGCGTTGGCGGAGAGATTGATTAACGAAGTAAAGATGGAGACAGTATGAAAGCAGTATTCCCCTGTTCATATTACTTGCCTGAGACGGCAGCAAGCCTCTACTTGACGGACAACATCGTTCATGCTTGTGCCGAGCAGGACTTAGAGGTGGATCTATACACGCCTACCCCTACGCGAGCTGTGCCAGAGGGTGCAAAATGGAAGCGATATGAAACAGATGTGGATGGCAAGTTGCGCATCCACCGGTTCCATTTGTATGGCGAGGGTAAAAATCCTATTTTGAGAGCATTGCGCTATGTGATAGGTGAGGCGATGTTACTTCACTACTGTATATGGAAGAAATATGATGTTGCGTTTATCGATTCGACTCCACCAATACAAGGATTAAAGATGCCACTGATTAAGTGGCTGAAGCGAAAGCCAACGGTATATAATGCTCAGGATATTTTTCCTGACTCCCTAGTGAACAACGGACTGTCGAAGGGGGGGGGGCTTGTATGGAAAATTGGTCGTATCGTGGAGAAGATTACCTACAAATATGCAGATAAGATTATCGTAATTTCTGAGGACTTCAAGAAAAATCTTTTGACGAAGGGTGTTCCTGAGGAGAAGATTGTTGTGGTGTATAATTGGGTGGATCAGAATGCAGTGGTAGATATTCCGAGGGAGAAGAACAAACTGTTCGAGATGTATGGATTAGACAGGAGTAAATTCTATGTCACATATAACGGCAACATTGGGTTGTCTCAGAACATGGATATGCTGCTAAGTGTGGCTGAGGAGTTAAAAACATCCAATTCTGACATCCACTTTGTTCTTGTGGGTACGGGGGTTTATTTGGACGAGGTGAAGAGAATGGTGGCTGAGAGAAATATAGATAATGTACATATACTTCCATTCCAACCATATGAGGATATTAGTCATGTATTCTCGTTGGGTGATGCGTCTCTCGTGATTTCTAAGCCCGGAACAGGTTCGGCATCTGTACCTTCAAAGACATGGAGCATCATGTCGGCAAGTCGTCCTGTACTGGCCAATTTCGATGAGAATGAACTCAAGAGCATCCTTGAAGATAATAGCTGTGGCATCTTCACTAAGGCGGGCGATAAAGAGGAGTTTAAGAAGTCGATACTTACACTGTATCTCAATCGCGAACTCTGTAAAGAGTACGGCAAGAACGGTCGTCAGTTCGTATTGAATAATCTCACTCGCGAGGTGGGTACACAGAAGTATGTGGATGTGATAAAGTCTGTAGTGAAAGACTAATGAATGAATTATTTTTCGAGTTACTCCAGTTGCTATAGGTACGCGCGATGTATTGTCGCATGTTCCTTCGGCAATGGAATGGCAGGAGATAAATGAGCTTTCGGAAAAGCAAGGGCTAACAGGTATTTCGTTTCATGGTAGGCAAAGGCTGTATAAGGAATACTCTGAGCAAACTGTCTATTTGCTCATCGGCCTGAAAATGCAGTGGCTTGGAATGGAAGCATACATTCAGGAAGAAAACTTGTTGGTGGATGAGCGTTGTGAGGAGACTACTCGTATGCTAGCGGAGGATAGTTTTAGGAGTTGTATTCTGAAGGAGCAAGCTAATGCCTGCTATTATCCACAGCCCAAGTTACGTACTTCAGGAAATATTGATATATGGGGCAGGCCCATTGCCTCGAAGGGTTTGTTTGAAGATAGAAAGCTAGTGACTAAGTATTTGATAAACAGGGAGGATGACTATATCCGTATGCAGTACCATCACATTGACTATCATATATTCCCCGATGTGGAAGTGTATTTCTGCCCTATAGTGCTGTTCAACTATCGTAAGAATGAGCGTTTGCAAAACAAGTTCGGAAGCGGAATGGATGGAAATAAGAATAGAAACAAATTTGATCAATAACTTAAAAAACAAATAACAAATGAGTATAAATTTGAGAAGAAGGAATATTCCTTTTTCGCCTCCAGATATGACGGAAGCTGAAGCTAATGAAGTTCGTGATGCAATCCTGAGTGGTTGGATTACGACTGGTCCTCGTACTAAGAAACTGGAGAAGATAATTTCTGAATACGTTCACACAGATAAGACGGTATGTCTGAACTCTGCTACGGCTGCCATGGAGATGGTGTTGCGTGTGTTGGGTGTGGGGCCTGGCGATGAGATTATCATGCCTGCATACACTTATACAGCATCAGCTTCGGTTGTTCAGCATGTAGGTGCTACCATCGTGATGGTAGACTCGCAGAAGGACAATGTTGAGATGGACTACGAGACGTTGGCTGCAGCTATCACGGAACGCACTAAGGTGATTGTTCCTGTTGACTTGGCTGGTATTTGTGCAGATGTGGATAAGATCAAGGAGATTGTGACTCGTCCTGAGATTTTGGCAAAATTCACTCCTAAGAATGATATACAGAAATTGATTGGTCGCATCGTGGTGTCTAACGATTGTGCGCACTCGTTTGGCGCTTCTCGCCACGGCAAGATGGCAGGTGAGATTGCGGACTTCTCTTCATTCTCATTCCATGCGGTGAAGAACTTCACGACAGCAGAGGGTGGCGCAATGACTTGGAACTTGGCTTTCGGTAGTGAGAAGGTAGAGCGTCAGCAGATGTATTGCGGAAGTCTTGTGCCGTTTATCGAGGATGAAAGCTGGAATGAGTTCATTTACCGCCTCTCACAACTCTTCTCTCTCCATGGTCAGAACAAGGATGCATTGGCTAAGACTAAGTTAGGTGCATGGGAGTACGACATTATCGGCCCATGGTACAAGTGCAACATGACAGACATAATGGCTGCTATGGGTTTGGTACAGTTCGAACGCTATTCTGAGATGCTGAAGAAGCGTGAAGAGTATGTGGCCTATATGAATAAGGCTATTGATGATCTTAACGCTAACCTTGACACTAGCCATCAGGTAGCTTATCTGAACCATAAGGCTGAGGATCATTGCTCATCGCATCACTTGTATCTGGTGCGTCTGCAAGGTCGCACCCGTGAAGAGGCTAACCATGTAATTGGGCAGATGGCAGAGCGAGGCATTGCTACTAATGTACATTACAAGCCACTTCCTATGATGACTGCATACATGGCTCTCGGCTTCGACATCAAGTACTATCCTAATGCCTATAACTTGTTCGAGAATGAGATCACCCTCCCGCTCAACACTTGCATGACCATGGAGGATGTCGAGTATGTGATGGAGAATTTCGTGGATATCGTCAAATCGTTGTAAGCTATTGGCATTGTGCCCAATTTCAAAAAACTTATGGAAGGTATTTGCAAAATTAACATATACCTTTTCTGGTCTCAAAAGACAGATAAGTCTCGTTACGATGATTGTACAACTGCAAGAAAAAACGGATAACTATGATACACATAGATAAGAAACTAATATCAGAACTGTTTGACAGGGCTTTGGTAAACCCTCGCCTTCGTCATAGTTTTGATCTTTGTAATCCAGATAATAGTGGGCAGCGTATGCTCAATGTTCCCACTCGAAGATGTGAGCAAGTTATGAAAGAGCTTTGATAGAATAATTTAACCCCTTAATTGATACTTTATTATGATTACAGAAGAATTGAAAAAACGAGTAGCTGACTTTGTTGAAATGGAGTAGCGTTCGGGTTCAATGCAGTTAATAACATCAGGATTACGTCGCTCGCTGCATGCGGATTGCCGAGGAAGATACCGCTGAAACTTTCGAAGCATTGAAGAAGTAATGTTTATCTGTCAGCACAAGTAGGGCTAAGAGAGAGATTTGGTGGTAATCGGATATGTCGGTTGTTCAACTCTCAAAAATAGATGGAGATGACTTTGACGGAATGGCACCGGATGATATGTTCCAACGCTTTTTTGAGCATATCTTGGATGATGACCTGCTGACACTGCCGGTTACTTTGATGACGATGATCCTGACGCTCTAGATGATAACCTAAAGCTTTCTCAAACGACAAAATATTCAATGATCTCTGATTCTGGTGAAGGTTGTCCGCGACCTTCATTGCAATTCTTAAGTTAAAGTGTTTAGGGCTTCTATAAATTCATCAAGAAGGAAGATATGTTCTTGAAGCGTTCTGAGGAGAGTTATAGTAATGTTCGCTTTAATGGTGAGAAGGTTGACTTTGACTCTTTTGAATGGGACTATTTGCTGTATTAGCTAGGAAAAATGGGGGTATGGCTGATTAAATATGTATATACTATAAATGAAATATTAATGAATAAAATGAAAAAGATAGCTTTAATATCAGGAATCACCGGTCAGGATGGTTCATTTTTAGCCGAGTTTTTAATAGAAAAAGGATATGAAGTCCATGGTATCCTTCGTCGTTCCTCTTCTTTCAACACCGCACGTATCGAACATCTCTATTTAGATGAATGGGTACGTGACATGAAAAAGGAGCGTTTGGTTAATCTTCATTATGGAGATATGACGGATTCCAGTTCCTTGATCCGTATAATCCAGCAGGTACAACCGGATGAAATTTATAACCTGGCCGCACAAAGCCATGTGAAAGTTTCTTTTGATGTACCGGAGTATACAGCCGAAGCGGATGCTATCGGCACACTTCGCATGCTGGAAGCTGTCCGCATCCTTGGAATGGAGAAGAAGACAAGGATTTATCAGGCTTCCACTTCTGAACTATTCGGTTTGGTCCAGGAAGTTCCACAGAAGGAAACTACTCCATTCTATCCCCGTTCCCCGTATGGAGTAGCCAAACAATACGGTTTTTGGATAACCAAGAACTATCGTGAAAGCTATGGCATGTATGCTGTAAACGGAATCCTTTTTAATCATGAAAGTGAACGTAGAGGAGAGACTTTTGTAACCCGTAAGATAACATTGGCTGCTGCCCGTATTGCGCAAGGTCTTCAGGACAAACTTTATTTGGGAAACTTGAACTCACTTCGTGACTGGGGATACGCTAAGGACTATGTTGAGTGTATGTGGCTGATCCTTCAGCATGATACTCCTGAAGATTTTGTAATTGCTACGGGAGAATACCACACTGTACGTGAATTTACGACACTGGCTTTCAAAGAAGTCGGTATTGAACTTCGTTGGGATGGTGAAGGTGTGAATGAGAAAGGCATTGATGTATCGACGGGAGAGGTTTTGGTTGAAGTCGATCCTAAATATTTCCGTCCTGCTGAAGTTGAGCAGTTACTGGGTGATCCTAGTAAAGCTCGTACGTTACTTGGCTGGAATCCTACCAAGACTTCTTTCCCCGAACTGGTAAAAATCATGGTATCGCATGATATGAAGTTTGTGAAGAAGCTTCACATGAAAGAACTGATGA
>OBZH01000276.1_pt1 | contig 64058 bp, 56 predicted proteins | sample 1476881 | NCBI WGS metagenome assembly OBZH01 (sample SAMEA2580230, study PRJEB22360) | human gut metagenome | biome: human gut; feature: human-associated habitat; material: faeces | place: Denmark | collected 2008/2010 | reverse complement strand
TTTACAACAAGGTCTGATCTTTGAAAACTAAAAAATATGCGGCGCACAGAACGCGTCGCATATCGGACTAAGTTTTATTCAAATTTGTCTTCACCAACACGATTTGACGAAGAGCCGTTTTTTAGTAACCAGCAGCGGGCTGGCCGTAAACATCATTTTGCTGTCCTGCGTTAGGATCAGTAGCACCACCGTAACCTTGATTTGGATCTGTATATCCTTGATCATATTGAGTAGAATAATCATCGGATTGTTGATAGTCGTTAGTTGTATTTGAAGAATCACCATAAACGCCACTGCTGTCATAATTATTCGGATTATCATAGCCTGGCGCAAATTGGCTGGTGTCTTCACTGGCTTTGCCATCAGAGTCATCATAGAACAAACTATCTGCATCTTGTTCTTTCAGGTTTGGTAAAGTGCTTGCTGTAGGCAAATCTAATTGCTTCTTCAATGTGTTCTGAATATCTAATAATTCATTTGTACCTAATATTTGATAGTAAATTTCATCTATCATCTGACTCTTACCAACCAATTGTTTTTGTTTGATAGTATCAAATGCAGATAAATAGTTCGTTCCGATATCCATCATATCATCCCATGTTAGATCGGTTTTCATATTTTTTTCGACTGCTTTTAAGATTTTTCTATAGTTACTTACACCATTGATTGACATCGCTTTTCGTAAAATTTTGGTTACTACTTCTCGTTGACGTCTTTGCCGTCCAACATCACCTTCTGGATCTTCATAACGCATCCGCGCATAGGCTAAGCCCTTTTCTCCATCCAACGTTTGTTTTCCTTTAGGTACATGAATACCATCCAAAGTAAAATCAATCTTATTATTGACCTCAATACCGCCAACCGCATCAATCAAGTCTTTTAATCCACGCATATTGATCGATACATAATGGTCCAAAGGGATATCTAACAGTGTCTCAATTGTATCCATTGACATCTTGACACCACCAAATGCGTAGGCGTGATTTAATTTGTCATTCGTCTCATACCCAACAATTTTAGTCAAAATGTCTCTGTCTAGGCTGACAATTGTTGATTTCTTTTGCTTGGGATTGATAGTAACGACCATCATACTATCAGATCTCCCCTGATCCGAGCGGCCAAGATCTCCTGTATCGACTCCCGCGAGCAAAATTGAAAAAGGCTCCGCATTGTCTATATTGGGTTTGTCTCCCTCTCGCTTCAAACTTGTACGTTTAACAGTTTGTCGAATACTATCAACCATTTTACTGGCATCATTTGTCACTTGGACAGCATAGTAGGTAATCCCACCTATAAATAAATTTAGTAGGACTAATAACCCTACGATCACTTTCTTCCAACGACTCATCATACACCTCTATTAACGATTTTTTCGTTTTATTTTCTCATATATCAGCTATCTAATCAACAACAGCTAAAAACAATTAATTTCAAATAACAGAAACTTAAAGAATATTAATAGCTGGTTTGCTCTTTATGTTCGATTTATACCATAAAATTATGAAGATTTTTGGAAGGTCTTAAAATCTAGGCTAAAAAAAGAGGAAGATTGACCATGCCAATCTTCCTCTTTAATAGTTGATTATTTAGCGTTCGCTAAGTTTTCATTTGCTTGATCCCAGTTCACAACGTCCCAGAAAGCAGCGATGTAGTCTGGACGTACATTTTTATATTTCAAATAATACGCATGTTCCCATACATCTAAGCCAATGATCGGTGTTTTTCCATCAGTTAATGGGCTGTCTTGATTTGCAGTAGAAGTAATTTCTAATTTTCCATTGTTCAATACTAACCATGCCCAGCCAGAACCAAAACGACCAGTTGCTGCAGTCTTGAATTCTTCCTTCATTTTTTCAAAGCTGCCAAATGCTTGATCAATTGCGTCCTTAATCGCGCCTGTAGGTTCACCACCAGCATTTGGAGCCATAATTTTCCAGAAGAAGCTGTGGTTAGCATGTCCGCCGCCGTTATTACGTACAGCCGTACGAATGTCCTCAGGAACTTCATTTAAGTTTTTCATTAGCTCTTCAATTGACTGTTCTTCTAATTCCGGATATTTTTCAATCGCAGCATTTAAATTTGTTACATAAGTGTTATGGTGTTTGTCATGATGCAAATGCATCGTTTCAACATCGATATAAGGCTCCAATGCATCGTAGCCATAAGGTAGATCTGGTAAAGTATAAGCCATAGTTCAAGTTCCTCCTTAAATATCTTTATGCTTTAACTGTAACAAACAATGCAATGTTCTTCAAAATATATGCCTACTATGGCGAGGAATTCGTTTCCTCGTCTTCAATAATCTCAACTTTTTTGAAAATGAAGACTTTACTAAAAATATAATTGGCAACGACAACGACAATTTGCGTAATAATCTTTGCAACTAGATTTCCGGTATTAAGTAAATCAATAAAAATATACATCGTAGCCATATCCATTCCAAAAGAAACAACCCTAGCAAAGATGAACTTACTAAATTCCCATATTAATTCTTTAAAATTCTCAGATTTTGTTTGAAAGACCCAAACTTTGTTGGTAACAAAAGCAAAAAGAACCGAAAAAATCCAAGAAATTGTATTTGATATTGGCCAGCTCAAATTAAATATTTGATATGAGACCGTAAATGTTACAATGTTCACTACAGTAGTCAGTCCACCAAAAAATAAGTATATAAAGATTTCCCACAGTCTTTTTTCTTCTAAGTAACTTCTAAATGATCGATAAATTTTCATGATTACTCACTTTCTTCTTCTTCTCTTCTTAAAGTAAGATATCGAAGCTTAGAAAAATAGTCAATTCTTTCTTGCATTCTTTTTACATTTTTACAGATCGCCTTGTTATTTCAACCTTACTTCGCTACAATGGCTCTTGTATAAATAGATTGGAGCGATCACATGACTTTTCGTCAATTAATCAAAGGATCCCTTATTCGTTTTGAGAATCTAAAATCAGCAAAGGACACGCCCTTTTGGAAATCGATCGTTTATCTACTAGGGTTGAGTTTGCTTTTGGCAATTCCGAGTGTCTATCAGGCCCTTCAGGTAATGGATCAACTGAAAACCGACAGCTTAGAGATTGTTGAAAAAATTCCCGACTTTAGGATTGAAAATGGTGAAATCAAAACTGATAAACCTGAGAAAGGATTTATTTATCAAACAGATTCAATTATTCTGACCTTCGATCCTGAAGGAAAACGTACGCGCCAAGATGTCGAGAAAGACTTGATAGGAAATTACTTCAGCGTTGGACTGTTAAAGGACCAAGCTATAATTGTACTTCCCGATTACGGCGGGGTCAGCTCAGCACTATTCGGCGATAACGTCCTTAAATTCTCCTATAAACAGGAACCTCTAAAAAGTATGACTGGGGATAAATTGAGAACTGGTCTAAAAGATTTGAGAATGCCAATTTGGACGCCTTTAGTGATGCTATTGGCAGGTCTTTATCCTTCCTTCATCAACTTATTCGTTACATTAATTTTTGCCGGTATTGCTGGTATGATCGTAGCAAAATTAAGGTTGCGCCGTGTGACTTTTTTTGAATGTTTCAAAACAATTATTTATTGCGCAACTATCCCAACAATTTTAGCAACCCTTGTTTTATTGTTTCAACCAAACTTTGACTCAAGTATTTTAATTACGTTCATCAGCTTGTTTATCTTTTTCCGAGTCATCAATCACTTCCCAAAAATTGAATTGCCAACTAATTAACTGCTTACGATTCTGTAAGCAGTTTTTTTTCGCAAGCTTTGATAAAATAAATGAGACGATTCTATTTGAACATGAAATGAGGCGTAAAGATGACAAAACCAATTATTTTCTTACAAAAAAAATTTCGCGAGGAATTCACTGAAAAAATTCAATCCATCGCTCCTGACTATCAAATCAAAAACACTTTGACTGAAGAAGATTTTGCAGCCGTAGAAATATCTGTGGGGTGGGCAGAGAAATTCGAAGATCAGTTATTAGCAACCCAAAAATTGAAATGGGTACAATCTATTTCCGCTGGTGTAGACTATTTACCACTAGATAAGTTCTCAGAACAGGATATTTTATTATCTAATGGCAGCGGGATTCATGCCCTTTCTATCAGCGAACATATTATTGGCGTTCTGCTTGGCTATTATCGCGGCTTGAACGAAGCTGTAAAAAAACAAACCCAAAAAGAATGGGCTCAAAAATCCATTCACTATGACCAGCTTGCTGGGAAAAATTTACTAGTCGTTGGTACCGGACATATTGGTCAGCAACTTTCGAAATCAATCCATAGCTTAGGCGTAAATGTTTTTGGTATCAATACAACTGGACATTCAGTAGAGGGATTCGCAGAAACCTATTCCATCAAAAATATGGCTAAAATTGTCCCAGAGATGGACATTGTGGTAGGGATTTTGCCTGGCACACACGAAACCTATCATATTTTTAATAGTGATATCTTCGAAAAAATGAAAAAGTCTGCTGTATTTGTAAATGTTGGACGTGGGGATACTGTTCATACGAAAGAGTTGATAACAGCACTTGAAGAAAAGCACTTTGACTTTGCTGCCCTTGATGTTTTTGAAGAAGAACCGCTACCAAAAGAAAGTCCGTTATGGGAATTTGATAACGTTTTGATTACTCCGCATATTTCAGGAATGACTGTTGATTTTCAAAATAAATTTATGAAAATCTTTTTGAGTAATTTAAAAAGCTATGTTTCAAGTAAAGAATTGACTGTGAACCAGGTTGAAGTGAAACGAGGATACTAAAAAAGTTGGAGATTATTTCTCCAACTTTTTTTCAGTCTCCTTAACAATATAAACTGGACGTTTTTTTGTTTCCATAAAAATCTTCCCGATGTATTTTCCAATAATCCCGATGCACAGTAATTGAACACCGCCAATGAAGAGAATGATTGTTACCAATGACGGCCAACCAGATGTCGGATCGCCAAATAATAATGCTCGAACAATAATAAATATCATTGCGATTCCCGAAGCAACACAAGAAAAAGCTCCGACAAAAGAAGCTATATTGAGGGGCACATCAGAAAAATTTATGATTCCATCGATTGAATAGTTAAACAATTCCCAAAATGACCATGAAGATTTTCCAACCACTCGCTCTTGATTCTCAAAAGAAATATATTCTGTTTTGAAGCCAACCCAACTAAATAACCCTTTAGAAAATCGATTATGTTCAGTCAGTTCCAATACCGCGTCAACCATCTGGCGTGTCATTAAACGATAATCTCGAGCGCCATCCACCATCTCTGTCTCACTAATTCGATTAATTAAATGATAAAAAGCTTTGGCAAATAGATTTCGAATAATGGGTTCTCCTTTTCGATTTGAACGTCGCGTTCCTACACAATCAATATCTGATGTCTCGATCATTTCAATCATTCTCGGTAATAATTCAGGCGGATCTTGCAAGTCAACATCCATGACAGTTACTAAGTCACCCTTAGAAGCTTGTAAACCTGCATATAATGCAGCTTCTTTACCAAAATTACGTGAAAAAGAGATATAGCGAACGAAATCGTTTCTCTTAGCTAAATCTCGTAAAACTTCCAATGTTTCATCCTTTGATCCATCATTGATAAAAATATATTCAAAGCTATGCGAGACTTCTTTTTTTACTTTCTCCATCTCCGTAAAAAAAAGAGGAATCGCTTCCTCTTCATTAAAGCAAGGAACAATAACTGATATCATTTTGTATCAACTCCTAAACTTGGATAAAGTCGTACTTTGGTTCATCCAAGACTGTGTCATAATCAACAACGAGGTCGTATCCCTTAAAAAACCATTCATCGGCTTCTTCAATATAAAACAATTGATCACCAATAGTTGTTTTTACAAGTGGACTATCGATTGTATCCACCGACATCCCCACAGAAAAGCCATCATGAACCTGAGTTTTCCCATAGACTTTCCCATAAAATTTAATTCCTTGGCCATCGCTTAATTCAATTTCACGTTTAAACCATTCTTGCGCTTTTGGGGTTATTGTTAACTTCATTTGAAAATCACCTATCCATTCATTTTTTCATCTAAATAATCCACGTCTTCATCACGACCAATCACCACTAAATGATCGTCCTTTTGCACAACTTCTTCTGCAGGTGGTGTCACGATTGGATCTTGATTATCCCGACGAATTGCTACCACATTTAGTCCAAATCGTTGACGAAAATCTAGTTCATCTAAGGTTTTACCATAAAATTTACGATTGGTCACATTGATTTCCGCCAAAGAAAACTCATCAGATAATTCTAAATAATCCAAAATATTCTTCGAAACCAGGTTATGAGCGATTCGTTGTCCCATATCCCGTTCAGGATGGACAACACGGTCCGCGCCGATTTTTTCTAAGACACGGGCATGATATTCATTTTGTGCTTTTGCCAGAATATTAGGCACACCCATTTCCTTGACCATTAAAGTCACTAAGATACTCGCCTGAATATCCTCTCCTATTGCTACAATGACATGGTCGAAATTTCGAATGCCTAAAGAACGGAGAGTCATTTCATCCTGTGCATTCGCCACAACTGCATGAGTAGCAATATTCATGTATTCATTCACACGATCTTCACTGCTGTCTATCGCCAAAACTTCCTGACCGGATTCCACTAATGTGCGGCAAATACTCCCGCCAAATCTTCCTAAACCAATAATGACAAAACTTTGCTTCATGATATCTCCTTAATCTTTCAATATATTATTTATCCAAATAACTTGAATCTCTATACCAGCAAAACTTACATTTCCTAGTATAACAAAGAGCGGGTTAATAAAACAGAGATGGACTCTCTATTTTATTAACCCGTGCTTAAAGGCGTAGATCGCTGCTTGTGTACGATCCTCTACTTCTAGCTTCGCTAAAATATTCGATACATGCGTCTTGACTGTTTTTAAGGTGATAAACAATTCATCAGCGATTTCCTGATTGCTCATTCCTTGAGCAATTAATAGTAAAATTTCTTGTTCACGATTCGTTAATTCTTCATGAAGAACATGACGGTTTCGATTGGATAATTGCTCCATCATCTTCGTCGTCACTTCTGGTTCTAAGACACGCTCACCATTATAGGTCTTACGAATGGCATTGGCGATCTCATGAGCGGTAGATGTTTTCAACAAATAACCTGAGGCGCCCGCTTCAATAGCAGGATAAACTTTTTCGTCATCAATAAAACTGGTTACGATTAAGATTCTTGCTTCTGGCCACTCTTTTAGAATTTTCTTGGTTGATTCGATGCCATCCATCACTTCCATCACCAAGTCCATCAAAATTACATCTGGACGAAGAGCCATCGCCTTCTCGTAGCCATCTTCGCCATTTTCAGCTTCCCCCACAACCTCGACATCTGATTGAATCGATAGGTAAGAAGAAACGCCTAATCGAACCATTTCATGATCATCAACTAACAATACTCGTATCATCCTCTGCCTCCTAGTTCTTAATAATCTATTTTATTTCTATGCTGTCTAGCATACCGTTAAGCAGGCTCAGTGTCCTCTACAACAGGAACTTTGATTTCAATACTTGTTCCTTGACCTTTAAAACTAATTATTTTAGTTGACCCGCCAACGCCCGCAATTCGTTCACGAATGTTGCGTAATCCATAACTACCAGCGTGCTCATCTTTGGCTTCAAATCCGACACCATCATCAATTACACGCAGCAAAATACTTTGACCAACGATTTTCAAATAAACCTCTAATTCATTCGCCTTTGCATGACGCAATGTATTGGACAATAACTCCTGCACTACTCGAAATAGTTGGTCCTCAATACTTGGTGAAACACAAATATCCTGAACATCCCATTTTAACTGAATTTGAATTTTAGTCTGTAGTTCCTTTAATAATTGCTCAATTCCTTGACGCAAACTTTTGCCTTCTAAACTGATTGGGCGCAAATGAAGCAACAATGCTCGCATTTCTGATTGCGCAGCATTGATAATATCGGCTACCATCGCCAATTGCTTCTTATAAGGCTCCAATTCTTCAGAATGCTGGGATTGTTCATTCAAGGCGGACATCATCATCATTGCCGCAAAAAGCTGCTGAGAAACTGAATCATGCAGTTCCCTTGCTAAACGATGACGCTCTTCTTCTAAGATTTTTTCTCTTGTCGTACCATCAACCATCTGCGGCTGACTGCTTAACTGCTGCAGCTCCCGTGACATGCTCACTAATTTTTCTTTAATTCGTTTGATATCATGATCGACTAACAGCATCTCTTTATTTTGTGAAATCGCTACATCCAAAGAAGGTTGTTCATAGTCACCTGAAGCCAAGTTTTGCAATTTTCCTTCTATTTTCCCCAATTGCCGCTTTTCTAAAAATGTCACGAGAAAATAGACCGCTGCGCATACCGTCAAAGAAATGACAATAATGTGAACAAATAAAGGAATGTAAAAAATTCGTGCAACAAATAATTGAGCAAATAATTGCCTTTTCCCTATCGCATACATATACAGAAAGAGGGTTGTCAAAATCAGTAAAAAAGAAATCAGACCCGAATAAAGGGAAATTTGTAAACGAGAATATTTCCCCATCATACACGAATCACCTCGACATCTCCCACCAATGTATTGGTCACTATTTTCAATCTACGAGGACTCTCATCATAATCCTCGCTATACATTTTGATTGTTTCATTGCGGAGAACTTGCGTATCCTCATCAAAATCAACCTTGCCATAAAGCGTTGCGTGCTCAAAAAGAATTCCAATACCATAAGGAACTAAAATTCGTGTCCGACCAAAGCCTTTACGGACAATTACGATGCTATCTTCTTTAGGCAACAATGTATTCCCTAAGTCAACGATTGTGTCTCCGGCTAAGATTGCTACATTAATATCATCCCACTCAAAAACTTGTGTTCCGATTCGATCATTTCCGATCCAGCTTTGTTTCCTTCGTTCACCATTATGTCCTGTCGGATCTGTTGTTTCAACCATCACAATGCTTTTTTTATTCTTCAAAGAATGGTTTGGCATTGAAATACCCGCAATTTCGAAACCCTTAAGTCCAAGAAATATTACTGCAAAAATCAACATCAACCAAGTCGCAGGACTATTCACTAAACAAATAATCAAAATTACTGAACCTAAGATTAATTGAAATTTTCGACGACGGTGTTTACGCAATGCCCAGTATATATTTAATGTGCCAAAAAGCAGCATGATCAACATCGCAGGATTTGAAGATAGTTGCCATAATAAGAAAATTGCAAGTAAGGCTTCAATTACAATGAAAAAGCGCCATGGACTTTTCATCTTGTCTTTCCTCCCAACTTTTTATTTATACCTTATTCTACTTTTTTTAAAGTCTAAATACCATCGGTCTAAAGTCGCAACCTCTTTAAACCCTAAAAGAAAAGAGGCGACCAGCGCCTCTTTCAACCATTCTTAGTTTTGCTTGACATCTACGATCTTAACTTCCATGTTACCACCGGGAGTTGCGATCGTTACGATATCCCCAATACTTTTACCAATCAATGCCTGCGCGATCGGTGAATCATTAGATATCTTTCCTGTTAACGGATCTGCTTCGGCTTTTCCGACGATCGTATATTCTTCCTCTTCTTCATCAGGCAATTCCACAAAAGTAACTGTCTTACCGATTGAGATTTCATCAGAATCAACATTCTCATTATCAATAATTTGTGCGAAACGAATCATATTTTCCAAAGTACTGATACGTCCTTCAACAAAGGCTTGTTCATCTTTCGCTGATTCATACTCAGAGTTTTCAGACAAATCACCAAAGCTGCGTGCAATTTTAATTCGCTCAATGATTTCTCCACGTTTTACTGTTTTTAATTCTTCTAATTCCTGCTCTAACTTGTGTTTTCCTTCTAAAGTCATAGGGTATGTTTTTTCTACCATTTTTCTTCTCCTTCAATCAACAAAATTACGAAAGGTAATCTTTTATAGATTTAATCCACAAAAGATTACCACGTAATTACTGTAATGTAAATTGTTTATTTCTCTTTATTGACATATTTTTCGACCAATTCCATATGCTCTTCGTAAGTCTTCGCATAGTATACTTTTCCTGTTGAGATATCTGCAACAAAATAAATATAATCATTCTCCGTTGGATCAAGGACAGCTAGGATTGCTTCTTGACTTGGATTGTCAAATGGCCCTGGTCCATATCCAGTATTCGTATATAAGTTATACGGCGAGTCCACTTCTGTATCCTTAATCGTGACAACTTCTTTATGCTCACCTAAAGCGTAAAGAATTGAAATATCTGATTGTAAAGGCATTTGTGCTTCAATCCGATTAAAGAAGACTTGTGCAATTTTCTTACGGTCAGATTGAGTGACTCCTTCTTTTTCGACCAACGAAGCCAATGTCATGACCTCTTGAACGTTTAATCCTTTTTCCTTAATTTGACTATAATATGGCGTTAGGATTTGATTCGTCGTATCTACCATTTGAGTTACTAGATCTTCGAGACTCCTATTTTTATGAACGTTATAAGTCGCTGGGAACAAATATCCCTCTAAGCGGTAACGAACATCCTTTGCGTTACCGGCATCTGTTAATAGGTCTGGATACTGCGTTTTTAGCTGTTCGAAGAATTTATCATCCTTCATAACCTTGATAAAATCTTCCTTCTTGAAGTCTGTTTTCTTCGCGACTAAACTTGCAATCTTATCAACATCATAACCTTCAGGAACAGTCAATTTCGAAGCATCATCTAACGGCTCGGCACTTCCACCTTGCTGCAATTCTTTACTAATTTGATCCAGCGTCATATTAGGAGAAAATTGATAATAACCCGCCTGGAAGTTCGTTAGGTTTTTAAATTTCGTATAGAAATTAAAAACCATTCCATCTCGGATCACTTCTCCTTCTTCTAAAATGTCACCGATTTGACGGTTCGATGAGCCGCTCGGCACCTCTACCTGAACCAATTTTTTGTCATTTTTATCCAGCGGTTTCAAACCAGCACTAACATAGTTATAACCCGAAATCGCTAAAATCCCTGCGACGATCAAAATACCAATCGTCAATATATAAACAATTTTGCGGACGACTCGATCCTCTTTGCGACGTTCTGCTCGTTTCAAGTTGCTCTCCTCACTTAAATCACCTTCAAAGTCTTCATCCATATTACGAAGATCATCAAATTTCTCACCAATACGTTGGAAAATTGATGGCTCTTCTTCAACATGCTCATCATGCTTCGACTGTTTTATCCCCTCTGCCTTTTCTTTCTTCTTGGATGGGACAGTCTTAGCCGCTCGTTTTGATTCGTCACGACGAGACTCTGCTTTCTTTTCTTGAATTACTGAAGGTTCTTTGGTTTGCTCTTTTTTTATCGGACTCGTTTTCTCTGCTGTAGACTTCTTTCTCTCTTTTCTTATCTTAGACTTTGCTTCAGAGTCATCAAGATGAACCTTTTTCTCTGATTCTTTTTCTTTCTTCAGAGGTTCCTCTTTTTTTATCTCTTCTTCAATCGGCTCAGACTTTCGCTCAGCAGCAGTTGATTCTTTCTTTTGTCTATTGCCAAATAAACGCTCATAGGACGAAGCCAAATCGTCGTCGTCACTAGTATCCTTTTTTGCTTTCGAAGGCCCAGCGGATATTGAGCTCGCCTTTTTCGTTGGTTCTACTTCGCGATTCTTTCGGCCCTCTTCTAAAGCCCGCATGATCTGCTCTTTAAAAGATCCTTCTTCCGAGTGTTGGTTTTGATCCTCAGACAAAAACAACTCCTCCTTACTTCATGTCATAACTTAAACCATTATACATGAAATGAAAGAGGAGGGAAATGTAAAATTTATTTAGTTAAGGAAATTATATTTCTTTCATTTGCCTTAATAATTACGAAAACTGTTAGAGTAGGCCACACTAACATGTATGGATATACATATCTCACTAATGTTACCGGTCCTAATAGCAGAGTACCATAATATAAAATAAGAAAAACAAATATAAAATAGAAGTCCCTTAAACCGTTATAAATTGAATACAAACACGTTACTAAAAGAATCCATATTACAAAACCTGAAGAAAACAATAATGAAAAGAGAGGTATCTTTTTATAACTATTTTCTGTATAGAAGCTATCAATTATTTTTTCCCTTATACTTGGTAATTTGCTATCTTCATAAAATCCCTTAGACAATACTGTATTATACGTTTTCAATTCCACTATAGGTTGCTTATAGAATTTATCTGGAAACTGTAAATTCGGATCCCAATAGCCTTGCGTAAGCATAAGAAAAGCATCTAAATAATTGCTTTTATTTTTTCGACCTATCCTCGCCCATAATTTTAAAAATTTGATGCTTGTATTCCCTTTATGCTTCAAAGTAAAAGAGCCTTTTACATAATCAGAGATTCTTGGATTATAATTTCTCAGATTAACTTCTGGAACATAAGAGAATAATTCTTCCTTTTCCTTTTTGGAAAAAGAATCTGGGTTATTGATATAGCTTCGAGCTAACTGCTGTAAAGGAACACTATACATTTGTCCTTGCATTCCTGGTCTCGCACTAGTAATTGCTACAAAGGCTTGATTAGATACAAAAGTAAAAAAGATTCCTAGAATGAAAACGAATAACAAATTATTACGTTTCTTTCTTTTCTTCGTGAAAAGGATAAACGGTAGGGTTCCTAAAAGTGCATAAATAGCATTATTTCGAAATAGTCCAACTAAAACAATAATTAAGATGAGTTCAATAGCTTTATTCCTACTTAATAAGTTCTTTTCAAAAATATAGTATTCACATAGTTTAAATATCAAAAGAAAAAAGAATGTGGAAAACAGTACATCCTTAGTAGCTACAATAGAAAAAATCATATTTAACGGAAAGAACAAATAATATCCAACTAGTAAATAGTAAAAGTTTCTATTCAATTTATAGTGAGATAGTCTACTACAAATATATGCATTAATCCCAATACATATTAACATTTGAATAAGAGTATAAATCAGCCCACCTAAGTTATAGTTTCCAAATATTTTTCCAATTACAATAACTATATTTATCAAAAGTGTATGAACTATCGGATGGTGAGTACTTATATCATTATTAACCAACTCCGACATTTGCATCGGAACATCGTAAGAAAATATTCCTGGCCAAAATATGAATAACATTGGCATCCAAACGATTAAAAATAAAAAGAAAAAAAATCGAAATCCATAAACTTTATTAGTGCTATTCTTCATTTTGTCAAAGGTACTTAAATTCAATAAAAAAATTAACACAGAACAAATTAAAATGCTGATGCCTAAGACTACGATCAAATTTTTAAGAATGCTAGAAATCGAATAGAATAACCTAGAATATAGTATGAGTTCTCGTCCTACCTTTAAAATTAGTGAAAAAAGAAGTGCTAAAGATCCACAATACTTAAGTTTTTTTCTACTAACACCGGAAAAAGAAAATTTATAAAAATAATAAATTGGGACTATTAAAAAAATCCATAAAGAATTCTGCATAATTGACGATACTTCTGTCAAAGGATAATTATATGGAAATACAGAAACCGTAAATATTGATAATAGTAGAAATCGACTATCCGATTTAAAAAAATTATTTTTCATTTTTCACTCCATACAGTTTGTACAAGTTTAATTCATACATTTTTTTATCCGCTCTCACTACAGTATCTAAAGTTAATCCTGTAACAAGTAATAGCATTGAAAATGTCATTAAACCTGTCGCCAAAATTGCTGAAGGTATTTTATTTATATGACCAAATTTTAAAAATTCTATCACAACTGGCAAACCTACAACTAACCCTAAAACGAAAAATAATAAAAACCACATTGTGAAAAAGAATAATGGTTTATAGTCTTTACACATCTTGAAAATCGTTATTAGAACTTTTAATCCATCTGAAAAAGTATCTAATTTAGATTCACTTCCTTCTGGTCGATCACGATAATCAATCGGAACTTCAACTAGTTTAAAACGTTTGTCTAATGCATGAATTGTAAATTCTGTTTCAATTTGAAAACCACCGCTCATCACAGGAAAACTTTTAACAAATAGTCTGTTAAATCCTCTGTAACCTGTCATTACATCATTTATGTTGGCTTTATACAGCCAATTTATTGAGTTCTTGACCAAATTATTTCCAAAGTCATGAAAAGCTCTCTTATTTTCATTAGAGTATGTTCCATTTGATAATCTGTCACCAATAACCATATCAGCACAATTTTCTTTTAAAGCTTTCACCAATTTATGACAAGCCTCGGCCGGGTAAGTGTCATCTCCATCCACCATTAAATAGAAATCTGCATCAATATCAAAAAACATCTGACGTATTACATTTCCTTTTCCTTGTCTTGGCTCTTTTTTTACGATTGCACCTGCTTCAAGAGCAATCTGATAAGTCTCATCTGTTGAGTTGTTATCATAGACATAAATATCTGCACCAGGCAGTTCTCTTTGAAAATCATTGATTACCTTTTTAATTGTCATTGCTTCGTTGTAACAAGGAAGCAATATTGCTATTTTTTCTGTCATTTTACTATTCTCCTTAAAAATAAGCACTAGTATTAGAATACAAGAGTTAGTGATTTTTTTCTATAACAATTGAAAATTTTTAAAGTCAAATTACAAAAAAGTGTGCCCTTCTTCTTACTATAATATATTTATAGATTGTAGTACAATGCTATCGTTTCAAAGTATTGCCTTTTATCTATCATGTTGCTTAAACTGTTAAAATGAGCGCGTAACGGACAGTCATTCTCATCCTTTGACTTTCGCGTCCGTAAAAAATCGGCCAACCAACTACTCATTCACAGAGTTGGTTTTATGTAGGTTAAACTGCTATTTTCCAGTACGCTAGGTGAAGTGCATCTAGTCCTTTTGAACTTTGCCATATTTCTAGTGCCATCGACTATTTTACTCTCTATCTCATCTTGAAGGAGACATCAAAGTCTTCATGGAGTACACTGGACGATACCACGACCCGTTACTCACTAGCTTTCTGATGTGTTTTTTATGTCAATGTGGTCAATCCAAAACTCATTAAAGATTTTGAAAACAATTCTCTTCGTAAAGGGAAATCTGATAAAAAAGATGCACTCGAATTGACTTGTTGCGTTCTTGACAACTGGCATAACCTGAGACAGTATAGCTTCATGGACAAAGATAGGTTACAGCCTATACCTACATATTGATTATGGAAGATCTGTATTCATTTTTTTAGAAGTATGGATTTGAAAAAGAGACTCGCTTCTTTCAACTTCCCTTGCACTCAGGAAACATTCTATATGTTAAACTTTTTAGATCTTTAGACATAGAAAAAGCTTTCAATAGAGTAAAAGTGTTAGTTGCCACAATTTCGTATATCGAAAGTTTTTTTATCACTAAAGTTATTTCATTTGCACGTAGAAGTACACGTTTTTTTATTGCGTACTCTTCATGCACGAATAAAGCTAACTAAAGCCACTTAAAAAAGTCGGATATGCTCCGACTTTTAGACCAAATTTTCAGATTCTAAATATTTTTTCATACCCTCGTGGATGCTGAAGTTAGGTTTAAACCCTAAACTTTTTAGTCTCGAAATGTCAGCGACAGAATCTTTGATATCCCCATCTCTTGAAGCTTCATAGCTAATAGGCAACGTGATATTTAGTGTTTCATCAATTACTTTTATGAGTTCATTCAGTTCCAGTGCATTACCAGTTCCGACATTAAATTGTTTTCCTAGCGCTTCTTCTTTACTAGCCACGAGTAACAAAGCTTGAATAACATCTTCAACGAAGACAAAATCACGTGATTGTGACCCGTCTCCAAACAAAGTAAACTGTGTCTCCATGCCACTTTGCAATTTTTTGTACCGATCTACTAAAATCGATATGACTCCACTATATGGTGATTCCGGATTCTGATTTGGTCCATAAACATTAAAAAAGCGGACAGCACTTGTTGGAATACCATATAGATGATAATAATCTAAGACATATTGTTCTGCTGCAAATTTATCTACTGCATATGGTGTCAAGGGACGAATTACTGATTCTTCTTGTTTCGGAAGAGTAGGTTCATCGCCATATATCGCAGCTGAAGAACTGAAAACCAATCGTTTCAAATCTTTTTGATTCTTTTTGATTAATTCTAATAATAACAAAACACTTTCAAAATTAACTTGGTGCGTTTCTACCGGGCGTTCAACAGAATCTGCCACACTTGCTATCGCAGCTAAATGAAAAATGTAATCGAATTTATTGTTTGATAAAATATCATCCATCAACTTATTATCAGTGACAGATCCGTTAATAAATCTGAGATTTTCACTTTCAAGTAAGTTTTCTTCTTTTCCCATTGATAAATCATCAATCACAATTACAGAATTTTCTTTAGATAAATGATTAGCTAAAGTAGAACCGATGAAGCCAGCTCCGCCAGTGATAAGGTAATTCATTTTTTCTCCTTCCAATAATCGTTATTTTGTGGTAAGTGCATTTCTTAATTGAGTACTGCTTGTTCCTTTAGTGTATTCAAAATAAACAATCTCAACATCTTTGTCTTCAAAATACTTTTCATAGGTATTAAAACGGTCAGTTCCTTTGTAATCACTACCAACAAATAAGTAATGATAATTAATGTCTGACCAAACATCCATATCTTCAGGCTTTGATTCTATTACTTTGTCCACAAATTTAATTGCTTTTAGTATTTCAACTCTCTCATCAAAAGAAATAAACGTTTCTTTTCCTTTATGAGAAGCATCTTTATGCACACCTACAACTAAATAATCACAATATTGTTTAGCTTTTCTTATTAGATTTAAATGACCAATGTGAAATAAATCAAATGTGCCGCTTAAATACCCTATTTTAACTTGAGGTGTATTATTTAGTCTGCCTGAATCAACCTTATATTGATAACTTTCAACACCAAAAGTATGTGAATCGTTTTTATAACGCTCCAAAACATCAGCATAAACATCTATATCAGGTATGAATACTGTCTCATGATTAAACATCTGTTCTAGTATGCGCTGCGCTAAGGCAGATACTTGTTCCAAATCAGTCAGTCCACCGTTAAAGCTAGTGCCCTTTATAGAACCTGGTGATACGTTCAAAATTCGATTGGTACTTCCTGATTCCTCGATTTCAATATTAACACTTTCAATAAAACGGTTGAGACCTGCTTTACCAGCACTATAAACGGAAAATAATGGAGACGAGATCATTCCTGCTATACTACCCATTACAAGACAATAGAAATTATCCTGTGAAATAATCCTGTCATAAAATTTTCTAATAATACGGATTGGCGCTACTTCATTTACAAGAATTCCATTTTTTATTTCAATATCTTTAAATGTTTCAAATTTTGATACTCTACCAAAGCCAGCAGTAATAACAAGCGTATCAACCTTATCTACTAACGAATCAAATTTATCAAAATCATCTTCAACCAAATTGAACTGAGTAAATTCAATTTTATTAGATAAGAAATCAGAATTTTTTCTATCATAAATATAAATTTTAGAATAATCCTGTTCAAGCAGTTGTTTCACTATAGCAAGACCGATACCACTACTGCCTCCAACAACAAGTGCTGTTTTCATAAAAAAACCCCTCTCTATTTTTCTTTCCTTCTTATTGTCTTGAAAAAGGAGATAATTAAATCTTTATTTACAAATAAAAATATCAACCAAATTAGGAATTCAAGAACAATTAATTTAAAATTATCAAAAAGGAAAATCAAAACAATTTGCATAAAAATTACAATGTGGTAAGAAACTAGTGTTTTAACATTAACAGAAAATTTTATAAATTTTCGAGTATCGTATATTCGAATTAACCAACCTACAAAAAGACTGACCATAGCAGCAATTCCGACACCTATTAAACCGAATAAAGAAATACAAACATAATTTAAAATAATACTGATCACACCAGAAACAATGGAAGTATTCATTAATCCTCGAGTTTTCTTTTCGGCAATATAAAATTGGCCGTAAAACCCAATGAAAGCTGAATAAATCGAAGACAATAATAGTAGTGGTGTTACAGTCCAACTGATATAATAAGCATCTGCAACAAAATGCCGAATAAAGAATTTCAATACCACCATTACACTACTAGCACAAAAAAAGAGTAAAAAAGCATAGTACTTGAAGGTCGTTTCATGAAATGCTTCTCTATTTTTTGATTCTCTTTCATCTACTAAAGATATTTGCCATGCCTGTGAAAAAACTGATTGCATCATAGAAATTAGCGAAGGAATTTTACTTGCCACTGCATAAATACCATTGTAACTTATTCCCATCAAAAATAGAATGAAATACCTACTCGAACTATTAACAAACCACCATAAAACATCGTTAGGAATTGTAGGCAATGAAAAATAGATTAATTCTTTCATAAAAGATTTATTTATCAGATTAAAACTAAATAATTTAAAGTACGGAGTGGTAAGAGTCAAATATAATAGTGATACAATTTCTGCAATTATCAGTGAAAGAAGATATCCGTTCAACCCCAGATGGAAGTACATTAATAAGCAAATATTCGCTAATCCTATCGTAAATGTCTTTATCATTCCATTTAATGCAAAGACCTTAACTTGCCCATTTCCTCGAGCAAATTGCGCCATCACCTGTGTCAATATTTGCAATAACAGTAGAAAGGCAAATAAAGTAACTGAACCCTCAAATAATCCAATCATTTTAAGAAAAGGGGTTATAATAATTCCTATTAACAGACTTCCCAGAGTTAGAGCGATAGAATTTGAAACAACAATTGCGTTGTCGATATCCTTTTCTAGAGCATAACGTAGAACCCCTACACCTATGCCAAATGAAACCATTGGTAACAAAAGACTAATAGTAGTAGTTATTAATTCAACTGTACCGTATTCTTGAGTTGTTAAATAATAGGTATAGAGAGGCACCATTATGAAAGATATCAGTTTGCTTCCCAGATTCCCAGCAGCAAAAACAGCTGAATTGCCCACTAATTTTTTATATTTTCCCACAAAAATTCCACCTTAATTTGTCTCATTATTAGACAAGTAATAAATTCTTCCTAAAAATAGCCAGAAAATTAAAGAACCCACAGAGTTGACCATAACAATATCATTTAAGAAGAATGCAGAAGCAGCAATTGCTAAAACAATCTGAGCGTTCATTCCATAGTTATTTTTAAAAAATAACTTAGCTTTTCCATAAGCTTTTGTAATAACCATAAAGAAACTTTTTATAAAGAAGAAAAATAATGGAATTGAACCGACTAAACCTGTAGAAGTAATAACATTTACATAAGTATTATGTGTATATTTTTGGGTTCTGGCGATAAATGTAGTAGGCAAAACTTCTTTTGCGTATTCAAAAATTCCTTTTGGCGATGTTCCAAATAGAATATTAGTTTTGAAAAGTTCAAAACCACTTTTCCAAAGACCCAATCTTCCATTTGAAGCATCTGAATTGTTCTCAACATCGCTTCTTTCAAGACTAATTTTTCCACCATCTTTTTTAGGAATATCTTTTAGTATTCTATGTTCTTCCTTAAATAAGACTGAAGGAAGTAAAGAAAGAATATATTTAAAAGCCTCTAATAGAAAATACGATAAAATCACAATTATCAATGCAGAAAATAAACTGCCCAACCACTTATATAAATATTTCTTTTTGATCCAAAAATCTAAGTTTAATAAAATTGAAAAAGAGAGAACAAAAATGGAAAGTAAAAGTACGATCAATCCAGTTCGTGATCCGGATAATTGTATATATGCAAGTTGAAAAATAATTGCTAAGTAAGATAAAAAGGATTGAAGTTTTCCTTTTTTAATTCTTAGCGAATAAACTATTAACAGTATTACAACTACAGAAATAGTTGAACTAAAATTCGGATCTTCAAATACTCCGAATAATCTTGCATCAAAAAAACCTATCCTTAAAAATCTTGCACGATTAGTTAGATGAACGGCATAGCTAAATCTAAATAAGAACATCCCCAGAGAAATTGTTGTAAGTATAGTCCACACAATTATCAGTAAATTACTGAGAGTTTTTATTATTCTACCGGAATGAATATTATCCTTTCCAACTTGAAAAACAACCAATAAATATATTGCTTGCCAAACCAACAATTTCAAATTACTAAATAAAGCAAACTTATAATTGATTAATATACTTAAAAATAATCCAATTAAAAAAATAATCAACCATATGTTATAGTTGTTTTTTTTCTTTTTCAAGACTACCATTATAAACTCTGCTACTATTAGTAAAAACCCATAAATAGCACCTATTCCAAAAATAATTTGATCGAATCTAGGATTAATAAGACTATAGGGCCCAATTGATCTACAAACTACAAGGAAAAATAAGTAGTAAATGAAATATTCTTGGAGTTTTTGTAATTTTTTTTCTTCTTTTAAAATACTGTTTTCATTATTCATTTTTCAACCTAACTCTCTATCTGTTCAAGTATGATGTTTCCAATATCTTCACTGGCATGCCCTGATTCAAACACATTATGTTGTTTTTTAAATCTTCGTACAGTTTTTAAATATTCATCATTATCGAAGTCGTTTATTTGTTTTTTTAGTTCACTCTCATTTTTAGAAATTGGGAATGGCAAATCTGAAAGGTCCATTAACAGGCCTCTGTCTTTCATATATTGATCATAATCATAGGCGTATATAAAGCATTTCTTTTCTGATACCATCATTTCACCAATAGTTGAAGAATAATCAGTAATCAAAGTATCTGTAGCACAGAGTAATTCTTGCATATCGTTATAACTAGAAGCATCAATAATTGTATTTCCAAAACTAGTATCCTGAAAAATGCTCTCTTTACTCTTTGTATCATTGGGATGAAGTCTGACCAACATCACATACTCTTCATCAAATTTTTCTGATAAAAACGAAACAACATTTTTTAAAAACTGAGAGTCAATCTTTAAATCATAATTTTGTCTAAATGTTGGTGCGTACATAACAATCTTTTTAGCTTTTGATATGTTATAAGTACTATAAACCTTATCAATAACTTCAGGTTTTGGATTGATCATAATATCATTTCTTGGAATACCTTTCCTATACAGTGGTCCTTCATACCAAAAAGTGTATGGAACATCCTCAATCATATCGGAACTTTCAAATATCAACAGGTCACACATTTCAGAATCTTTGATTGCTCTTTTTACATATCGAGGAGGTAACTTATCTGCAACGTTTCTCTCGATATTTTTTAATGAAAAACCAGCATGCCATGTTTGAATATAATATTGCCCTTTTCTTTTATTAATAGAAAAATTTTTTCTAACATTATCAATCCATATTCTGGCCGTATACATTTCAAATAGAGATTTAAATGTACGATTCTTAACATATCTTATTCCCATCGGAAAATCATTTTCAGGAGAAGAAACATATTGCGGTTCATAAAGCCAGACTATATCTAACTTTTTATCTGTAGAAAGTAAATAATTACATATGTACTTTGCATTGTCTCCGTATCCCTTTCCCCAATAGTTATCAATCACAATCTTATTTTTTTTAATTGGAATAAATCGAAGTATCGGATAACAAAGATAAAATAATCCATAGATTCGTACTCGTATACTGCCTTTATAAATAATCTCAAAGATTCTACTAATTTTCTTTTTCATCAAATCATTCCGTTTCTAGTTACTTTTTTGGATGAATCTATTCATTATATATGGAAACGGCTTGTACAACTTTAAATTTATTTTCAAAAGCCTTAAAGCAATTTTACGGTTTTTTGAGAAATAAGGAGTATTTAAAATGAATGTACTATTTTCCTTAAGAAAATTTACAATATCCTTAGTATTAGTTGTTTCACGTTCCTTATTTGCTAGTAATATCTTGTCCAAAACAAAAAAATAAGAAAAGCAGACTCTCCTGAGACCCAAATCTTCTAGATTGGGAAAAGCGCTCTTAATTTTTTCAAAATTTAGAGTCCAAGCTTCTATATAATCCAAATCACGAGCACTATAGGACAAAGTCGTTATACTATCTGTTCGGTGATAATAATTATATTGAGGTATTGTATCTATAAATACACTTGAACACTTCTTTAAAATATCAACGATAATGTAGGAATCCTCATATGCTTTACCAAGGGGGTATTTTATACTTTCAAATATTGATCGTTTATATAGCTTAGATACAGCATATACATTAATTTTTTTCCCCATTAACATAAATTTCAATGTTTCTTCAGAATTAAGCAAGAGTTTCTCTCTATCAACATCAATGGAAGTCTTTCCATCATAGATATCTCTTACACCTGTTATTGACAAATCAACATCATTTTCAATCATATTATTGTATAAAATTGCTAACATTGATTTATCAACATAATCATCACTATCAATAAAAGTTATAAACTCACCAAGCGCATGCTCTATTCCATAGTTTCTGGCAGAAGATAATCCACCATTTGTTTTGTGATATACACTAATTCGAGAATCTTTTTTTGCATATTCCTCACATATAAGTCCACTCTTATCTTTAGAACCATCATCAATAAGAAGAAGTTCGAAATCCTTAAAATTTTGATTCAAAATTGAATCTACACATTTTGACAGAAGCTTTTCCACATTATACACGGGAACAATTATTGAAATGGCAACCATAAAATCCTCCTACTAATTTTACTTACCGAGAGCTATTGAATACATCTTTTTGTAAAGCTTGCTGTTAGCAAAAAGTATAATCAACCCGAATTTTTTTGTAATACTTACTTTTGAACAACCTAATATTCCAAAAAAGTATTTACTTATATCAGCCCGAATTTTTTTAAAAAATTTACTTCTATTTTGATTGCTAACGCCACTTATTTTAAATCCCGTAGACAAAAAACCATCGACCAATTTATCCGTAGCCAAAGGTTTCAATGTTGGATAATCAGTTTTGATATACTCCAATAATTTTATCCGTTGCAGTACGTTATCATATTGAGAGATACTAAATTCTTGATTAACAATACTGTTTGGATTTGAATAGTAAAATATTCCTATTTTATCACTGAAGATGATTTTCTCTGCCTTTTTAAAAAGTAAATATGTAGGGATTACATCTTCATAAAGATGACCTTCTGGATATTTAATATCACTAAAAAGCGTGCGTTTATAAATTTTATTCCAAGCATAAAAATCTACAGCCTTTTCTAAAAAAAGTTTTTTTATTGCTTCTTCTTTTATAGAACATATTTCATTTATAAATACTAACTCTATGTTCTTTTCTACAGAACCTTTTCGTAATCCAAAAACATAAATATCGGCACTGTTATTGCACATTTTTGTAAGTGCCTCTTCGAAAAATATATCGAGATAATAATCATCACTATCAATAAATGTAATATATCTACCCTGTGCTATCATGATACCTGCATTCCTAGCAGAGGATAAACCACCATTTGACTTATGAATCACGTTTATAAAATTGTACTTTTCTGCCAGATCATCACAGATATATTGGCTTCCATCAGTAGAACCATCATCAACCAATATTATTTCAATTTTTTTTACATTTTGATTGATGATACTCTCTACTGCTCTATATAAAGTATCTTTTACATTATACACTGGTACAACTACTGTCAAATCAATTCTATTTTCTGAGTTTGTTTTCATAAATTTGACCTCTAATTTTATTAGGCAAAAGACTCACAACAACATGTGCCGAACAAGATATCAAGTAATCTGACATGGACCCTAATCCAGCTTGATAAATTGCTTTTCGTCCTTTTAACCCATTTAAAAAATATTTTTTCCCTCCACGGCGAGCATACATATCCTCACCTGTTCTAGCAAAAACTAATGATTCTTGAATATTTTTCCCTTTATATCCTGCTTTTAACAATCTCACCCAAAGATAATAATCTTCAAATCCCATCATCGGCTGATAATTACCTACATCAAGAACAGCAGATTTTTTGAACATAACTGTCATATGATTAAAAGGATTTCGCTTTTTAGAGAAATTGCATATTTCTTCATTCGTCTCTGGAACTACTCTTCTCCCGACAATACTTTCCGGTGAATCATAGAATTCGTCAATATTAGAACCAACAATTGTTAAGTCAAGATCGGAAGTAAACTCAGCGATCTGTTTTTCAATTCGTGTCGGAATCATGATATCATCAGTATCCATTCGCGCAACCAAATCATATTTACACTTTTCAACACCGATAGCTAAGGCTTTCCCCAAGCCAACATTTTCTTTTAAAGGAATTAATTTGATTAAGTCAGAACATTCTTTTTGGCACTCTTCAACAACAGACTGTAGTTGATCTGTGATAGGTCCATCCAGAACTAATACAATTTCTTTTACTCGTACTGTTTGATTAATAGCACTCTTCAAAGATGTTCTTAAGTATTCCGGTTTTTCCTTTATATATACGGACATCAATATACTAACATCTACACTGTTCAAAAAAAGCACTCCTTTTATTCAAAGATTTTCTCTTTAGGAAAATCTATTTTATCTAAAGATGTACATGCTTCCTCTTCTTCTAAACCTTGCGAAGAAACCTTATCAAACAAAATTTTTATCGTTTGCAGCAAAATCTTCATATCTAACATAAATGAGTACTTCTTGATATAAAGCAAATCAAATTTCAGCTTACTGTTATAGTCTGAAACATATTTACCATACACTTGGGCATAACCAGTGATTCCTGCGCGCACATTGTGTCGCAAGTAATAGTTAGGATTTTCTTGATTAAATTGCTCAACAAAAAAAGGTCTCTCTGGACGCGGTCCAATAATCGACATATCCCCTTTTAACACATTGATTAATTGCGGAAGTTCATCAAAACGAACAGCACGAATAAATTTCCCTACTGGAGTTACTCTAGCATCATTGCTTTTAGCTAAAACTGGACCAGATTTAGCTTCTGCAGTCGCAGTCATTGAGCGGAATTTATATATCGGAAATTCCTTTTGATTTTGCGTGATTCGAATTTGCTTGTAGATAATTGGGCCTGGCGATGTTGCTTTTACTAAAATCGCCGTAATCAGCATGAATGGTGAAGCAATCACCAATAAAATTAATGAAACTACGATATCAAACAGTCGTTTGAGCATCGCGTCTTCAGAAGGAATTCTAAATCCAGAAGATTCGATAATACTTTCATCTTCAAAATTCATAATATTCGGGTTCATTGTCACTAAATTTTCAAAAGTTGTATTCAAAAACAGCTTTTTCTCTTGTTTAGTAACCAATTGATAAACTTTAATTTTTTCAGCTTCTGGAATTTTTGATGCCAAATAAACAATATCTACATCATCAATTATTTTCACTAAGTTATCGTAGAAATGATCTAATACTACTGACTGTACCTTATGTTTATTGTTTTTTTGCGAACTAAAGTTTTTAATTGCTGGAGCAACATCCTTTTCAAATCCAAGAATCGTCACTTTCTTATCCGAGCTTAATTTCATGTAAGCTTTATAGATGATTGTACGGTAAATTATCAGTAAAACAGTACCTAGCAAGAATGAAATCAGGATAACTGTACGAGGAAAAGCAAACCAACGTCCAGCGAAAGTAATAATCATGATACCTAGAGCCATCAAAAATTGTCCAATGACTGTCACAAACACAATATCACTGACGATTCGATTATAAAAAACGTACGTTCCTAGTAAAACATTCAATACTATAAAGAAAAGCGAAATAAATAATGCAGAACTCTCAAACGTTTGAAAGTTTCTTATTGGAATGGCTCCACCAAATTTTAGCCAAAAACTAAAATAGACAGAGAAATTATAAATGACCACGTCAACCAAAATAATAAAAAATCGACGGGCGGCGCTCCATTCGCCACTTTTATTCATACAAACACTCCTAATCCACGAAATAATCCATTACACATCTTACCATATAGGCAAAAAAAAGAGTAGCGTTCCTAAGAAAAGTAATAAAAAAGAAAAGAACAAAAAGCGATAAAATCAATTGATTTTACCGCTTTTTGTTCTTTTCAGACACATAAACTATTTTATCATTTTTGAATAAAATCTTTATAATTCACCTGCATACTCTTGCATTCTAATCTTGTGGAAATAGATAAATTTTTGAAAAACGGGTTCCTGAAAAAATATGCGACTGCATATTTCCTGCTAAAACCTGATGCCATATTCTGTTTTCATTTGAACGGTTCCCCCAAAAAATTCCAATATGACAATCATAATTGATATCTGTCCATACAGGATCAAAATAAATAATGTCACCCTTTTGAGCCTTGCCACTTTTTAATAAAGTATCTACTGAATTAAAAGTATAATATTCCGTGTTGCGCATTAGTGCATCTCGCCAATTATACGCATTCGCATAGCTTCCCCATCCTTGCGTGATCCCAGAGATACGATTTAAATTACCTCCACTCCTGCGCATTACACACGCAACAAATCCTGTACAGTTCATCCCTGGACCATGACCATTAGGAGCTCCGTAAGGACTTAAAAAGGGTTCAGGATTACTTGAAGACAACCCGCGATAAGGCGTGCTAAGGTAAAAACGATCGTTTTGATGCACAGTCAACTCATTCAATACACGTTGACGCGTCGTCCCCATGTACTGTGCTGCTCCACGGCGTTCTCTCACGGCGCCACTATTGACATAGCCGAACCATTTCCCATTCGAATCATATAATGAATAGTATGTCGATCCATTCATGTGCTTGTAATACCACTTAACTTGGTAGGTTTTATTGATGAGAGAATTTGTTCTAGTTTTTTCTTTCCAACTAAAATTGTTCCAGATAGAATAGCCGCTTTTTATTACTAAAACTGATTTGTTCATCGAAAAACCAGTTCCTTGCGCACCGTTAGAATTTGAGCCATCTCGCTGATTTAGATATCCTTGCCAGTTTCCTTTATTGTCATAGACTGATAAATATTTCGTCCCATTGAAATGATTATAATAGCCTGTTGCTCGGTATGTCCGCTGATACATACTCTTTGTCGTTTTTCCACTTTTAAATTCAAAATCATTCCAAATCGTTCCACTAATTTTGGTAATTGTCACGTATTGATTTGTACTGTTCCACCTTCCTCCAGGTGTACTAGATACACTTGCGTCCCTTTCGTTTAAGTATCCCTGCCAGTTTCCTTTATTGTCATAGACTGATAAATATTTTGTCCCGTTGAAATGATTATAATAGCCTGTTGCTCGGTATGTCCGCTGATACATGCTCTTTGTCGTTTTTCCACTTTTAAATTCAAAATCATTCCAAATCGTTCCACTAATTTTGGTAATTGTCACGTATTGATTTGTACTGTTCCACCTTCCTCCAGGTGTACTAGATACACTTGCGTCCCTTTCGTTTAAGTATCCCTGCCAGTTTCCTTTATTGTCATAGACTGATAAATATTTTGTCCCGTTGAAATGATTATAATAGCCTGTTGCTCGGTATGTCCGCTGATACATGCTCTTTGTCGTTTTTCCACTTTTAAATTCAAAATCATTCCAAATCGTTCCACTAATTTTGGTAATTGTCACGTATTGATTTGTACTGTTCCACCTTCCTCCAGGTGTACTAGATACACTTGCGTCCCTTTCGTTTAAGTATCCCTGCCAGTTTCCTTTATTGTCATAGACTGATAAATATTTTGTCCCGTTGAAATGATTATAATAGCCTGTTGCTCGGTATGTCCGCTGATACATGCTCTTTGTCGTTTTTCCACTTTTAAATTCAAAATCATTCCAAATTGTCCCGTGATTCTTAGTAACAGTGATGTATTGATTTACCGTACGCCAAATACCTCCGGCGTTGTTTGCTCTCTCGATAGTTATCGCCTCAACAAAACCTTTAAAAGCTTGGCTATCATCATAAAGCGCAAAATATTTTTTTCCATTGAAATGGTAATACCACTCTTTAATGTTGAAAGTTTTTTCATTGATCGTTGCAGTAGTCCCCAATTCGTCAGCAAAATCTAGGTCCTTCCAAATCTTCTGATCTTCCTTAACAATAGAGTAATAATCGTTCACAGCATGTTTGATACCCGCTGGATTATTTGTTTTTTCAACCGCTGATGCTTCAACTATACCGATTGATTGATCGGACGAATTTTTTAATAAGTAATACACTTTTTCATCATAGTGATTATAATAACCAGCGATTTTAAAAGTTTGATCCTTTAGTTCTTCAGTCGTCCCATTTTGTTCAAAATCTATAGTGAATAGCTTGGCATCCGTCGATTGTATACTGGCGTACGCGTCGTCCGATTCAGAAAATAATTTTCCTTCCTCACCAGTCACTCGTTCAGTGCTATTGGGATCAATATATCCTACTTCCCCCTTAGGATTACTTAAAATATAGTATTTCGTATCATCATCACTGGTAACTTCTTGTGCAGCCAATGTTTTTTGATAATTTTTTCCCCCGTCATCAATAATTTCGCCATCAAGATTCTTCAATAAGACGTAATTCACATCACTAATTGAAATAAAGAATTTTTCGCTGATCGGCTCAGTTTGAACGCTGGGTTCGTCTTTTTTTGTAACTTGCTCCTTTTCGCTAATTGATGTCTCACCAATAGAATCAGATGAAAAGTCCGCTGTTTCCGAAGAATACTCTGTGCTTTCTTTTGTTTGTTCAGCTATATCACTACTATTTAGAATACTGCCCGTTTCTGTTTGAACTGTCCCTTTAGATGATGTTTCCTCACTAAAAGTTTTAAAACCAACTAATGGAAAGCATAAAATGACTGTTAAACACCATAACCATAACACTTTTCTCTTTTTCATAATTAAACGTTAAATAATCTGAGAGATTATTTAACAACCTCCTAACTTTCTTATCATTGTTACAAATATTTTATCATAACAACTGAAGAAATGGCTTTTATAGTCTCTCAAAGTATTATTTACCGATGACAAACTTTGTAAACAAGCCTTGAAGGTTAATGGAAGAGACCATGTATGGCGTTTAAGTGCTTCGATGTAGTCAGTAGTGAGATCCGGTCCAACCATGGTCAAAAAAACCATGATCGGTAAACTTCCACCGAATAAATAATTGATTAAGGGAATTTGTATCATATGGATTCCTCGCTTTCTAAATTAATTGATAGCCCCTGCGAAAAGAAATTCGCAGGGGTTCATAGCTGTTGATCCTACGCAGTATGTGGTTGTCAATGAACGGATTTAATTGGGAAAAGCTTATTCCCGCAGTGAATCAGGCGGTCCTTCTTTGTTTTTCTTTCTGATTCTGTGCAGCCATTGAAGAACTCTATTTTGTTCTTTCGTGTCTTGGCTGGATGAATCTTCATCTAGAGGCATAGCAGTTAGTTGTTGTTCATTAAGCTCGTTGTAGCTGCTGTTTGATTGTGGAAGCGACTCTTTTTCCACTTTGATCGCTACTTTTTCTGAGTTTTCAATCGTAGTTAATTTTTTAAAATAGTGACCATGTGGTGTTGCTGGTAGTGCAGATGGCTTCGGAGTCGGTAAAGCGACTTCTTCTTGCTGTTTTTCCGCAACTTCACAGCAATGGACCTCATCACAGGTCGTTTCCTCAATAGGTTCTCCATCGTAACGAACACCTCTCGTCTCATGTTCTGGATCAAATATCAGTGTTTCCTTATGGGTCAAGACCTTGGCGGTGACCACAGAATCAAATAGTTTTACGCCGTTTTGTGTACAAATGTCTAAGTTCGTCAATAATTCGCAAGCTTCTTTGATCTGTGGCGCCGTCAAATTAGGATCGAGGTCTTTATATTTCCAATTGTGGGTGCCGCCATCACTTTTTCCAAAGGTGGCAATTAAATCCTTGGTCATTGTTCTTTTCCTTTCTTTGATTTTTTCTGCGTAGGTTGGTTTATGATTTCATCAAGGTTCGCTAGTTTCTTCTGGTCGGACAAATGACATAAGGGAGCGGGCAACAGAGACGAGCTTCTCACCGAATTTCTTTACTGGAAAGACTCTTAGTTTCAAGCTTCGCCATTCCGGTGCCATAAAGTAGTCTTCAAAATAATAAAAGAGACGTTTCATGGTGCGGGTAGCTTTGGTGTGCATAAATACCTCGCGGACAAGATCCTTTAGAAAGTGATCAAACTCCGCCGCTCCTAATTGGCAGCGAACTTTTAAGGCTAAAATGTATTTGATGGTGACACTACTGTTTTGTGTTTCATGATAAAAATTGGTGATTCGTTGTTCGAGTGTTTTAGCTTTTAAGTTGAATAACTGCCGAAACGACAGTGTTTGTATGACATTCATTGATGCTCATCCTTTCGTTAATTAGTGGAGGAGGGCGGCGATAGCATCGCTGCTCCTCAAAGTATTGGTTTAAAAAATAATTGTTTCAATTGTTTCGACATATTTGGCGGTTTCTACGGTGTGGAATAATTCAGCGCCATCTTTATGACAAAGCTTCACGCCCGTCATGCGTTGTAACAATCCTTTGATCTCTGTGTCGGTCTTTTGAGTATCAGGATCATTGAAGTTCCAGGTATGATTTTTTCCTAAGCTGTTTTTAAAGGTTGCGACGATTTTTAACATCTTTCATGTTCCTTTCTATGGTTTATTTGGTATAGCGTGATTGACTGGTTAGGATCACGCCGTCTAATTCACTGCCTTCGACTGACAAGGCTTTCATAATTTCACCCAGTTCAAGGACCTTCTCTTCGCTAGGCTCATCCATCACATTTGTAAAGGTGATCTTCTTAGTTTTTTCTCCGCCTGTATCGATTTCTACTTGTAGTTTATTGCCGATCGTTTGAATCATGGTTGTTTCCTCCTAAATTTTTTTGGTTCCGGCCGGTGACTAAAAGATAAACGATTTCTAAAAAAAGTGCGAATCGCAAAATAACCGCTCCCCCCCTCAAATTGACCTGTTTTTAGGTGAAAACCCTTATTTTTGCATAAAAACAGGTCAAATTAGGGGGGATAAGTGTCAAATTGCGATTTGACATTATTTTATATTTGGTGTATAGTTAAAGTTTTAAACATAAATACCTTATCGACTATAAAAATAGGATAAACAAAAACTGACAACTAAATGACAAAGTTCTCACTCAAATTTTTACCATATCTGATTTGTCAAATTAAGTTAGACAACATACCTTTATCTATGCAACTCAAAAATACTTCCAATGGTGTTGGATAATTTAGTTATTTTCTTGAGATATGGTTTCTTTTTGAGGCAACGGATTGAATAAAGGTTTCATCCGTGTCTCTAAAGTCTATTGTTTTATGTAAGCCATCTCTTCTAAGTAAGCCATTGGAGTGCTCTCTTTGCGAAGGCGTTCCTAGATCTGCGAAAAAGATGGCAATAGCGTTCGAGTTACTTATAGATCGCCAGTTGGAAAATTCTTTTCCACAGTCAAATGTCATCGATTTAAACAGATATTTAGGCATGGATTTGAACCAATCACTTAGCCTGTTTTCGATATCTTCGACTCGTCTGCCAGCGGGTTTCCTTGATGAATATCCTCTAAAAATAGTAGGAGCTTCATAAATGAAATCGTGAAATCAGTCAGTGTAATTATGAGAATGGCCTCTTTTAATTCTTGTTCTCTCTCAATTATAGCTTGAGATACACGAAAGAAGCACAACTTCGTGAATATTACGAAATTGTGCTGTTTTATAAAAATCAAGGTGAGTTTAGTTGATACTTTTTCACACATTCGAACAATTTTGATTATTTCAATCACTCAAAATTTTTTTAAATTTTCATATAGTACTGCTATCTCTATCCTTCTAAAAATTTCAGTTATAGATAATATCAAGTTAATCTTATAATATGTTATCTTTTAATTTTGCCATATTTACTTGTAAGAACAGTTTCTCGCTATCTACTCAAGGCGAATTTCATTACAAGCTCTGACTAAAATCCAAAAACCAATGAAATAAACGACTTATCGTAATTTCACTGGTTTTTTTACAACTACTTGCACCACAGGCTTAATTTTTATTTTTTTATATTAGATACAAAATTAACTAATAGTTTTATTCAGATTGTTCTTCTTGTCAAATCAACGAAAAAAGAAACTAATTTTTATACTTTTCACTCCATTCTTTTGATGGAAGCGTTTTAACTGTTTTCACTCCAAAATAGCTAGCAGTGTACTTATTATATTTATAATTCTCATCAGAATTAATATGAGACAAAGCTGGAGAATATGCTGGATACTCTGTTTTAGGATAAAAATCAAAGTCAGACACTTCTGGATGGTTATTTCCTTTTTTCTTTTCTGAAACTATAAATGAATATCTCTGATTTATTTGACCATACGATTCGTAGATATCAACTAAACCATTGGTAAAATTGAAAAAAGCATAGATAGTTAATGTTAATAGAATAGTTGAAAAAAATGGGTTAATAATCGAAGAATTTTTTTCTCTAAAATCAGGAAAGCATATAATAAAAGCGATTATTATAAACATAATACCACCAAAATATGAGCGTCCCCAGTTGAAACCAGCTGGAGAAATTGAAAGTGAATAACAAGTAGCCCCCCCTACCAATAAATACATAACTCCTAAAATATAATTATATTTAGTTCGGTATAAAAAAACACAAAAAACTATCGAGATAACAGTTAAAATTATTAATATACTAGCATTCTTTGTTAATGCATTCGATACGTCCGCTAGACCATAAAAGAACTTTTTAAGTAATGACCATGAAGATCGTGCAAACCAGCCACTTCTGATCTTATTACCTGGAGAATTCATCATAATTATAAATCCTAAAATTTCTCCTAATAGACCACTAATCATCCAACCTGATATTGATTTGTTGTTTACTTTAGCTTCAATTACTACATACCCTACAATCAATAACAACGTACCAGCAGATGTATTTTCATTACACCAACCTGCAAAAATCCCAAAAACAAACATAGCTAAAATAGGAATTTTAGTCGTCTCATTATATATTGTTTTTTTATGATATACATATAAAAAGGATATCATTATCAGAAAAGTCCATAAATAATTGAATGAACCCGTCTCCCATAATAAAGTTTCTCCAAATTTTGGTACAAACAAAAATATTGATATAACAATTAAAAAAAAGCGGACACTATTATATTTAATTCGATTTTGGTTACTTATTTTGTAAATAAAATAAACAATCCCTAAGAAAATTATTGGATTAATAAGATTAAAAATCATTTTGGGCATTAACAAAAAAAATCTTGCCATAATATGTGCGATTGATCTTCCATTTTGATGAAGATACTGCAAGTATTCATCATAAAGAATTGATGTAAAACTGCCTGTTTTATAAATGTAAGCAAAATCGTCTGCAATTAATGGCGTTAAATAGTTTAATAAAAAAAATACAACATAGACACCTATCAATGCCACTAGAAATATTCTTTTTGAATTTATAATTTTCAAAGTCTTTCCCCACGTTTCATAAAATATATTTTTGTAACTTACTTACACTTTGAAATTCAATATGATCATTATCTACTACGTTGTTTTATCGATTTATATATATTCTCAATAAAGTACAATGGACGTCCCTTTGTTTCTAGGAATATCCTTCCAATATATTCTCCCAAGATACCGACTGATATTAATTGGCACCCTCCTAAAAAAAGCATAACAATCATTAGCGATGGAAAACCGGAAGTATCTGCTCCAAATATTAATGTTTTAAGTAAAATATAAATCATGTAAATAAACGCAACTAATGAAACGATAAAACCAAAATACATAGAAATTTTTAAAGGAGCCGTAGTATAAGAGGTAATTCCTTCAATGGCAAGCTTCATCAAAGAACCAAAATTCCATTTAGTTTCACCGTGAAGTCGTTCTTCAGCATCAAATTCAATTGCAACTTTTTTAAAACCAACCCAATTATATAATCCTTTAGTATATCTCTGAGTTTCTCGTAATTGTCTTAGAGCAGTAATTACTTTTCTATCCAACAAACGAAAATCTCCTGCATCTGCCAATACTGGTGTGTTAGATAATCTCTCCAATATTTTATAAAACCAGCGAGAAAAGAGTTTTTTAAACCATGGCTCTCCTTTTCGTTTATTTCTTTTTGCATAGATATCTTCATATCCTTTTTCCCATAAATCAACCATTTTTAAAATAGTCTCAGGCGGATGTTGTAAATCTGCGTCCATAGTGATAACAGCATCGTGATCAGCATAATCAAAACCGGCAGTCATAGCAACTTCTTTTCCATAATTCCTTGATAATTCTATCAAAGACACATCATCAGTAACATTCATCAAATCAATAATAGTTTCTACAGATCCATCTGTACTACCATCGTCAATAAAAAGTATCTCAAAGTCAATTTCCTCTCTTTTATATTTTAATACCGACGATATTTTTTCATATAAAGGAAAAATATTTTCTGATTCATTATACGCAGGTATTGATATTAAAACTTTCTTTTTCATTTCCTCCCTACTTTCTCAAAAATACATCTAAAATAATAGTTTCAGAATTTTGATAGTTTATTTGTCTATTCGCACCGAAAAATCTCCCCCACTTCTCGTCAAATTCGGATTATAATACGGATCATTTTCAATATAGCTTGTCCAAGTGTCTTCCATATACTTGGTTTCCTTTTCAAACCGAGCTTGCTTTTCGGGTGTGTTTTCGTATCCTCGGGATTGAGATTCGAAGTGGTATAATTCGACTCCATGTAGCCACACATTGTTGTGACCTTTCTCATATTCTCGCAAACACAGATCAACATCGTTAAAAGCAACAGTCAACTCTTCGTCAAAGCCCTTCAACTCAGCAAAATCTTTAGCTCGAATCATCAAGCATGCTGCAGTAACTGCTAAATAATCAACGTTGATCTCTAATTTTCCAAAATAACCAAAATCTCCTCGTGGGAAAGTATGATGACCATGCCCAGCGGCACCACCCATTCCTAGTATTACACCAGCATGCTGAATCGTATTGTTTGGATAGTATAATTTTGCACCAACACAACCAATACGCTCGAACTGTGCAAAAGAAACCATTTTAGTCATCCATTCTGGCGTGATTACTTCTGTGTCATTATTTAGGAATAGCAGATACTTTCCTTTAGCAACTTTTGCAGCTAAATTATTGATGCGAGAATAATTGAATGGAATATCGATCGACTCTACAATGAAACGGTCATCCAATTGCTTTTTGTACCCAGCATAAAGCTCCTGCATCTCTGGCTGATCACTTCCGTTATCAGCCAGAATGATCTCATAATTTGAATAAGTCGTTTTTTCAATAATCGAATCTACGCAACGCTTCACGTCATCATACCCATTACGTGTAGGTATGATCACACTGACTAAGTCCTCAGATAATACTTTGTAATCTACATCATATAATCCATTTCCAGCCGCATGCTGAACTGTCGCCTCGATCCCGCGTCGATTGATTGCATCCTGAACAGCTTTTAAGCCCGCATCAAAAGCATAGCTTTTCGTTGATTGATCGGCTGCTGTTGAGCTTGGTAGGATACGCCAGTAATAGAGTATCTGTGGAATGTGTGCAATTCGCTCAGCAGTTGTTTGTTCTGTAAAACGCAGAACTAGGTCATAATCTTGCGATCCTTCATAGCCAACACGAAATCCTCCGATTTTTTCCATGATTGAACGACGATAAACACCTAAATGAGAAATATAATTCGTACCTAGTAATAAATCAGGCGACCAATCTGGCTTAAAGGCTGGGTCAAAACGTTTGCCTGTCATATCAATCTTATCTTCATCACTATATATCAAATCTAAATTCGCATTTTCGTTTAAGCGCTTGGCAACTTCGTACAAAGCAATTGGTGCAAGTTCATCGTCATTATCTAGTAAAGCAACAAACTCACCAGTCGCAATCTCTAACGCAGAATTTGTTGCTTTGGAAATATGACCGTTTTCAGAACGGAAAACATTTTTGATCCGAGAATCCTGAGCCGCATATTTTTCTAATAACGGTCTTACGGATTCATCCGTGGAATGATCATCTGCCATACACAATTCCCAGTTAGGATAAAACTGATTCTGAACGGACTCAATACATTTCTCCAGCCATTTTTCTTCAACGTTATAAACCGGCATCAAAATTGAAATAACTGGCTGATAATCAAATGCGGCGATTTCAGCTTTGATTGCCTCAGCATCCCAATTTTCATTTTCCACGATCCACTGCTGATAACTTTCATCGGATTGCTTATTTTGTTCCAACTTGATTCGACGTAAAGTATTCTTTAAGCCGTTGCGTTTCAAATAACCCAAGCCTTTACGTGCTTTGCCATAAAATTCCTGAATTTGTGATGGTTGTTTTGATACTTTTACAATGTTTTCTCTCGGAATAAAAGATTCATTTTGTGTATGATCACTAAAATGAAAATCAAGCGATATTTTTTCATCTGGATTTTCTACCTTAATAATTACCTCAAAACCCATTTGCAGATTAGCACTTGTTTTATGTGCGGCTGCCACATCTGAACGTGGGTACCACTCGATTTTATCGCTAGTGACATTTTCCGAATGAACAGTGATTGTAGGCACATCTTTAGTAACTAGATCAAGGGCCCATCCTCTGATCTCTAATTGATTCGTCTCTGGTTGGAACTTGCATTGATCAATGCAAACTTGTTCATTTTTTGCCATTGGATTAGCCTCCTATGCTGAATTGATTTGGATTGACCAATGGATCATTCAATTCTTGAGAATATTTATTACTTAAAATATCATAAGCTTCTTTTTTCACACTAAAATGATTTTCACCAGGATAGCGTACTTCAAAATAGGGATCAAAAATCAGTTTCTTTTTTTCTCTTGCCAATCGAATCGAAATGTCAATACCTTTGATAGCTGCTGGCAATGATTGATCGAATCCGTCTAATGCTACAAATATATCTTTTTGAATAATCAATGCATCTTCTGTAGCTGTGTAGATTTCCCGTGGCAGAGCCGGACGAAAATACGTCCCAATCGTCTTGTTTGATAGTCCCTGCTGTTCGTACACTATTCCTTCGTGGGTAGAATCAATCGTCACACCGCAGTAAAGGATTGCCTCGTCTTTACTAATAATCTTCCCAGTGACTGCTCCCACATTAGGCAAGCGTAAAAAATTTGTTGCTTCTTTTAACCAAGTAGATTTTGTCGGGACTAATTTTTCAGACAAGAACACTAAAAAATCACCCTCGGCTGCTTCGGCAAGTTCATTTTCATTTTTGCCAGTAAATATCCGAACACGTTCATCGGCTACATCAGAATGATTAGTCAAAATTTCAAAATCAGACCACTCGGTGATTAAAAGTTGTTCTAATTGTTCTTCACTCGTTTTCCCACTCAAAATAATCGAAACTTTTGGTTCTGTATGATAATTAAAGTCGATCTTATAAGCACCATAATTTTTTGTCATGGTTACAACACCGTTTAGATTGCGACGGTCAAGCGCTGCTTGTAACGCATTCTGACCTGCTACATAAGCGTATTCTTTGCTTTGAGGATCCATCGCCACTGATGTTTCTATCGTTCGCCAATGGTAAAGAATATTCGGTATATGATAAATTTCTTTTGCTGCTTCTGTTGCACGTAGCACAAAGTCATAATCCTGACTGCCATTAAATTCCGTTCGTAAACCACCGATTGCTTCTATGATTGAACGCTTCACAACTACAAAATGTGTAATATAATTGTGTCCAAGTAATAACGTTTCATTCCAGTTCGGTTTAAAAAATGGATCAAAACGTTTGCCACTCATTGAGAGCTTATCTTCATCCGTGTAAATAAATTCACGGTTTTGATCTTCATTTAAGGCACTAACAACTGCTAGAAGTGCTGTATCTGCTAGAATATCGTCATTATCTAAAAAGCCAATATACTCTCCAGTTGCCACCTCAATCGCTGAGTTGGTAGCTTCGGAAATATGTCCATTCTTTTCACGAAGAACAACTTTTATGCGTTCGTCTTCTGCTGCTAATTCCTGTAACAAAGGCTTGATGTGAGCCTTTGGTGAAGCATCATCTGCTAAACAAAGTTCCCAATTGGAATAAAGTTGATTCTTCAAAGAATCCACACAAGCTCGCAGCCATTTTTCATCAACGTTATACACTGGTACAACCAAAGAAATTTTAGGCTGAAAAGCTAATCCTCTTGATGCTTCGATTAGTTGTGAACGATACGGTTCTTCAACCTTTGTCATCCATTCTTCATAATTCGCACTTTGTTGTTTAGAGCGTTGATAATTCTTTATCGCTCCAGCAAAGCCATTTCGTTTGATTGATCCAAGCAAACGGCGAATTTTTCTTGCCGTAGTTGTATTCGCAGTCTTTATCCTTCGTGCTACAACTGGATAAATTTGATCTTGATCGTCTATTAGAAGCAGCTTCACACCATCCGTTATTTGCAAATCTTTAATCGTTAGAATAAAGCCAAACTTATCTGCGGATGCTATTCCAAATACTTCATTGACATCTGGGCGATAGATACGATTAACATTCATTTGTTTCACCGATTCTGCCATTAAAAAATCTAATGGCGCCTTCGTAGCTTCTGAAAATCCCCACCCTTTTATAATGGCTTCATTTTCAGATTCATTATTTTCAATCGTCTCAATCGTTAATTTGATTCCTTCTATTTCAATTCCTGGTTCTAGCTCTAAAAAAGGAATATTCTTCAACTGATAGCCATACTTATCTAGATAGTTCAGTTTCAAAGAAAGTAAACGATTTAATCCCTTTTCGTATCTGAGGTCATCCATCATTTTTTCTTCTGCTGGGAAGAATTCTTCTTCATTTAAAACATTTACATTTACTGAATATTCTTTTCCGGCTATTGCTGCTCCATCAACAACCACATAAGGCTCTTCTGCAATCTCAGGGAACATAAAAAGATCTTCTTGGTACCAAGAAGCATTTGTTTCTTCAATTTTCAGGAGCCTATTTTCCACAATAACAGATAGTTGAATTGAAGCAGGAACTTTACCGATAACAATTCTTAATTTCTTAGTATCCTCAGGTGCATGATGAACGGTACTTTTATTTTCGCCGGTTTGATTATTAAATATATACGGCTCTACTTCAAATTTACCATTAATAAGATAAGCTAATTGTATTTGCTTATTGTAATTTGAATTAATTGGTTCGACACGCTCTGGATTCGTAACAGGTTCTTTGCGCAATGCATAAAAATATTGATAAACTTCGCCAAAGGGACGATTTTTGAAATCATAACGAACCATCTCAGGCAAGTCTTCGTAACTCGCAGACAGTTCATTTTGTCCAACCTGTGCGTAAGTAAAGTCTTCTCGACGTATTGACAAACCAATTCGATCAAATAGCTCTTCGAATCCTTTTTGCGTATAAAAACTGTTATGTGTGCGATCCAGTAAACCGTATTGTTTCCAGTCCAATTTATTATTAAACAAATCAATCAGTACTGAATTATGCGCCAAATTCGGGAATGTTAATAGTATCTCTCCATTTTGAGCCAAAAATTTACTGGCCTTCTCCAGCGCTTTTTCCGAATCAGTCAAATGCTCTAAAACATCTGCAAAGATAATAAAATCGAAGCTTTTACCGGCAAAATGATCGCACCATTTATATTCTTCAATGTTTCCTAAAAAGCCGTCTTGGGCAAAGCCCATGACGTGCTCAAATAAGATCGGATCAAACTCAACAATTGATACTTCACATTTTTTTTCATTGATTAGATACTTAGTCATTCGACCATTACCTGGACCAAATTCTAAAACAGATGAACTTTCAGGGATCTGGCTAATAATCTTCCCAACACTTGTATGTTCTTCAAGCGACAAATCAAAATCATACTTCATTTTAAATCGTATCCTTCCACTTATGATCCAAGACAACGATGCCTTCACCAACATATTTACCAGAAATAAACATGGTTAAATACCTTGTTTTATAAACCAATGGCACGGTCGCATTTTCTTCAAAAAGGGCTACATCAAAATAATATTCGCCGCCTAAAAGTGCCATCTTTTCGTATTCTAAATAGAAGACATTCTCTCCCTTTTTCCAAGGAATTGATTCTTCATCCAATAATGTATTCAATCCGCACACGTAATTATTATCTACAGTTCGGATAGCCACACCTAAAACAGGTTTCTTTATAGAATCGTCCTTCACATTATATATTACCTTTATAACTACCTTACTATCTTGTTCAACGATTTCTAAAGGTTGCAGATTTCCATCTAATAATTCAGCTGATTTCACTTCCACGATATCATAAGCAGAAAAATCTTCAGATGACGAGTTTTCACGATCAACTGTTTTTAAAGATTTCTTTTTCAAAAAGTTTTCATATGTTTCAGTGATTTCCATCGTCTCGCCTTCAGCTTCTACGACACCGTTTTTCAGCCAATACACTCGATCACAAAAACGGCGAACTGCGTTTACATCATGCGAAACAAAAAGAATTGTTTTGCCAGCATTTCGTAGCTCAGTGAATTTTTCCATACATTTTAATTGAAATTCTAAATCACCAACGGCTAAGGCTTCATCCACGATCAAAATATCTGGATCGACATTGATTGCCACTGCAAAAGCAAGGCGGACGAACATTCCACTCGAATATGTTTTAACAGGTTGATACAAGTGATCCCCAATATCAGCGAAATTGATGATGTCATCCACCTTTTCAGCCATCTCTTCACGAGAATAACCTAATACCATCCCATTAAGAAAAATGTTTTCATAACCGCTGTATTCTGGATTAAAGCCTGAACCCAGCTCCAAAAGCGCTGCAATATTTCCCTCAATCTTTACTTCACCTTCAGAAGGTGTTAGTACACCCGTAATGATTTTTAAAATCGTTGATTTTCCCGAACCATTTTCACCAATAAAACCAATCATCTCGCCTTTTTCTACTTTAACATTCACATCATTTAAAGCATAAAAAACTTCATGGTATGTTTTTCTTGTTGGACTCAAGGCTTCCTTCAGACGATCAGATGGCTTTTTGTACATATCATATTTTTTAGTTAAATGGTTTATCTCAATTACAGTTTCAGTCATTTAGATTTATCTCCTTATAAAACATCAGAAAAATGTGGTTTTAAGCGTTTGAAGACGATACTGCCGATTACTAGTAAAATCAAAGTAACAGCCCAGAAATAGATTGATAACATCGGCTTTTCCCAGAACCACTGCTCACCAAAAAATGCGTCCCGATAGCCTTGGACAACATAAAACATGGGATTGAATTTCAAAATAAACTGAATCGTTGGGTGCGCCGCAAATTGATTGATGCTCCACAATACTGGCGTTCCCCACATTAGCGCTTGCATAATAACACCAATAAATTGGTTAATATCTGGGAAAAAAGGCTGGATTGATGACGTAATCCAAGTCAATCCTGTTAAAAACATCATCATCGCAAAAAGATAGTAGAACATCTGCAAAATATGCAAATCTGGTACCACCTGATTAAAGAGTCCTACAACAAGTGCAATAATAATGAAAAATACATGCATATACATAGCAGAAAATAATTTAACAGATGGTAAAATTCGAATGTTAAAAACAACTTTTTTCACTAAATAGCTGTATTCACGAAAAACATTTGTAGCTGAACCTAATACCTCTGAAAAATACATCCATGGTACTAAACCAGTCAATAGAAAAACAATAAATGGATATTTACCATCTGTCATGGCTGCTTTGAATCCAACACCGAACACAAACCAGTAGGTCACTACCATCACTAATGGATTCGCAAAAGCCCAAAAAATTCCTAAAGCTGACCCGGCATAGCGGGCCTTGAAATCATTTATAGAGAATTGCTTTAGTAATGTACGATTCTGGATAATCTCTTTAAAAAAACCAAGTAAGTCTTTGAACATTTTCTTTCCTCTCATCTAACGCTTTATTTATTACTTCTATAGTTGATTAACGTTATTATTCTACAGAAAGATATATGTAAAAGCAAGGTTATTAAGAAAAGCTTCGCTATTTCAATGTGGCGCTCAATCTAGCGTCATATACTATTTATCTCACATTCAATCTCTTTTTATTTTTGAATTGTATCTATATTACTTTACGATTTCCATTTAACAAATAGTCATCTAGACTATTAATTAATCAATAAAAAGATGCCAACCAAAAGGAAAATTAAAACAAGTTCTAAAATTTTATTGAATAAAAGAGCTTAGCAGTTTTAGAAGCATTAAAAGAAAAGACTGTAGTCATCATCCATAAAATGGACTTTGTCTACAGTCACTCGGCTGTTATTCGTTTAAAAGAATTTGTGTCAGCTCTCCTAATAATAACTATAGCTAACTAGTTATTTGGGCAAGATTAAGTTTTGCTCGAATACTGAACGGAAAACCACCTCGGGAAAACGAGAAAAAATATAAAAATTACAGTAGTAACCAACAAAGGCTAAACACACGAGTGAAAACACTAGTCGTATTCCCCAATTTACTTTAGAACTAAGAGCATTTGCAAAAAGAATGTAATTAGATAGCAAGCAAGCGCGTATCAAGCGATCAAAACTTACAGATATAGTAATCAAAGGTATTACTGTCATTAACAGTGCATTAACCCTAATAATTAAAGTTGCATGATTGTAATAATAGTTATTTATCTTTTTCAAATTTTGCTTACTTGCAAAAAATCTTTCTGATGGACTTTTTAAGCTGTAACGAATCATACACCAAGCAATTCCTGCTAACAGGGATAACATGATTAAATAAATCATATACCCTCGTACTTCTTCTGGAGAGGTCATAAACTTAGCATCGTAGTATCGGTTAATCTTATAATCGATAAATGGCAGCAAACGTCCTACTATCTTCATTACGCCACTTAAATTAGATGCAACTAATAAAGAGACAGAAGTCGTAATAAGATATAAAATGAACGGCGGCACAAAATAAACGATTGCAACAAAATAGAAGAAAATTGCAGAATAGTGAAACATGACTCCTCCAGTAACAAGAGCTAAATATTTTGCTATACTCAACCAACTACGATCTTGAGCTAAAACTGTCAAACCCACAGTGATGAATGCTGCTGCGATGAAACTTCTTATTTGCGCAGCATCCATAGTAAATGGAAAAATTAGATAGAAAACAAGTGTCCACCCAGGATTGAGAGATGCTTTAAAAACTGAATAAACCATCAACAATAATGCCAAACCAATCACTATGGCAAAAAAAACTTGGAAGGACAGCCCCATTGCTTTTGCCACGAGTTGGAGATGGGTATATCCCCACTCTTCTTTTGCAGCTATAGGATCATTATAAAAATTTTGGTATTGACCACGGTCTGCGATTGCCGTGTTGAAGGTCATCGCAATCCAGAAAAGAAAGACAAGTATGGAGCAAACTATTTTATTTCTTCTGAAAATTACGGTTAATCCTCCCACACTCAAAAAAAGCCAATAACTCATATTAAGTCCACCGCCTTTCTATTTATATAAGCAACACTAGCAATTAGATATGGCTAAACTCTTTATTTTAGGAAAAAGTATTTTTAATTAATATACTCACCATAGCTTGGCGCCGGCTGTGGAATTTCCTGATAGTTCTCCGTTCCACCAACTGGATCAATCTCATCTTCAGGTTGTACCTGTTCTTCATCTGAAGTAAAGCTCAACTTATAAATTGACCACTTGTCTTTATCCGGACCATAAATGCGTTCAAATTGTGCATAGTTTAATGAGTTATAGTCCTCCATCGGACGTTTACTAATTACATATTTAAATCCTAGTTTTTTACAATCTGTAAAATTGAGATAAACCGTAAAATTATCAGGTCGATCCAAGTGGAATCTTGTTGCTTCCGATACAGCAAACGCACGTGTATGCGCATAACGGTTGTAGATTTTCTCATTCTTACCTTTTGGATCAATCTCATGCCATAACTTCATATCTGGATAAAAACGTACAGAATTAATCGTCTTCACACCTAATGCTGGAGTAAAATTATACAAATCCCCCTCTGAAAGCCATAATGCATCGGGGTCTTTCTTTTTAATTTTAACGATTTCTTCGGCCAATGTCTTCTTATCAATCGCTCCAGTTCCACGTACGACTGGATTAACAAAAATTCCTGAGACTAAAACAATCACAGTCATCCCCAAGATAAACACTTTTTTCAATTTGAATAGCACGCAGAAAAGAAGTAAAGCGAACACCACAAGTGTCATAAAAATTTCAAAATTATTAAAATACAACCCCATTACTGAGGAAATGACAGAATGAGAAGCCTGTATCATAACAAGACCAAATATTATTAATTTTATCCACCAAGAAACTTTTACATATTCCCATAAGAAATTTATCATCCATAAACTTAATAATACCGAGCCAAAACCTAAAGTTACTAAACCACGTGTACTTGTCACATAAGTCAACATCAAAGTTTTTGCGATGCCATGACTATAGCCGAAATAGGTCCAACCAAAAACGAAACAACAAAACAACCCTAAAATTACTCCCAAATATTTTTCTTCCTTGCCTCGTTTAGAAAAGAAAACAAATGGTGATAGCAATACTGTCAGAGGAAATAAATTGAAATATGATGCGACTTCCCCGTTGTTTGTCCCATAAAAATCGAAGTCTTCAAATGGGATTTTCCAATTTGTCAAAAACAGAAAATAATCTGATAATGGACGGCCCCCGCCTTCAGCTTCACGATGGCCTGGATAAATAGTGTTCATCGTCGCATCGATAGCATCCTTTGATGTATTATAAAAATGTAAAAGAATAAATACGATTAGTCCAAGACCACCAATAATAATCGGTAAATCCCAAATATCTAGTACTATTTTTTTTCGGAAATGAATCAATGTGCCGAACAACCAAAATAGAATTAGATACGCCAATGGCACTTGGTGGGCAGGATACAATACTAAGACAAAACCGATGCCATTAATCACAATTAAGCTCATCATAAGTAGACGCAAGATTTTGTTGTCGTGCTTAGCAATAAAATAATAACTTGCTACCATAATCGCCAACGTAAAAAATATTAAATCTCCTACATGCTGCATAAACCACCATTGAATTGAGGGAGAAAAAGTGATCCAGAATGCCCCCAACAATGACAAGTACTTATTACGTTTGGTTAGGATCATGACCAATTCGAAACTCAATAGAAGCATCCCGATAATTTTAAATCCCCAATAAAAGGAGAGACCTCGTTCTTTCCCCAAAAAAAGAAATCCCCAATTGAATGGTTTTCCTATCACAGTTATATCCTTAACAGGCGAGTTGTAAGCAAGAATCATGTTTTGGCCTTCTTTGCCATACTGCTTGTTTACGACTGGATAATCACTTTCAGCTTGTGAGAAATAAAAAGGCGTTTGAACCATCCATTCATCCGAACGAACAGCTCTATTTTCACCAAAAATGACATCAGACTTCTTGTCGTCACTACGTTCAGAAACAATTTTATCCCAAGAACCTATCGAACTCCCATTTAAGTTTAGTACGACGATTAAAATAAGAAAAAGTATGCCTATTATGTATCTAAAGCGAATGATTTGATCAATAATCCATTCAAAAGGATTCGTCTTCTCATATGGCACTTCCCTAGTCCGCTTTTCTGCCCGTGTTTCCATTTTTTCCTCCTGAAATTAAAAATTCGAATGTCAATTTTCCATAGTTAAATCTTCCTGTTAAAATCTGTTTACATCCTCGAAGTAATAACTGCCTTCGATATTGAGGAAGCAATTGTTTGTTATATAAATAATAATAGCATTTTTCAGCTTGAATGATTGCTAGATAACGAGAAAGATTCATATGATTTTTATAGTCTAACACTGATAATTGATGTTCTAGTTTATTTGAAAGAATATAGATTTGTTGATGTTCGTTAAAGATACGCCAGCAAAGCCAATGATCCAAGTAGTCTAATGGAAAATGAATATTGTACCCGCCCAATTCTCGTAAAAAAATCGTTCTTATTGCCGTTCCTGAATTAATCACCATAATATCCTTAGAATATACACGATTTTTTTTAGGTAATTCTGTATGTAATGGACGCAAAGTATCGCTACGTACAGGAGAAATTTGTCGTTCATTGTCTGTTACTATCGGAGCCACGGCTGCGACAGTTTCTGACAATTCTGAAGATGTACTAATTAGTTCACTTAAGTATTCTTTCGTTAGCTTTGTATCTTGATCTAAGGTCATCAGCCATTCTGTGTCATCATTGCTTTGGTCCAAAGCGTAATTATAAGCCTGAGCCAATCCAACATTTTTTTTACTGTGATAATAAATGAAACGCCCTTCTAATTCTACTGGTTCTGTCCCCTGCTCACTGTTATCAAAAATCAAAATTTTTCGAATTTCTGGAAAAGCTCCAGAGGCAAGAAGTTGGTTTAAGCTTATGATCGTCGGCGACTCAGAAAACGTCATATTATAAAGAACCACCACTACTTCAAACAAATCTCTCACCTCTAGCTTCTTTCTTATTGTTTTGCTTCTAATTCAAGGAAACTATTCAATGCTTCTTGCCACGTAGGTATTTCAAAACCTAATCCTTTGGCTTTACTTAAGTCCATGATTGAATATTGCGGACGAGTGGCTTTTTGCGGATACTCCTCAGAAGTCACCGGTGCTACTTCTACATCTGTATCTTTCAAAATTTCTTTTGCGAACTCATACCATGAACAGCTGTTTTCATTCGATAAATGATAAATGCCGAATGGTGCTTTCTTTTCAATGACGAATACCATAAATTCTGCTAATGTCCGTGTCCAAGTTGGTCGGCCGAATTGATCATTTACAACCGTCAAACGATCATGCGTTTTAGCTAATTTCTGCATGGTATAAATAAAGTTATGACCATAGATGCCAAATACCCATGAAGTACGGATGATATAATAGTCATCCATCGTTTCTTGTACAGCTTTTTCGCCCAATAGTTTCGTTCGGCCATATTCGCTTAATGGGTTTGTCGTATCGTCTACTTGATACATACCTTCTTTTTTCTTACCATCAAAGACGTAATCCGTACTAATATAAATTAATGTTGCTCCGGCAGCTTTTGCTGCTTCAGCAACGTTCCGTGTGCCTTCCACGTTGATTTTTTCATCTAACTCTTTTCCTTCGTCCTCCGCCTTATCAACAGCAGTGTAAGCAGCACAATGATAGATAATTTCTGGTTTCATATCTGTAATGAACTTGTACGTACCCTCTTTATCGGTAATATCAAGCTGATCAGCATCTGTTGAAAGATACTCAAGCTTTTTTTCATCTAATAAATGACGTAACTCTGTTCCTAATTGTCCGTGTCCACCTGTAATTAAGATCATTTCTATCGACTCCTTTTCTCAAAAAAAGGCAGGTTACCCCTGCCAGATTCAATTAGTATTATTGGCCGTTTTTGGCGTAATTACTTTCGACCGCTTCTTTTTCAGCACGCCACCACTCTTCATGCTCAGTATACCATTTAATGGTGTCTTTCATACCTGCACGGAAGTTCGTAAATTCTGGTGTCCACCCTAATTCTTCTCGTAATTTCGTTGAATCGATTGCATAACGTAAATCATGCCCAGCACGATCCTTTACATGATCGTATGCGTCTTTTGGTTGACCCATTTCTTCTAAGATGATCTCCATTACGGTTTTATTATCTTCTTCTCCATCCGCACCAATCAGATAGGTTTCACCAATCTTACCCTTGGTTAAGATTGCCCAAACAGCAGAAGAATGATCATTAGTGTGTATCCAATCTCGCACATTCTTACCGTCACCGTACAATTTTGGACGAATTCCGCTCAAAATGTTTGTAATTTGACGGGGAATGAATTTTTCAATATGTTGATACGGACCATAGTTATTTGAACAATTTGAAATTGTCGCCCGTAATCCAAACGACCGTACCCAAGCTTTTACTAATAAATCTGATCCTGCTTTGGTTGACGAATATGGACTTGAAGGATTGTAAGGTGTTTCTGCTGTGAATTTTTCTCCTTCACCTTCACCATGGCCGGGCAAATCTTCTCTTAATGGAAGATCGCCATATACTTCATCGGTGGATACATGATGATACCGCACATTATTTTTTCGACATGCTTCAATCAATGTATAGGTTCCAATGATGTTCGTTTGAACAAAAGGAAATGGATCTTTTAGAGAATTGTCATTGTGAGATTCGGCCGCATAATGAACAACCGCATCTGTTTTTTTGACTAAACGATCAACTAACTCTGCATCAGCAATATCGCCAACTACTAATTCTACTCGATCTTCAGGTAATCCAGCTAAATTTTCCTTGTTTCCTGCGTAAGTTAATTTATCTAAAACAGTAATGTGGACATCTGGATGATTATTTGCAACATAATGAACAAAGTTAGAGCCGATGAAACCTGCTCCACCAGTTACGATAATATTTTTCATCAATTATCTACCCCTTAAATTTCACCATAAACGAAAGGATTTTCAGCTTCAAATTCTTTCAAGGTTGGTTGTTTTGCATCTTTTTCTGATGTGATGGCTTTTTCGATATCAATCGGCCAATCAATCGCTAAATCTGGATCTGCAAATGAAATACCACCATCTGCCTCTGCATCGTAATAATTATCACACTTGTACATGAAATTGACATTTGGGGTCAATGTAACAAATCCGTGAGCATATCCTCGAGGAACTAACAATTGACGATGATTATGCTCAGAAAGAATATAACCTTCCCATTTCCCATAAGTTGGACTTCCTTTACGGATATCCACGATGACATCGAGAACTGCTCCCGTCACAACGCGAATCAATTTCGTTTGGGCTGATTTTCCCTTTTGAAAGTGCAAGCCTCGCAGCACACCTGGTTGTGTTGAAAGTGAATGATTGTCTTGAATAAAATCAAAATCTATTCCAGCTGCTTTGAAGTCTTCTACTGAAAAACTCTCAGTGAAAAAGCCGCGGTGATCGCCAAAAACTGCTGGTTCAATAATTTTTACATCTGTTAAATTTGTTTCTGTTACCTTAATTTTCCCCATGCTTATTCCTCTTCTGCTAAACGTAATAGGTATTGTCCATACTGATTTTTCTTTAATGGTTGGGCAAGTTCGATCAATTGCTCTTTTGTGATATAGCCCATTCGATAGGAAATCTCCTCTAAACAAGCCACCTTCAAATTTTGACGCTTCTCAATCGTTGAAATAAATGTTGACGCTTCTAATAATGATTCGTGAGTACCAGTATCTAACCACGCAAACCCGCGACTCATTACTTCTACAGATAATTTATTGCGTACTAAATATTCTTTGTTTACATCAGTGATTTCTAACTCTCCACGCTCAGAAGGTTCAATATTCTTGGCAATTTCCACTACATCGTTATCATAGAAATACAAACCAGTTACTGCATAGTGAGATTTTGGTTTTTCAGGTTTTTCTTCGATTGACACGGCTTGCATCTCATTGTCAAACTCCACCACGCCAAAGCGTTCCGGATCATTTACATGGTAACCAAAAACTGTTGCACCTTCAGTCTTCTTAGCTGCTCGCTGCAGCATGCGGGACAATCCATCACCATAATAAATATTGTCTCCCAGAACTAAACAAACACTATCATCGCCAATAAATTCTTCACCAATAATAAAAGCCTGTGCCAAGCCATCCGGACTTTCCTGAACAGCGTACTCAATGTGGATGCCTAATTCATTTCCATCTCCAAAAAGATTTTCAAACCTTGGTGTATCTTGTGGTGTTGAGATAATTAAAATCTCATTGATCCCAGCCAGCATCAATGTTGACATTGGGTAGTAAATCATTGGTTTATCATAAACCGGCATTAATTGTTTCGAGGTTGCTTTAGTTAGAGGGTATAAACGAGTTCCGCTACCCCCTGCTAAGATAATTCCTTTCATAATTACGCTCCTTTTTAATACATACGAACATATTATACCTGATGTTAGTTATTAGAAGAATCGTTTTGCTATTTTTTTTTGATTTCTTTTATTCTTTTTCTTACCAATTGCAACGCATTCCAGCGCCACTTAAATTGTTGGATGCGCGAAGCAGTGGTCTTGATTTCCGAAGCGTTCAAACCATGACGACGATAATAGACCAATTGATCAGGAATAAAGACAACTCCTCGATAATAATCAGCTAATAAGCCAATCCACATATCGTGCATCGGAACTTCTTGCGGAATCGGTAAGATAATCTCTTTTAATCCCGATCGAAATGCCATACCGGCACCAATATAACTGCTTTTCACGAGATTATGCCAAAAACCAGAATGCGTATGGCGCATCGCTTGATAAGAAGGAACCAAAACTTCAAAATTATTGTCCACAATAACCAAATCAGAAATGACAGCCTGTGTTTGAGGATTATCAAAATAAGGCATTGTTTTTTTTACCTTATCCGGAAGCCAAACATCATCCTGATCACTCAAAAAAATAATTGAATGCGCACTTTTTTCAATTGCATTTGCAAAATTAGCAATCAAACCTTGTCCATTATTTCGAAAAAGCTTGATCCGTGAATCTTTTGCTTCCAACTCTAATAAAAATTCCCACGTTCCATCTGTTGAATGGTCGTCGGAAATAATCAACTCATCATGCTCCGAGAGCTGTGGGAATATGCTATTCAATTGTTCTTCAATAAAGTGACGGCCGTTGTACGTTGCCATACAAACAGATATCCGCTTCTCGGATTGCTTTAGCATCCCCTACCTCCAAATTTAAAAGAATTGCCAGCCCCATTTTTGAAAGTATTTTCTCATGGACTGTAAAAAAATGAAAAATAAGTGTTGATTTTTAACTGCTCCACGCTCATATAAATGAATAACTGAAAATTGAGGACTGTATAACGCCTTGTAGCCAGCTTGCTCCATTTTACGACAAAGATCATTGTCCTCAAAATACATAAAGTAGCGATCGTCAAATCCATTGATTTCATTGAACTTGACTAGATCCACCACCATAAAGCTGCCAGAAATCATTCGTACAAAACTATCTTGATCATCCGGTAAATCACGACATTCAAATTTTGCTAACCGTTTTGCAAACAGCCTTTTAACAAACTTAAACGGAATAAACCGAAGCATATAATCAAAGACATCTAAATGATTACGTATTAGGTATTGTGTTGTTCCATCCTCATTCAAGATTTTGGGAGCCAAAAGTCCACATTTGGGATGATCAGCTAAATGCTTAACCATTTCATTTAAATGATTTTCTGACAATATAATATCGGGGTTAAAAATAATTCCATAACCAGAAACACCTAAGAGATTCGCGTTATGTCCGAAGCCAAACCCTTTATTTTCTTCAAAGAACTCAATCGATACAAATGAATACTCAAGGTATTTTGCTAAACGTTCTTGGTATTTCACTTCAGACGCATTATCAAAAATCTTAATTTGAATTGATTGATCTTTACCTAGCGATCTGATTAATGAATCTAGACTTAAAAAAATCTTGTCGCTGTTATGAGTCACGATGCTAACAGTCACATTCATATCATTTACTTTCATAAGGGACGTCAACACTCATTTCTTGAAATATTTGCGCAATACCTGCGAACGGTACTCTTTGTTCCCAAAGAAACGAAAACTTTTTGTAATAATTCCATATTTTTCCGGAATCAACCCAATCAACTCTAACAGGAAAGTCAAAGCAAAAACCATTGCAATAATCAAAACAATCGTTCCCACCCTGCTCGTATAGTTTAATAATAATGCAGTAAAAGAAAATAATACGGCAATGGCGTAAATCGTTAATACAGCTCCACGATGAGTAAATCCCAAATTCAATAAGCGATGATGTAAATGCTGCTTGTCGGCCATTGAGATTGGCATGTTGCTTGTTTTACGACGTATCATGGCAAAAAAGGTATCTGTCACTGGAACACCCAGAATAATTAAGGGAGTAATCAAAGAGATAAAGGTAACATTTTTTAAGCCTTGTAAAGTTAATACAGAAATCATAAAACCTAAAAACAGAGCTCCAGTATCGCCTAGATAAATCTTGGCCGGATGAAAATTATATGGGAAAAAACCTAATATACTTGCAACTAAACAAAAAATAGCTAAAGATATAAACACCTGTGATGAATGCAAAAAGAAATACCCTATTATACCGATTGTCATCAAACTAATGATTGATACACCTGAAGCAAGTCCGTCCAATCCATCGATCAAATTCAATGCATTCGTAATACCAAAAATCCAAAACAATGTAGCTGGCAAACTCAGCCACTCTAAGTTAATTCGACCGAATAATGGAGCGGTAAAGAAGTCAAAGCGAATACCAGCGTAATAATAGATCACTAGACCAGCCAGTAAAATACCTATACTTTTTTGTTTTGGAGAAAGTTCGAACTTATCATCTAGCAAGCCTGTGATTACGATAATTAAAGCACCTAACAAAATTTTACTAATATAATCAAAAGGAATCGCATCACGAAATAAAAATAGTGAAGAAATAGCAAAAGTAATAAAAATCGGCAAGCCACCAGCACTTGGCATTGGCACTTGATTCATTCGGCGCGCATTAGGATTGTCGACCAAACCAGTTTGTACCGAAATTATTTTAAAAATCGGAGTCAAAATTAATGCGATCAAAAATGTTAAAAAGTACTTAATGATCAATCCGAATGATACTAACATGTTGACACCTGCCTTTTTACTAAAAATTATTATAAAGGATTCAACCACCTTTACAAGGTTCTCATGAAATCTTACAAAAAATCTTGAAATTATTTTTTCTTTTTAATGAAGCGATCCTTCAATTTATTCAACCATTTATTCAAACGATTAGATCCTTCCTTAACCTCTTGTCCTGTACGATATTCCTCGATAGTCACATTTAATACTCCGCCTAAAATAATAATGGTAGCGGCAAAATTCAACCAAAACATTAAAACAATAAAACTTCCAATGATTTGATATCCTGACACACGTTGAGCGAAAGTACGTGCGTAAATACTGAAGCCTTGAGCTAGAACTATCCAGCCCACCGTAGCAAAAACGGTTCCTGGCAATGCATATTTTATCCGTACATGTGCATTGGGAATGACAATATACAGACCTCCAAGGATAACCAACAAGCCAATCAATGTTACAGGCCAACGTAACGCTAAGAAAGTATTGATAATATCCGGTGAGAAACGCAACAATTGCTGCAAAGCATCCAAGATCACTTGTCCTGCACTGAAAAAAAGTGCGACAGCAATGATTGCCATCATTAGTACACCAACAATTCCAACCGACACAATACGGCTAATAACGAAATTTCCACGATCTTCAACACCGTACGCACGATTAAGTGCGGTTTGCAAAGCATTAATCCCACGACTTGATGACCATAATGCCGCTAAAACGGAAATGGAAAGCATTCCACCTGAACTGCTTTCTAACAAGCTTGTAATGGCTGGCTTCAAAAAACTGAAGACATTTGGAGGAATGGCCTCGCTCAAATAAGGCAAAACTGTTTCAGGAGTAATGTTAAAGTACGGCAGCAAATTACCAACAATAATCAAGATAGGGAAAAAGGATAGCAACAAATAATAGGCAACTACCACTGAGCGGTCGCCTATTTCTGTCTCTGCTAAATGTTTTTGGATTGATTGGATGAAATCCATTAATTTCTTGTTATTTTTAATTTTATCTATTGGCCCCATAGCATCCTCGTCGTTCTAATAAGTTCCTTCTTCACCTTGTGAAGTCAAGATTTTTGGTCCTTCTTTCGTAATTGCTAGCGTGTGCTCATATTGCGCACACCAACCACCATCTTGAGTATAAGCTGTCCAGCCGTTAGGATCCATCTTCATTTGCCAAACACCAGTATTAATCATTGGTTCAATAGTAATAACCATGCCTTCTTTTAATCGTAAGCCCTTGCCAGCCACACCATAATGTGGAATTGCAGGTTCTTCATGGATTGTTGGTCCAATTCCATGTCCAACAAAATCACGTACAACTGAAAATCCCTCGCCCTCAGCATAGGTTTGAATAGCATGACCAATGTCACCAATACGATTGCCCACCTGTGCTTGTTCGATACCTAAGTACATAGCTTTTTTTGTTACTTCCATTAACCGTTTAATTTCTGGTGTCACTTCTCCTACCGCATAAGACCAGCAAGAATCAGACATTGCACCTTTATACTCTACACACATATCAACCTTGATTAAATCTCCATTTTTTAAAGGTTTTTTTCTTGGAAAACCATGACAAATCTCGTCGTTAATACTGCAGCAGGTTGCATATTCGTATCCTTCAAAGCCGATTTGAGCAGCCACACCACCATGACTTTCAATAAAGTTTCTAACAAAGTTCTCTATATCCATACTGGTAATTCCCGGCTTTATGAAATCCCGTAAATGACGATGCACATCAGCCAGTAATTCACCTGACTCATTCATCATTTCAATTTCTCGGGGTGATTTCAAAGTAATCATTTTCTCGTCTCCTTATTTTTGTTAATTATATTCTGGTGAAAATATTCTTGTCGGTCATCCAGCTAAGCGAAATTCTCTTGATTGGAATTAATGCCGCTTTAAAAGTCTGTGAATCTCTGGACGAACATCCTTTTTCATCTTGTCCATTTTAACATAACCCTATTAAGCGAACAAATGGTTAGAGAACAGTGATTTCCTTTTGATTTCTATTTTGATATAATGACCATAAATTTAGCTTAAAGCTACGGATGTCCGTTCAACTTTAATTAGTTCTTCTTGCTTTAATGAGAAGACCGATTCGACATTCGAAATTGAATGAAATTTTCCTTGTAAAATTAATTCATTCAAATTAATAAGGAGGAATTCTTTTGACATTAGCAAAAATTGTTTACGCCAGTATGACTGGTAACACCGAAGAAATCGCAGATATTGTGGCTGAAGCCTTCGAAAATTTAGATGTAGATGTAGAAATCGATGAATGTACACAGGTTGACGCTGAAGATTTTGAAGATGCGGATATTTGTGTGGTTGCGACATATACTTATGGCGAAGGCGACCTTCCTGATGAAATCGTAGACTTTTACGAAGAACTACAGGAATTAGATCTAAACGGAAAAATTTTTGGTGTTTGCGGATCTGGCGATACATTTTATGATCAATATTGTAAGTCTGTTGATGATTTTGACGCCGCCTTTGCAAAGACTGGAGCCACTCGAGGAGCAGAAAGTGTAAAAGTGGAAATGGCTGCCGAAGAAGAAGATATTGAAAACTTAGAAGCTTTCGCGAAAAAGCTTGTTGCAGCTATAGCATAAGTGAAACCTAGATGTACCAAAACAATTGGTGCATCTTTTTTTGTTTTATGAAGGTTTTCAGAATTATTATATACATTAATGAATCTCATTTTCTTTTTAGAATATCGAAGAAATGCTAAGATAGGACTATCGAATTGGAGGGATAGAAATGGTTTTAGCTAATTTTGACACACTCTTAGAAAAATATGCCCATTTAATTGCAAAGGTTGGTGTAAATGTACAGAAAAATGACACTGTTGTCGTATACGCCAGTGTTGATCAAGCTGTATTAGCTCGGCTTGTTACAAAAGAAGCTTATCAATTAGGCGCAGCAGAAGTTATTGTCCAATGGAATGATGATGAAATTCAACGGGAGTTTTTGAGTCATGCAGCAGAGGAACGAATCAATGAAGTTCCCACTTATAAAGTAGATGAAGCAAACACATTTGCTGAAAAACGGGTCACCCGAATCAGTATTGTTTCACAAAATCCAGATGCTTTATTAGGTGTCGATACAAATCGTGTAGCAAGCTATCAAGCAGCCCGTGGCAAAGCATTACAAGCTGTGATGGAAGCCACGCAATCAAACAAATTACGATGGACAGTAGTAGCTGCATCTAGTCCTGCATGGGCAAAAAAAGTCTTCCCTAATCTCGAGTCAAGTGAAAAACAAGTTGACAAACTTTGGGATGAAATATTTAAAACAACTCGAATTTATTCAGATGATCCTGTTAAAGCATGGGAAGAGCATGATGCAGCAATGCGTGAGCAAGCAGAACGTTTAAACAAGGAACAATTTTCTGCTTTACACTATACCGCTCCAGGTACAGATATTATGATTGGCTTGCCGAAAAATCATGTTTGGGAGGGTGCTGGCAGTTTTGCTGCAGATGGTAATGAATTTATGGCTAATATGCCGACGGAAGAGGTATTTACAGCACCTGATCGCAATCGTGTTGATGGGTATATCACCAGTACAAAACCATTAAGCTATGCCGGCACAACTTTGAATGAAATGAAATTCACCTTCAAGGATGGAAAAGTCGTTGAGTTTTCTGCTAAAGAGGGAGCTGATGTCTTAGCCTCATTATTGGATATTGATGAAGGAGCGAAACACCTTGGTGAGGTTGCCTTAGTTCCAGATCCTTCCCCAATTTCTCAATCTGGAATAACTTTCTTCAATACTTTATTTGATGAAAATGCATCAAATCACTTAGCGTTGGGCGCAGCTTATCCCTTCAGTGTGCAGGGTGGAACGGAAATGACCAAGTCCGAATTGGCTGAGGCTGGTTTGAATAGCAGCCAGACTCATGTCGACTTCATGGTGGGTTCTGCTCAAATGAATATTGATGGCATTCGTAAAGATGGTTCAAAAGTTCCAATCTTTAGAAATGGTGATTGGGCTTAAATAAAACAAAAACAGCACGCAGAATTTTTTCATTCTACGTGCTGTTTTTACGTTCTCGACTGGAATCGAACCAGCGACCTATCGCTTAGGAGGCGATCGCTCTATCCTACTGAGCTACGAGAACATGCCTCTATTATTGTAGCGATTTTAACTTATTTTAGCAAGATGACTAACTTAAATTTAATGAAGACATTCTAAAAAAATGAAAAATTACGATGGTCCTCTATTACTAATTCATGAATTTTTCTCAAATAAGAATCCGAAGAACTTTGTTGCATTCGCTATTTTAAAAAGAACAAAGGGAAGAGACTTATTTCCGTCTCTTCCCTTTGCTCTTTTTACTTTTTTTCTTTTTTGGTTCGCTTTGTTTTATTGGTTCTTCTGTTAAAAGCTCTCCGCCAAATAAATAGATCGGTGAAATTGCTAAGTTCAGTTTTTTAGCAATTTTGATTAAGTCTGATTTTTCTTGTGGCGTAACAAAGGAAATCACAACCCCAGCGTTACCCATTCGGCCGACTCTTCCTGCACGATGTAAGTAACTTTCTTCGCTTAATGGGACATCAACATTGATCACAAATGACAGGGCCTCAATATCTAATCCTCGACTAGCTAAATCAGTTGTGAGCAATCCTAGGATCTGATGCTTTTTGAACTGCTCAATCGCCCCTTTACGGGATATTTTCGATTGGTCCGAAGCCAAACTGGCAACTGGCAACTGGTGATAGAGTAATTTCTCCTCAGCACTGCCCATATCACTTAACTGATTAAAGAAAATCATCCCCAAAAATTCGGGTAGATTTAACAAACGACGCAACTGATCAACTTTTTTACGCTCACTCGTCTCTAAATAAAAGTGTTGTACCTCACCTTGACTGTCATCTTCTTCGCTTACATCTACCACAATCAGCTCAGATTCAATCTTATTCAATTCATCTAATACGACATCAGCAGTTGCGGAAAAATACAGATGTTGCGCATTGTTATCCGTAGCTTTTAGAATGTTTCGAATCAACTGCAAGCTTTGACCTTGAACCAGCTGGTCTACTTCATCAAATACGAGTGTTTTGATGTTGGGAGCTTTGATTTTTTTTGCCATAATCAATTCCAGCACACGGCCAGGTGTTCCGACCAATAATTCTGGTTTTTTCTTCAGTGCTTCTTGTTGACGTTTGACATTGGCACCGCCGATCAAAGGTTGAACTTTCATTCCTGAACCGCTGATCCAGCTTCGAGCGACTTCTACAACTTGCATCGCCAACTCCTGTGAAGAAGTTAAGACCAACACTTGACTGGGAATGCCAGCTTCAAGTCTATTGATTAATGGCAACAAATAAGCTAAGGTCTTACCACTGCCAGTCGGAGCAATACCCACTAAATTTTTTCCTTCACTAATTAAGTCATAAACTTTTGATTGGATCAATGCTGGTTTTTGAAACCCCGCTTCTTCCCAATTTTTTTGTAAAAATGGTACAAAATTCTGATTATTCATGGATTCCTCTATTTCTCGTCCGCATCAAAAATGATGCCCGCACTTTTTCGCATATCATACATTACTTGATTCACATTTCGGGATAATTCGACCCATTCTTCATAGTCCGTGCCCAACTTGCGATCTGTTGGATTCAAAATCACTCGGGCAAACTCGTCTGCCTCTTCAACCATCGGATTCTCTAATTGATGCACAGCCAGCTTTTCTCTACGTTGGTGATTTCGATCATGAAAAATGGCTTCGCTAATAGAATTGACAGCATCCATCACTAAGGTTCCGTTCACTAAATAAATCTCAGATTGTTGAAAACTATCATTGATTTTACCTGTCCGAATCGTTACGTCAAAATTATCGTATCGTAAAACACCTACTCCAAAGCCGTCAACACCAGTTGCGATTTTTTGACCAAAATAGACACTTTCTTTTGGCATACCAAACCAAGCTAACGCCGCATAAATCGGGTATACGCCCAGATCAACCAACGCGCCGCCTGAAAAATGCGGAGAAAAAATATTGGGTTCTCCTCCATCCAAAACTTGATCGTAACGCGAAGAGTACTTCATAAAGCTAAAATCCGCGCCGATAATTTGATCTTTCGATGGTAAAAAATCAGCAATCGTTTTGAAAGATTTCTCATGAATATTACGAGCCGCTTCAAAGAAAAATACTCTTTTCTGATTCGCCAACTCAATAATTTCATCCATTTCTGTCGGCGTTGAAAAAGCGGGCTTTTCGACAATCACATTTTTGCCAGCTAAGATTCCTTGCTTTGCCTGCTCGAAATGAAGGCTGTTTGGTGAAGCGATATAAACGGTATTTACATGTTCAAGACCGAAAAACGTATCAAGATCAGTCGCATACTCGACATCGCCATACTTTTCACCAAATTTTTGTGCCGTATCTAATCGCCGAGAATAAACTGCCGCCAGGCGATATTTCCCCGTCTCATGAGCTGCTTGGACAAATTGATCAGTAATCCAATTTGTTCCAATAATACCTAAGTTAATCATAATTTTCTCCACCTTTCACTCATTGATTTGGATCAATAAATTCTTGTTTCAGATCAAAGGAGACAGACTCTTTAATCGAAATGGTTTCCTGATCTACTTCACAATTATACGCTAAAATTTGCACACCGTCTGCCATAGCCATTTCTGCTGCTTGATAAAGTGCCGGCTGCATCAGACGGTGAAGCGTCGCCGCTTGGATTGCAGAAAATTGTACGATAAATAAAACATAACAATGATAGTCCAAGGCTTGAGCGACTCGTAATTCCTGCACATGCTTTAATCCTCTGATTGTCGGTGCATCAGGAAAAGCGCCGATCCCCTGATTTTCTAATGTCATCCCTTTTACTTCAACAAATCCCTTTTCTTGTTGATCTGTCTCAAAATAAATATCAAATTTCGAGCGTTCAAAGACATATTCCCGTTTTAAATAAATGATAGAACCTTTTAATCCAGGTAAACAGATCTTCTCTGCCAAAATTCCTTCAGCTGCTAAAGCATTAGGAATCTGTGAATCAATATTAATCCACATATTTCCTTTTTTGACTGCAACAAGATCATAGGCTGTTTTCCGTTTGTCAGACGGTTGATGATTTACCGCTACTACTGCGTTGGAAAGTAATAATTCTTTGCACCGCCTTGTATTTTTTACATGAGTGATAATCTCTTCTCCAGATTCTAATAACCGACAACGGGCAATAAATCGATTGCTTCTTTCAGTAAAAGCTGCTAAGTGAATCTCCGAATACTTCATTAATTATCAAAATCCTTCTAAAAATAGTTAAATAGTCCTTAAGTCGGATGGAAAGATGACAGACTTTATTATATAGTATAACAAAGCCTATGAGAATGTCCGTAAATTTTATATCTTACATTCTCAGTCAATGAAATAGGCTAAGAAATCCATCAAATTTATTAAATTTTATCTATACAGTTGTGAAAGGAGTTTTTGGATGAGATTCAAATGGCCCGTGTTCCTCAGTGCGACATCACTTGGTGTGGCAGCAGTAGGTTCAAAAATTATTCGTAAACGTGACGCAAAGGACTTAAATAGCCTTTATGTTGGTTCTTGGGAATTCACTCATCCAAAAGAGCACAAACATCACACCATTACAATCTATCCTGATCTTTCAATTGTTTTAGATGGCACCGCTATTATCTATCAGCTTATTGAATTGAGTGAGCAAAAATTGGCAATTCAGGATCAATATGGCTATCATTTATTGATCAAAACAAAGAATGGTATTCCGGTTAGCCTTTATGATGAATTAGATGATGTCTCTTTTCCAATTACCCCTGTAAATAATTAGACAAAAACGGATGCCAATTTGGCATCCGTTTATTTTATTGATGAATCAACGAACGTAGAATCTGATCCACGTTTTCTGCGGCTTTACGGCCTTCACGAATTCCCCAAATGACAAGACTTGGACCGCGTCTAGCATCACCTGCCACATAAACTTTTTCATTATTTGTCGTATAATCTTCATAGATTTCCTGAACCCCAAAAGTGTCAAGTAAATTCTTCTCGGCTCCTGTAAAGCCCATCGCTAACAAAACAAGGTCAGCTTTTAAAGTTTTTTCTGTTCCGGCAATCGGTTGGAACTGGCTATCGACTTGCGTTGTCTCGATCGCAATTACTTGTCCTCGTTCAGCACCAATAAAAGCAGTTGTAGAGGTATTATAAGAAGTTAGCTCTGAGTTCTTCAATGCGCCCTCTTCTTGTCCATACCCTACGCGATTAATCATTGAATACTCCGGCCAAGGATTATTTGCTGTACGCTGAGCAGGTAATTGCGGGGTGATTTCTAGCTGTTTAACAGAAGCTGCTCCTTGACGAATCGCTGAACCAATACAGTCATTTCCTGTATCTCCACCGCCGATAACAACAACGTGCTTACCAGCGAGCTTTCGATCAGTGACTTTTTTTCCGTGCTTCATTACGTCTTTTGTACATTCAGTCAGATAATCTACCGCAAATTGGATGCCATGAAGCTCACGTCCTTTGATTTTTAGATCCCGCGGAACGCTAGCGCCACTAGCAATAATAATACGATCGTATTTTGCTTGCAGCTCATCTGCCGTAACGTCAACGCCAACTTCTGTACTCAATACAAATGTAATGCCAACTTCCTCCATTACATTGATTCGTCGTTGAACAATTTCCTTATCCAATTTCATATTCGGAATACCGTACATCAATAATCCACCAGCACGGTCACTTCGTTCATAGACCGTTACTTGATGACCTAGCTGATTCAACCGCCAAGCTGCCGACAGTCCTGCTGGACCAGAACCAATGATTGCAACCTTGAAGTCGGTCCGTTCAGTCGGCATGCCATCAGCTTTGACCCAATCCTGCTCAAAGGCATTGTCAATAATGAATCGTTCATTATCATGGATGGCTACACCTGAGCCATTCAAACCTTCTGTACAAGATTTTTCACAAGGCGCTGGACATACTCGACCAGTCATTTCAGGCAAAGGATTCGTTTTAGCTAAACGATCAAATGCATTTTTGAAATCACCGCGGTAGACATAATCATTCCATTCCGGAATCAAATTATCATTTGGACATCCTGAGACAGCTCTTTTTCCGCCATAGAAAATTCCGGTATGGCAAAAAGGAATTCCGCAGTTCATACAACGCGCTGCTTGTTTTTTTCGCTCCTCTACACCGAGTGGGTTTTGTAATTCTTCCCAATCTTGAATTCGTTCTTCAACCGGTCGATAAGGATTGTCTTTCCGAGGATATTTTAAAAAGCCAAATGGATCTGCCATCCTAGCCACGCTCCTTTCCAGCCGGTACGGTTTGTTCGCCGATCACTTCTATAAACGCTTTTTCGATCAGCTCATCACCTGCTAAACCGGTTTTGGCTAATTCTTCAGTCACACGAACCATTTCGTGATATTCTCTTGGATATACTTTAACAAAATGCTTTTGAGCATTTTCCCAATCATTCAACAACTCAGCGGCCTTTAATGAATCTGTGTAAGTCAAATGCTTCTCAATCATTTCTTTCAAGACAGCATCATCTCCGGTTTCGCCGAGTTTATAAAGATCCACCATCTCTAAATTACATTTGTCAGCAAACGTTCCGCTCGGATCATAGACATAGGCGACTCCACCAGACATACCAGCCGCGAAGTTTCGACCAGTTGGGCCTAAAATGACAGCAACACCGCCAGTCATATATTCACAGCCATGATCACCGACTCCTTCAACCACCACGTTGGCACCACTATTTCGAACACAGAAACGTTCGCCAGCCTTCCCGCGGAAATAGCCTTCCCCACGATTTGCACCAAAGCAAACTACATTTCCAACAATTGGAGAATTTTCCACGTCATAAGCAGCATCTTTAGGCGGTACAATAATCACTCGCCCTCCACTTAGTCCTTTGGCCACGTAGTCATTTCCTTCACCAATTAGTTTCAGCTCCATCCCTTGTGTGATAAATGAACCAAAACTTTGACCAGCAATTCCGGTATATGTGTATTGGATTTGACCAGGAGTCAGCTGATAATTACCAAATCGTTCAGCAATCCATCCGCCCATTCGCGCGCCGACTGTTCGATTGACATTATTAATTGGAGCGCTCATTTTCACTTGCTCCCCGTTTTTAATCGCGCCTTCTGCAAATTGATCCAATTCAGGCCATTCGCGTTTTTCTTTAAACGGATCTTCTGTTTTACGTTCGATGCCAATACTTGTTGATAACATTCGAGAAAAATCTAATGATTTTGCCTTGCCTTTTGCAATAAAGCGCGGCTCCAATACTTCTGTGTGGCCGATCATTTCATCAATACTTCTAAAACCTAGTTCAGCCATAATCTCACGCAAATCTTCGGCGATAAAATACATCATATTGATCAGATGCTCAGGTTTCCCAACAAAGAATTTACGCAATGCTGGATTTTGTGTCGCCACACCGACCGGACAAGTATTTAAACTACACACGCGCATCATTACGCATCCAATCGCTACCAAAGCAAGTGAGGCAAAACTATATTCTTCGGCGCCAAGTAAAATCGCCATGGCGACGTCACGACCAGTCATCAATTTCCCATCAGTTTCCAAGGTCATTCGTTGACGTAGATTATTCATCGCTAGGGTTTGGTGCGCCTCAGCGACACCCATTTCCCATGGCAAACCTGCATCACGAATCGAGTTTCGCGGTGAGGCGCCAGTTCCACCATCGTAACCAGAAATCACGACAACATCTGCGCCAGCTTTAACAACACCTGTTGCGATCGTTCCTACACCGGTACTTGAAACCAATTTAACATTGATCTTCGCATACGGATTAATAGCTTTTAAATCATAAATCAGTTGCGCTAAATCTTCGATCGAATAAATATCATGATGCGGCGGCGGTGATATCAAACGCACTCCTGGCGTCGATCCTCGAATTTCTGCCACCCAAGGAAATACCTTGTTACCAGGCAGCTGTCCGCCTTCACCTGGTTTTGCCCCTTGTGCCATTTTGATTTGTAACTCTTCGGCACTCATCAAGTATTCAGCGTTTACACCAAAACGACCTGAAGCAACCTGTTTGATTTTACTATTATAATTCTTGCCATCTGCTTGCGGTTTGAAACGTTTACGATTCTCGCCGCCTTCTCCGCTATTGGATTTCGCGCCGATACTGTTCATCGCCTCAGCAATACATTGATGGGCTTCTTCACTCAATGAACCATAGGACATCGCACCAACTTTAAACCGTTTCACGATTTTAGTTGCGGGCTCGACTTCAGAAAGCTTCACTGCCGGACGCTCTTTTTTAAATTCCCATAACGCCCGTAAGTTAGTAGGCTCTTCTAACGCTTCCTGATTCATCTGATCAACATAGTGTTTAAATAGTTGATAATCTCCCGAACGAACCGCCTGTTGGAAATTGTAGATCGTCTTAGGATTGAACAAATGATGTTCACCATCCGCTTTGTATTGGAAACTACCGCCAGATGCTAGTAAATCATTTTGCTGTGGCCCATAAGCTAATTGATGACGTTGTAAGTATTCTTCTTCAATTTGGTTTAACGATAACCCGCCAATACGGCTCCCCCTTTCCGTGAAGAATTTTTCTTTCCCTTGTCACCCTTATT
>OBZH01000269.1_pt1 | contig 64643 bp, 55 predicted proteins | sample 1476881 | NCBI WGS metagenome assembly OBZH01 (sample SAMEA2580230, study PRJEB22360) | human gut metagenome | biome: human gut; feature: human-associated habitat; material: faeces | place: Denmark | collected 2008/2010 | reverse complement strand
CGCGGCGCGGGCCCGCCTCACGGCGAGGGACCCTATGTTGCGGAACTGGTCGACCACGACGAGCGTGCCGGCGGGCGCGGAGGCGAACAGCGCGTCGAGCTCGGCCTCCCTGTTGCGGACGGGGGCGCTGGCCAGCACCTCCCCGTCGCGGTCGATCAGGCAGGCCCAGTGCGACGACTTGCCGACGTCCAGGCCGAGCACGGCCGCGGGTCTGGTGGATGGCGCTTTCACGGTGGTATCCTTCCGGTAGTCGTTCGACCGGATGGCCTCCCCCTCGGCACTCACATTACCAGCCGCGGCACCTGCCCGGCATTTTCCTATCAGCCGTCGGGGGCGGCGCGTCCCGCGCCGGCAGCACCCAACAGGCCCTCTCGGGGGCAGGGACGTTCGGCCGTGCGCGGGCGCCCGGTCGGCGGCCCGTTCTGGGCGCGCCTCAATCGTAGCCCGAGACGGTCCCGGGCTGACAATTTCGACTGTAATGGACGTTCTTGAATGACTAGTCGTTTAAGAACGTCCCCAATGACTACACCCAATGACTACATAAAAGCGCCCCCAGGCAGATGTGCTTGAGGGCGCTTCTTGCTTGACTAGCTTTCGATGTAGTCCTTGAGCTTGCTGCTGCGGCTCGGGTGGCGGAGCTTGGCCAGGGTCTTGGACTCGATCTGGCGGATACGCTCGCGCGTGACGCCAAACTCGCGACCGACTTCCTCGAGCGTGCGGGGATGTCCGTCGACAAGGCCAAAACGCAGCTCGATAACCTTGCGCTCGCGATCGGCAAGCGAATCGAGCACCTGGGTGAGCTGCTCCTGCAGCATGGAGAAACTAGCGGCATCGGGCGGAACGATAGCCTGGGAGTCCTCGATGAAGTCGCCCAGCTGGGAATCCTCTTCCTCGCCGATCGGGGTCTCGAGCGACACGGGCTCCTGCGAAATCTTCTGGATCTCGCGGACGCGGTCGGCGCTCATGTCCATCTCGGCACCGATCTCCTCGGGGGTCGGGTCGCGACCCAGGTCCTGGAGGAGCTGGCGCTGCACGCGGACGAGCTTGTTGATGGTCTCGACCATGTGCACGGGAATACGGATGGTACGGGCCTGGTCGGCAATAGCGCGCGTAATGGCCTGACGGATCCACCACGTGGCGTACGTGGAGAACTTGAAGCCCTTCTGGTAGTCGAACTTCTCGACGGCGCGAATCAGACCGAGGTTGCCCTCCTGAATCAGATCCAGGAACAGCATGCCACGGCCGACATAGCGCTTGGCGATGGAGACGACCAGACGCAGGTTTGCGCTGATGAGCGCCTGCTTGGCCTCAAGACCAACGTTCTCGATACGCGTAAGACGACGCATCTCGGCGCGCGTGAGTTCAATCTCGCCTGCATCGGCAGCCTCGAGCTTCTCGGTAGCCTCGAGACCGGCCTCGATCTTCATGGCCAGATCGACCTCTTCAGATGCGGTCAGCAGGTCGACCTTACCGATCTCCTTGAGGTACATACGAACCGGGTCGCCGGTCAGCATCACCGTGGAGGCATCGATGCCGCGCACACGCGAACGCGAACGAGACGTGCGCACGGTGCGCTTCTTCTTGCTCTTGGAAGAGCCCATCTCGGCATCGGCCTGGCGGGCCATCTTAAGCTCGTGATCGTCGAGCGAGCCGGAATCGTGCTCGTCATCGTCGAAGTCATCGGTATCGTTATCGTCATCGTCGACGCCCATCGGGGCGTCGTCGTTTCCGCTCGCGGAGATAATCTGGATGCCGCTGTTGCGCAGCGCGGAATACACCGCGTTGAGCTGCTCATCGGAGACATCGATATCCTTCAGGGCGACCTGAATCTCGTCCTCGGTTACCGAAGTCCTGTTTGAGCCGTTGCCCATGAGCTTTGCAACGTAGGATTCCAGCCCAGTACCCGTGCTCTCAGTCTTTTTTGGCACAGATTCTCCCTTCGTAGTCCACAGGACTCAATACTTTAGCACACACATGAACGTCTATACCCAAAATAAAGACAGGATATAGGCAAGAATACGCTGGTTGACCACAACATCTAGGCCTGATCGGAACCTGCGGTCTCCAAACCGATCAAACGGAACGGGTCGGCCACGCCACCGATCGACTTTTGGAGCTCGCGCTGGCGCTGTGAATCTTGCACCGCCTGCATCGTCAGCACGCGACGGGCCTCATCGTCGAGTGAACGGTCCTGACGCAACTTGGCCTGCGCGGCTCGCATGCGACGCTTGATGGTGTAGAGCTCGAGCGTATCGAGCATAAAGACGATGTTCGTCTCGGTCGGGTGCTTACTCGTTGCCGAGATGCGCCCGGCGCTGACGAGCGACGCCGCCTCAGGACACACCGCGCGCGCCGCATCCATGCATGCCGCAGGATCGGTTCCCGGCGGCGTTGCCAGCACGGCCCACGCAATGGACTCGTGACGCGGGTCGACCCACTCGATAGAACAAATGCGATCGGCATACGTGCGGAACAGATCGGGGTAGCTCGTGAGCATCGTCAGCAGCTCGCGCTCCCCCGCCAGGGATTTCCGCTCCAGATCGGTCAAAACAATCGGCATCGACGGAGCTGCCGCCGCGCTTGAACTATCGGTAACGGGCGCAGCGCTTTCCATCCCCGCTGGCACATCGATTGGCGGCAGATCCTCGTCGACCTCCACCGGCGCGGCCCCATAGGCATCAAGCGGAACGTAGTCGTACGGGTCCTCCTCGAGCGGTGCGGACACCGGCGGCGTCGCACCCGCGGCCCAGGCACCGCGACCGGCACTGCGCGCACCAGCCGCACCGCCGCCCGAGCTTCGTCCCTGCGAACCGCCCGCGCGCTCAGCTTGCGCGCGTTGACGCTCGTAGTTCTGCTCACGCCGGCGCTCGGCATCCTCACGCTTGGCGACATCGCGAAACACGCGGCCCGAACTCGCGCGCACGGTCTCCAGGTCCAAACCCAACAGGTCGGCAATCTGGATAAAGTACGTGTCGATCATATAGCTGTCGCGCAGCGGATAGATGAGCGTCAGCGCATCCTCGAGCGCTTTAGCGCGACCGCCCGGTGTGGTAATGTCGCTCGACTCCTGCAGCGAACGGTACACAAAGTCCATGAGGGGCTCGGCGGCATCGATGCGCGCCTGAAGTGCCTCGCCGCCATGCGCCGTGATGAACTCCATGGGGTCGTTGCCGTCAGGCAGCACCACGCAGCGCAGGTCCATCGAATCCTGCTCGATAAACTGAATCGCGCGGCGAGCGGCCTTTTGACCGGCGGCGTCGCCATCGAACATATATACAATGCGCTTGGCAAAACGAGTGAGTGTCTTAACGTGGTGTTCCGTGAGTGCTGTGCCCAGCGTGGCGACGACGTTTTTGATCCCTGCCTCCCAGCAGGCGATGCAGTCGGTATAGCCCTCCACCACAATGGCGGTATCCTGCGCTACGATAAACTCCTTGGCCCAGTTAAAGCCATAGAGGTTTCGTTTTTTATGAAACACACTCGTCTCGGCCGTGTTGAGGTACTTGGGCTGACCATCGCCCATGATGCGCCCGCCAAAGGCGATATTGTGACCCTGCTCATCAAAGATGGGAAACATCACACGGTCGTAAAAGCGGTCCGCGAGCTGTCCGCGCCCGCGGCTCACGGCAACGTTAGCATCGATCATCTCCTGCGGGGTAAAACCCGCCTGGGACAGGTGCGACACCAGCGCGTTGCGACCTGGTGCAAAGCCCAGGCAGTAGCGGCGGCAGACGTCGCCACCCATGCCGCGGCTGGCAAAGTACTCGCGCGGACGGCTGTCCTTACCGCGCATAAGCATGGTGTGGTAGAACTGAGCCGTCTCGGCGCACAGGTCATAGATGCGAGCACGCTTGGTGCCGCGATCGCGTTGCGCACCGGTATCGTGCAGTTCAATGCCCGCACGATCAGCCAAATAGCGGATCGACTCGGGAAAACTCAGGTTCTCGCGCTTCATGATATAAGTAAAGACGTCGCCGCCCTCGCCGCAACCAAAGCAGTGCCACACCTGCGTAGCAGGGATAATGTGAAACGAGGGGGTCTTTTCGCCATGAAAAGGGCAGCATCCCCAAAACTCATGGCCGCGGGGCTTGAGCTCAACCGTTTCCTGCACGATGGCAACCAGGTCCGACGCCGCGCGTACCTGATCTTTTTCTTCATCGCTAATCACGGATGCTCACCCCCTGCTCACCCAAGTTATGACGGATATCGTCGATATTACCCTCGACAGTCGCGATCAACTCGTCTAGGGAATCGAACACGCGAGACGGACGCAGCCAGCGCGTAAACGCCAGCGACACGGAAGCGCCATACAGGTCACCCGCATAGCCGATCAAGTTGGCCTCGAGATGCGCCGAGGCGGCATCATCGGCATAGGTCGGCGGCAGGCCGACGTTAACGGCAGCAGGCCATACGGTATCGTCGACCAGCACCAGACCCTCATACACGCCATCGGCAGGCACTTGGATGCCGTCGGGCACCTGGATGTTTGCCGTGGGAAAGCCCATATCGGAGCCCTCGTGACGGCCAGCCGCCACAACGCCGCGCAGCATATAGGGACGGCCGAGAAGCTCGGCAGCCAGCTCCACATGACCCTGACCCAGCTCATGGCGGATGCGCGTGGCGCAGATAGTCTGCCCGTTAACGCAGAGCAGGTCGTGACCGTAAACGTCAACCCCACGCTCAGTGCCCCAGGCGCGCATCTCGGCAACGCCCGAAGCGCCGCCGCGGCCGAACCTAAAGTCGCTGCCTACACGAATGGAGCGAATGTCGACAACGCGCGACAACAGTGCCAGAAACCCGACATGGTCGAGTGCCGCCACGGCGGGCGTAAAGGGAACGGCCACCACCGCATCGGCCCCGGTTTGAGCCAGGGCATGCAGGCGGTCGGCCGTCGTCATCAATTTTTGAGCGGGCGAAGGACTCACCACGACGTCCGGATCAGGATCGAAGGTGACCACGACCGCTTTGCTGCCGTGATCATGCGCATCGCGAATAACCGCATCGATCAGTTCTTGGTGCCCACGATGTACGCCATCGAACACGCCAATAGCGATCGACGCGGCACCCAAGAACTCGCACGCATCAAAAGCATCGGCAGAAACGATACGGGCCTCATCCAACTCACCCGCGAAAAAGATACGCGCGAGCTCGTGGGGCGTCAGCATCATCGAACACCGCCGATCGCCTGCGGAAAGACGTGCTCCATCACAAAGCGGCCGCCCTCGATACGAGCAAGCGCCTTCAATCCCCCATCGAGTACGAGCGCGAACGGCGCCTTCGCCGTATCGAAGTCCGCAAGCGCGCGTTCAACGGGAATGCGGCGGCCACAAAGCAGGTCGTCTGCAAGATTACCCGGCAAATCGACACGCGTGGCACCTAGGGCGGCGATGGGATCCAGAGCGAAACCGGCAGCGGACTCGGCAGAGAGCTCCTCTACCGCATGACAGGCGCCAATGGAAACCACGCCGGAGGCCGTACGGCGCAGCGCGGAAATATGCGCAGCACTATCGCAGGCGCGACCCAGATCGCGAGCGAGCGCGCGAATGTAGGTGCCCTTGCTTACCGAAAACGCCACGGTCCAGACGCACGTATCGCCCTCGCCGCTCACGGCGATCAGGTCGGCGGCATAGACCTCGACGGGGCGCGGGGGCAAGTCTATCGCATTGCCCTCGCGAGCACTCTTATAGGCGCGAACGCCATTGACCGAGATGGCCGAAAACGCCGGCGGCACCTGCAACTGCGGGCCAAGCATAGCGGCTAGCTGCTTACGGGCGTAAGCGAGATCGTGCAACTCGAGGGCAACGGGCACCGTGCGGACGGCCTCGCCCTCCGCGTCATCGGTATTGGTCTCGACGCCAAACGAAATGTCGGCGACATAACTTTTGGTATCGAGGGTTAGCATGCCCAGCAGACGGGTCGCCTGGCCCACGCCCACCACCATGACACCCGAGGCCATGGGGTCGAGCGTACCGGCATGGCCGACGCGTCGCTCATGGAGGGCGCGTCGGCACTGCGATACCACGTCGTGAGACGTACAGCCCACCGGCTTATCGACGGCGAGCAGCATATTCAATTGAGAAGGCGTACGACGAGCCATGTACCATCCAAAATGTTAGAGCTCGACGGTCACCGAAGCGGGATCCTCCCCCACCAGCTCGGCCAGCATGGGAAGTGCCACGGCGAGCGTCTCGCGAATCGTTCCGTTGTTGGAAAAGCCGGCGGCGGCATGATGCCCGCCACCGCCAAAGTTGGCAGCGATCTCGGACACATCGAGGTCGCCCTTGGAGCGCAGGTTGCCGCGTACCTTGGTATCGCCCTCAATGCCCTTCAGGAACAGGCAGACCTCCACGCCCATCACCGAACGCACCACATCGACCAGGCCGTCGCACTCATCCGAGGTGACGCCGCAGGCCTCGAGGTCGCTCTGGTAGGCATAACTATATGCCACGCGACCGTGCGCCACTGTCTTGATGCGGCCCATAACGATGGACTTGAGATGCAAGAACTCTACGCGCATGCTCTGGTAGACCTCGAGCGCAACACGCGCGGGATCGGCACCGTGCGCGACCAGGCGCGAGGCGGCATGGAACGCAGCGGCATCGGCGTTTTGGTACTGAAAACGACCGGTATCGGTCACCAGGCCGCACAGCAGGCAGGTCGCAACGCCATCGCGAGCCACAATGCCGCAATTGTCCAAAAAACGGTCGATGATCATGGCGCAGGCTGCGGCGCCGACGCACCTCAGGCTCAGCTCGGCAAATTCCTCACGCGCCGGATGATGATCGAAGCACACCACATGCGACGAGCGGCGGAGTACCTCGGCGGAGTTATTCAGACGCTCGACGACCGGCACGTCCACCGAGATGAACAGGTCCGGATTGCCGGTATACGCAGATGCCGGCACCAGACGGTCGGCACCCTCCATAAAGCGGTAGATGCGCGGAACCGGGTCATCGTCTGCCAGCAGCAGGGCAATGTCCTTGTTGGGGAAAAACTTCATAAGCGATAAGCCCAGACCCAGCACGGAGCCCAGGGCGTCACCATCGGGAGACGTATGTCCCGAAATCGCAATGGAGGACGCACCCTCGATGAGCTCGAAGATGCGTCGCTGAATATCTGCAGACTCGCACGATGCGAGGTCGGCGGAATTACTCATCTAAAGCTGCCTCCTGGGCGGCATCCGCTATGGGATAGCCGTCCTCGTCCTTTTCGATCGCAAGCGTGGCGGGAACGTTTTCCAGCGCACGCGTGATGCGCTCGGCCTCATCGGTCGAGCGATCGATGCGAAAATCGAGCTCGGGCGTGACGCGCCAATCGAGCGAGCGGGCCAACAGGCTACGGATGCGGCCCTTGGCGCTGGCGAGCGCCTCCATGACCTCGTCGTAGCGGCTCGCGTCGCACGACACGTACACGCGCGCGAACGAACGGTCCACCGCGACCTCGACCGCGGTCAGGGTGACCAGGTCGAGACGCGGATCGGAAACCTCAAAGAGCAGGATATAACCGAGCTTCTCGCGAAGCTGCTCGCCCAGACGGCGGGTTGCCTGCGTTTGCTTCATAGCGCTACCCCCTACTCGGTACGGGCAACCTGGTCGATGCGGTAACCCTCAATGGTGTCGCCGGGCTTGATGTCCTGGAAGTTCTCCAGGCCAATACCGCCCTCGGAGCCGCTCTTGAGGCTCTTGGCCTCGTCCTTGTAGTGGCGCATCGAGGCGATTTTACCGTTGAAGACCACGATGCCGTCGCGCACCAGGCGTACGGAATCGGTCGCGGCGATCTCGCCCTCTTCGACGCGGACACCGGCGGCGATGCCGACTTTGGGCACCTTGAAGGTGTCCAGGACGGTCGCAGTGCCCGTGGAGACCTCAACCTCGGTGGGCTTGAGCATGCCGATACGGGCAGCGTCGAGGTCCTCGAGGCACTTGTAGATGACGTCGTAGCAACGGATCTCGACGCCCTCGCGCTCGGCGGCGGAGCGGGCCTTGCCGTCGGGACGAACGCCAAAGCCGATGATGATGGCGTTGGAGGCATCGGCCAGGACCACGTCGGTCTCGTTGATGGCGCCGACCGCGGAGTGGATCGTGTTGATGCGTACCTCGGACTGATCCATCTTGTCGAGGGAGTCCTGAAGGGCCTCGATGGAGCCCTGGACATCGGCCTTGATGATCAGGTTGAGCTCCTTGACCTCGGCGTCGGCGATGGTCTCGAAGAGGTTCTCGAGCGTCACGTGCTTCACGCGGCTCTGCTCCTCGATACGGGCCTTGAGCGAACGCTCGTCGGCCAGCGCACGCGCCTCGCGCTCGTCCTCGAATACGCGGAACTCGTCGCCGGCGTTGGGGACGGACTGCAGGCCCAAGATCTCGACGGCGTCGGAGGGACCGGCCTCGGTGACGGCGTTGCCCTTGGGGTCGAGCATGGCACGGACGCGGCCATAGGTGAGGCCGGCGACCAGCGTGTCGCCCACGTGCAGGGTACCGCGGGTCACGAGCACGGTGGCAACCGAGCCGCGGCCCTTGTCGAGCTTAGCCTCGAGGACATTGCCCGAAGCGAAGGTGTCAGGGTTGGCCTTGAGCTCGAGCACGTCGGCCTGAAGCAGCACGGTCTCGAGCAGGTCGTCGATACCGATCTTCTGCTTGGCCGAGATGTTGACGAACATGTTCTGTCCGCCCCACTCCTCGGGGATGATGCCGTACTCGGTGAGCTCCTGGCGCACGCGGTCGGGATTGGCACCGGGCTTATCGATCTTGTTGACGGCGACGACGATGGGAACGCCGGCGGCCTTGGCGTGGTTGATCGACTCGATGGTCTGGGGCATGACGCCGTCGTCGGCGGCCACGATCAGGATGACGATGTCGGTAACCTTGGCGCCGCGGGCACGCATGGCCGTAAAGGTCGCGTGACCGGGGGTATCGATGAAGGTGATCTTGCGGTCGTTGATCATGACCTGCGAAGCGCCGATGGCCTGGGTAATGCCGCCCGCCTCGCCGGCAGCGACGCCGGTGTGACGGATGGCGTCGAGGAGGCTCGTCTTGCCGTGATCGACGTGGCCCATGACGGTGACGACCGGGGCGCGCGGCTTAAGGTCGGCGGGATCGTCGTAGAACGAGAAGGTGTTCTCCTCCTCGGGGGTGATGATCTTGATCTGGCGACCCAGGTCGTCGGCAACGAGCTCGACGAGGTCGTCGGACATGGACTGCGTCATGGTAAGCGGCGTGCCCAGCAGGAACAGTCGCTTGATGATGTCGTTGGCCGGAACGTCGAGCGCCTCAGCGAGCTCCTGGACGGTAACGCCCTGGGAGACCTTGATGGCGTCGAGCTCCTCGGGGTTCACGCCCTGGGCCAGCGCCTCCTCAATCTTGCGCTCTTCCTGAGCCTTTGCGGCCTCGCGCTCGCGCTTCTCCTTGCGCTTTTTGCGGCGACCAGTGGACTCGCGAGAGGCCTCCTCGACGGCGGCACGAGCCTCCTCGAGCACCTTCTCGCGGCTGTACTCCTCGGCCTCGCGAGCCATGCGGCTGTAGTGGTCCTCTTCGTTGTTGTGACCGCCCTTGCGCTTCTTGCCCTTGCCCTGCTTGTCGGGGTTGGGGAAGTCCATGCCGGCAGCGACGTTGTTGCTGGCATTGGTGCGATGGCTGTGCGGACGGCTCTCGGAGGCGTTGCGCTCGGAGTTGTTGTCGGAGGCGTTGCGATCGTTACGACGGCCACCGCGACGGTCGTTGTTGCCGCCACGACGGTTGCCGCGCTCGGCGGCGCGCTCGGCCTTGGCCTTCTCCTCGGCGTCCTTCTTCTCCTTGAGCACGGTCTCCTGTGCGGCGATCTGGTCGAGCAGCGAACGGAAACGCGAACCGGAGTCGGAAGCGGGAACGGCGCGGCGCTGGGCCTCGCGGGCAGCCTCCTCCTTCTCGCGGGCAAGGCGCTCCTGCTCGGCCTTCTTCTTAGCCTCGGCCTCGGCGCGGGCGGCCTCCTCGGCAGCCTGGGCGGCGGCGAACTGGCGGCGCTCCTCCTCGCGTGCCTTCTCGGCGGCGATGCGCTCGCGCTCTGCCTCGGCAGCGCGTGCTGCCTCCTCGGCGGCAGCGGCCTGCTCCTCGGCCAGCTTGGCGGCCTCGACTTCCTGGGCGCGGGCCTCGATCACCGAGGCGAGCTGCTTGCGGACCATGGCGACGTAAGCGTCCTCCAGGGCGGAGGAAGCGGACTTAGCGGGAATCTTCATTTCGGCGAGATGACCCATCAGTTCCTTGGAGGTCATGCCGAACTCTTTGGCCAGGGTGGACACACGGACTTTTGCCATATGACTTCACCTACCCTTTCTGGCACCTTGGGTGCCTAGAGACTGAACGAGCGTGGGGTATGCGCTGGGACCTGCCCGGCGCGACCGCGCGCTAGATCAGGTCCTCCGCATCATCGAAGGCGTCGGTGTCGTGGACGCCGCAGAAACGGGAGCCGGGACGGGCCTGGTTGCGGCACTGGATGCCGTCCTCGGACACGTACTCGCAGCGACGGACGTCGTCGTCCTCCTCGTCACCGATCAGGTCGGCGGCGGGCTCCTCGTGAACGGGGACGTTCTTGAGGATGTCGGCGGCAAGGGTCTCAGACTTGATGTCGATGTGCCAGCCGGTCAGGCGAGCGGCGAGGCGGGCGTTCTGACCCTCCTTGCCGATGGCGAGCGAAAGCTGGTCATCGGGCACGATGACGCCGGCGTAGGCCTTCTCCTCGTCGATGAGGACGCGGGTGACCTTGGCAGGCGACAGGGCGTTGGCGACGTAGACGGCCGGATCGGCATCCCACAGGATGACGTCGACGCGCTCGCCGCGGAGCTCGCCCACGACGGCGCGAACGCGGCTGCCCTTGGGGCCGACGCAGGCGCCCACGGGATCCAGGCGATCGTCGAGCGAGTGGACGGCGACCTTGGAACGCTGGCCGGGCTCGCGGGCAATCGACTTAATCTGGACGGTGCCCTCATAGATCTCGGGCACCTCCTGCTCAAACAGACGACGCATGAGCTCGGGGTGGGTGCGGGAGATGACGATCGGCGGACGGCTGTGCTCGCCGCGAACCGGCTGCAGGTTGGAGTTGGGATCGCGGACGTCGATGATCACGGCCTTGATGTGCTGGTTGTGCAGGTAGCGCTCGCCCATCGGACGCTCATTGCGCTCGTTCTCGTAACGGCGCTGGTCAAAATGCGGCAGCTCGGCCTCGACGCCATCGCGGATCTTGACGATCGTGAAGTCGGGCGTGGACTGCAGCACGGTACCGCTGATGAGGTCACCGATACGGCCGGAGAACTCCTCGTAGATCTGCTCGCGGGCGGAGTTGCGCACGATGGCGTTGATCTCGGCCTTGGCGTGCTGGGCGGCGATGCGGCTCGTGTTCTTGGGGGTGACGTCGATCTCCTCGAACTCGGTGAAGTTGCCCTCCTCGTCCATGGAATCGTCAATCGGCTCCAGACGGTAGACGTAGATCTTGCCGGTGGTGCGGTCGATGGTCACCTTGGCGCCCCACTCAAGGTGCAGGATCTCGGCATAACTCTTGGCGAGCGACTGCTCCAGGCGGTCGATCAGGTAGAGCTGGTCGATGTGCCTCTCCTGGCAAAGCTCCATCAGGGCGGACATCATGTCGGATGCTGCCATCTTACTTTCCTTCCTTCGCGGGCTTGAAGTCATAGGTGGGCTTCAACTTGCACTTTTTAACATCAGAGAAATCGAGGGTGACGGACTCGCCGTCCTCGAGCTCGAGGGTCACGTTCGTCTCGGTCGCGGCGGCAATCTTGCCGGAGTACTTGCGACGGCCCTCGGTGGCGGTGGAGGTGAGCTCGCAGTCCTCGCCCACAAAGCGGGCAAAGTCACTCGGGCGGCGCAGCGGACGCGCCATACCCGGGCTCGACACCTCGAGCGTATAGCTCGAAGAGATGGGGTCGAGCTCCTCAATCACATCGCCGACCCATTTGGTGTTGGCCGTGACGTCGTTGAGCGACAGGCTCTGACCCTCGGCACCCTCGATACGCACACGCACGCAGGGGGCCTTGGTGGCACCCACGAGCTCAACGTCGACGATGTCGACATCGTGCTGGGGGGCGACGGCCTCGAGCGCGTCGATGATCGCCTGCTCAGTCTTGGTCTTGACCATTGCGGCACCTCCATCCATACAAAAAAGAAGCGGGGCCGAAACCCCACTTCTTTCAATTACAACTTCATTTGCAATCAAACTATACCAATACCTGCGCAAACGTGCAACCACAACACAAACCCGCAGGTCAGCGTGAGCACAGGTTCTCCACAAGAATAGGACAATTGACCGAAGACACCTAGGCAGGTACATGCAAAACGAGGGACGACCCAACCGGATCGCCCCTCGTCTTTTATGCGTCAGCTAAGCGCGCAGCGCTTACTTGACCACCAAGTTGACCAGCTTGCCGGGCACGCAGATGGCCTTGACGACCGTCTTGCCCTCGATCCACTTGGCGACAGCAGCCTCGGCGGCAGCCTGCATTTCCTCGTTGGAGGCATCGCGGGCCACGTCAATGCGGCCACGGACCTTGCCAAGTACCTGGACGACGATCTGCACCGTGTCCTCGATGGACTCGGCCAGGTCGAACTCGGGCCAGGCGGCGGTGTAGGCGTTGCCCTCGCAGCCGAGTGCCTCGTGCCACAGCTCGTCAGCCCAGAACGGGCAGATGGGCGCCAGGACGCTCACGATGTCCTTGGCCACGCCGTAGCACAGGGCCTTGTCGCGGGCAGCGCCCTCGGTGGCGTTGAGGTAGGCGCTCGCCGCGTTGACGAGCTCCATGACGGCCGAGATCGCGGTGTTGAACTGGCCGCGGTCGAAGTCCTCGGTGCACTTGGCGATGGTGCGGTGACGCTCGCGGTAGAGCTTCATCGCGACCTCGTCGAGCACGGACTTGTCGAAGGCCACGCTGGCGTCACCCGACTGGACGAGCTGCCACACGATACGCCAGGCGCGCTTGATAAAGCGGTTGGCGCCCTCGACAGCCTTGGGATCCCAGTCGAAGTCCTTCTCGGGCGGGGCGATAAACAGGATCGCCAGACGCATGGTGTCGGCGCCGTAGGGCTCGATAACCGAGCTCGGGGGCACGACGTTGCCCTTGGACTTGGACATGGTGTCGCCGTTCTCGTCCTTGACCATGCCCTGGCACAGCAGGTTGGTAAAGGGCTCGTCCACGCTCAGCAGACCCAGGTCGCGCAGCGCCTTGGTAAAGAAGCGGCTGTAGAGCAGGTGCAGAATGGCGTGCTCGATGCCACCGATGTAGTTATCGACGGGCATCCAACGGTCGGCCGCCTCGCGGGAGAAGGGCAGCTCGGTGTTGTGCGGGTCGGTATAGCGCAGGTAATACCAGCTGGAGCAGGTGAAGGTGTCCATGGTATCGGTCTCGCGCTTGGCCGGGCGACCGCAGACCGGGCAGGTGGTCTCGTAGAAGTCCTTGCACTCGGCGAGGGTCTCGCCGGCGCCCAGGTCCAGGTTCTCGGGCAGCGTCACCGGCAGCTGATCCTCGGGCACAGGCACGATACCGCAGTGCTCGCAGTGGATGGCCGGGATGGGGTTGCCCCAATAGCGCTGACGGCTGATGAGCCAGTCACGCAGGCGGAACTCGACCTTGCGACGGCCGCAGCCCATGGCCTCGAGGTCGGCCACGATGGCAGCCTCGCCCTCGGAGTGCTTACCGCCGCGCATGCCGGTGTACTTGCCGGACTGGACGAGCGTGCCCTCGGCAGCGTGGGCACAGTCCCAGTCGACGGTCTCGGCATGGAAGGTATCAATGGTCTCGCCGCTGGCCTCGACGGCAGCGCGATCGTCATCGTCCAGGATGATCGGCACGATCGGCAGGTCGTACTTGCGGGCAAACTCAAAGTCGCGCTGGTCGCCGCAGGGAACGGCCATGACGGCGCCGGTGCCGTAGTCGGCAACGACATAGTCGGCAACCCACACGGGGACCTTCTCGCCGTTGACGGGATTCACCACGTAGCGGCCGGTAAAGGCGCCGTGCTTCTCGAGGGTGCCCTGGGCACGCTCGACGGCAGAGATATGCTTGGAGTCCTCAACGATCTTGGTCACGGCCTCCTCGTACTCCGTGCCCTCGACGAGCTTGTGCAGACGAGCGTACTCGGGAGCCAGGACAAAGAAGGAAACGCCAAACAGGGTGTCAGCACGCGTGGTGAAGACGGTGATCTTGCCCTCGTCGCCCTCAATGGGCTCGCCATCCTGGTCGCAAAGGGTAAAGTCGACCTCGGCGCCCTCAGAGCGACCGATCCAGTTGGCCTGCATCTGCTTGACGCGCTCGGGCCAGCCGGGGAGCTTCTCCAGGTCGTCGAGCAGTTCCTGGGAGTACTCGGTGATCTTGAAGTACCACTGCTCAAGGTCGCGCTTCTCGGGCTCGGTGCCGCAGCGCCAGCACTTGCCCTCGGTGACCTGCTCGTTGGCCAGAACGGTCTTGCAGTTAGGGCACCAGTTGACCGGGTTCTTCTTGCGGTAGACCAGGCCCTTTTCCCACAGCTTCTCAAAGATCCACTGACCCCAGCGGTAGTAGTCGGGGCTGCAGGTCTTGACCATGCGATCCAGATCGTAGGAGAAGCCCATGCGCTTCATCGTGGCGAGCGCCTGGTCCATATTCTTATACGTCCAGGCGGCAGCCTGCGTGTTGTGCGTGATGGCGGCGTTCTCGGCGGGCAGGCCAAAGGCGTCAAAGCCGATGGGATGCAGCACGTCAAAGCCGCGCATGCGGGCCTGACGGGCCATGGCATCGCCGATGGTATAGTTGCGCGCGTGGCCCATGTGCAGGTCGCCCGACGGATACGGGAACATCTCGAGCACATACTTTTTGGGCTTGCTGTCGTCGGTGTCGACAGCAAAGAGGTTGGAGTCCTCCCAGGCCTTCATCCACTTGGACTCAATGGCCTGCGCGTCGTAGACAGGAATCTCGTCCTTATGATCTGTGCAATCGCACATATCAGCTCCTTTAATCTTAGCTGGGGTCGGTCGGCTTGGCTTTGTTCGCTACTGCGGACAGTCCTGCGCAAGACGAAGAGCACATTTAGTGCTCTTCTTTGCGTGCGGAACTTGTAGCGAACAAAGCCAAGCCGACCGACCCTAAGGTTAACTTGACTGATGATAGCAAATACGACAAGCGAGATGCCTGCGACTTGCAGGCATCTCGCTTTATCTAAATAACGTGGTTGAAACTCAACCTTTATGTGAGGCTCTTACCTTATCGATAAGATACGGACTGCTGAGAATCCTTCACGACTACGTCGTGGGCGCCGCCTTCGACGATGGAGGTGGAGCTGACCAGCGTTAGGCGTGCCTTTTCCTGGAGCTCGGGGATCGAAAGGGCACCGCAGTTGCACATCGTGGACTTGACCTTGTAGAGCGTGCCGCCCACGCCGTCCTTGAGGGAGCCAGCGTAAGGCACGTAGGAGTCGACGCCCTCGACGAAGCTGAGCTTCGCGGCGCCGCCCAGGTCGTAGCGCTGCCAGTTGCGGGCACGCGCGGAACCCTCGCCCCAGTACTCCTTCATGTACTGACCATTGACGTTGACGCGCTCGGTCGGGCTCTCGTCAAAGCGGGCGAAGTAGCGGCCCAGCATCATAAAGTCGGCCCCCATGGCAAGGGCGAGCGTCATGTGGTAGTCGTAGACGATGCCGCCGTCGGAGCACACGGGCACGTAGACGCCGGTCTCCTCGTAGTACTCGTCGCGAGCGCGGCAGACGTCGATCAGCGCGGTGGCCTGGCCACGACCGATACCCTTGGTCTCACGGGTGATGCAGATGGAACCGCCGCCGATACCGACCTTGATGAAGTCGGCGCCGCAGTCTGCCAGGAAGCGGAAGCCCTCGGCGTCGACGACGTTACCGGCACCGACCTTGACGTCCTCGCCGTAGTTGGCGCGAATCCACTCGATGGTGCGCTTCTGCCACTCGCTGAAGCCCTCAGAAGAGTCGATGCACAGGACATCGGCGCCGGCCTCGATGAGCAGCGGCACGCGCTCGGCATAGTCGCGGGTGTTGATACCGGCACCGACCATGTAGCGCTTGTCGCCGTCGAGCAGCTCGTTGGGGTTGGTCTTGTGGCTGTCGTAGTCCTTGCGGAAGACGATGCCCATCAGGTGATCGTAGTCGTCGACGATGGGCAAGGCGTTGAGCTTGTTGTCCCAGATGACGTCGTTGGCAACCTTGAGGCTGATGTTCTTGTCGCCCACGATGAGCTGCTCACGCGGGGTCATGAACTCGGAGACCTTCGTCTGGTGGTCATCGCGGCTGGGGCGATAGTCACGGCTGGTGACGATGCCCAGGAGCTTACCCTTGGGAGTGCCGTCGTCGGTGACCGGCATGGTGGAGTGACCGGTCTTCTCCTTGAGCTCGATGACCTGCTCCATGGTCATGTCGGGGGTCAGCGTGGAGTCGGACTGAACGAAGCCGGCCTTGTGATCCTTGACGGCCTTGACCATAGCGGCCTCGGACTCGGCGCTCTGGGAACCGTAAATGAAGGACAGGCCACCCTCGGTAGCGAGCGCGACACCCATGTCGACGCCCGAGACGGACTGCATGATGGCGGAAACCATGGGGATGTTCAGGGTGATTGCCGGCTTCTCACCGCGCTTAAAGCGGGTTAGCGGCGTCTTAAGAGAGACGTTGTTGGGGATGCACTGCGAGGACGAGTAACCAGGGACCAGCAGATACTCCGAAAACGTGTGGGACTCACCGGGAAAGAACGTAGCCATGTTTCTCCTTTTTCCATGCGACCGGTCGGCTGCAGGCCTCGTAGGACCCAGCCCAACCTTGGGCGCCCAATACTGGGGAAGTATCTTAACGCACTTTGACTGCTACAATGCATGATTTAAGAAGAGCACACGAGGGTTTGACGCAGGCTTTGCGTTTGCCCAGCAAACACTTTAGCGGGGAGACGTGGAGCACATGGAGTACAAGACGACGGCAAAGCTGGTCATTCAAGCGTGCGACAAGGATCTGCCGGGCGTCTTCGGCCACGGCTGCGTCTTGCTGCTGCAGGGTATCGCCCGCGAGCACTCGCTCAACCGTGCTGCCAAGAGCATGGGCATGGCGTATTCCAAGGCCTGGCGCATCGTGAACGAGGCCGAAGGTCAGCTGGGCTGCAAACTCATCGAGCGCGACGGAGCCCGTGGATCAACACTCACCCCCGCCGGCGAGCGAGCCATCGAAGTCTACGAGACGTTGCAGGGCGAGATCAACAACGTCATCGCCTCCAAAGCAAACGACCTCATCGCCAGCATCAAAAAGTAGCCAATTTTGGACAGGGCTTTATAGCCACACAACCCATTCTCATAAGTTGCGGTGAAATAGGGACTGTTTATGCGATTAAAGCCGTAAAACAATCCCTATTTCACCGCAACTTATGGAGTTGAAGATGATTTAGCTAGTTGCGGAGGGCATTATCTAGGGTGGCGGCCACGATCAAGGGATCGTCGGTACCGGCGAAGAGACGGATGGTGCTCCCCTGCTTGCCACGTGGGGCCGAAAGACGTGTCGTTGCGCCGCCGGCAGGCGATGTGCGAAACTCCCCCGGCAAAGCGTCGAACAGCTCTCCCGCACTACGCTCGATAAGGTCAAATTCAACTGCCGGGCCAAAACCATGCTCGAGGATTCCCGTTGCAACCGCATGGTCAGGATGCGAGCTCAGTCCGGGATAGCGCACGTTGCGCACCAACTCGTTGGCGGCCAGATACTCGGCCAGCGCACGGGCGCGGTCGAAGTGTGCCTGCATGCGGGTATTGAGCGAGTCCAGCCCGCGCTCCAGCACACCGGCCTCCTCGGTAGAAAGGTCGAGCGCCAAAGCACCGCAGCCCGCAAACAACGCATGCGCGCACTCGGCAGCAGCATCCACGCGATGGCGCTTGAGCTGCGAGCGCGCCACCGAAGCGGCAACGAGCTTGCGTGGAGCTTTGCCGGCGCACACGCGATCGAGCGCCTCGAGCGACAGCGCAGCACCCAGCCGCAGCGGATCGCAGCCAAAAGCCGACGCCACGGTGTTGTCCACAACCAACAGCGCGCGGGCATCGCGAGCCGCGCGACCCAGGGCGCGAAGATCGGGCACGCGCAGACCAAACCCGCCGATGGAATTGACAAACCACCACAGGTGCGGCCCCTCGGCATCAAACGAAGCATCAAAGTTCTCGGACGCGGCGACAAACGCTGCAACCGACGGCTCACCCACCATAGCCACGTCGCAGGCATCAAAGCCGCTCGCAAACGTATCGGCAAAGTCATCGGCAAACGCAACCAGGCGGTCACCAGGACGCACGATCCCCAGCTGCGACAGCGCTGCCGGCACATGCGGGGCCGCAAGCAACCGCGCCTCACGCGCGCCGGCCCTCAAAGCCCAAGTCTCTTCTAGCTGCTGCACATCCACACGGCACCGTCCCTTCAAAACAAAAACCCACGATGCGGGTGTTCCCCGCATCGTGGGCAACGGCTGCAGTATAGCGCCGATATGCGACGAATCGCCTAGATCTTGAGCGTGTGATAGGTCACGCTCGCACCCGGGGCGTCAACGGTCACGCCATAGGCCTCAGGATAGATGCGCGTCGAGAACACGAGCGCGCCATCGTTCACAAACACCTCGACCGACGAGACATCGCCGACAATGCGCACGTTACGAACCTCGTCGACGGGCTCCCAGCGCACGGTACGACCACAGCCGGCAGAAGCGCGACCTTCATCGGTAAATCGCATCTCAAAGCGCGCGGGCAGTTCGCCCTCAGCGGGCATAAACGCCAGTTTCAGCTCGCCATCAACGGTTGCGGTAAACGCGCCATCGGCACCGTCGACAACAACGTCAAAGCAGGTATCGCCGGCAACCTCCAACGAGCCCTCCCCCACACGCACCGAGGCATAATGGCGCTCGATCTCGCGCGCCGGCTGCTGCAGTACCACGCCGCCAGCACCGGCTGTAAGCTCGCGCGGCACCGTCATGCAGTGCTGCCAGCCGCACGCCACGGTGGGCGCGTTGCCATAAGTCGGCTCATCGGGCATGCCCATCCAGCCGATCAGAATGTGGCGACCGTCCTCGGACGTAAACTCCTGCGGAGCATAGAAGTCAAAACCGGCGTCCCACAGGCGGAACTCGCCCAGCTCATAAGCGTCATTGCCACCGGTAATGTCGCCCGTTACAGGCATGTAGCCAGCAGCGTATACGTTGCCGCGGTCCCAACGACCGCCCTCGAGCCCCTGAGGAGAGAAGGACAGGAACTTCACCGACACACCGTCATCGGCCTTAAGCTCAAGATACCCCGGGCACTCCCACATAAAGCCGAAACGCTTGGGCGTAGACACACGGCTCTCGAGCTCCCAGTTCAGCATATCCGCCGAACCGTACACCAGGATCTCACCCACATCGCGCCCGGCACCCTCGCCGTGCATGGCGCAAAATCGACTATCGACATGCGGACCATCCACGCGACGACGCGCGCCCAGCACCATATGGTAACGCCCATCGTCATCGCGCCACACCTTGGGATCGCGCACGTGGCAGGTCAAATCCTCGGGATAATCCTCGGACGCCAGCACCACACGCTTTTGGCTGAACTCCCGACCGGCAAGGCCATCAACGCTCTCGACATAAACGGTATCGGCACGACGGCCGGTATTGACGTAGTCGTACGTACCGTCCGCATCGGAAAGCTTCACGTTGCCTGTGTACAGCACGCGAATGCGGCCGTCTTCGGCAAGCGCGGAGCCCGAATACACGCCGTGACAATCGAACGGCTCGTCGGGCAGCAGCGGGGCGCCAACGTAGTCCCACGTCATAAGGTCACGGCTCGTCGCATGGCCCCACATCTTGACGCCGCCGTTCACATCAAACGGCGCATACTGAAAATAGGCATGGAACACGCCGCCCGCTTGGCAAAGACCGTTGGGGTCGTTGAGCCAACCCGCCGGCGGCATAATATGGAAGTGCTGGCCATACGCGCCATGACCGCACTCAGAGGCGGCAGCGTCAACAGCGGCAACCAGCTTTGCAAGGTCGCGACCAAGTGCATTAGACATATCAAAGTCCTAACGGATCGAAAGTAACAAGACGCCAGAGATCGACACCAGATACGGGAAACGCCCGCGAGCATACAACCCGCGGGCATCCCCTCAATCAAAAGCTCTTAGGCCTGCTCGGAAGCCTTGGGCTCGTCCTTGTACAGGACAAACGAGACAGCAAAGGAAACCAGCGCGGCGACAGCAAACATAATCGCGTACTGCACGGGCTGGGCCAGGCACAGCAGGATACCGAAGATACCGGTAACGCCCGTGCCGGAGGCAGCCAGCGAAGTGAGCGCGCAGACCAGGGCACCGCAACCGCCGCCGATGCAGCCGGCGATGAAGGGCTTAAAGAAGCGCAGGTTCACGCCGAAGATGGCAGGCTCGGTAATGCCCATGAAGGCGGACAGAGCCGAAGGAAGCGCCAGGCCCTTGATCTTGGCATCGCAGGTCTTAAAGGCAACGGCGAGCGCAGCGCCACCCTGGGCGATGTTGGCAGCGCTGGCGATGGGCAGCCAGTAGGTCACACCGTACTGGGCGAGCTGGCCCAGGTCGATGGCGGTGTACATCTGGTGGATACCGGTAACGACCGTGGGGGCATAGAACAGGCCGACGATAAAGGAACCGATACCGAAGGGCAGGGTCAGCAGGGCCTGAATCAGACCGAGGATGGCGTTCTCGGCCCACACGAAGATGGGGCCGACGGCAACGAGCGTCACGAGCACGGTCACGAACACCGAGACGAGCGGGGTCACAAAGAGGTCGAACATCTCGGGAACGATCTTGTGCAGGCGCTTCTCGAGGAAGGCGAGAATGGCGCAGGCGATAACGATGGGGATCACATGGCCCTGATAGCCGACCCACTCAAAGCTGTATACACCGGGGATAACGGTGACCATGGTCTGCACGCCCTCGGAAGCAACCGTGTAGGCGCTCTGCAGCGAGGAGTTGATAAACGCACCGCCGACGACGGCACCCAGGTACGGGTTGGCGCCAAAGGCCTTGGCGGCAGAGTAGCCGATCAGGATCTGCAGAATGCCAAAGGACGTGCCCGAGACCAGGTCGGCGATCTTGTAGATAAAGTTATTGGTGTCGAGCGCGATAAAGCCGTTGGAGGCCATAAAGTTGAGGGCGCTCATAATGCCCAGCAGCAGGCCCGAAGCCACGATGGCGGGGATGATAGGGACAAAGACATCACCGAGCACCTTAATGGCGCGCATAAAGATGTTCTGCTGCTGAGCCGCGGCCTCCTTGACCTCGGCCTTGGTAGCAGCCTCGACGCCACTGAGCGCGATGAACTCTTCGTAGACCTTGTTGACGGTGCCGGTGCCAAAAATAATCTGGAGCTGGCCCTGGGCCTCAAAGACGCCCTTAGCGCCGTCGATATTCTCGAGGGCCTCCTTGTCAACCTTGGCGTTATCGGCAATCACCAGGCGCAGACGCGTGGCGCAGTGTGCGGCCGAAACAACGTTGTCGGCGCCACCGATGTTGTCGAGCACCTCTTGGGCTGATTTGCGGTAGTCCATGACTTCCCTTTCCTCCAACGGGCGCATGTGCACCCGGCCATCTTTGACACTTAAACTGTAATCGTTTTCAGTTTCATATGACTGCAATCGTTTTCATATAACGGTGAACGGTAGGAAAAAGCCGGCGAATGGTAGTTTTGAGACAAACATAAGGGCTCAGAGGCAGACGTGCCCAAAGCCTAGACATTCATAAGCTGATGGCCGAGTTTGAGCGTCTTGAGACCGCTCTCCCCCTCCACGCCATCGAGCGTGTTGAGTAACATATTGGTCGCCTCGACGCCACTGGTCAGGTAGCCATAGTGCACGGTGGGAATGCCGCCCGTCAGCGCGCGCAAAAACGCGTTGTCGCCAAAACCGCTCACGCGGTGTATACCCTCGCCCATGCCGCGAACCTCATCGATAGCACGCAGCGCGCCCGCCGCCATAGTGTCGGTCGCGCAGGCGATAAACGAAACATCGGGAGCGACGGAAAGTAGCTCACGCGCCGCACCATAGCCCGAGTCGAGCGTAAACGAGCCGAGGCGAATCAGGCTCGGATCAAGCGCCACGCCCGCGGCGCGCAAGCCGGCCTCAAGACCGCGACGGCGGTCATAACCGGCCGCGCGGTCCTCTTCGGAAACTCCAATATAGGCGATCTTGCCGTCCATGCGCCCAGCAAGCGCATGGCCCAGCTCAAAGGCGGCCTCGTAATCGTCGTGATAGACGCACGCCGCGCCCTCGACATTCTGGCCGATCAGCACGATCGGCACGTGGCACGACTCAATCGCCCGACGATGCTCGTCGGTGATCATGGTTGCCACCAGCACAATGCCATCAACTGGGTGGTTTTGGAACAAATCGAGGTATTCGAGCTCGCGATCGGGGGCGTTATCGGTATTGGCAAGCAGCATCTGGTAGCCACGGCGACCGAGCACCTGGCCAATGCCGGCGGTAATGCGGCTCACGGATTCCGAGTTGATCTTGGGCACGATGACGCCGATGAGCTTGGTGGAACCGGTGCGCAGTGCACGAGCCTGGCTGGACCGCACGTATCCGGTCAGCTCAATCGCCTGCTTAATGCGCTCGGCCTTAACCGCCGAGATATACCCACCGTTGAGGTAGCGCGAGACGGCGGCGCTCGAAACGCCGGCCAGCTCGGCCACATCTTTCATCTTTACCACGAGTACCCCTGTCATTGAAATCGCTTTCACCATGATACCTGTTCGTTCCGGCGTTCTAACGAACGCCAGACTGCTCGACGCTGCGCGGACATCTGCCGGGCGATCTGCCGCTCAAACCGTCGCTCGCGTACATGAAGTACGCGTCGCTCCTCTTTCGCGGCACCTCGCCACGGCAGCTGCCCGCTCGCTGACGTACGCTCAATCAGGAGCGCCCCTCATTGTGCAATCTGCTCGCTAGGGTTCTACCCATGGTACTCGCCGTTGTATTGGATGAGCGTCAGGTCCTCCACGCCGTCGAGCGCGCGGATGGCGTCGACATAAGGCATATCCACACCGTCCGAGAACACCTCGACGGCCATCTCGACCTTGTCGCCGCGCATGGTCTTAGACTTGACGGTGAACTTGGTGCGCCCAAATGCACGCACGATATCGTCGCCAGTGGTCTGACCCGTGTAGTGGATGACCATCATGTAAACGCGCGCCTTGTCCTGGTGGCTCGCAAAGCCGGCGATCATCACCACGATCACCACCGCCGTGAGCCCCACGAGCGCATACATGCCGGCGCCGGCCGTAATGCCCGTGGTAATAGCCCAAAACAGATACAGCAGGTCGAGCGGGTCCTTGACCGCCGTACGATAGCGGACAATAGACAGAGCACCGACCATACCGAGCGAGATGACCACGTTCGTCGAGATCGCGAGCGTGACCATGCAGGTGAGCACGCACATGCCCACGAGCGTCACGGCAAAGCTGCGCGAATACACCACGCCGGTAAAAAAGCGCTTGTACACGTAATAGATCAGGATGCCCATGGCGAGCGCCACGAGCAGCGAAAGGCCGATCTTGGCAGGGTCGACCTGGCCAAACGCCTCCAAAACGGAGTTCTTAAAAAAGTCCCTGGTGCTCATGGTCTAAATATCCCCTCGGTTCCCAAAATCCGATTCCCAGTAGTTAAATCCGCGAAGGTAGGCGGTCTTGTCGTAGCACAGGCAGTACTTGGAGACCGCCGTAAGCTCGGCTGCGCCCGGCGGCACCATATCGCGCACCAGCTGCGGGCAAAACTCCGTAAACTTGACCTCCATCACTAGCTTGCCGGGCTCCAGGACCGGCAGCGCGGGCAGCGTCGCGTCAAAGATATCGAAGCTTCCCACCGCGGCACGCACGTTCATGTCAAACGTAATGCGCACAGTGCCCTCATCCATCACCCACGGCTCGCGCTCGTAGTCCACGATGGTCCGCGGGCGCATCACGTTGCAGATGCACTCAATGTAGAACTCGCGACAGAGCGGATAGGGGCTCCTCAGCAAAAAGTCGTAGTCGCCAGCCAGAATCTGCTCAAACTCGCCGCGCGTAAGTGGCGCGTCCTCCTTGTAGATCCAGCTGCCGTACTTCTTTTTGCGCTCGAGCTTAATCACCTTGTCGCTGCCGTTATAGATGCGCACGCGATACTTTTTGCGCATGAGAATACCGGCGTCTTTTTCCTCGTAGGCCGAGTTGCAGTAGTCGTCAAAATACAGGCTGCGAATGGTGTAACCACCCGCCCGTGCATGCTTGTCCAGCTTAAACACCGACGCCATGCGACAGGCAAGCGCAGCGTGCTCGCCCTCGTTAATGAGATATTTGAGCTCGTGGCGGTAACGCTCATGCGTGGCACGCACAGGCGGGGCCGCCAGGCGCTCAAGCAGCGCGCTAGCCCTCCTCATACGTGTCCTCCACGACCTTACCGCCGTCTTGCACGTAAAAACACTTCATGCCGTAGTGCTTGCCGTCGTCGGTTACATAGTAGTCAAACGCATCTTGCGTATAGCCGTCGGAGTTGGTGGCACGCACGCGCACAAAATACTGGCCGGTATCGGGCGCATCGCAGGTCACCTCGGGAAGCAGCACGTCCTCGGCCTTAAAAACCACGTCGCTTATGGCATAGTCGTGCGCCAGCTCCACGGTATAGCGAATGTCACGCGCCTCAAAGTCGTAGGACGCATCCCAGTTAATACGCAGCTTACCGTTATCGATCTGCGGCACGCCGATGTAGAACGGCATGGGCTTTTTAAAACTCTCGCGAAAGCTCTTGTAGTTCTCCTCGATCTCGGAGGGAATCGCCGCGGCGATCTGCTCGTATTGGTCCTTGGTGACAGGCAGATGGTCGATATCGGGCGAAGCAAAGACCAGCGATTCAGTAACCTCGCGGTAGTGCTTGATCATCTTGCTCAGGCGTGCCTCGGTCATATACGAACGCAGGTCCTTGACGGCGCGGTCGAGCTCGCTGCGGAACGATTTGCTGCGCAGCGCACGATTGAACAGTACGTTGCCCCAGTAGTTGCTTGCGCCGCGCTCCCAGCTCGCGTAGTCCGAAAACCCGGTAAGAGAAAGCTCCAGCTTACGCAGCATGCCGTCGTTATCCCAATCTAAAAAGTACCAGGTATTTGAGTTGAGCGGGCTGTACAGATAGCAGTTACGGTTCTGCGTATCGCAGTTGCCCGTCAGGATCTGAAACGCCAGCCAATAGACCAGATTTTCGGTATCAAAGTAGGTGCCGAGCACGTCGTCGATCTTTTGCGATTCGTCGTTGAGCGCATCGAGCATCTCGATGAGCTTGGTGTGGTCCGAATCGCCCTTAATCTCGAGCATGCCCTCAAATTTAGCCTGGTTGTAGTCGGGATCGTCGGCAAGTTTAATGGTGTCCTCGTAGCGATGGAAATCAAAGCTGTTCACCTTGTACAGGTGCCCGCTTTTATCCAAGCCATGTGCCTTAAGCGCCGTCTTGTTGAGCTGCTCCACCTGCGTAAACAGGCCGTAGTCCTCAAAGGTGTCGTTGGACTTTTCGGTCTGGTCGCACACCCACAGATGCACAAACTGCGTGCGCAGGCCCATCATCTGGGGAATCCCACGGATAAGATCGTAGGCCATCTTGTTGCGAAAACGCATACCCTCGCCCATGTGCTTGTTGAGCGCAATCGCGCGCTGTTGGCGCCAGGTACCCTTGCCCTTTTTGAGCTCCACCTTGTAATTCTTTTGCGAGTTATTGCTCGATGTCTGGCCGCGCACCTGCACGGTGGCATTGGGCGCTTCCTCGCCATAGCCAACCTCGCCGGCCACCGGGCCGTCTTCGTCGCCCGGCTGCAGCAGGCCCATAACCTGATAGCGCGTCACGCCCATGTCGGCATAGTCATACACCGAGTACGTGTTGATCTCGGCCCAGCTGTGGTCGGTGTTCTCGGAGCTGTTGCCGCGCGAGACCGTCAGGTACATGGTCACAATGCCCGAGTCGTCGTAAACCTCGTACAGCTCATCTTTATCGCGTAGATGCTTAGTACCGTCCGAGGACTCGGCCTTTTTAATCTTCTCCTGCTTTTTGACCTTTTTGGTCGAGGAGTCTTCCTGCACCGAGCAGCCCGAAAGCAACAGCGCACCGGCAGCCGCCTCAAACAGGCGACGGCGAGACATTATCCTATCGGTCATCAGAACCTCCCCAAAGCTTGCGATACACGCGAACTAATGCGCGCTCAAACGAGCCGTGCGGCACGTCCTTATGGCGACGTTCCTCATAGCGCTGTTCGGCACGGTCGAGCATGCGGCCCAGCTGTGTAAAGCGACCCGATTTGTCGGTCGCCACAATGGGCTGCTGGCTCAGGATACGATACGGCAAGTTGGCGGTATAGGTATCGAGCCGCAGCAGCGCCACGATAAAAAACACCGCCGCGCCCAACAAAAAGCCAAAGCCGTAAAACTGCTGCGGCAAAAGCAACGACACGGCAGTCGCCAGCCCGGCCACACCGGCAAACAGACCCGAAGCCAGCACGGCTCCCTTGTAGTCGGTAAAGTACAGCAAGATGAGCATCACCGTATTGCCCACGGCATACAGGCCATAGCCCACGCACAGCGTGCGAAAATACCCGTGCATCAGGTTGTTAAAGCCCAACGGTAGGGCCGACAGCACCGTGGTCTCGAGCGAAATGACCGCCGCGGTCACAAACAGCTGCTTGAGCGCACAAAAGCGCAGTTCGCTGTTAAGCGTGGAGAGCATCCCCTCCTCTGCCACCACAATGTCGCCCACCACGCCGCCGTCGTTGAACAGGCTGTAGTAGTCGCGGTAGCGCGGATAGAAGTTGACCTCGACCGAGACCACAAAGTTGACGGTCGTGACCAGGATCGTCAAAAACGCGATGAGCGCCGGCACATCGTGGTAGGGCGCACCATAAAACAAGCCCTTGACCTGCACGCCAATGGGACCGGCCCAAATTATCACCAAGTGCGCAAAGAGACCCAGGTTGGTAAACAAGCCCGTGAGTGCCAGCGGCATAAACTGGTCGAGCCAGCGCAAAAAGAGCCAGGGGCTGCGATCGCTCTGAGGAAAATACCGGTACAGCAGCACCACGTCCCAGGCAAGCATCACACCGTAGCCCAGGGCGATCGAGCCCAGCAGGCCCTCGACGGGCGGCAGCCCCAGTGCCAGCGCGGCCAAGGCACACAGGCATGCCACGCCAATGGCCGCGGCAAAGCTGCACAGAATACCCCGGTAGTCCTTAATGGCCGTGAGATAGCTCATGCCGTTCCAGTTGACGATCATAATGTTGAACAGCCACAGGCACAGCAGCCCCTGCATAAGCGTAGCGCCCGAGAACAGCAAAAAGACGCCGTAGAGCACGGTGCCCACAACGAGCATGATGGCGTTGGAGCCCCAAAACGAAGGCAAGACCTCTTCTTCGCGCTCGGCAAACAGCATGTCGGCCAAAAAGCGCGTGACGGGCATGGAGAAAAAGCTCGTGAGCGTGAGCGAGGCCAGCAGCGTATAGGTCACCATGCACACCAGCAGGTCCTGGTTGGCACGGCCCACACCCCACAGACCGCATAGCACCAAAATGCCAACCTGCAGCAGCACGCCCAGCAGCATGGGGCCCGTGCACACGATGCCGGCGTAGCCATAGGCGCGCATCGTGGCAAACAGGCCCTTGCGCCTAAACAGGCGTTTGAGCTCAAAACCGATTCCGGCCACCGGCTACTCCCCCTCTCTGGGCAGGTCAAACGCACGCGCCGTCTCGTCGTACAGCGCGCGATAGTTGGCAAGCATCTGCTCGTGTAGGTAGTAGGTCGCCACGCGACGCTGGCCGCGCTCCCCCATTTCCAGGCGGCGGGCACGGCTCGCGCACATGCGCTCCATAGCATCGGCCAGACCTTTGCGATACATGGGCGGGCTCACAAATCCGGCCACGCCAAAGTCGTCGCCGGGGGCGCCCTCGAGCAGCTCGCGGCAGCAGCCAACCTCGGTCGTCACGCAGGGGCGACGCGCGCCCAGCGATTCCAACACGCTCAGCGGCTGGCCCTCGGAGATGCTCGTCAAAATGGTAAAGTCGAGCTTTTCCATGTACTCGATCACATTGACGCGGCCGGTAAAGATCAAGTCACGCACGCCCAATGTCTCCACCAGCGCATGGCACTCAGCACCATATTCCTCGTCGTCCACGCCACCCATAATATGCAGGCGCACATGCGGCAAACGCTCGTGCAGCTCAAAGAAGGCATAGATCATGGTCTTGACGTCCTTGATGGGCGCCAGGCGCACCACCGCGGCAATGTCCACCCAGCCGTCATCGGGCTTTAAGGGAATGTCCTTAAAGCGATCGAACTGGATGCCATTGGGGATGACCAGGCATTTGTCCGCATCGCAGCCCATATCGATCTGCGTCTTGCGGGCGTTATGGAACAAACTCGTCACGCGGAAGGCGCGGCGGTAGATCTCCTCCGAAAGCAGGTAGAAAAAGCGGATCCAGCGGTCCTTAAACGACGGCACCACCCAATCGGCGCGAATGATCTCTTCCTCGCGCTCGCGGGTATAGATGCCATGCTCGGTCAGCAGCACCGGCGCATGGTGAACGCTTGAGCCCAGGCAGGCGAGCAGGCCACCGTAGCCGGTCGAGATGGCATGGTACACATCGGCCACCGGCACCTCGCTGCCCAACAGGTAGAGCACAGGCAGCAACATGGAGCGCATGGTGTGGAATGCATCGGCAAAGGGCGTGTAGGGATACTCGGCCAGGCACACGTCGCGAAAGATATCCATAAACGTGCGGCTCTGCAAAAACGAGAGCGGATGCACGCGACGGCGGTGGAAGACATCGAATAACACGTCCCAGTCCGGATTGGAGAGCGAAACCAGACGGCGCAACGCCTCACGCTCGCGCTCGTCAAAGTCGACCTCCTCTTGCTCGCCCGAAAGCCGCAGGGCATCGTCTAGGAACACCTCGTGCACCTCGACCACGTTGCCGGGCAGCTCGTAGACAAACTTGCCGCGGTCGGCAGCATGCGCGCCAATCACCCACAACACAAACTCGTGCTCGGGCATGGCCTGGATATAGCCATGCATCCAGGTAGATACGCCGCCGTGCACATAGGGGTAGCAACCCTCGAGTACCAAGCAGATTCTCATCTGTCGCCACCCTCCTTGCGCTCGATCGTCAGGGTCTTATCATTTGCCTTGAGCAGATACAGATTGCCCGTAAGGTGCGTTAGTTCGCCACCCGTCACCGCACCCGGCTCGCCATTATTGGCGCGGAACATGAGCCACGCCTCGTCGTGGAAATTGCCCAGGCTGAGCGTCCAGGCATCCGCGCTGGTATCCACGCTCACCGTCACGGACGAAAAGCGCTGGATGGCGCCCGAGCATTCCGAGCCGGTCTGGCGACGCAGGTCGGGCGCGGATTTGGTAAGCCACTCCAGGTAGTCGACCAGGCCGCCCTTGTAGATCTCCCAGCCCTCCTTGGCTCCGCGATCGGGGTCCAAAAGGTCGTCCGGGTGCATAAAGTGCGTGCTCACGTAGTGCATGTTGAGCTCGGACACGGCTGCCAGGCGCATATAGGAATCGTCGACCATGCTGCCCGAGACAATGCGCGGCTGCTCCACAATGCCATCGCTCGCCACGCCAAACTCCTGCACGTACGGCAGGTCGGTGCCATCCTCAAAATACGTACTGGCGATGGTCTTAATGCGCGGAACATCGGTACCGATAAGCTTGCGCGCACGGACCGAAAGGATATTTGACGGCGGCACGTAGACCGAGCCGTGCGCGTTGGGCAGCACCTCGTCCTGAAAGGCAATAAGCTCGTTAAGCGATGCGACGAGCGTCTCCTTGTTCTTCCACGTCTTGTAGTCGTACAGCGTGCCATAGTCGGTATCCCAGAGCGCCAGAGGCTGATGGTTGTAGCCGTGAAAGCCCAGCTCTCCGCCCATCTGCAGCAGCATGCCGCCAAAATAGCGGAACTGCGTGGTATCGGGTTGGCGCGCGGGCTCGGTCTGGTTGACCGCGTCCTCGTAGTTTTCGATCATCACGCCGGTATAGCGAATGCCGTATTTTTGCGCGAGCTTTTGCAGATCGGGCCACCAGACCTTGGTGTAAAAATCGGCAATGGAAAGGTCGTAGTCACGCTTGATATAAGTACCATCGCCCGAGGGCACGGGGCTAGGAAAGTCGTCCAAATAGAACACGGCGCTGTTGATGACCGGATAGGCCGTGGCATCACCCAGCAAGCTTATGGCCGAAGCATAGAACCCACGCATGACCTTGTCGTAGATGCCAATGTTGCACACCACGGTGTGACCACTGCCGCAATCGTTAGACCAAATGAGCGGCGTACCCGCGTCACCGGTCTTTGCCCATACGTGCGCCGTATCGCGCAATGAAACCGAGAGCGAAGAATCGAAGGGATCCGAGAACTCGTAGCGCTCTCCTCCGCCCAACATAAAGTCCTCGCTCGGAACGATACTTTCGGCTTTCGCATAGTCATATCCGGCCGATTCGATCCCAAGCTTGGAAGCAATAGCCTGCAGGTAGTTCGAGTTATCTGGCGTCATGCCCAGCATGAGTGAGCCGCCCGCACTCACCCAACTCATCAGATCGGTCAGATGCGTACCCAGTCCGTCAAGCGAGGGCATAAGCACAATCACGCGATCAAACGACGTGAGCGATGGGATCGCGTCCGCACCGTCGGTGGCAATATCAACATCGCGATGGGCGATCTTCATGTCCAGCAAAATCTGGTCGAACTGGTCTTTAACGTCGTCGACGCTATCTTGGTCCGAGTCGGTAATGACCAGGCACGTGGGCTTTTGGCCAAAGATTGCCGAGCTTGCAGGCGTAGCGTCGGTGGCGGCGAGCATGCCCAGCTTGTACTGTCCAGAGCTGTACTGCACGCCGGCGCGTTCGATCAGCAGCACGGCGGCCATGACGATAAAAACAGCCCACACTACAAGCAGTCCCATCCAACGAAAGCGGCCTGCACGGTCGCGGATATGTTGCGCCACGCTCATCTGGCCTCCTCCCCGTCGCGCCAAAACGCCAACTTTTCGCGGTTGTCGGCGCTCAAATACACATGTTGCTTGTCAATCGCATCAATCACACGGTGGACCTCGTCACCGTCGCGGCGCATCACGGCCAGGCGCAGGCAAAGCATCCAAACCTCCTGCTCCTCGGGCACGTCGAGCACCAGCTGGTTGGTCACGGCCTGCGCCTCGTCGATCTGTCCGACATCGGCCAGCGCCGTCGCGTATCGAATGCGCAGCTCAAAGGTGTCCTCGCGCTCGCAGCGACGCGCAAGCAGGCACGCGTACTGTTGGCGCTGAATCTGAGCCACGCGCCCCTCAGCCAAGCCCGAGCCCAAGTATTCACCAAGAAAATCGCAGTATTCGTTGAGGTTTTGCGCGCTCGGGTCCGTCTTAAAGGCACGCTCCAGCTGCTGCAGTTTAAGGTCGGACTCCTTGGAGATCTGCGCCACCGCCGTCGCGGCATAGTGCGCCACCTCAACGTCGTCGTTAAGCTTAGCCGCCTGCAGCTGCGCCAGGTACGCGTCGGGCTCCTCGGTGAGCATGGAGAGCATTAGGCGGCGCCGGTATGCCGGGTCGTTGACGATGAGCGCCTCCTCGAGCGGCACTACGCCTGCATCGTCCTCACCACTCGGTACCGACATACTGCGATGGAGCTCGTCGTTGAAGCGCAGCGACTCCAGCGCAGACTCTTTCAGCCCCTCGCCAAACATCGCGCTGCGGACCGATAACAGAACCACCAGCAACGGGCCCCACAGCGGCACCAGCACTATCACAGCCAGCATGTGCCCGCGCACCGGCAGCAGGCCCAGCTTCATGAGCGTCCACAGCATCAGGCAAACCAGCGCATGAATCAGTAGCAAGACGGCAGCAACGACAAGCGAGATCAAGCGACACTCCCCTCGCCGTCACCGGTGTAAGAGATGTGCTGCAGCAGCGCCACGATGTCCTCGCCGTCGACGGGCTCCACCGCAATCTGCTTTGCGCTCAGGCGCTCGCGGATAATGGGCAGATCGCACGCCTTTGCCTGGCGCATAAGCAGGTAGAGCACGTCGCCGTCGACCAAGCCCGCCGCGTCGCTCTCGCGGATTGCCGACCCAATTGCGCCCACCAGCTCGCCGACAGGCTCCATACCCGGTACCACGCGCAGGAGCAAAAAACTCCCCATCTTGCTATCTGCCAGTGCCTGCTCCGCCGCGAGCTCTTGGCCAAAGGCAGCCTGCTTGAGCACGCAAGTGCCGTCAACGCAGCGTTTATCCTGCGCCACCGCCTCATAGTCAAAGGCACGGCCCAGCGCGCTTTCGACCAACCCGCACAAGATGCGGAACAGGTTTTGATAATAGAGGGTCATTTGGTTTTCGGCCGCACTACGCACAAAGATCAACACGGCGGGTGCCCCGTCGCGCTCGATCGTGTATCCAAACATGGGAAGCCCCGGCGTCAGCTCGCGGTTCACCCACAGGTTCGAGTGACCCCCGTCGCCCAAAAGAGGTGCAAGCTGCTCAAGCGTGAGCGAGCGTGCGGCATCTTCGGCAATCGCGGGACTTGCTGCCACCAGGCGCGCAAATGCCCCGCCCGAAAAATGGTAAATCGCCACCGAATCGTTCTCGAGGATCTCGCCCAGAAGCTCGCAGCACTTGCGATAGATGTCGCGTGGGTTGAGCACGTCGAGCTCCTGCGTCACGGCAAAGATCTTGCCAAAGCTGTCGTGGCGACCCACGATCTGGCGCCTGTACGCGCGCTTGTCCTCGATCGCGTCGTGGTAGAGCTGCGTAAGGAACGTATTGCGGTTGCGCACGAGCTCGTTTTGATCGCGCTCCGCCCTAATGGCTTCGCTGTTGCGCAGCTGCACATAGCCGCACACGGCACCCACCACAAAGTACGCAATAAACGGCAGCCAGTTGGACGGCTCGTAGAACAGGCCCTGGAAGGTATAGCCGTACTGAGTAAAGTAGCTCGCGGCCAAACCCACCGACGCCAGCAGCGCCGCAACCAGGCCAAAGTCCAAGCCATACAGCGTGCCGATCAACACCACGTAGAGAAGGCGATAATCGAGCACGTTGAGCTGGGCCGATTGTGAGAACAGATGCTCCAGCAACTCGAACAGAACCCAGGCAACGCCCGTCTCCAGGCATTTAATAGGCAGCGCGCGCATCTGGATGCGGTCGATGGCGGCACGCAGCGGGTTGACCTTCTTTGCGCGGCCAGCATCCCAACGCGCTTGAATGGTCGAAAGATCGCGCAGCAAGTCGTAACGCTGAAACCAGCCATAGCGCACGCGAGCGACGTCACTGGCGGGCAGGGCGTAGCCGGCAGAATCGCCATAGGCAACGGCAAGGCCGGGGAACAGTGCCTTGAGGGCGTCGCCAACCTCACCTGACGTGTGATGGAAGGTATCGGCAACGTCGAGCGTCTCAAAGGAGGCATCCCAGCTGTCGAAGATACGGCGTACCAGCACCGCAAGCTCCTCGGCACACAGCAGGGGAAACGCCGCATCCTGCGCGCCCTGCAGAGCGACCGATCCGGTTGAGCACGCGTCGAACAGCGGCACCAGAAACGGGTCCTCCAGCGCGGCAGACGCGGTATACAGGAACGGCACGCGCAGAATCTTGGTCTGAACGCCCTCGCGAGCAGCGTAGTAGCGGCACAGGTCGTTGGCTGCGTGCGCGATAATGCCCTTGCCCGTTCGCCCCGCGGCATCGGCGGCGCCCTCGGCACCCGCGGGCCCCGCCACATACAGCAGTTGGACCCGGCGACCCGCGCACGCACGAAAGACCGTGCGCAGCAGCTCGATATCGCCCACGGAGTCAGTATGCGGGGTAAGGTAATTAGACAGGTAGACCACGCGTTCGAATTCGTAGGCCTGATCCAGGTGTTGCAGAAGCTCTTTCCACGAGGCATGGGGCGATGACTCGTCGCGGCGCGTGTCCTGCGCGGCTACGACCTGCACATGGTCCTCGGGGAACGCCTTGGCACAAAAGTCATCGTCAACATATGCGGTGTTGCCAACAACCAGCACCTCCATGGCGCACCCCTCCCCTAAAATCCACTTTAGTCATAGTCAAACATGCGTATTTTACGCTGTCAACGCGAGCCAAGGCGCCTTTAAGGCTGTTTTAAGAACTTTTTTAGAGGATGTGGGAGTGGCAACTCGTCCGACCCAGGCTCATTGAGAGGCTGCTATTCGCTCTGAAAAGGCACATCGCAATCTGCTGACAGCTCTGCAGGGAGAATGGCAGGCAATGTAAGCGCTCCCATGGGCGAAAGTCCAGTAACAACCATCAAATAGCTCTTTGCATGGGCATATGCCATCGAAATAGCATTTGAAAGAAGGTAGTGACGCGCCTCGTCATCGGGAGAGTTCATAGGCATTTGCGCAGAAACCGAGATGGATACTGTAACGCCAGCGTGCATCTTCTCCTGTGCACCTTCATCTCTGTCAAGGAGGCTGCCAATTGCGCACATCTTTAAACTTGCGCGAGCGTCATTACCGTTTTTCCAAAGGTGGACATCTTGGTAGCTAACGTCAACTTTTAATTCCATGTTATCCGAGGGCGAATCCTCGATATGGAAATCGGAGTCAACGACGAACAAATGAACGACTTGAATCGGAGCAATAAAATCCCCACTCATGCTGCCAAACCTCCGGAAATCATCTCGAGATTCACATGCGAGGACGGACGCTCGTTCCTAAAAGACCATTGCTTGCGCAGGGATTCGTTGGACGAGAGAAACGGTAGCTCTTTAGAATAGTTAACGGTAACCTTAGGAACGATATTGATACCCAAAGCAAGCTCGAACTTAGCGATCGTTTTCAGCGTCATATTGGGCTGAGAATTCAGCAGCTTCGAGAGCGACTGAAGGCTCACGCCCATACGCTTTGCCAAATCGCTTTTGCTTAAACCCAAATGCTTCATCTCGCGATGAACAATAAATTCGATATCTAGCGCGTGTTCATAAGCGCGTGTTTCGCTAGTTTCTGTCTCGGCGTAAAAATTAGATAAATCTACTTTATTCATTGTGTTCTCCGTTTCGAAAGCCAAGTATAAAAGTCAGCGCTCGGTTTCTAGAAGTTGACGTGCTATTACGACTAATCGCTTGGCCCGCTCGATTTCTTTACTGATATTTCCTGATCCCTGATGTCCTTTAAACCAAAACAATAGAACAATTTTGTCTACGTCCTGACATAGGGCATAAATCATCTCTCGATTTGCCCCGTCAAACCCTTTTAGTTCATAGAGGCCAATCTTAGAATCAATACATCGTAGCTTTGAGGTCCCACTCGCAACCTTTAACCCATAATCATAGATTTTTGAAATCTGATCGATCATTTTACGGGCGGCAAGCTTCTTTTTAGGGTCTGTCAACATTTTCTGGAATTGAGAGTTGGCGGGAGAAGTCGTCAGCTCCCAAAACGGTCGGCCCTTGGGGTCTCTATATTCGACAAGTTCATATCCTTCAACCAAAGGCCACCTCCTATTTCTAGTTACACTTAACTTATAAGTTAAGTGTAACTATTTAAATACAAATAACAAGGCATAAGCTAGATTCCGCAGCCCCAAATCGATAAACAATCCAACCAAGTTGGTGCTCAATCCGGAAGTGCGGTGAAAATCCGCGATCGACAGACCAGGCCCCGGTTTTGAGCTCCGACGACCCGCGGTTTTGTTAGTTCGGCGGTTTTCGATTTCCCAGCACTTACGGAAAACGCGACAAAACCAAGCACCCTAAAACTGAAGACGCGATAAGAGACCCCTTCGAAAACAACCTTTTGAGCCGATCGACCTAAATCTCTTTGGAGAGAATCGGAGACAATCTACTCAATATCGCTCCAATTAACGTCATAGCCCTTATCAGCTAGTTCTTTACGGTAATAGAGATTTAAGTCCCAGGCCGCAATGCCTGAGGCGGAGAGAACTTGTGCCCAACCCTTTTTACGGATAGTTTTGTTTTTGTGAATAACAACCATCCTCGTTCTAAAGAAATGAACAAACCGGGAATTTAAACCGCATGTGATATCAAAGCCGTTACCGAGAACAAGAAGCTGATAAGAGAAGCCGAGTCATTGGATAGACAGCCTTTCAAAGCAGATAGTTATTTGAATACGCCAACAAATACTCCGTCACGAGTTATAACGAACCCCCGAACAGTCCCATGCTTATTATCACCAAAGTGCGAACACTAGGGCCTTAACTAACATCCACCCGAAATCGTCGATACGAGACACAGGCGGTCCAATCAATTAAACGAGTGGATTGAAATTAAAGACCTTAGTTGACTCAACCGGGAAAAAACGATCTGATATCGATTTCTCGTCTTCTGCAGCCACATTTGCAACCTCATAGAAACGTCGAACCAAATCACGACGTCGCTTCTGATAAGCTCTGGCAGCCACCATTGAACGATCGGGTAAACCATAGTCGAAAATATAAAGCCTGCATGTCGAATCTGACAACCTGTCAGCCACTTGTCGCCAAATGTAGCCATCGCTTTCTCCCAAGCTGCAGCCATATATACAAATGCTATCGGCTTTAGCTATCGGCTCACTCATCTCAGCGGTTTTCGTATTGCCATAAATTCCGTAGTTCTTTTTTTCTTTAACCCAAAGCTCTTGAAAATCCACCTTAGAGGAATAAACGGGAGATGTAATCTGATCAGAATCTGAAACGCCAAATATAATATTAGTAGCAGTGCCCCCATCATTGATTTCTCCATGAAGATGAAGAAGCGTGCCTTGATAAAAGAACTTAGGCGAATTGCCGACAATCAACTTGCTAAAGGGCTGGTCTTTCCCAATCTCATCCCAAAATCGATTGACGGTATTCGTATAGTTCAAAACCAGAACGTGCACAGTCACGTCTTCAGAAGTAGAGATCAAAGCGGGGAGCCCTTTTAATGCGTCAACAGCAGTGAGTCTCGTATAGAAGCTGCTAATTGATGCTCGAAATTCCTGAACTGACTCCTGAGGAAGCTCGACAGGTATACGGCTGGACTCTCTAAATACGTAATCTAAAAACTCATCTTGAATATTCTCAAATGTTTCATGAAATAATTCTTCGTCGTCCTCATAAAACGCTGATGCCCTACCTAGAAGATTTTCCAAATCACACCAAAGTTCAGACGCTCGTTCTGGGCTGAATCCCTCAACTCTTTTTACAAGCTCATCCCTATATTTGTTCTGAACGCCAGCTTTAAAATAGCGATTCCTTAAAAAAGAACGGTAATCAGTTGCGAGACCAAGGTTTCGATCAAATCCATTCCCAATGATCCAAAGAAGATTTAGCATTCAATACCGTCCAATTTAATAACAGAGATTTGTTTTACTGCGCAGTGCACCATGCAATATAACGCATGAAGGGCTCTACCATCAGCGAGCCCTTCATGCACCATCGGTTCATTCTGAAAATAAAACTGGATGTTAAAGCATGGACATGTACTCCCCCAGCTCTTCCTCCCAGTCGGGCATGTGGAAGCCGGCAGCCTCAAGCTTGGACAGGTCGAGCGCGGAGTGGACCGGGGGCGGTGTGATGGGGCCCGCGGCGTTCGCGTAGTAGTCGGCGGTCGACACCGGCACAACCTTCTCGCCGTTGCCGTTGGCGGCCTCGAAGACGGCGCGGGCGATGTCCGCCCAGCTCTTCACGGCGCCCGAACCGGTGCAGCCGTAGATGCAATAGGGGACGCGCGTGCCCAGAACGTGGAAGACGGCCTCGGCCAAGTCGCGCGTGAAGGTCAGGCGGCCCAGCTGGTCGTCCACGACCGCGATCTTGTCCAGCTTGTCGTCCGGGTCGGCGACGCTGTCGGACAGCTCCTTCATGGTCTTGACGAAGTTGTGGCCCTCGCCGATGACCCAGGAGCTGCGCATGATGTAGTGGCGCGGGCACCCGGCCACGGAGAGGTCCTTCTCGAATGCGATGTCTGCCATAGATCTATCCCCTCCTACTGGCCATGTGCGCGGTACCCGGCCTCGTTGGCCTCCTTGACCGGGCGTCACCAGGACTCGTTCTCGACGTTCGTGCGCAGGAACGACCCCGGGTCGGCGATGGAGTTGTCGTTGAGGCTCTCGGCGGCGTAGTGCACGATGGCGTCGTGGCCCGGGACGATATTCCCGAGAAGCTCTGCATCGCAGATGTCACCCACGACGAGCTCCACGCGGTCGGAGGGCAGGCCCGCGATGTTCTCGGGGTTGCCGGCGTAGGTCAGCTTGTCCAGGACGGTGACGTAGAAGCCCGGGTGGTTGTCCACAACGTAGTGCACGAAGTTGCCGCCGGTGAAGCCGCAGCCGCCCGTGACGATGACGTTCTTGGGATTGAACGTTTCAGCGATGATTAATCACCTTCCTACACCTAAAAACTACCGCGCTGAAAATGCTTGCGCAATCGTAGCGCCAAAACGCCAGTTTGAATAAAGGCAACCTACGTCCAAGAATCAGAGATTCCAAAAACATTCGCAGCTTGAGCCGGTGTATTTACGACATGCGTACCCAAGCTTCGCCCCGACAACCTTGAAGACACGATTGAAAGCAACACGCAGCTCAAACAAGTTGATCCCTGAGTTATATCTTCGCCAAATCGATTAGATCCGCAGTCAAACGGAAAGAATAGATACTGATTTTCTAGAACCTCATTAAGGAAAACATAAAGCTAGGAATTCGAATAACAGAGGTGAGCGATTTGGACAGTCACATCGATAGCATATATTACGACAAGCCACTCCCAGATAGAACCAAGATCGATATCTGGGAATGCTATGCAAGACACGTTCTGCAGTTTATCGATAGCAACAAATATGGAAATCTGACTTACAGTGACAAGCCAGATCTGATCGATAGGACACAGTCTCTAGGCATCGAGGTAACAGATGCCCAATCACGAAAAAGCAGGGAAGCTGAATCCCTCTATTCCAGGCTCGCATACATCGATAACCAATCTTGGAAACAACGCCAAATCGAACGAATCGAACAATGCGGCGCGCATTATGAAGGCGGAATACTGATTGGCCCAAGGGGCACCGATTCGTTCGAGCTGGTTTATAAAGCCCTTAACAAAAAACTGGAGAGACTCAACTCCGACGATTATGAAATCTTTAGAAGAAATGAACTGTTTGTCAGGTCAACTATTCTTGTTGACGAGGAAATGCTTCGCGAAGCACTCTTGAAAATGGAAATACAATCCCGCGATTATTCGCGGCGCTTCGCATCCGTCACCGTCTCGGTGCCAGGACACAATTACGTGTTTGACATCGATGCATCCATATACAAATCCCTTGAATTCGGAAGTTACGACCAGTTCCGAACTGCCGATAACGCACGGCGGGAAGTGATACGAGCGGAATTGAGCTGAGGCAAGAGCTGCCGCTTAAATCAGGGACCCTGCACCTCCGCGTCTGCAATACCATTCACAATGCAATCAAAGTGGGCCGCGTGGCTAAGATCGCGCGGCCCGTCATTCCCTCATAAGCAACTTAAAGCACTCGCGGTCTCTTGCGATAAGGAATTCCCAGGAGTCATTTCCATACATAAGCGCGCGATTGAACGCATCGACCGCGGAGCCATCAATGTGAGAAATACTCACCAAGCGGTCATTCTCTGATTTCTGCTTTAAGACCACTCCATATCGAGGGCTCAACGGAAAGTAGATGCTGTAGGGATCGCTCTCCTGAATGTCCGACCACTCAGGAAAGATGGGCAACGACGAGGTTATAAACTCTGACCCCTCAGGTGCCACGAAAAAGCCGCAATCCATTCTAAGCATCAAAGAAACCAGCGAATGAAGCGGGGCGCCCTCACAGAACTTAAACAAGGCAGCGTCCTGAATAGCAAGCTCTACAATCGATTCAAACTCCTCGCCAAAACCCTCGGCGTCCATCTCTTTTCGATCAACTTCAGTAAGGAATCCTTCTGCTTCCAACTCAACCGCGTAGGATGCAGCATTGCTTCTTACCCTCTTGAGATATTTTGGGCTCCTTACGAGTAATAACGAAATGAGAAGTATAAGACGTTCGAGCAGCTCACAGGTCTCATCAGTGTCAGAAAACCCGCCGGCATCCAAATGCTCTATAAGCAGTCTGTAATCGTACGCAAGGTCATTCTCCATCTTGCTTAATGCCTTTTCAGCAGACCCCTGTTCAATAAATCGCTCCCCATCTATTGGGGTCCGTCTCTTCACCTCATGAAGGTACTTCTCGAAACAAATGCCTTCCGGTTTAGTTTGAAATATGCGACCCAAACCACTTGGCTCACGCTTCACCGCATAAAGAAAGCCATCTTGATTAGTAAACGACTTCAGATAAAAACGCGGCACGTAGTGCTGTTTCTGAACATCAGACATATAATCGCCTCCACAAAGCGTCCTTACCCCTGCCGAAACACCAGGAAGAAGGTCAACGTAAAAATCATGGAAAACAATAGCCCAAAACCCGGCAGCCGTTATGCTGACAGGCCGAAGATGGCAACGCGCCGCAATATGCGATTAAAGGCAACCCGCAGGGAAAATGCCTGGTGAGCAGCACGGTCACCTTCGGCCATTGCCTGTTTCCAATTTACTTCATCTGTGCGATAAGGAAACGCTACGCCCCAACTAAGAGCCTGATTGGCAATCCATTCCTTGGCAAAACGTATTGGCTTTTGTCAAAACGACCGGATACGCCAACTCGCAGAGACACCGCATCATCCGAGGTCGGCCCTTGAAAACCGAGGCTCGGAGTCTAGATGAGGACGGTTCGGCCTTTGTTTCAGCTAATTCGGTCATACCTACAAAACACGACACGAATACCTGGACCACTTGAGCCTCATACATCAGGCAAACCAGAACGAATATGAATCTCTTTGGCAGAGATCCCACATCAATGCCCGCAACGGTTGGCACTACAGCGAGGTCCAATCACACGGCACCACTTCCAACACGCATCTGAGGAACGTAGCCCCGCTGAGGTTGCGCAGGACAGACTCAACTGTGAGCTCGCCCACAATTTCGTTATTAGCTGACAGCAGCCGACACTCCCCTGCCCGGAAACAGCCCCGGAACGCTCCACAGACATGCAACCCCGGCACCGAGGGCGATCACAACCCCCGGGCAACACCAGCGACCCGCACCACTCCCGCACGAGGATCCCGCCGGGAGCCCTTACCTTGGTAGCAAAGAACCTGGCCGCACAAGGCGGTCCGGAACATCAGCACCCAAGAAAGGAACCGCCATGCCCAACAACGACATCGTCTACCTACTCAAGTTCGCACCCAAGGAGGTGTACATCGACGACCTGCTGAACGGTCACCTCTACATGAACGCGGCCGGATACTACAATGGCCTGCCTGGCGAGCAGGGCGATCCGCTCGAGGCGTCCATGGCCCCTGGGGCATGCCCCTAAAGCTATGCCCGCCTGCCCATCTACTGCATGTACACGGTCCGCGAGAACGATATCGTCAACAACACCGTGAAAAACCCGACAAGCATGATCCAGGAGTTCGGGCGCGCGGACGGGTGGATCGGCATTGTGCAGTACGATAGCTTCGCGCGCCTCGCCGACAGACACATCGCCGACGACGGAAGCATCTACGCCCACGGTCCCGTCTCCTACGGCGTCCCCGGGCCAAAACTGATACGCGAGATCTTCGAGGGCATCCCGCACAATCTCGTTATCAAAACGCCCAAGTACGCATATCAGAAGGAGTATCGAATCATCGGGTCGCGACCGGTCGAATGTCGCCTTTTACCAGACGAGTATCACCCAGGCTGCAAAATTAAAGAATACGGCCATACAGAGCTTGACCTAAACAGCAGCCTCGCGAACTTTTCCTGGAAGGTCTCGGTGCAGAGCCTCGAAGAGTCGCAAGGAAGTCTCATGTTGAAACTCCAGCATCTCGTATAGTCAACGAAGCGCAAGCGGAACGTCGCCAGTGACCATCCTCCCGCTCCCCGCGCGATCGCATCCACGTCCAACTTGTAGAGTAAATTCATCGCTCGCGTCGATTACGACCCCAGTATTTCCTTAGGAAACACACTCGATAAATCGTTAACACCCATAGCGAAAAGCACCTTTGTGCTGGCATCGTTACTGAGCTCGTCACTCAACTTGAGTGCATCAAGCAGTATATTTCGGCGTAACATCTTATAGTCATCCTCAGTCAGCACTAGCTCAAGATCGCTTAAAACCCCTACTAGATTGACATCGCGAGACGGAGACACCCTTGCGCAGAACAGGCGCTCGTCATGCGCACAGATATTTCGAAAATCTTTAATGTGATCGTATGCAAGTCTTAGCCTTCGTGGGCTGATGCGCTTATGGACTTTATGCGTCTCAGAATAAAGGTCAGAAAACGACTTGGCAATGGAATTTCTCATGCTTTCTGGTTGAAACTCGAAAAACTTGAATGCCTGGCCAAGCATTAAATAATTCATAAGAATCCATACCGGCGTATTGTCGTGATTATTTTCATAATGACGAATGTAGTCCCTTTTATAATCACTGTTCCATTTTTTAGACCTACATAGCGCCTTCTCGAAATCACCGATAAGCGTGTCGATCTTTTTTCGATAGCCGGCCTCAGCCCGATAGGAATCTCTATCAAGGTATGCTTCTGGGTTATCTTTATGAGCCATGGCAAACCGATAAGAGCAGACGGTCTTAAGAACTGCTTCCGCCTTGTTAAAATACTCAAACATCAGCAGGCGCAACGTTCGATCGAATTCGAATAAACGATAGATATCAGAAAACTTGGTCCCTTTTACGAAAACCTCTTGGCCAGAGTCCTCCCGTTGGTCAAGAAACAAATCCTTGTAGCCGTTAACAACCGGATAGTATCCCTCACGCTCCAGAACTAAACGAGTATTGTTATCGCATTCGAGCCCACGGCTTTCAAGAATAGCAATCTGCTCGGTAATAGATTTAAATGGCTTATCCATATGGGCCCCTTAAACGCGAAAACCGCCTTTCGGCGGTTCCCACGGACCAAGCCGGACATACCGTCGCAAGGCCTCATCACAACGTTTACTTTAAGGGAGAACTCGGGGGCCGTCAATCCAATACCACGAATCCCCAAATCAGTCCTTAGAAGAGACCAAACGACCAATTCATGTGAAATAACCCCAAGCTCGTATTTCACCACAACGAAGAAGTCATTTAGCGACAGCGGGCACGCTATTACGAGCCGCTGTCGCTATGGAGCCGCACCCTTATCCCCTCGGTGGGAAGGGATCGTGGCCATGGGAATCCCTTTCGCGGATTCTTCCGTCGCCACGATGGACGATCAGCTCAGACTCTTGATTGGAGCAAATGCGTCGACCGAGCTTTATCGCCTCGCTCTGGGTCGTCGTAACGAAAGAAGCGCGACTTGCCCCTTCGCCCTTAACCTGCCAATTGCCATCCGAACGCCTCGTAACGTGCTGATTTCTGCCTTTCATAATCACCTCGCCTTCAACTCTGAACTTGCCGATGTGTCTACAGCCTGAGATATGTGATAGACGCCCTCGTGCCGTTTTTTCAAAAGTGTAAGCACTGGTGCGGACAAAAAACGAAGCGCGCAACGGGCCCATCTATCTTCTTGGCTTTCTGGCAGTCCTGCAAGCAAAGCGAAAGAGCAGAGAGAGTTCTGAAGCTCGCCTCCAAAGAGACGATAGCGGCGACCTGATGGACGGAGGCCTCTATATGAACGCAGCCGGGTACTACCATAGACCACCCGGCGAGCAGGTCGATCCATTGGAAGCATCTTTAGCGTGCGGAATGGGCATCTACGCCAACTGGCTCTTGTCGATCTACCGCATGTTCACGGTACGTGAGAGCGATATCGTGAACAACACCGTCCTGACTACCTGGCGAATGAACGATGGGTCCAGGTGCGCGAGGGCAGAATCGACATTGTGTGGCATGATCGCTTTGAATAAAAAGCCGACGAGCGAGCAGATACTCTCACTGCATAGACACGCGAACTCAAAGCCGTTGAGTTCGCCACTTGATCGAGTTCAAGGGGAGCAGGGTGGATTCAGCTTATTACTGACGGCAACTACACTCAATCATTCACCTGAATCGAACTCACGCCCTGTTCGCAATCATCACGAGAATCTCTCTCGCCTGATAAAGGCAGCTGCAGTGGCTTGTCAACATGAAAGCCCGGAGAAGAGCAGAGCGCGGTACCGATAACATATAACGGATCGCTCGAGCCGATTTCGATCCCCCGACTCGAAAACTTCAATCGCTGTGGCGCGGGCAGATAGCGAGGGGCCTCATCCGCATTGTGTTCATACTCATACCGATATAAACAGGAAAGGAGAACGAACAATCCTGAAAGCGCCTGGAGCACATTGCCAAGATTGGCTTCGGCATAGCTATCTAAGCGATGGTGTTTAACATTGTTATACGAGACCCACCATTCAGGATTCATGGCGAATTCGGTCCCATCATCTGCCCACCAAGATGACCAGGGGTTAATAACGATCTCGCTGGCATCAATAACAACCCAGCTAAAACGAAACTGTTGCGAGAAGCGAGCGTGAACCATCTCACGCGCCCCGGAAATGTTTTTAACCGCACCCCAATCGGCGCTCTCGTAACGCCTAACAAGGAGGTTAAGATCTTTAAAGGCGACATCAATCTCGGAACAAATCGAAAGATAGACTTTAACGAGCTCGGCTCCATAAGTGCCATAGTTCGCTTCGGTAGGCTCGATGTAATGCAATATCCGAATGACATCTTCTTCGAGCAGAATAAAGTAATCCCAGTGGATTTGACTCATAGAAAGCGCCATTCGAACCACCTAATCAAGCTGCAACACCATTAAAGTCCATTTTACGCCCCAAGCATCATTGACTGTTGAAAGGGTAAAACCAACAGGCACAACCAAAAAGGAATAGGCTGATCGTGCCCATTTACAGGCACAATTAAACCCAAGCACAAGCCTAGCCCACAGAAAGAAGGCAGCCACCATGAAACGAGTCGATGAGGAGCCCACGCCGAAAGCGATTGACAACGCCCTCAGCCAGGATCCGCTTCACCGCAAGAGAGAAATTGAGGACTTTCTAAAGATGCTCATTACGGTTGAGCCTCCGTATACCTTTGTTATTGACGCGCCTTGGGGATCTGGCAAGACATTCTTTGTAAAACAAGTAGCTAGAGTCCTGCAAATGGCAAATCCGACTCTCAACCACGATTTCGAGACACTTAACGCAACACTAGGAGAAACCGCAACAGAACTCCCCGCGACACCATGCCTCCCCATTTATTTCAACGCATGGGAAGACGACCATTTCGACAATCCGATCTTGCCTATAATGGCCTCTATCGCTAACGCCGTAGACGAACAAAGCGTCAAGGGAGGAAAGGATTTCGGCAAGGGAGTCATTAGCGTCATAGAAACCGCCGCCTCCATTATTGGATACGGCGTTGACATTAATGGCATCATTGAAAATTTCAGCAGCACCGATTTTCTCGAACAGTACAAAGCGGAAAAGAGCTTAGGAGCAAAATTGGCGAGCTCATAAAGAGCCATCTGCCCAAGGTAGCCAAACGAGCCATCATCTTTATCGACGAGCTTGACCGCTGCCGGCCCGAATTCGCTATAAAGGTGCTCGAGCAGACCAAAGCCCTGTTTCAACAAGAAAGCATTGTTGTGGTTTATTCGACCGACATCACGCAGCTTGCACATTCCCTCCAAGGCGTATATGGCCCAAGATTTGAAGGGAGAAAATACCTCGAGCGCTTCTACGACAAGCGCCTAGAGCTAAATCCGATAAAGCCGGCTGACTACCTTCTGTATAAAGGCATCAATACAATGGATGGATATACCTTCATGGATATAACCGTCGATTTGCTCAGCTACAAACATGCCTCTCTAAGAGCCTGCAACAGGCTTATCGACTCTATAACAAGTCTGTCCGGATACATTACTAACCACTGGGAGCACTTTGGGGATGGAAGGGTTCAGCATTTCCCAGACCAGAGCCTGCTTCCTGTAATAAATATTCTTGCTTACTATGACCCGCTCGCCTGGCACGAAATGAAAACCAGCACTGACTTCGGGGCTGTCTACGAATTTGCGAAACACAGCAATCGCTTCATCCAATATCTTGATGAAGTGATTGAATCGGTATGGGGAGCCAATAAGGATGAACTTCCCTATAAGCAGGATATTGAAAATAGACGCAAGCGTTTTGTAGAAGATCTATGCGCGTTGATATACGGCAACGATGACAGGGACCCACGGGTCAAAGAACTGGGCAATTGTGAACTTACCAGAATGTCTTTCAATCAGCAGCTATATCAGCGCCTGACGCCACCATCGTAGGGCGGCGGCGATCCGTCCAGTGGCCTTATGCACAGCTCCATGACGACCGCATTCAGCCCCAAAGTGATGGCGCCCGATCACCTTGTCCGGAAAGAAGCAACCATCACGGAAAGAGGCGCATGATACGCCCAGCATCAAGACGAGCGAAGCCAACATGCAACAGCGCCGCCAGGCCAGACGTTAGCAAATAGGCACTGGGGCCCATGTCGGTCCAGGCGCCCAAGCGCAATGCCGCGGTGCTGCTTCGCAATATTCAACAGTGGCCAATTAAACAAACGACGAATCCCACCAAAACGCTAGTGCCCAAGCCGTTCTAGTCAAAGAACAGCTTGAGCACACTCCATGAGGCCACAGCGAGAGCCGCGACCAGACCTCGCGCCAATAGCGAACACACTCCATACCGCCACAGATCACTCCTCCTCGTCCATGACCGTCCAACTTACAGGCTCAATGCCTGGAAGAGACGTTAGGCAAGAGGGGCAAGCAACCTGATAGTTCCGGTTATTTGTCCTGCGCTGAGTAGACGCGGAGATATATACCACTTTGCGGGCGCGAGTGACGCCGACGTACAACAGGCCCATTTTCTCAATAAGCCCGTCTGGCATTTTCTTCGCATCCACGATCCGGCATCCACGCGCAGAACGCGAGCACATACCAGCACTTTCGCACCGAGAGTAAATCACTCCAAGCCAGTCGAAACGCGTAACGCCCGGAATGAAAACGGTGTCCCACTCGAGCCCCTTAGCGGAGTGAACGGTCATCATCGAGATGCCTGCATCAAAGTAATCGGAGAAACGCCGCAGGGAGCCCTCGGAAAAGATGCTCACGAAATAATCGAAGCACTCCGACGGTCCCATGGCGACACAGCCTATCGCAAGGTGCTTCCGCAACACCCCAATAAGCATGGCATAGGACCGCTCGTGATCGAATCTCCTGGGGCCAAAACGATGAAGACCCAACCGCGAGCATACTGGACAGAGTGAGTAGCCCCAGGATAAGGCGAAAACAAAACCAAGATGCATCGCACTTTCCTTGTGCCGGTACGTAGGGCAGACTACTTTTCAGACCCCGCGCCGCGCGACGAGCTGCGCAAGAAGGGGTGTCAAGCAATAACTTGACACCCCTTCAGATTTAACAGCTCAGCTGCTTAAAGCGTCACTTCAAAACGCCATTAAAGCTGTACTCAATATGTCCCTCTCTATATTTATCGACATAAGACGTTGTGTTTTCAAATCCAAAACGAGAAAAAAGTGGAATAAAGCTAAGCAGCAGATCATCGGAAACGGTAATCAAAGGCTTATTGCATTCCAGTAAGTCTAATGAACAGTTGAGCAAGGCAGTGCCGATACCATTCCCCCTAAAATCAGGAGAAACGAATAGGGTGCAAATCTTCTTTTCGAAATCATCGTTCTTTAGAATTGAGAACCCGTTAACCAGCCCATCTGGCAATTGAGAAATGAGCAAGAGACGGCTGGAGTCATCGCTAAACACCTTTGTGGATAACCATTCAGCACCATTTGGATAATAAGGGAAAATCGAGTCGGAAATAAATCGAAAAAGTTGCTGATCACATTCAGTCATAGCCACCTTGCGGACTATAGCGGTATCAAAACTATCCAAAACGGAAATCATCTACAGTCACCACCTAAAACCGAAACACGATACGAAGCATAGACAAAAGAAAGTCAATCACTGGTCTCTCAAGCACATCGAACAAAACTGTAATTCCAAATAAATAGGCTAGATATTTTACTATGGTTTTGAAATTGCACACATGAATTCTTAATTTCAAATACATGCGGTAACCATCAACTGGTGTTAAATCCCCCTTCTTCCAGTGCCAAGCAACAAGATTCGAAAAATCCGAGGCGGCGCTGCGGCTGTCGAATCTCATAGACTCGCTGACGGAATGGCCCACTTTAAGATAGTCATCCCAGAGTCCATCCTCAAGAAGCCTCTTCTCCTTAAGAGTCACGCCGGAATCGACATCTACCCCAGAATCGGCCATGAGAAGAAAGTGAGCCTGCATCGTATTGAGTCTAAAAGAGGGATGCATAGCTTCAACACGGTTGTTTGCACAATCAGGAAGAGTCCGGTAGTCATTAAATCTAAAGTCCACAATCTCAACTCGGGAAAAAGCCGAGTTGAACGGCGAATCCTTTGAATCGTACTTCTGGACAAGTGATGAAACTCCAGGGCCAATAATGCGGAATCTAAAATATAGCGCTCCATTGGGAAGATTGTCTGACAAGGCAATACGAATAAAGCAACCGGGTACATTGTCGAGATCATTTTTGATAGATATAGAATTAGCAATTTTGCATAGCGTAAAGCTATTGTTGCTCCCTCCTAGAAATTCAACAGAGGCATACGGTTTGCTATCGGTAGAAGTAACTTTGCACTTTTCGTTAAACACCGCGCCAAGCACCCTGCTCTGAGATGAAATCAGAACATCGTAAAGGTCAAAAACTTGTTTTTTATCTAAACTGAAGGGGCAATAAAGGACAAATGCGTTTACATGTTTTGGAATGGAGTATGAACCACGCTCGTCAGCGCCTTCTGAATCGACCGCTCTTGAAAGCTTAAACCCAAAGTCGAGATCCCTTCCCGCTCCGGAGGAAGGCTCGCACCAAAGGTTAAAGTTCAGAAGCACATCGATACTCAGAGACTCTATGTCTGGTTTATCTTCTGATTCAAGCCAAAAGCCAAAACTTTTCATATATCAACCCATCAATTCGGAGCAACGCGACAAATCGTCTATACGCGAACATTGTAAGTCCGAAAGATAACAGAAAGACTGCGGCGCTCTTGCCAATCCGATTTCACAAAGAGAAATTGGACGGGTAAACCGTAAAGGCGAACACAGAACAATCAATGTCACCGAAGTGTGTCCAGAATAATAAGAATCAAATTCCTCTTTGCTTATGCGGCCTCGTTCACCAGCAATCTGCCAAGCATGGGAAACAGAGCAATTGATCACGTCATCGACGAGAGCTTCCCCAACAATTCTGCCGCTACCCCGCGATTCATAGATAATGATCTTTTCGAGCTTATTTCCAGGTCGGCATTTCCGAAATTCAACGGTTTTAAGGCCAGACAGAATCAAATCGGCGTACTTCTTTTTTATTGAATAAAGCGCAGCACCCATGAGCACCTCATAAGAGACCTTGCGAATAGAGACAGATGAATTTAGCATAACCGGGGCTAGGTAATAAAAGTAGAAACCTTCTCTGACTAATTTAATGAACTCGAAAACTGAAGCCATCTAGCCCCTATCCAAATTCGTCAGCACACCAATCTTCCGAATGATCAATATCGCCTTTGACGGAAAGCACGCTCAATATAGCAAGCATGTCCGACGTTGCGAATATCGTTATTTGTCGCATAGCACAAAATAGTCATTTTGAGCTATGCGACAATTCCAAATACACCACCGCCGAGATCAAAGTTTCCGAGAAACAGTAACACCGCCAGAGAAATCAATGCCTTTAACACATGTCGCGAAGCGTCCTAAATCTGGAGCTTCTATACGACGGACGAGTCAGCTCAACCTCAATATCGGAATTCATTTTTTCCCGTTCGTCGAGGCTGTATCTACTCGAGAATACCCTCAACTCAAATCTACAGAGACGACTGTTTAAAAAGGGAGTCCATCGATAAATAATTCTATCGGCACCTTCCTTAATAACTGGAATGCCGCCATACGCATTAAGGCTAAATTTTCAAAGTGCATAAGGAGCCACAAATGTTTACGAATCACCCTCTCATAACTAATAATTTTTGATTCAGACGATACGTTATAAGGAAAATGACCGTATTTCTTTGCTAGATGGAATACATTTGATGTAATGACCGAAATATTCGCTGGCACAAGAAGCCCGCTTAAATTTTGGACCGTTTCGACAATCCAACTATCCTTAGCCTTCTCGGAAAGCAGGGCGAACGAATTAACAAAACTTGTCCCATCGAAATCGGTGGCAATAAATAGCTCACTTGCAGGAACATCAGCCATTTGATTAATGCGTTCGACCACCTCTTGATCTACTTCAATTCGCGGGTAAAAAGTACGATTTTCTATTTGGACGGCCTTTATTAAAGCGTCTCCGAACACTACCCTATCGTCGGCAAACAGCATGCCGTAGCTGATACCTCCCCTTATCAATACTCCATACCGACTTAGGCAGAAAAGCTGAATAGTTGCCACGAGAGATATGAGAGTGCCCAGGAGATAAGATTCACTTTGTCCGGATACGCCGATATCGCACGCGATAGCCACATTATCAGAGAAGCTGAGCGCTGTAATTCCAAGGGGCCCGAGCGCATCGCTTGAACGCGCTTCGGTGACCTGCTCTGTCAAATCCATAATTGAATCAAATAAGCGCTCAACATCTCCACCGCCCTCAAAATATGCTTTGTATCCCAGCACATCAAAATAAGTAATGTAGTGAGGCCTGAACTCTGGGGTCATTACTCGTCCTAACTTCGACAGGAATTTGATAAATGGAATCCAATCAATTTGTCTGTTTATCACAGTCGAAAGTGTCGAGGCAATCCTTGCCACAAATAATTGAAATCAAATAGCAATGCAGAATCAAGAACTGTTGGGCCAGGGGCCATAGCACCAGATCGAAACGATACTTCTATTGAAAACATGGATCACCGATCTGCCGTAAACAAAAGCCTAAACGGCAATTTGCGAATGTAAAAGGAATAACATGGAAACCCTTCCGTATGGAGATATGGCAACTCCGATAATCAACCAACCAAATTGCAAGGTCAGTGAACAAATATTAACGTCATGCGCCGGGCAGTGAATGCCTGAGGCAATGGTACTCCCTAACGCTTTAACGGAGCACATTGGTCTAATAATTTTCGTCAAACGGCAACCTGAAATCGAGCTGCCGTAATACGTCATGGCGTAGACCAGACTCGGGCCTGATATGATTCACACGACGAACTTCACCCTCCCCCAAAACCTAATATTGTGACAATCTCAAGCTCTGGGAGCGAGTGTGCTGAGCTGGATCAAGACGAACAACGGGATCGAACGCATTAACCGCGAGATCAGGAGGAGGATGAGGGTCATCGGGACCTTCCCGGACGGCAATTCGGCCCTCGCGCTGGTGACGGCGAGGCTGAAGTACATAGCGGAGCACGAGTGGGGCAAGAGGAGTTACCTGGATATATCGAAGCTGGAGGAGATGAACGAACTGAAGGGAAAGGCGAAGGGCTAGAAGAAGACAGAGCCGAGGACGGACGAATCAATTTGCGAAAGATTCTTGACGGTACCTCAACCAGTTCTATTCAACAGCTCCCTATTCAACAGCTCATTCGAAAAGTCAATTCAAAAAGCTCAGCAAAAACCGCAATGCCGACCTCATCCTCTCGCATGTGCGTGACGACAAGGTCGGCATTGTCTTTCTTGTTTATGTTCCAAAAGAGCTGCTTCATAAAACAGCTCGGAGAAAACTACTGCGCAAGCATGCCCGCGATGCGTTCGCTCGCATGCCCATCACCATAGGGATTCGACGCATGGCTCATGGCCTCGTACTCGGCTTGATCGCTGAGCAAGCGACTGAACTCGCGGTAGATTACGTCCTCCTCGGTGCCGACGAGTTTCAGCGTGCCGGCGGCCACGCCCTCGGGGCGCTCGGTGGTGTCGCGCATGACGAGCACCGGCTTGCCCAGACTAGGGGCCTCCTCCTGGATGCCGCCCGAGTCGGTGAGGATGAGGTGGCTCGCCGCCATGAAGTTGTGGAAGTCGAGAACTTCGAGCGGGTCGATGATGTGGAGCCTGTCGAAGCCGTCGAGCTCCTCGTGCGCTGCCTTGCGGACGAGCGGATTCATGTGGATGGGGTAGATCGCCTTGGTGTCGGGGTTCTCCTCCATCACGCGGCGGATGGCGCGGAACATGCGGTGCATGGGCTCGCCCAGGTTCTCGCGGCGGTGAGCCGTGATGAGGATGAGGCGGGAGCCCTCGGCCCACTCGAGCTCGGGGTGTGAGTAGCCCTCGCGCACGGTGGTGCGCAGTGCGTCGATGCCAGTGTTGCCGGTGACCCAGATCTTCGACTCCGGCTTGCCCTCGGCTAGCAAGTTCTGCTTGCTAGCCTCCGTGGGCGCGAAGTAGTACTCGCTCACGATGTCTACAGCCTGGCGGTTGAACTCCTCCGGCCAGGGGCTGTAGATATCGTGCGTGCGCAGACCGGCCTCGACGTGCCCAACGGGGATCTGCAGGTAGAAGCAGGCGAGCGCCGCGGCAAAGCTGGTCGTGGTGTCACCGTGGACCAGAACCACGTCGGGCCTCTCGTCCTCGAGGACTGCCTTGAGCTTGAGCAGCACGTCGCACGTCACGTCGAACAGCGTCTGGCCCGGCTTCATGATCGCCAGGTCGTGGTCGGGTGTCACGTCGAAGACGCGCAGCACCTGGTCGAGCATCTCGCGATGCTGGCCCGTCACGGTCACGACGGTCTCGAACTCATCCGAACGTGCCTTCAACTCGTTGGCGAGCGGGCACATCTTGATAGCCTCCGGGCGGGTGCCGAAGACGAGCATGATTTTTTTCATTATCGGTCCTTTCTCATGTGCTGAGCCTTATGGGCATGAGAGCTATAAGAAACAGTGGACGATTGCCTCACTACAGAAAGAAGAGCTAAAAACAAAGCTATCGTTAGGACGGCCTCGGATATCGCAATTGCCGATGCCACGCCCATAGCGCCCCAACCATGACCAAGCCAAACGTTGAGCACCAAGGAAAGGATGGAATCTACTATCATGAGCAGGCTATAAAGAGATTGATATCCAAAAGGAATGAGAAGCTGAACACCGAGAAAATTGTTTACGATGCCCAGCAACACCCAAATAGCAAGCGGAATGAGTGTATCGGCGCAAACTAGATACTCTTTGCCATAGAGAATCTCGACTACCGGATTGCGAAGGATCGCCATGCCAAATAAACCAGCCGCAAACAATACGACCACGGGAATACCAAACTTAGCAACAAGCCGCGCCGCGGAGCGCCGAGATTTCATTCGTTCTTCGTTTACACGCGGATACAGCGCTTGGCCAACAGGAGTAAACATCAGGCTCGCCATTTGTGGCACCTTCAAAATGGCAGCATACGAACCAACGACCGCACTTGGCTGGCAACCGCCGAGCACCGTAACGCCAACATTTCCAATGATCTTGCCGGCGGCAGATGAAAGAAAAATCGGCATTCCGTCTCGCATCTCACCGAGTATCTGCTTTATAGATGCAAAACCCATTTTGATCCCATAGCGCTTCCAAGCAAATACATGAGTAATAACACCCGAAGCAAGGAAAGTAATTGAATACAGGAACGAGTAAAGCATCAATTGACCGGGGTTATTTATAAGGAGGAAAATCAGAATGACAGAAAGCCCTCGCGCAGCCGCCGTGGCTATAGTGATGACCTTCATGTCCTGCAAACCCTGAAAAAGCCAGTTGAGCTGTAAAGCAATGCCAACAAGCATAGAAAACAACGCAAGCATACAGGATAGCTGGTCCCCGGTTGCAGCCGACGTAATACCGAGAATTATTACTACGACAAAGCAGGCGGCAACAAGTCCCAGTCGAGCAATAACGACAGCGGACACGAGGTCGTTAAGCTCTTCCCCATCTTTAACCTCAACGACCTTTTTCGTTGCGCTCAAGTTGAAACCAAACTCAACAACAAGCTGAAAATAAGTTATCCAATTAAGAGCAATAGAGAATACGCCATACCGCTCAGCGCCAAACACGCGGGTAACGTAAGGCACCGTAACAAAAGGCAACACTATGTTAATTGCCTGCAGCGCAAGCAGCCAGCCAGTATTCTGGAGAAGCTTTTTCTCTTTAAATGCCAAACTAATTCTCCTTCGTCATCTTCTCGAGGAACAGCAGTTGTGCCTCGCGAACACGCCCGATTCCATCTTGAGCAGCGGGAGCAGAACGCCCACACAACTCACTGACAAGGGCGCTCGCAGAAGTCGAATCGACCGCAACGCTTCTCCAAGGTTCTCCTACCTTGCTTAATAGATCCCTCTTGCGGAAGTCACTAGAATTTGATTTGGGTTCAAAAGACACAAAACGTTTTCCGAATAGCAGTGAAAACGCCGTTCCATGGAAAGAGTCCGTACAGACAAAAGAAGCGCCCGCGAATAGCTTAAGGAAATCCTCAGGGCCAGCATCAGTAATCATCTCGGGCTTAAATGAGTCCCGCCCATAACGCACATTTATAACCTTCAAGGGCAATCCGAGCTCAGATGCAACCTGCTCAGTAAGCTCCAAATATCGAACAGAAGCCTCTTTATTAATGTAGTAGCCCAAAACATACCCACGGTCTTCAACCGAAGTATCAACTGCTTGAGCCCAACGCTTTGAATCCAAAAGGAACACGGGGTCGTCAACCACCTCGGGCGACCGCCCACATAAGCGATTAACCACGGGCGCATCAGTATTCTCTCTTACACAGAGGACATCAAAAGAAGTCAAGTCGTCAGAAAAAGGAGTTAGATCGGTTTCGGTCGCGCTGCCAAGACTTGCCGCAAAACTACCCTTACGAGCTGACGTTTCGAAGGGAAATAAGAAAGCTTCATCGAAATCGGCAATATTAGGATTGAAAACTTGGTCACTGCCAGAGATAAGAAGATCAAAACCTTCCTTATTAACAAAGTCGCGCATCTCTTCAATAGCGTAAAACCGAGGAGTCAAGTGAAGGTGAGACGACTCGTATTCAGCAAATTTACGCTCCTTAGAGCGCCTTTTAAGTTCAAAAGGAAGCAACGCGACATTAACCGCTAAATTTGATAGAAAACCATCCCTTTTGTGATGAAGGGAATTATTGCGCTCCTGACGAACATTTTGATAGTTAAGCACCCAAACATCATGACCCATGGAGCAAAGCTGATCTTGCAGTGCGTAGCACTGCAAGATCGCACCGTAGTTGCGGGCAAAATGGTAGGTAATGATTCCAATTTTCATTTAATAATTCCCAATCAAATAATACTCCAGCGAGCATCCCAACGTTAATCTGCCCAGCACGCGACTTCGGAAACAGGCATTCTCCGAGCAACGGGTCTCGCGAACGTTTCTTTTGGATAGCCAAATCCGACGACCGCAATGATCACTTCATTTGCTGAAATGCCTAAGGACGAGCGCATCTCTTTTCCCGAGTCACCAACAACCCACTGGAAAATACATGAACCAACCCCATAAGCCTTTAAAGCCAAAACAAAGGACTGGAGATAGATGCCGCCGTTGATAAACCATTGGTTATATTCGGCGCATGAAAACAGAGAAGTGTCGGCAGTAATAACTGCCCATTGGAAAATTGATTGCTCAAACCCTTTATTGCCACGCACGGCAGCGGAGACAACCTGAGCAGATTTTGGTCCGGAAAAATACACGCGGCTTGGTTGGCGGTTGCACGCCGAAGGCGCGCTCTGCGCAAGCTCAACAACTTGCGTCAACGTTTCCTGAGGAACAGGGGCTGAATCAAATGACCGAACACTATGTCTCCCGTTAATAAAATTGATCGCATTCTTATCACAATCAGAGACAGAAGCAAAAGAATCGGAAACAATTCCAGCCCTATCACTTAAGTCAATTCGGCCAACTTCATATGAAGTTTGTTCAGCGAGCGATTCAAAACCAGGCTGCCATTTAGAGCAATCAAGTCCATGATGAACTCGACGAACAAGCCAGTTCTCAAGTGCCGCCATGGACTCGGTAAAAGCATATGAATGATTATCAAAAGAAGGATCTTTTGCTGCAAGCGTTAAATAATCAAGGAGACGGTCGGCCTTTTGTGTTCCAAAATCATCGCGACAGCCTTCAATACAAAGAGCTTTCTCAAATGAATGAGCAATAAGAAGAGAGTCTCTGTACAAGGTGCCTAAAGACCTAAAGTCTTCGCAAGCAAGTAAACGATTCGATTTAACAGCAAACGACAATCTTCGAATTTTATTGTACGCAGGCAGTACTGCAGTCTTTATGTCCATACCCACTCCTAAGACGCGTGTTGTTTATCGGCATAACGAAACTAATTACTTTTTGGAGGACAATGAGGAAAACAAAAACGAGATATACATCAATACTCTGCGTGAGCAAGGCAAGAATGACAACGAATAGCATCGCTTCTGTCGAAGCGCTTTTAACACAGTCCGTAAGATGGCAAAGGGCAACGATCAGCACACAGCTCAAGAGAAGACCAAAGTATGAGAAGTTAATGATGCACATCTCGAACCAGCATGGCGTTGTGCCAGCCGGAAGCTCGGATATTGGCAATCCTAGAATAGAAGATGTTAAGTATTGGTAATCTTGATATGGTTTGCTAGGCCAAATTGATCTAGGAACCCAAATAAATAGTGTCGAGAGAAACGACTGACCGTAATAATCGAGTATATGATCACCTAAAAAGAACTCATGATAGATTACATATTTTGTAACATCGTCTCTGCCAAAATCAACGCGGAGCATCTCATAGACGCTATTGAAACCCGTATCCCTCAACGGTCGAACAACAATTAGATAAAAAGATGAGAAGAAAAGGAGCGCGCAAAGCGCGATCGGAAAAAAGACCCTCAACTTTTTTCTCTGTTCAAGAGCAGGATTTCTTCTTAAATAGAAAAACAAATACAGGACAATTAATATCGCAAGCATGAATCGTTTGCCAGAAATCCAACCAGTAACAATCGAGTAACAGACAATAAGAACTAAATTGGCGACCGTCCCCAGCCTGTCCTGACGAAAGAACAGGGAGCAAAAAGAAATTACACTTAGCAGAAGCAGCTCCGCAACGATCATACTCACGCCGCTAGAGGCAACTCCACGAGAAACCGAGTCACCATAAGTTAGATAAGAGCTGACATTGCCGGAAAGCAATATATATATATATGGAGAGATAGTAAACAAATACATTACGACTTTATTGTCAAATATCGCCCCTCCCCATTTTTTTTGAACTTTAATCTTCTTTTTTTGATAGTAATTTGAGTAGAAAAACAATGAAGTGCAGGCCGTTATAAGCAAGAGGTCATAAATGGCCGACACATAGTCATTGGCCATTGGGGCTATAAAAGGTTTATACCAGTAAACTGTCTGGTAACTTGGCCTACCAATTGCATAATCGAGCAAAATAGGTAGACAACAGAACGCCCATAAAATTAAATATACATAGTTTGCAATAGAAACCTGCGGCTTCATAATTAATCGATTATAAATTACGCACAAATAAAATGAAGAAAGCAGGATCAGCATCCAGTCAAGGGCAACTCGCCAAAGCTCCATTAATCGTCCGCCTCGTCAAATGCACCAAGACTCTGCAGCAGCGATTTCATAACAGCAAGATTATCTGTTCCATTAAAGAAATCATATGCACAAGATCTAAATTGACTATATTCATGATCGATTTGCTTAATAGCATCGGCTATTGTTTCGGGTTCAAAGTCAACGCACTTACCGCTGCCGCTGGCCTCAACAGTTGAAACCAAGCCCGGCAAACGATTGGCAAGCGTAGGGAGGCCAAATGCTGCATACTCATATATTTTATTAGGCGCACAAAAGGCCTTATTAAGCGATGTGTCATCATAAAGCACGACGCCAATTCGCGACCTTGCAGTAATTTCCAAATGCTTTGGCGCTGGAACAAAACCATACACAAAAGTATCCGGGTAAATCTCCTTCATTCGTTCAGTCGTACCGTAGCGATCTTTTCCCATAAGAACGAAAGCGTAATCAGACTCCATCATACGAAGAGCCTCAGCGATGGGCGCAACATATTCAGGACGCTGGAATAGCCCCTGGTAAAGAAGGATCTTTCTTCCGTCAAGCTCATCCAAGATCTGCTTTGTGACGTTTGTCGAAACAGAGGGGATTTCACCCGCTTTGAGCCCGTATGGCTTATTCGGGAAAACTGAGGGAAGCGAATTCAGCCCCCATTTAATTTTCATATAGTAGGCACGATTTAACTCGCAACACGTAACTGCAAGAGCCTTGCGACAAACAGCCGCAAATAGTCGTTCTTTTGTCGGTTGATCATCACACAGCTCAAGCGCCGTGGCCACATAGGGAATACCGGAAAGCGCCCCGTAAAGCGGAAGCGCAGATTCAGCTGTTCCAAACCAGATAAGATAATCCGTTGGCTCTTTTTTTAGCCGAGTGAGAACGGCTTTGCGGAAATGAGTCCAGTTATTCAATGTATCCAGTTTTCCGCCAACGCTCAGATGCGGATCAACGAGCTCCGTAAAAGGAATGCCCTCGCCTTTTAGAATTTCCTTGGCCGTATCCTTGCTGGAACCAAACCAGACTTCAATCTGTACGCCCAAATCTTTAATCATTCTTATTTGTGACATACAGGGGGGATAGAACGCCAAGTCGGACTTAACAATATATATAACCCTCTTAAACATATAGCCCCTCGTAAAGATTGCTAACTCGATTTGCGTAAGTCTCATAGCTTCGGTCTTCTTGAAGAGAAGGCAACAAGCGCCTGGTTGACTCGCAAAGCATTTCGTAATAATTACTGTCTTCTAGTTTAGAAATCGCCTCACAGAGAGAGGAAACGTCGCCATTTTTAAAAAGAAGACCATTTACGCCATCCCTGATATATGCAATAGCCCCACAGGTCTCGGGAACGATTGATGGAATACCAGAGGCAAACATGGCTTCAAGGCATACTAAAGGAGAAGCTTCGTACCAGGAGGAAGTCATCACCAAAGCCTTATTTGATTTGAACTGGTCTGCGAGTACATCTTTATCACACCAACCCAAAAAATTAAGGTTTGGGTAAGCATCTCTTAGTCTCTCGAACTCAGGACCAGATCCACATAATGTTCCTGGCAAACCCAAAGAAGTAAGCGCTCTACAAAACAGCTCGGGGTTCTTCTCCTTATCAAAACGGCCCACAAACAAATAGCCGTTCTTTTCAGATGGCACACCAAGCGAAAGCTCCCCTTCAACAGAAATTGGATTGGGAAGAATGCATGGCATGCCATCATCAAATTCACTGCCACGCATAATGTCATAGGTAAAATCCGAAAGATAACAAAACTTTGGATGGGCCCGCTTGATTGAACGATTTTGAAGAGCGATGCGAACCACTCGATATAGCTTCTGCACATAGCTTCTCTTATCACAATTGCATCGAATGCACTTTGCGGAGCATGCTTTCAAATGGCATATTCTATGCTTCTTAAAATCATATAACCCACCATTAGGGCATACAAGAAAATATTCATGGAGCGTAACGAGCACGTTAAAGCCCAAATCGGCGATAGCATCAAAAATTGAAGATGAAAGCGCATGAGTCCATGAATGGACATGCACGACAGTGTCATCAGGATTAAATTCGTTTAATAGAGAGCAAAACTTCTTATAAGTTTTACCGCTGTACAGCCCATTAATGGCACCGGAAACCTTATTAGCCGACTCGAGAAACGGCCTCTCATTTGCGACAACAACCCTAAAACCGTTAAGGCGGCTATGTATTGGCCCGCAACCAGCAAAGTAAACAACGTTATATCCGCAGTCACGAAGAACCACGGCAGTGATATAGGCGATTTGGGCAGTTCCACCAAAATTATCAGCAGTGTCATCAACAATAATGACGTTTTTGACTCTTTTGTGCATCAAATTATATCTCCGTTTGCTAGCTGCAAATATCGCCTTGAAAGCCAATCAGCCTGTTGATCAATGTTGTAATTTGCAAATGAATCAAGAGAAGTGGATTTACGTCCCTCATAAGACTTTTTTGAAAGAGAGCAAATCGCATCAGCCCATTCGACAGGAGTATCAATGGGCAGAAACGTACACTCCCCTGTTACATCCACCTCACGCGGAATAACATCACTTAGCAGACATGGCAAACCAGACACCTGAGCCTCGACACCAACGAGACCCAGGCCTTCATAAAGGCTTGGAAGAACGAACACATCAAATGCCTGGTATAGTCGATTTACATCGTTTCTCTGTCCCAAGAATTTAACGCAGTCTGAAAGGCCGTGTTCATCCACCAATGCCTTTATGGAGTCCTCATCTCCACCGGAGCCGACAAGCAACAGGACAGCGTCGTCGCGGCGTTTTGCGACTTCGGCGAAAACATCAATCAAGAACGGATGATTCTTCTGCGCCATAAACCGACCAACATGTCCAATTACAAACTGACCGCCAACAAGGCCCAGGTCGGCTCGTGCTTGTTCGCGAGCCTCTGCATTGAAGCGGAAGCTGTTCAAATCGATAGCGTTGTATACAACCTCGAAGTTAGCGTCTTTGCCGAAAAGCCACTCACCGGCAAACCGGCTACATGCAAAGCGATGCGTCGGATACCGGTTAGATTGCGTTTTCAGCACAGCCTTAAGAGCATTCTTGGCGTGCTCACCCTTGCCGCTAGTAGAGTGGCTATGGGCGATACGCACGGGGACACCCGCCTTCTTCGCAGCGCGAAGTGGAAAGACCGAAAGCGCATTGATGTGACTGTGCACAATCTTCCAGCCCTCTTCCTTAAAGAGACGCTGTAGCTCTCGCTGGTATTCAATTACGTGCTGGTAGGGCGGAATCTCGAAAACTCTGCCACCGAGCGATTCGATTTCTTCGCGCGGAATAAGCGTCGAATCTGAGTCGACAAGGAAATCGAACTGCACCTTGCTGCGGTCAATATGACGGTAGTAGTTCATGACAACAGCCTCGACTCCGCCGCCATTCATTTTTCCGACTATCTGAGCGACACGAATAGGATTAGTCATTTATCGCCCCGTCCTCTTCTTGCCGAACATGGCACCAAAAGTGCCGGTGAAACATTTCCAGTCCATGCAGAAGCAGCGATTACGCACATAGCGAAGCTCAATCTTCTGTCGCAGGCCACTGTCGAAGGTTGCCTCGTTTCGGTCAGTCGCCTGCCAAAGGCCTGTAATGCCAGGCTGGACGGAAAGCAACTCAGCCTTTTCCTCATCAGAAAAATGCTGTTCAAGCTCATCCCTTGTAATGGGACGCGGTCCAATAACGGAAAGATCGCCGTTAAGCACGTTCAGGAACTGTGGCATCTCGTCGATAGAGCATTTACGAATGAACTGACCAATCTTGGTAATACGAGGGTCATCGTCAACCTTGCGTTCGACTTCCCACTGATGCAGCTGCTCAGGACTCAAATACTTCCGCACATCACCCGCATCGGCGACCATGCTACGAAGCTTAAAAATCTTTATCGTCTTTCCGCCCTTGCCAACGCGCTCCTGCGTGTACATAGGGTTGCCGGGCGATTCGAGGCTAATGAGCACGCACACAATGGCGATGGGGATAAGCAGCAGTACACTCATCAAAAGACTGAACACCAGGTCAAACAGCCTCTTAACAAAGCGGTAGCCAAGCGTTCCGCTCGGCTTAATCTGATCGAATGCCAGTGCGTCCCCCACTGATGCACAGCTCTCTGTCATTTCCTTAGCAGCCACAGTCAAACGTACGCCCCTGTCCCCCAGGGATCCTCCAATCAGTAAATTCAAAAAATGCAAACGAACAGCCAGTGCAACGTCTCCTTTACGTTTTGCTGGGAACGTCCAGTGCAAGCAGCTCCCTAAAAGCGGAGTCGCCATCGCCCACGTCTACCAGGCACCAGCGCTTATGACGGTCGATCTTCTTTACACGGGCCTCTTGCCCCACCAAGGGCCCTTGCTCTATGTGCAACACGCCGTCCTCTATGCGCGCAATGCTGTTGCGCACCACGCCGCAGTCGTCCAGCACACTGCGGTACCAGTCCTGCGCATCGTCCGGCATGGGCATGTACGCCCGCTCCCTGCTGCCGGCGATGCGACAGCCAAAGCTCAACTGAGCCAAGGCTCTGTCGAGTGCGGCTGCATCGCGCGTGGCGACGAAGAAGTATTCCTTGTACATGGGTTTGGTTTGGAGCGACCAAGCGCCGTCCCGCTTAAACCAGAACTCCTTTTGCATCACAAAAGCGTCCTGCATCAGCTCGTGCGGGATAATGCGGCGGACCTTTTCGCAGGTCTCGCGCTCTTTACCATTGGGGGTGTGGACCAGATACCAGCGGACGCGGCCATGCTGGCTGTTGGTAGTGGCGCCGTTAAATGCGCCCGGCAGCTGCTCTTGGCGCCGTGCCGTCTGTTCCATGTTCTCGCCCCCTCTTTTGGCTTTGCGATGCACGCAAATGCAGGGGCGTTTAGAACAGGCTTCTCGCTCGCAGCTAGGCGCAGTCGCAAAAGTACAGGTTTTTATAGAGGGGTATGGAGATGTACCTACTAGCAGTACATTTTGCGTAATCTGGGCAAACGCTGATTAATTGCTCGTATAATGTCATCTGTCGAAAGATACAAAAACCTGTACCTTTTTGTGCAACAAAAAAAGCCGCTCAACCAGCGGCTTTTCTTATTTCGGCATGAAAAAGGCGACCACCCTTTATGGACGGTCGCCTTTGTTAATTGTTGTGAAGTTTGCCTTAGGCGCGGGTCTTGATCTCCTCGGTCACCTTCGCAACAAACTCGTCAACGCTCATCTGAACGGTCTCGTTGGAGCGATCGCGGACGGAGATGTTGCCGGCCTCGACCTCCTTCTCGCCCAGGATGAGCATATAGGGCACGCGGTCGATGCTGCGGGCCTCGCGGATCTTGTAGCCGATCTTCTCGTCGCGGTCGTCGCAGACCACGCGAATGCCGGCCTCCTCCAGCTTGGCGCACACCTCGTGAGCGTAGTCGCGGCTCTTCTCAGAGACGGGAAGCGCCTTGACCTGCACGGGAGCCAACCAGGTGGGGAACTTGCCCGCAAAGTGCTCAATCAGAATACCAATGAAGCGCTCGATGGAGCCAAAGCACACGCGATGCAGCATGATGGGGCGCTTCTTGGTGCCGTCGGCATCCACGTACTCCAGATCAAAGTTGAGCGGCATCTGGAAGTCGAGCTGCACGGTACCACACTGCCAGGTACGGCCGAGCGAGTCCTCCAGGTGGAAGTCGATCTTGGGGCCGTAGAAGGCGCCGTCGCCCTCGTTGACCTCGTAGTCCATGCCCAGCTTCTCCAGAGCGGTGCGCAGGCCCTCCTCGGCGCGCGCCCAGTCCTCGTCCGAACCCATGGAGTCCTCGGGGCGGGTGGAAAGCTCAACGTGGTACTTAAAGCCAAACTTTTGGTACACGGAGTCGATGAGGTTGACCACGCCCACGATCTCGTCGGTCAGCTGGTCGGGACGCACAAACAGGTGGGCGTCGTCCTGGTTAAAGCAGCGCACGCGGAACAGGCCGTGCAGGGCGCCGCGCAGCTCGTGACGGTGCACCAGGCCAATCTCGCCGGCGCGAATGGGCAGCTCGCGGTAGGAATGCGGCTTGGAGGCGTACACTAGAACGCCGCCCGGGCAGTTCATGGGCTTAATGCAGTACTCTTCGTCGTCGATGACGGTGGAGTACATGTTGTCCTTGTAGTGATCCCAGTGACCAGAGGTCTTCCACAGCTGCTTGTTCATGATGAGCGGCGTGGAGATCTCCACGTAGCCGGCCTTGTGGTGGATCTCGCGCCAGTAGTCCAGCAGCGTGTTCTTAAGGATCATGCCGTTGGGCAGGAAGAACGGGAAGCCGGGGGCCTCGTCGCGCATCATAAAGAGGTCCATCTCGCGGCCGATCTTGCGGTGGTCGCGCTTCTTGGCCTCCTCCAGCATGTGCATGTGCTCGTCGAGTTCTTCCTTGGTGGCAAAGGCAACGCCGTTGATGCGGGTGAGCATCTTGTTGTCCTTGTCGCCCTTCCAGTAGGCGCCCGAAACGCCGGTGAGCTTAAAGGCCTTGAGCGCCTTGGTATAGCAGATGTGGGGGCCAACGCACATGTCGATGTAGTCGCCCTGCTGGTAGAAGGTGATGCGGGCGTCGTCGTCCAGGTCGCCGATGTGCTCGACCTTGTACTTCTCGCCGCGCTCCTCCATAAGGGCGATAGCCTCGGCGCGGGGCTTCTCGTACACGGAAAACTTGAGGTTCTCCTTGACGATCTTCTTCATCTCGGCCTCGATCGCGGGGAAGTCGTCCTCGCTGATCTTGACGCCCTCGGGCAGGTCGACGTCGTAGTAGAAGCCGTTGTCGGTCGCGGGGCCGTAGGCAAAGTCGGCCTCGGGGTACAGGCGCTTGATGGCCTGCGCCATGATATGCGCGGCGGAGTGGCGGATGACGTGCGTGACCTCGTCCTGCGGGAGCTCGGCCACCGAACCGTCATTGTAGAGTGCCTTCATGGGTATGTTTTCTCCTCTCGGATGCCTGATGCAAGTGCGTGCGATGCGCTCGGCGTTTTTGACTTGCATCATTATAGGCAGGTTGCCTTGGTATACAAGCGCCCGCCGCCCCTTAATGGCACGGCAGGGGGATTTCTGCCCAACCTTCACGAGCGCCAG
>OBZH01000267.1_pt1 | contig 65216 bp, 46 predicted proteins | sample 1476881 | NCBI WGS metagenome assembly OBZH01 (sample SAMEA2580230, study PRJEB22360) | human gut metagenome | biome: human gut; feature: human-associated habitat; material: faeces | place: Denmark | collected 2008/2010 | reverse complement strand
TCCGACTGAGTTCGATAACGAAATCGAAGTGTTCGGATGAACTTGCAAATCAAGCAAGCTAGGATAGCTTTGATGGGGAACGACCCCCGCCTTAGAATCTGGAATTGCTGACATTACAGGTTCAAACGAAAGGACGAGGGCCGCAATGGAGAGTCTAGCAGAAAGCACGCCCGGGCAGGCGGCGATGCCGAGGTTCGAGGACGGGTCGATAAACCTGAGGGAGCTGATGAGGCGCCTGGCCGAGGACGTGGTCAACGCCATAATGGACGCCGAGGCCGACCAGCTGTGCGCGGGCGGCGCCAACAGCCGCAACGGCTACCGCGAGCGCAACCTGGTCACGTGCGTGGGCGATATCACGCTGCGCATACCCAAGCTGAGGACCGGCAGCTTCTTCCCCGAGGACGTCGTCGAGCGCTACCAGCGCGTCGACCGCGCCGTGGTGGCGGCGGTGGCCGAGATGTACGCGACGGGCACATCGACCCGCAAGGTGCAGCGCGTCGCCGAGAAGCTCGGCATCTCGAGGTTGTCGAAAGACCAGGTCAGCGCGATAGCTCAGAACCTGGACGCGGACGTCGCCGAGCTTCTCGGCAGGGATCTGGGCGGATCGCGCACCCCGTACCTGTGGCTCGACGCCACCTACGTCAAATGCCGCCGCGACGGCCGCGTGGCCTCCACCGCCGTGGTCACCGCGATCGGCTGCGACGAGGGCGGGTGGCGGCGGGTGCTGGGCCTGGCCGTCGTGGACACGGAGTCCTACGATTCGTGGGCGGGGTTCCTGCGCGGCATCAGGGACCGCGGCGTCCATGGCGTCCAGCTCGTGACCTCGGACGCCCACAAGGGCCTGATCAGGGCCATCGAAGAGGTGTTCCAGGGCGCGTCGTGGCAGCGCTGCGCCGTGCACCTGATGCGCGAGGCGGGATCGCGCTCGCTCAAGAGGCGCGTGGGGCGCATAATGTCGCCCGTCTTCCGCGCGAAGGACGCGGCGACCGCCCGCGCCATGTACCACGTCGCCTGCGACATGCTGCGCGATTGCTGCCCCAAGGCCGCCGACGTGGCCGAGGAGGCCGAGCCCGACGCGCTTGCGTACCTGGCGTTCCCGCCTTCCCATTGGAAGCGGCTGCGCACGAACAATCTGCAGGAGCGGGCCAACCGCGAGATAAAGCGCCGCAGCCGCGTGGTGCAGGTGTTCCCGTCTGAGAAATCGCTCGAGCGCCTGGTCGGGGCCGTGATGTGCGAGCTCGACGAGCAGTGGTCCGAGTCGCGCTACTTCGCATACGGCAAGATCCAGGAGCTCTACGACAAGCGGCGCGCGGCCGAAGCCGCGTCCGAAAGGCCCGCAGCCGAGCTCGAAGAAGCCGCCAGGAAGATGATCGTCGCGAGCATGGAGCTTGCGGAAAAGGTGGAGGCGGCGTAGCATGGCCGATTAGATTCCGCGATTCCGGCGAAGGGCCCAACCCCCGGCCATCCCGAATTGCCGTCCGCTCGGGCTGCCTACGGCAGCACCTCGACAGGACGGCTTACACCAACTTTTCCGGCACAACCTGCGCCGATGCCCCTAAATGAGACACACTTTTTGTCCTATAAGCCGCTTTTGGGGAGCAGAGTTCATACGGGAATAATGGAACAGCCCCCGGAAAACCGGAGGCTGTTCGCAAGGAAGCGTCAATTTACCTGGGAAGATGTCAGAAAGAGGCCTTCCAGTCGGCGTAAGCGGCCTCGTCGAGTTCGCCGCGTTCTAGCTCTGCGCGCTTTTCCGCCCAGGACTTGATCGACTGCGCGAGCTTGGGGGCATGCGGCGCCTTGGGGTCGACCGTCAGGGCCATGCCGTCCTCGCTGGGCGCGAGGCCGTAGCCCTCCTCCAGCTGCAGCAGCAGGGCCATGAGGTCTTGCGACGTCTCGACGCCGTAGTCCTTGAGTGCGCCCTCGGAGACCTCGAGTGCCTTCGCGATCTTCTCCAGCAGCTCGGGCTTCACCGCGCGGATGCCGCTCTCGTAGTGCCTGATCGCACCCTCGGTGAGCCTCACAGCATCGGCGAGCTGGGCCTGCGTCATCCGCTTCGCCTTGCGGTACCGTCGGATATTGTCGCCTGTCGCCATGTACCCTCCTGTAGCTTTTATAGGCGACCATTCTATCAGCGTACGAGTTTGTACGCAATTCTAATGGGAAATGCCGAACCTGTTGTCGTTTTTGGTTAGTCTTCAACCTCGATGACTTCGAAATCACAGTCGTCATCTTCATCGAGGGGATAATCTCCTGGATTAGACAGGTTGAGGATCTCTCCGCCCTCGCGATAGCAGGAACAACCGTAGCTGCCCGCCTCTTCCGCCTGCTCTTCGCTGTCGTAGAGCTCGTCATCTTCCTCTTCCGTGCCATCGGGGTAATGCATTACAACTTTGTACTTCATCTTGACTCCTTTGGTCTCTCTATGCGCACATGTGCGCGATGAGCATAATCTGGCCGATAGCGTGTAGGACGCTAACTACCACCGCACAAGCGAGCAATGCTATGAACAGACGGAGTATCCATTTCTCCTCACTGCTGTTCTCGGTACCGAAAAGGCCGGTGCGGGTTTTGTTTTCGATTGCTGTCTGGTTGTGTTCCATTCGATGCTCCGTTTCTGTTGCGATTAGTAAGCGTGTTTAGGAAAGGGCTACGCCACTCGACAATAGAGTCTCGTCTGAGGTCTTACGATAGTCTGGCCCTCGGCGAGGTTGACACCGATGGCGTTGGCGTACGAGATGGCATCCTTCGAGGCGTGCCAGCTCTCGGGCAGCTTGCGGATAAACCAGTCGACGTCAACGACCTTCGGGTCTACGGCAATAGGCTCTTCGGCGAGTAGATTGGGTGCCTGGGCAATAGCCTCGGCCGCTCCGTCGGCGATGGCCTCTGTGCCCTTCACCGCCGAAGTATGCAGTGCCGCGCGAAAGTCAAGTTTTCCGTTTGCGAGCAAGCTAATGCCTACTTCGGCGGCTACGACCGCAATGCCCGTCGCTATCCCAATGCCGATTTTTCTTTTTAGGCGGCTTTTCTCGACGGAAGGGGCGTCGTCCTCATTGACGCCATCGAATGCCTGGTCGTTACCCTTGATCTTGTCCTTTTTGCCTTGCATCACCCTTGCTCCTCTCTGATCGAGACGGCTCTTCCGCCTCCCCGGCTTTAATCTGTTCAAGCAGCTTTCCCAACTCCTTAAGGCTTCGCTCATCCTTTTCAATTTCTTGGGTTAGCTGGCTTATGGTCTTCTTCTTCCTTGCTATGGACTCTTTAAGCGAGTCCGTCTCCTTGTTGATGTATGCGCATATTTGGACCGTATCTACCGATGCGTTTTCGATAGCGTTATCGGTGCCCATTTTTGCCGCGGCTATTCCCCCGATTGCCGTGAGCACTCCGACGGAAACCATTGCGGCCGGCGATGAAATGAACGCAGCGGCCGAGGCCGCGTATTTTGGCGAGTCCTCTAGAAACTTTTGCAAAGCCGCGGAAGAGACCGAGCTTCCTTCTTTACGCGAAGACCCTCTCGTTGCTTCTAGCTTGCCTTTTCTAATCCAGCGCCTGACCGTTTCGGGATTCGTTTGGAGTAGCTCGGCTATCTCCTTCACGTTGTATGACTTCATCTGTATTCCTTTCGCTGCAGCAATGGCAGCATAGCACAGTATGTAGTAAGAGAATAGTAAAATGTAGTAATAAGGTATTAATAGGACATCTTCAATTTACTACTTTGCGATGAGGTCGAATTGGTGGCAGTCAGAACTTGTGCATGCGGAAGCGCGAATTGAGGCAGCTGTGATGCCGCCCGTCGGCAGAGCGAAGAAGCTTGTAAAGCGTGATTCATCACAAGCGTACAAGTTTGTACGCAATTCTATTGACAGTACAGATACGTACGATTATTCTCGGGAATATCAGCGTACGGATATGTACGAATAGACAGGAGGTTCAAGATGGAACAACCGGTTGCGAGGACACCGAGGCCGAGCATGCTCACCGCCGACGAGGTGGCGGAGCGCCTGAAGATCAAGAAAGGCAGCGCCTACGAGGTCATCCGGCAGATGAACAAGGAGCAGGAGGCCCTCGGGCGCGTGGTGATCCGCGGGCGCGTCCGCAGCGACCTGTTCGAGGCCCGCTACTTCCCGGAGGTGGACGATGCCAGCCTATAGGGACAAGAGACAGGCCTCTTCTACGTGCAGTTCTACTACCGCGACGCGCGCGGGGCCAAGCGGCACAAGACGAAGAAGGGGTTCCAGACCGAACTCGAGGCGCTTCTTTGGGAGAAGAACTTCAAGGCCCTCAAGGACGACGCTATGGACATGACCTTCGCCGACTTCTGCAAGGTCTACGAGGCGGAGGTGAGGCCGAGGGTCCGCGAGCACACCTGGCTCACCAAGGAGACGATCATCCAGAGCAAGCTCCTGCCGTTCTTCGGCGACATGCGCATGTGCGACATACGGCCCGTCGACATCGTCAGGTGGCAGAACTCCCTCACGGGGTCCACGAGGCCAGACGGCGACAGCTTCAAGCCCACTTACCTGAGGATCATCAACAACCAGCTCAACGCCATCTTTAACCACGCCGAGCGCTACTACAACCTGGAGAAGAACCCCGTTCACAAGGTGGACAAGATGGGCAGCAAGGAGGCTGGCGAGATGCAGTTCTGGACCAAGGACGAGTACCTCCGCTTCTCCGAGGCCATCTCCGACAAGCCGCTCGCCTTCTACGCGTTCGAGGTGCTCTACTGGATGGGCGTACGCTGCGGCGAGCTCATGGCGCTCACGCCCTCGGACTTCCTGCTGGAAACGTCCGAGCTGCGCATAAACAAGTCCTACCAGCGGCTGCACGGCGAGGACGTGGTCACGAAGCCGAAGACGCGCAAGTCGGTGCGCACGATCAAGATGCCGGCGTTCCTCCGCGACGAGATGGAGGAGTTCATCGAGATGCGCGATGACGTGGCGCCCGACGAGCGGCTCTTCGGTTTCACGAAGCACTTCCTCGTGCACGAGATGGACCGCGGCTGCAAGGCGTCGGGCGTCAAGCGGATACGCATCCACGACCTTCGCCACAGCCACGTGAGCCTGCTCATCAACATGGGCTTCTCCGCCCTCGACATCGCCGAACGCGTGGGACACGAGGCCATCGACATCACATACCGCTACGCGCACCTTTTCCCCGCCAAGCGCGCGCAGATCGCCGACGCGCTCTCCGAGCTGAGGGGCGAATAGGATGCCGTGCGAGAACAGCGCCCGCAAGCGCAGCAAGACGATGGCGTTCCGCTGCACCCCGGAGGAGTACGAGCTGATCGCCAACATGGCCGCCTGGAGCGGCATGAGCCGGCAGGACTACATCATGGCGAGGCTGACCGGGACCGAGATAACCGTGAGGCCGTCGTCGCGGACGCAGCGGGCGCTACGCGACTCCATGAAGGCACTGGCGGAGCGGCTCCTCGCCGTGTGCGACGCCGACGAGCTCGATGCGGACCTCCAAAGGCAGCTCGCCCTGGTCATGGAGATCTTCAACGGGCTCGGCGAGGCCCAGCCGCCCGGAAGGCGCGCAAAGCGCGAGAAGGGGCCCAGCGACGATCTCTTCGGGATGTCTCGGTGCTAATCCTGGGCCGCGATTGGGAGACGCAACCGCTTCCGGGCGCACGCGCGCGTGCCGGCGCGGCGAGGGGCCGCAGGCGCGATGTGTGGGCAACCAAGGCAATCAGAGGTAATTTGATGAAAAAGGTATATACTATTTTCATCAAAAAGGAGGAATGCTATGACAGAAGCAGAGGCCATCGCTAAGCGCATAGAGAGCTTCGGCGCCGGCAGGGCCTTCACAGCCGCCGACTTCTCCGACGTCGCAGGCCGACGCAACGCTGCCAACGCGCTCGGGCGCTTGCATGCAAAAGGAGAGATCGCCCGCGCCATCCGCGGCGTCTACTACGCGCCGGAGCGCAGCGCGCTCATGGGCACCGAGGTGCCGGCCAGCGCCGACGAGGTCGTGCGCGCCGTCGCCCGTGCCAACAAGTGGATCGTCGCGCCGTCCGGCGACGCGGCGCTCAATGCGCTGGGCCTCGACACGCAGGTGCCCGCGAAGATCGTCTACGTCAGCAGCGGTCCGTACAAGCGCTACGAGTACGGGCCGTACGATATCGAGCTCCGGCACCGCGCCAACCGCGACCTGCTCGACTGCTCGCAGATCACCTGCACCATCGTGCAGGCCCTCAAGGCGCTCGGGCGCGAGAACGTGGGCGACGAGGAAATCGGAACGCTCGCGCGCAACCTCACGGAAGAGCAGGCCGGCGCGTTCCTGGAAGAGTCGGCGGGGCTCACCTCCTGGGTTGCCGACGCCGCGAAGAAGATATGGGAGGCGAAGCATGGACAGGATCGCTAGGGCCTCGACCGACGAGCGCAGGCTGGTCTTCGAGGCCGCCGCGCAGAGGATGGCGCTTGCGCCGGCCGTCGTCGAGAAGGACTTCTGGGTGTGCTACACCTTGGACCACCTTTTCCACAGAAGCGGCTTCGCCGAGTCCATGGTGTTCAAGGGCGGCACGAGCCTGTCGAAGGCTTTCGGGCTCATCGAGCGCTTCTCGGAGGACATCGACCTCATACTCGATTGGCGACTCCTGGGCTACGGCGAGGACGAACCGTGGGAGCCGCGCAGCAACTCGGCGCAGGAGCGGTTCAAGGCCGACAGCATCGAGCGCACGAACGCCTTCCTGGCCGACGCCTTTGCTCCGAAGCTCAGGGCTACGCTCTCCGAGTCCCTCGGCACCGAAGCATCCGTTAGGTGCGGGGCCGAGGAGGAGACCGTGTACTTCGACTACCCGCGCTCCTACGAGTCGGCGGGCACGCTCGACACCATCAAGCTGGAGATAGGACCCATGGCGGCATGGTCGCCCTCCGAGGAGGCGGCGATAACCCCGTACGCGGCGGACGTGGTTCCGTTCGGGCCCGAGCTGTCGACCACGGTGCGCACCGCGAGTCCCGAGCGCACGTTCTGGGAGAAGGCCACCATCCTGCACCAGGAGGCCAACAGGCCCGAGGGCAAGGCTATGCCCAGGCGCTACTCCCGCCATTACTACGACATGTACCGCCTCGGCCACTCGTTCGTGCTCGGCCGCGCCGTAGCGCAGCCTGGCCTCCTCGAACAGGTCGTCAGGTTCAAAGAGAAGTTCTACCGCACGCCGTGGGCCAAGCTGGCCGATGCGAGGCCCGGCACGCTCAGGCTCGCCCCTCCAAAGGGCAGGCTCGACGAGCTGGCAGCCGATTACGCCTCGATGAGGCCGATGCTGTTCGGCAGCTACCCGAGCATCGATGAGATAGTCGCCTACATGGCGGAGCTCGAGGAGACCATCAACGGGCTAAGCTGATTAAGGGCGCCCTAATTTCGGGCGCCTGTCAGAATCGAAGAGCCGGAGCGAGCAACGCGACGGCTTTCCCGCCTCGGTACGGTCCTTCTATATCCTCACACACCATGCGTTCAGCCACTTCTCGTCTGAGCGGCCGGGGCGCACGTCGGACGTGATGCCGATGCGGTCGATGGTCAGGCCCTCGACGCTGTCGACGAGGCGGCGGAAGGACTGCTCGGTCATGTCGGTGAACCAGCGGCCGTTGCGCATGCCGTCGTGGTCGCCGATCTTGAAGCTGAGGTAGAAGCGGCCGCCCGGCTTGAGCGCGGCGGCGTATTTGGCGACGATGGCGGGCAGTTCCGCGGCCGGCACGTGAAGCAGGCTGCTGCAGGCCCAAATCCCGTCGTATGCGCCCCTGGGCTCGAAATCGGCGAATGTCGCATGTTCCACTCTAAGGCCGGTGAGCTCGCTTGCGGCCTTGACCATCTCGGCGCTGCCGTCGACCGCGTCGACCGCGAGGCCCGCCTTGAGGAACGCCAGGGAGTCGCGCCCGCTGCCGCAGCCCAGGTCCAGGATGCGGCAGCCCTCGGGCAGCATGTCCACAAACGCCTTCTGCAGCGCGCTGAACTCAATGTTCGCCGTGCTCGCTATGAACTTCTTCGCGTTGCCATCGTAGTAGGCGATGGTCTCCTCCGTGGCGGTCATGCTCTTCCTTCCTAGAACGCGGGCGCTTCGCGCTCCTCCGTCTTCCAGCGCTCGCCTGGCAAAAGGTCCGTTGCGATTCTATCAACATTCTTCAGGTATTATATGCGGAAGGTCATCTGATTTGGCCGCAACATGGCAGGAAGCTGTTGTGCGCTACAGCAGCCGGTATGTGCGGCCTTCGTAGTCAATGACGCCTTCCTTGCGCAGCTTCGAGAGCTCGTTCGACAGCGCGCTGCGGTCGACGCTGAGGTAGCTTGCCAGCTTGGTCTGGCTGTAGGGGATGGCGAAGGCGCGGGTGCCGGCCTTCTTCTGCTGCTGCGATAGGAAGGCGAGGATCTTGCCCCGTATGGTCTTGGGGGTCATGGCTATGGCGCGGTGGTTCATGTCCAGGTTGCTTAGCGCCAAGGCGCGCATGAGGTTCGAGGATATGTGCGCGTGGCAGCCGCACTGCTTAGGGCAGGAATGGATGATGCGTTCGGCTTTGAGCAGCACCACCTCGCAGGCCGTATCCGCCAGCACGTCGATGTCGAGGGGCTCCATGCTGCAGGCGTAGCCGTGCGCGAAAAGCGAGCCGGGCCCCAGCATCTCCAAGATCGTCGTCTCGCCCCAGGCATCCGAGACCTCGATCCGTACGCGCCCGGACAGGACGACGCCGAGGTATTCGGTGGGCTGGCCGGCGCGCATGATCCGCTCCTCCCGACTGAAAACCCTTCTTGTCGCCCCAAGGCAAGGCAGCATCAGCTTCGCTTCGTCTTGGGTTATGCCGGCGAATAGCATCGAAGAAGAAGTAGGGATATCAAGCATTGGTTTCACCTGTAGGTTCTACAACAGAAATGTATGTGCTACCACAGTATAGTGTAGTTGCTTCGAAAACACACCCCCGAGTAGAGGAGCGCGAAATGACTGACGAGAACATGTTTTGCTTCCAGTGCGAGCAGACGGCGGGATGCACCGCCTGCACCGGAGCTGCCGGCGTGTGCGGCAAGACCGCCGATGTGGCTCGGCTGCAAGATGATTTGACTGGGACGTTGGTCGCCTTGGCCCGAGCCGAGAGCGGCGGAAGGGGGGATACCGAATCCGATGGGCTTATGCTGGAGGGCATGTTTGCCTGCGTGAGCAACGTCAGCTTCGACCCTAAGGCCATTGCCGCCCTTGAGCGTCGCGTTCGCGCGAAGGCTATTTCCCTGGGCGAATTTAGCTCGTACGACATGGGCTTGCTGTGGGACGCGCAGGAGGATATCCGCAGCCTGAAGAGCCTGCTGCTCTTCGGCATGCGCGGCGTGGCGGCGTACGCCTATCATGCGCAGGCGCTGGGGAAGTCGGACCCTGTTGTGACGGCGTTTCTCTACGAGGGCATGAGGGCCGTCGGCTCCGACCTGGGCATGGACGAGCTGTTGCCTTTGATTCTCAAGTGCGGCGAGGTCAACTTAGCCGCCATGGCCGCTTTGGAGGAAGCGAACGTCTCCGCCTACGGCAAACCCGAGCCTGCGACGGTTGAGCTCAAGGTCGAGGCGGGACCCTTCATTGTGGTCACCGGCCACGACCTGCACGACCTCAAGCAGCTTCTGGAGCAGACCGAAGGCCGCGGCGTGAACGTGTACACCCACGGCGAGATGCTCCCCGCGAACGCTTATCCCGAGCTGCGCAAGTATCCGCATCTGAAAGGCAACTACGGTACCGCGTGGCACAACCAGCGCAAGGAGTTCAAAGACCTTCCCGCGCCTATCCTGTGGACGACCAACTGCTTGCTGAAGCCAGACGAGTCGTATGCCGACCGCGTGTTCACCACCGGACCCGTGAGCTTCCCTGGTGCGCATGTCGTCGAGGCGGGCGAAGACGGCGCCAAGGACTTCTCTGCTCTTATCGACAAAGCACTGGAGCTGGGCGGTTGGGACACTGATCGGACCTTCGCCGGTATCAACGGCGGCACCAGCGTCACCACCGGATTCGGCTACGACACCGTGATGAGCGTTGCTCCCGCCGTCATCGATGCGGTCAAGTCCGGCGACATCAAGCGCTTCATCCTGCTGGCGGGCTGCGACGGCATGCGCAAGGAGCGCAGCTACTACACCGACTTCGCCAAGCTCGCCCCCTCCGACTCCGTCATCTTGACTCTGGCCTGCGGCAAGTACCGTTTCAACGACCTGGATCTGGGCAGCATCGACGGCATCCCGCGCCTGCTGGACGTCGGCCAGTGCAACGACGCCTACGGTGCGATCAAGATCGCGCTCGCGCTGGCGGATGCTTTCGGTTGCGGCGTGAACGATTTGCCGCTTTCCATGGTGCTCTCCTGGTACGAGCAGAAGGCGGTGTGCATCTTGCTCACGCTGCTGCATTTGGGCATCAAGGGCATCTACCTGGGCCCCACGCTTCCGGCGTTCGTGAGCCCTGGCGTGCTGCAGGTGCTGGTGGACAACTACGGCATTCGTCCTATATCCACTCCCGAGGCCGACCTTGCCCAGATCATGGGCTAGCCGCTCTTTTCGAACAGAACCCATTCTCGTTCCCCGAAGCAGGACGGCATCGTCGGTTCCTGGAATGTAACTCCAGTAGAAACTATCGATCAAGTGGCAGGGTCTTATCCCGCTCGGCTTGGCTCAGGTTTTCCTCGAGGCTCGCTGCGACATTGACGCCTTTGCAATAATTGATCTCAGGACATGATGAGCGCCCGCAGGGCGATCTTGGGATACACGCAGTAGCGCTGAATCTGCTTCTTCTCTTTTTCGCTGAGTGCCCGCATGCGATGCCTTTCGTATGCCGTCGGGATAAGCTTGGCGCCGATCGGCAGGGAGGGCGACTGCCGCAAGGTCACTGCTGGGCCGGCTCTTGCGGCTTAGACCAGCTTGCCCTTGCTGTGGTCGATCATGTGTTGGATGATCTCCGCCGTCCAGTCGGTGAACTCGCGGTTCTTCGTGACGAGCTTGTCGCCGGCAAGCTCCTGGTAGCTGATTTTCGCCTTGGCATAGCGCGTGACCTTGGATTCTTCCTCGCGGGACAGGCAATCCTCCGTGGTCTTGAAAGCGCCGAGCGCGCGGATCATCTTCGCGTTGAACATGATGTGCGGCTTGTCATCGGCATCGAGGTAGATGAAGGCGGCCTTGGCCACGCCGAGCTGGTTGGCGTGCAGACACGCGACGTTCTCGAGCGACTCAAGCGTGTCGGTGAGGTCGGCGGCGAGTGCTGCGGCTTCCTCGGCAGTGACGACATCGCAGGACTGTGACAAGACGGCGTCGTCTTTCACCAGGTCTTTGATCATGAGGGTATCCTCCCATAGGTTGCGAACAAAGCGCGCCCGCAAGTTGGGCGCTCATGTTTGGAATTGTACCACGGAAGAAAAGACTCGCTCTCGCTGCACCCCGTGCAGAGCCAGGACAACGGCTTCGACGGATGACCCATGTTCGGGGAGTCGCTATTCCGAGAGGTGATTTTGAGACAATTGGGGGGCGCAATGTCTTCCATGATGTACCAAAAAGCGGACAAGCGCCTTATAGCCGAAGATATCCCAAAAACATCATCGCAAACAAAAGTAAATTGTTGAAAGGGAATTATTCCTATTGGAATGTGGATACTGCTTTGGGAGCAATTTCACTTCCTCCACGGATGAAACCTAAAGCCAGTGTGCCACCCGTGAAGCAAGCTTCACAACGCCCAAATAACTCTTTTGTATTATACACAACGCCGTCAATTTGAAACATTTAATTTTAGTTTTCAGCAGAAATTAACAAGCTGCTCACATTGTTTGCCCTTTTCTCGATAGAGCTTTACTGGAGACGAAATTTACCCTTTCCCCTTCTTAATTCTCACGATACCGCACCTGAGCTGGTGTTAAATTCGCTATTTTGTCAAGACGCCGTCCTCGCTCATTGTTCTTTTCCGCTTTGGTTTTATACTAGCGGTTGGGTTCGGCTATGCATGGCCTGCCCATGGCCGCCGCGGGGTTCGGGTACGGGCTCATGCACATTGCCGCCCTATGGCCTTTGGAATCATGCCGCCGTGCCCGGCGGCGTCCGCTCATCACTCATAAGGTTGCTGCTATTTGCTCTTTGGAATGTTGTCGAGGGCTGGCGTGCGGCGGCTTCGTCCCCTTTTTGGGAAGGAGTTGTCTTTGAACAAAGTCGATATTGCTCCATTCGAAGTGTTTTGCGGCATAGATGTTGGGAAATCTTTGAACCATATTGTCGCCCTGGACCGTTATGACGACAAGCCGTTGATTAATCGGAAGGTTCCTCAGGAGGAGGCGGAGATTCGCGCCGCATTGGAGGAAGCAGGCGATTTCGGGCTTGCTCTCGTTATCGTCGATCAGTTCGGCGCGTTCGGCCGTCTTGTCGTGGGCGTCGCTAAGAGCATGGATATTCCTGTAGCGCACATGTCGCCACGCCGCTTTCGTCAAGTCGCTGAAACGTACGGTGAGGATAAATTCGACGAAAAGGATGCGTACATCCTGGCTGATGCTTCACGAACGACGCCACGCAACATCGAGTTCGTGGGCAATCGGGCTGAGTCGATGGCCGAGATCAAGGTGCTATCCTCGCGCCGCGACGACATCGTCGAGGAGCGCACGCGCTGCTACAACCGGCTTCATGATTTCATCCATCAGGTAAGCCCTCCTCTTGAAGAGCTCTTCTCGAAGAGGAAACTTCATAACGACCTGGAAATTCGACTGATTGCGCGCTATGGCGGGCCGATTGGCTTTCGCCAGGCGGGCCGCGCTCGCGCGTCGACGTGGGCGGCGGAGCTGAAGTATCACTGCGTGGACGGCCCGAAGAAGGTGGAACAAGTTTTCGACGTGCTCGACCGACAAACTGTCATGCTGCCGGGTGCTGCGGTGATCGAGGAGCAAATACGTTCGATTGCATCGCGCATAATCGAACTTTTGGCCGAAGAGAAGCGCCTGAATCTGATGATCGAGCAGCGCGCGAAGATGATTCCCGAGGTTGATCTTTTGCAGAGCATTCCTGGCGTCGGCCCGGTGTATGCGGCGCTGATCGCCGTCGAGATTGGCGATATTGGTCGGTTTCGCGATTCGAATCATCTGGCATCATACGCGGGTGTGGCACCGCGCAAGGAGGAATCGGGAACGAGCGTTCATAAGAGAAGGAAACGCAAAGGCGGCAATCGCCGGCTGAAGAACGCGCTCATGCAGTCATCGCAGCGTTCGGTGCAGTGCGACTCTTTGGCAAGGGCGTATTACGAACGCAAGCGAGCCGAAGGAAAGAAGCACTTGCAGGCGCTCCGAGCGTTGGCGAGACATCGGGTGACGGTGATCTTCGCGATGCTGAACGAAGGTACTTTCTACGAGCCGCCGGTTGAAGTGGACGAGAATGGCCGCGGATAGGATATGACGCGCGTGGTGGCATACGACGGTGGGCGAGCAAGTCGTATGAGCGCAATCAGTCAGAGAGCAGATGGCTCGCTGTTATGAAAACCCTTATAGGTTGATTCCAATAGGAGGAAAAATGACAGCTTGCAAAGACTCCCTTAGCGGGAAGAAGGCAGTGAGCGCGACCCTCGCGGGCGTTCTCGCAGTCGGCATGGTGCCGGCAGCGGCCTTCGCGGCGGAAGCACCCGCCGACGAGGTCCAGAACGACGGCATCGAACTTCTGGACACCACTAGCCCCGTGACCCTGTTCAATGCTGGCACCATTGCGCTGGGCAGCACGTTCAGCCCTGTGAGCGGCCAGACCAACCAGTTCACCGCTAACGCGACCACCGACGGCACCGCGCTCGATCTTGGCACCGTCACCGTTACCCCGAAGGGCCAGTCTGCGGTTGCCGCCACGGGTGACGATTTCAAGGTGACCATCACCAAGGACGGCGCTGAGGCGAAGGAAATCAAGACTCCCGGTACCTACACCGTGACCGTTGAGGCTGTCGGCGGCGACTACGAGGGCGGCCAGGTTTCCGCCACCATCACCGTCAAGGGTGCCTCTCTTGCTAACGCAACGCTGTTCCAGGTGAACCCGGATAACGCCAATGACGTTTCCGATACGACGTTCACCTATACCGGCAATGTGCTTGACCTCGGCGTTCAGGTTGACGGCAAGGCCCTTAAGGCCGGCACCGACTACACGATCAAGTTTGTGAATGCTGGCGGCGACGCTAACAACGACCCCGCGGTCGAAGTGAAGAACGCCGGTAAGTACTATGCGGTCATTACTGGTCAAGGCAACTTCGTTGGCAACGTCAAGAAGATTGCCAACGTCACGGTCGCTCAATTCAATCTCGCCAGCGCCACGATTTCTGTCGATGATGTTTACGGCGCAACTGCCGCCAAGCCTTCTACTCCGACTTCTGTCAAGAACGGCTCCGACGTGCTTGCGAACCCGGCTGAAGTCAAGCTGACGCTCAACGATGGCCAGACCTGGGATGCCAAGGGCCAGTACGCCTTCACCGCCAAGGCGGACAAGACCAACCCGAACATCACGGGTTCCAAGACTGATGTGACCTGCAACAAGGTCGACGCAGTTGCCACCTTCGAATACGATGGCGCCGCGTTCCCGACGGAGTTCACCTCCAACAAAGGCGACAAGAAGCCGGTCTACTTCGACCTCGACAAGATCGCCGCTAAGGACGCTGCCGGCAAGGCTGTTGACGAATCCCTGATCGATGTCACCGTCACCGACAAGGATGGCAACGACGCCACGGCTGATTTCGAGGCTCACAAGGCCGGCACCTACACCGTGAAGGCCGCTATCAACGACGACACCTATACCCTGGGCGGATCCGCTGAGTGCAAGGTCGTCATCAAGGAAGCTGCCGTCGTTACTGCCGAGAACGTTGTCGTTAAGTACAATGGCAAGATCGTCACTTCTGTCGAGAAGAATTACGATGGCGATGATATTGTAGCGAGCGACTTCGAGGTGACCGTCACCGACGCCAAGGGCAACGTGATCGAGGGTTCGACGCAGGGGCTTGTCGATGCAGAAGGCAAAGCTGTCGACAAGGCGCTGAACGCTGGCTCCTACAAACTCGTCATCGAGAACGAGAACGTCGACTTCCAGGGCGAGGCTGTTGTGCCTATCACCATCAACAAGGTTGACCTGAGCACCATCAAGGTCGGTGCTGAGCAGAAGGCGTGGCTCGACCATACCGAGAATCCGGTTCTTACCTATGTCCAGAAGGGTACCGAGGTTGCTGACCTTGACCTCGAATACCAGTCTGGCACCGACGAAAATGGCGAGCCTGTGTGGGAGGCACTCCCCGCTGCCGCTAAGGTGACGGTCAAGGATGCTTCTGGCAAGGAAGTCACCAAGCTTGAGGACGAGGGTATCTACACCATCGAGATCGCGGCTGCAGATGACGACGCTGCTCTGAACTACACGTTCCCGACGGAGGTTTCCATCACGGTTGCGGATGAGGCAAACCTGAAGTTCGCCGACAATGTCGATTCGAGTGCCTGGTACTACAACGAGGTCAACAAGGCTGCCGAACTCGGTCTTATGAACGGTTACGCTGACACCAATCTCTTTGGGCCGAACGACACCATCACTCGTGCTCAGGTTGCACAGGTTCTGTTCAACATGGCTGGCGGTCGCGCCGATATGGACCTTCCTGAGGGCTCTTACAACGAGATCTACGGATATACGTCCTTTGGCGATGTCAATGGCAAGATGTGGTACGGCAAGGCCATCGCGTGGGCTAAGGCTGCTGGTATCGTGACTGGCTACGGCGACGGCACCTTCGCTCCCGAGAACAACATCACGCGCGAAGAGTTTGCGACCATGCTTGCTCGTTATGCTCAGAAGTACGGCAACTACACTGCCGGTAGCGCTGCTGATTTTGCTGCGTATGGCGATGCTTCCGCGGTTGACTCCTGGGCTGCCGAGTACGTCGCATGGGCGGTCAAGGGCGGTTACATGGGCAAGAACACGAACGTTCTCACGCCGCTCGCCAACATGACTCGCGCTGAGGCGGCTGCTATGGTCGTCCGCTACGCTGGCTAAGCTAACTGCCTAAACGAGGCTCATTTTTCGCCTGCTGGGAGCTAATCCCAGCAGGCTGGCCATGGGGCATGCGGGATGCGGGCGTCGCGCAAAGGGCGCGAGCATTCCCCTGCCTCAGGGTCAGCCTTAGGCAATCAATCGCAAGCTGTCGCGTAAGGCTTCGGGTGCGCCGACGCCCCCTCATCCGGGAAACCTGGGAGGGGGCGTCGGCGTTTTCTGACGAAATGCCCGCCCATGTTTTCCCAGGAGGCTTTTTCCCATGCCCAACCCCATATCCAAGCTGCTCTCACTCGGCGACGGCAAGCGTCTTAGGCAGTATCGCCGTATAGTCGACAAGATCAACTCGCTCGAAGACGGCCTCTCCGCGTTGACGGATGCCGAATTGCGCGCTACGGTCGACCGCCTTCGCGAGCGCGCCGCCGCTGGCGAGGCCAACGAGAGTCTTTTGCCCGAGTCGTTCGCGCTTGTGCGCGAGGCGTCGAAGCGCACGGTGGGGCTGCGCCACTACGATGTGCAGCTCATCGGAGGCATGGCCTTAAACGATGGGTGCGTCGCCGAAATGAAGACTGGCGAGGGAAAGACGCTCGTCTCCACCTCGGTGGGCTTCCTGAACGCACTGTCGGGCGATCCTGTTCACGTCGTCACCGTCAACGATTACTTGGCGAAGCGCGATGCGGAATGGGTTGGCCGCATATACGGGTTGCTCGGCATGAAGGTTGGGCTTATCCAAAACGGCATGGAGCCCGAGGAGCGCAGACCCTCGTACGCCGCCTCCGTCACCTACGGTACCAATTCCGAATTTGGCTTCGACTACCTTCGCGACAACATGGTCTCTTCGCCTCGCGATCGCGTGCAGCGCGGCCATGCGTTCGGCATCGTCGACGAGGCCGACTCGGTGCTCATCGACGAGGCGCGCACGCCGCTTATCATCTCAGGGCTCTCCGGTGCGCCTTCTGCTATCTGCACCACCTTCGCCGAAATCGCGGCTAAGCTCGATCCCGAGAACGACGTCGTCCTCGACGAGAAGCGCCGAACGGTGTACGAAACTGAAAACGGCCTTGCGAAAATCGAGAAAATGCTCGGCAGCGAAGTATATGCCGACCTCTCAGGGGCCACAGCGAACCGGTTACGCCAGGCGCTCAAGGCCCAGTTCCTGTTCAAGATCGACCATGACTACGTGGTCGACGGGGGCGAAGTGAAGATTGTCGATGCCTTCACGGGCCGCATCATGGAGGGCCGCCGCTATTCCGAGGGTCTCCATCAGGCAATCGAGGCGAAGGAACACGTTCAGATTAAGCCCGAGACGCACACCATCGCAACCGTCACACTGCAGAACTACTTCCGCTTGTACAAGAAGCTCTCCGGCATGACGGGCACGGCGCTCACCGCCGACAGCGAGCTTGGCGGCATCTACCACATGCCCGTCGTCCCTATTCCCACGAACAAGCCCGTGATCCGCGAAGACAAAGGCGATTTGATTTTCCGCACTGCCGATGCCAAGTTCGCCGCCGTTGCCGACGAGGTAGAGCGCCGTCACGCCAAGGGGCAGCCCGTGCTCGTGGGTACGGCTTCGGTGAAGGCTTCCGAGCGGTTGTCAGAGAAGCTAAGCGAACGTGGCATCGGGCACCAGGTGCTTAACGCGAAAGAACATGAGCGTGAGGCTGCTATCGTTGCCGAGGCGGGCCGGCTTGGCGCGGTCACCGTCGCCACGAACATGGCTGGCCGCGGAACCGACATCCTGCTCGGAGGCAACTATGAGATGCTTCGGCAGGCCGCCCTTAAGAAATTCGGTGTGAAAGACGAGGAGCTGGCAGCAGAGTGGCAGCTCCATGCGGCCGACGCCGAGGCAAGGTATATCACCGACCGCGAGGGCTATGCCGTCCGCGTGCTTGGAGGACTGTGCGTCATCGGTACCGAGCGTCACGAGGCGCGGCGCATCGACAACCAGCTGCGTGGCCGCGCCGGGCGACAGGGAGACCCAGGCGAATCCCGCTTTTATCTTTCGCTCGAAGACAACCTTTTGCGCCTTTTCGGGAAGGAGCGCATATACAAGGTGTCCGAGATGATGGTGCAAAGGGGCATCCCTGACGATTCGCCTTTGGAGGACCCGCTGGTCTCGAAGGTGATTACTGCCGCTCAGCAACAGGTGGAGTCGATGCACTTCGCCTCGCGCAAAAACGTGCTCGAGTACGATGATGTCATGGACTTGCAGCGCAAGGCCATCTACGGCGAGCGCAATGCCATCTTGGATGGCAAGAACGTCTGCGAAGGCATGGCCGAGTTTGTGGAGGGCATGGTCGATAGCTTGCTTGAGGAGAACTGCCCTGCCGAGATTCCTTCGGACGACTGGGATTTCGGGACGGTCGACGCGTGGGTCGAGTCGATGACGGGAGATAAGGGCTACGACTCAAGCGCAATCGAATGCGATCAGGATCCCGATGTGCTCGCCGAAGACGTTCGCAATCATCTGATGAGGGTTTTCGACGAGAAGCGCGAGGCGGTGGGCAATCCTTTGTTCGAGGAGCTCTGCACGCAGATAACGCTTCGCATCATGGACACACACTGGGTCGCGCATCTTACCGACATGGAGGGCTTGAAAGTGGGCATCGGGCTTCGCGCATACGGGCATCGCGATCCGCTCGTTGAATACAAGGAGGAGGCCTACCAGGCGTTCTCGCGGCTCGTGGATTCCATCTACGAGGACAGTCTGCGCGCCATCCTGCGCTTGCCCGTCGAGAGCGCAGGCGCTGCCTCTAGCGGGCTTTCCGAGGAGGATAACCCCTTCCGCCCCGAGAGCATGGTGTACTCCGACTCGCGATCGGCCCCCGAGGCCTCGCCGCTCGAGGCACCCGACCCCGCAGGGGGAAACCCGCTGGGGTAGGGGGCAAGCTCGCCTGGGCGATTCTGCAGTCCGCCCAGGTGGCCGAAAGGCTCATAGCCATCAGACGAACACGCCCTCATGAGAGGGCGTGTTCGCCTTTTGCGATGTAAAGGGGCATCGTGGCGACAATGATGCGCGACCTGTCGGTTGGGGTGCCGCCTCCTCGTGTTTTCCTCCCATTGGAAAAAGGCTGGGTGCGGCTTGGCTTTCGCTCATAGCATGGAGAAAACGAGTCGAAGGCAAGGAGGGGGACATATATCGATTTTTGCCGTTGTTTCGGGGGTTCACCTTGGATTATCGGTTGAAGAGCGCTATCGTCCCGTGCGATTCTGTCGTTTGCTTAGGCAGAGAACTGACGGGTTGGATAAAACTACAGAGGTGGCTTACGTAAAATGCACCGATCAAACAAGGTGCCTTTCAAAGGCACGCTTACCAGCAAGGCATTTTCGATATTCCTCGCATTGACGCTTTGCGTGCCCACAACGCTAGCAGGCAACTTGTCCCACGTGCGGCAAGCGCAGGCGGACGCGTCTGTCCCTCAGGAGCAATCGACGGGTGGCGATGTTCTCGATTCCGCTCCCGATGGCGCTTCGATCGGCGAAGCTGCCGACTCCGCGCAAGCACAGGACGAGCCTGATTCCCCAGCGCTTTCGCCCGCTCTTGATTGGAGCGCTCAGTACCAGGCGCTCGTGTTGTCCTCGAAAGGGCTCACAGTCGATGTGCAGAAGCTCGTCGAAAGCGTGCGCGAGTCCGGCGCGGCACTCTCTTCGGGCGACACCCAGGCGCAAGCTGCTCAAAGCGGCGAATCCCATCCGGCCGGTTCTCAGGCGGCGGCCCCAAGCGGCGCTGCCCAAAGCGAGCTCCCCTCGACGATTCCCGCCACGCTCAATCTTTCGTTTGAGCTCGACCCCTCAGCTTGGGTCGGCGATTCGGGCGCGAATCCGTCCTCGGACATCGATCAATCTCCTGCAGCCGCCCCTCTCGGCGCGAGCGAGCACAAGGCGGTTGTCCCCGGCGATTGGTTCTCGGTGGAGCTTCCAAAAGAGCTCAAGCCAGCAGATGAAACGCTTGCGCTCGACGTGTTCCAAAACGACGAGCAAGGCAACGCCACAACGGTGAAGATCGCCGAAGCGACGTGGGAGGGCGACAAGGCCAAGGTGACTTTCACGACTCCGATCGACACCGCTTCAGGTGCCGCGGCGCTTTATGGCCAAAGTGCAGAACGGGCAACGGGCGCCGATGCCTCGATGCCCTTGACGCTCGCCGCGTCAGTGCAGCTTCCTGTCGTTTTCTCCGCCGACCTCGTGCAGGATGCCCCATCCACTTTCAACTGGCTGTTGCAGCAAACCGCATCGGTAAGCCGCAGCGCGCAGCTTTGCGTGCCCTCGAGGGGCGAGTTTTTGTCGTTGATGGGCGAGGCTCCGAGCGAGGGGCAACCAAATGCGACAGCTGAAGACGAAGTCATTGGAATCCATCCTTCCTCGAAGCGCGAGGGCTCGGCGTCGTTTGTCACCCTGTGGGCTGACAACAACTCGGGGTCTCGCCCGTCAACGACCGAGATGATGAACAGGCAGGAGTACAGTCTTTATTTCCAAGTTGAAGGGGACGATGCGTCGTACCGCCTTTTCGAGATGGATGGTGCGGGCAACTGCGTCGTTTCGCAGGATGCGAAGCGGCTGTTGGGCATGACCCAGGAAGACCTTGACAAGTTAAGAAACCCCGACACCGATTGTTTCGTGCGGGTCGACCACAAAACCACCAACTCCTATGAGGCGAGCGCGTCAGAGCTCTATTCCGAGGTTGTCGTCACGACGCAGAAGAAGGACGAGGACGGCAGCCCCGCGCTCGACGATGAGGGCAATCCGATTTACAAGGAGACCAGAAAGCACATCACCTGGTCTATCAGGCACGACGGGGTAAGTGAGGGAGAGACGGCATACGACGGGGTCTACATCGACGCTCCGCGCGATGATTATCCGGGCTACGTCAACGACGGGCAAGAGGTGATGCAGCTTTTGGGAGACGTCACCTTCAACTTCACCCTGCGCGTTGGAGATGAGGCGGGGCGGTTGGCGAGCCTGCCAGAGGACGAGCGCTTTAATGCCTGGTTTCAGAAATGGGGCATCCACCAAAAGCTCATCGTGAAGAAGAACGTCAACGGCACAGTGGAGGACTACTCCGAATTGACGGGGGGTTCTGAAGCGGACAACGAACTCTATCATGCTATGAAAGACGGCGCCCTGAAGCTGTCGATTTCAAACGATGGGCAGACCGCCATGCTAGGGCCCGCGCGCTGGCCGATGTATCATCCCGATGGGTCGGCATTCGAGTACAGCCTCCAACAAGAGGAGTCGAAGAGCACCAAGACGTTCTCCGATGGAGCCACGTACTCGGATTACTATCAGGTTGTTTACAACAACCTCAACACCCTGCACTACAGCTCGGACACCACGGCGGCGCACAACAACGGCACGATCATCCTCATCCATAAGGGCGACACGCGCGTCGATGCCCATAAGATCTGGCTCGACGACGACGCCTCTGAGCGCCCGGAGACGAGGTTCACGCTTTGGCGCTACTCGTTGCGCGATGGAGCCGGCCCCGATAGCGCGTCTCAGGTGACGACCCGCGACGACGGAGGCGCTTACATAACGCTTACGCTCTCTGCGGAGGAAAGCGAAAGGGCCGGCGACGGCGCTATCGATCTGGGCGACCTGCTCCGTAAGCAGTACCCGGATTGCTCGATCGCGAAGTACGACCCTGCTGGTTATCCCTATATTTATCTCATTCGAGAGGACGGCCTGTCGGGTTACGAGGCCCTGTTCGGATCGGGTGTCGCCGAAGACGGATCGGCGACAGGCGATACGGGTGCGAACTACTACAGCGCCGATTTCGAGAACACCGTCGCTGCGGGGGGCGGTGTCGTCCGCGCGGATGGCGACAAGTCGCTCTACATGGGCGGTACCATCATCAATCGCCGTAGCGATACCACGAAGCAGACGCTCGCTAAGACATGGGAGGCGGGGTCGTATCAAGACCAGCTTGCAGACGTTGAGGTGACCTTCCAGCTCGAGCGCATACCTAAAGAACATGCCACGTTCGATGAGAATCGGGGCTATTGGGTTGCCAACGGCGATACCTACGAGGCCACGGACCCCGATACGAATGACACGTTCCGGTATCCCTACGATTTTCAGTATTGCGACGACGTCCCGCGTGATGCCCAGTTTAAAACGGTGACAGGATGGACGTCCGAGAACATGACGCAAGAGGTGAGCGCGGACGTTCCTCGCTATGACAAGGACGGTAAAGAGTGGGTCTATCGCTGGAACGAGGTCGCGGTAACCAAGGCTGGCGACCCCATGAGCTATTTCATCCAGAATACCGACCCCAATACCGGGCTCAAGCTCATGTCGGGCGACTTCTTCATCCTCTCCTCCATCGTCGATGATCAGGGTGCTAACGTTCCGCTCCACTTCAAGGGCGAATACGACAAAGAGCGCGGCGTGCTGGTGAACCGCTACGTCGATGAGACGACAGCCCAGATGCAAAAGTGGTGGTGGAACGAGAACACGCAGAAGTTCACGCAGGACACGAGCAACCTTGACTACGCCCAACCTGTTACGGTAACGCTGCTGCGCAACAACAAGGTATTCGGGGAATTCACGGTCAACGGGGCGAAATCCGAAAAGCGGGAAGTTGCCTCGAAGGATGGCAGCAGCGCGTTCTTCTGCCAGGAAACCGAGCCATGGGTGATGGACTTCACGGGCTTGCCGAAATACGATGCCAACGGCTCGGAGTACGATTACATGGTCGTTGAAGGCGCGATGGGGTATTTCCAGCAACACCAGTACATGCCCGAAGACCCTGAGACGGGTCTTCCGAACGTGACGAAAATCTGGAACAAGCCCGGCTCTGGTGGGTCGTTGATCCGCGTCAGCAAAGCATGGGGGGACGGAGGGAACACCTCTGCTCGTGTGCCCGTCAAGGTGGGCATCTTCGCCAAGCATGACATCGTCGAAAATGGCGAGGTGAAATATGCGCAGGATAAGGAGATCGACGAAGTGACCCTTTCCTACGACAACGCCTGGTACAAGGAATGCTATGTGCCGATCGACGGGCTCAGCCAAAAAGACGATGTCTATATCCGCGAGCTGTCGGTAAGCGACGCTGGCTCGGCGGATAACTACGCTATCGTGACGCGCGATGAAGTTATCGCTGCCCCCGAAGGCTCCGAGTACAAAGACTTGCTGGTCAATTGGCCGGAGAAGAACCAGAACAACCCCTACAACGAGCGCATGGTCGGATCTCCCCAAGCCGGGGGAAATGCGTATGTCTACGAAGTCGATTACGGCACCGACGATGTCTTAGGCTCGCTTCAGGTGAGGAACAAAAGAGTCGGCAACGTGAGCGTCTTCGTTGATAAAAGCTGGACCGATGCGGGGGCTGTCCCGAGCGAGCGTCCGAGCGCGTGCTTTGTCCTCTCCTCGGCAGACGACGGCGTCGCCTTCCGCGCAGACGATGAGGGCAACGTTTACGTGACCGCAGGCGATGAGCAGGCAGATGAGAGATCATATGTGTTCACCGCTCCGGATATGCAGAAGAGGGTCATCTACAACACGAAAGCAAATCCTGGTAGGGTTTGGCTTGCCGACGAGAACGGCAACAAGGTAGAAGGCGATGAGGGGGCCAAGCTCGTCGTGCGCATCGATAGCTCGGCTGCGACGTCGCACACGGCGTTCGCCTTGCTGCCGAAATACGACTCCAATGGGTTTGTTGTCGATTGGAATATCGAGGAGGCGTGGCTTGAGGATAGCGGCGACTATACCTCAACGAGAACCAGCTATACGCGCGACTACACTTCGACGTGGCATTATTTCGACTCGATCACGGCTTCTTATAACAACAAGCGCGCCCAAACGAAGGACGTTACCTTCTTCACCTCCTGGTACGACGGCTACGTCAACGAGGTACTGAAACAGCGCCCCGACGTCTTTCTCGCACTGTGGCGTCAGGTGTACCAATACGACGCCGACGGCAATTTGGTGATGGACGCCGACGGCGTGCATCCGCGCGCTACGTTGGAGAAGGTCACCGGATACGAGAGCTACTCGTGGGAGAGCATCGACGACTACCACAGCGCGGCAACTATCAGAAACCTTCCCCGCTACGATAGCCACGGCAAGGAAATCGTGTACTACGCAAGTTGCCACATCGGGACGTCCGAAGATGCAGTGGAGGGTCTCGACTACACCGATTCGTGGCTTACCTACAGCGCCAATGACCCCGATCCGGGCAATCCTAAGTGGGACCAGGCGAGCGCTGAGGTCTCTTCCGCGCTCAATAAAGTGGCCGTTGGCTCGGAAGCCGAAGGGGGCATGGTCGACGCAGTTCGCGAGGACGGCACCTTCAACTTCAAGATCGAGAACTCCATCGACATCAGCGGAGAGAAGACCTGGCGTGACCTGCCCTTCGGCTTCGACGAGGCAGACTTGCCCGATATCACGATCTACATGCAGAGAAGGCTCGCGAACGGGACCTACGATGAGACGGGCAACTGGGTGCAAGGGGAAGCGCTTCCTTGGCAGAACCTGGAGATCAGCAAAACCGCCGGTGGCGGGTATTCCGTCGCGTCCGTTGACAACGCCGTCGATGGCGCCGGGGTGGCAGACGGCAAAACGGCTGTTGCCTGGACGGAGGACATCAAGAAAAACGCATCTGGGGGTTATGGCTATTTGATTTCCTCCTACGGCTCGAATGAGGAGGGCGTCGCGCCCGACGCTGCGAACAGGCTGCCGCGATACGACCGAAACGGCAATCTGTACGAATATCGGCCCACCGAAGTGGTGCGCGGTCTTGAGGACAAGCCCGGCGGCTTCACGGCCGACAAACTTGCCGGAAGCGGGGCGGAGCAGTCGGCTGGCAGCGTTTTCGCCATTTCGGGTACTCCCGGCTCGTACCGCGTCATCAACACATACCGATCTGATACGGGAAAACTGACAGTGAAAAAGCTCTACGAAGGCATGGAGCCGGGGGATAAGGTCCCCGATACCACCTTCACGCTCTATCGCTACTACGTGACCCGCGATGGAAAGAAAAGCACAGCCGAGTGCGTTGCCTCTCACACCCTTTCGGCTGGTGAAATAAAGACGACGGTTTCCGCCGACGGACAAACGGGCGCTCAGACCGGAGTCGGGCAGTGCACCTTCGACAACCTGGAGATGTACACCCCGTCCGGCGAGTACTGGGTGTACTACATTGCTGAAAACAGCATAGACGGCTTCCAAACGCATGTCTCCTTGGGGGACAAAAGCCTTTCGGACACTGATTTCTTACCGGGAAATCCCCTTGAAAACGGCTCTTGGGCATCGCGCGAACTGGGAGAGCCGAAGTACAACTATGATAAGGGAGCTTTCGACCAGCCCGAAAAGACGATGGTCGCCAACGACGAGGCCCCCGACGTCACGTTCAGGAACACCTACTACCCCAAGGAGACGCTGACTTCCTTGCAGGGGAAAAAGACCTGGCAAGACCAGAGCAACGCGTTCGGCCTGCGCCCTAAAGACATTATCCTTCAGGTGACGCGAACCTACCAAAACGGCTTTCCCGATGCGCAAGGGCAGGTGCCGGGGATGATCGAGACCATGAGAAGCCTCGTGGGGCTCGACTCGGGCTCTCCTGCGGGAGTCATCAAACTGCAAAGCGACAATCCCGGTGAGCCCAACTACCTGCAATGGAACAAGTCTGCCGACGCCAACACCTGGGTGTACACTATCTCCAATCTCGAGCAGTATGCTCCCGACGGCAAGCCGTGGCGTTATACGGTGAAAGAGATACTGCCCGATGGGTCGCAGTATCTCGTCAAATCCAACAGCAACGGCGGTACGGTGAGCGCCGACAACCACGACGTTGGCAGACCCGTTTCGGTGCCGACGATCGAGAACTATCTGAAAGGCAAGCTGTCCGTCGTCAAGAAATGGGACGACGGCCTCGATGCCGACTGGAAGCAGCGTCCAAGCCTGACGGTTCGCGTGCAGGCCAAGATTGAGGGCGGCGAATGGGGCGATGCGGGCGAGGTTTTGAAGACGCTCGGCATCACCGACGAGAACGGGAACGCGCTTGCAGGCTTGGAGGCGGACGGAAAGTTCCAGCCCTTCGAGATGACTTGGCTTGCCGCCGATAAGGAGAACCAAGGTACAGACGAATACTCTTATACGTGGAAGAACCTGCCCACGCTCTATTCGTTCGAGGGCGTCTCGCGCGAAATCTCTTGGCGCGTGGTCGAGTCGAAGCTGACATACGACGCGGGATCGGCCAAGCAGACCGAGGTAGAGATCTCGTCTCCCGACGAGACGGGCTCATACCTTGTCTACAAGCCCTACAAGCCCTACCAGCCTTCCCAGAGCGAATCTTTTGAGACTAACGGGAAAGGCGAGCTGGTCTCGAAGTCGACGATAACGAACACCTTGGAATCCACCTCGATTTCGGCGAGCAAGACATGGGACGACGCGGGCAACGAGTGGGCTTCGCGGCCGGGAACGCAGCATGTCGGCGATACTTGGTCCCTCACCTACGCGCTGCAGCGCACGACGACCCCTTCCGATGCCTTATCGTGGAGGTGGCTGAGCGAATACGGAGCCGAAATCGAGAGCCCCTTTGCCGACGATCAGGGCAGCTTGAACCCCAAGCTGCTCACCGCCGTGCTTTCCGGAACGGGGGACTCGGCGTCGGCCACGTTCGTGAACCTTCCCGAAACCGATCCTTCGGGCGTGGAGTATGCCTACCGTTTGGTTGAACAGGTCAAGGGAAGTTATAGCGCGAGCGGCACGATCGTCGCAACGAGCAACGACGGCAAAGTGAAGCTGGTCGTCGCGCAGGAGGACCAGGCGGCGAACGCATTCGTCAATCGGCTCGACACCATCGACATCACGGGCAAGAAGCTCTTCAACGACTACGGCACGGGGCTGGCTCCTCAGGGCATCGAGCAGGTTCAAGACTTGGTCAAGCTTAGGGTGCAGCGCTCTGTCGATGGGCAGACTTGGACCGATGCAACCAAAGATGGGGGCAAGGCGAACAAACTTGAGTGGAAGCAGGTCGACGGGACATGGGTCTACTGGTATTCAGGCCTGCCCAAAACCGACCAGGCGGGCAACGTCTACAGCTATCGCGTGATCGAGGTAAGCGACTGCTCGTCGGGCTTCTACGAAAGCTATGCAAACGATGCCGCTGTCGATGGCCAAACGGGCAATGTCACAGCGGCTACTATCACCAACACCTCCACCCGCTTCAAAATGGACAAGGTCGGCGACGACACCCTCGGTTCCAATGGCGAAACGCTTTCCGGCGCGACATTTGAGCTTTGGCGGGACGGCGAGCTATATGCCCGTTGGCAGCGCAATGACGAGGGCGTGGTTAGCAGCGCTGTCTGGCCTTTGGGCGCCTCGCCCGAGTCAAGCGACCCCGGTCTTCAGATGCAGGGGACGAATCAGGGCTTCATAGTCGGCTTGCCTGCCGGCACCTACACGGTGAAGGAGACTTCCGTTCCGGCGGGGCATGTGAAAGCCGCCGACTTTGAGATAACGATCGCCTCCGATGGAGCTGTGGCCTGCGCCTCCGACGCGCGAAGCGACGTCGCCGTAACCGTTAAGGGTAACACCGCCACGGTGACGGTGGCCGATGCCGTTGTCCGCGGCGAGGTTGAGCTGCATAAATACTATGATCACAACGGCGATCAGACGCCCGTTGCCAAGATGACTTTCGACTTGTACAAAGGCACATATGACGAGCACGCCGAAAACGGCGGCGGCGTGTGCATAGCCACGGGGCTCGTCACCGACGGCGGTGGTACTTGGCGCTCGCATGAAGACACCCAGGCGATCTACAAGAATACGGTCGAGGCGTTTGGCGAGTATGCGAAATACTACCAGCGCGCAAGCGATGGCCTGCCGGAGGGGAGCTACTACTTCATAGAGACGGGAACGTCGAACAACACGGTCGATGCGCAGGGGAAGGCCTTTGCGTTTGAGATTGACCAAGCTGAAACGTCGCAGCCCTCCGTAGAGCTTGAGGCGGAAAATGACGAGTTCAACGCCGCGGTCGAACTTGAGAAAGTCGATTCAGAAACGGGCGCTGCGATTTCAGGCGCCCAGTTCACCTTGACCCGCGATGATGGTGCGGATGGCGGCGACCTTATAGCCTCTGGCCTCGAATCCGGCAAAACCTATGCGCTCGACGCGACCGGGTCTAAGGTCGAGTCGAGTTCCACCGCTGGCGAGGGGGCGCTCAAGCTGACTGGCCTTAAGAAGGGTTCCTATATCTTGACGGAAACGCGCAACGTGGGGTATTCCCTGTCCGACGTGGCGCCTATACGGTTTACGGTCGGCAACGACGATAGTGGCGCTACGCTTTCGTTGGGCACCGACGGCAAGCTTGCGAACAATCCGCTGCACGGCGCCATTCACATGGAAAAGGTCGACTCTGTAAGTGGAAGCGGCATCGCAGGGGCGGAGTTCGCCCTGGAAAAGAAAGGTTCCGATGGAACGTGGGCGGTCGTTGCCGAGGGAATCGTTTCCGGCAAGAAATATAGAGCCGACGTTGACGGCAATGGGGCGATCGTCTCGGTGTCCGAGGCCGAGCAGGCGTCGGGCGGCGCCCCTGACGAGAAGGGGTCGGTGCTCGTTTCCAATTTGCCGTGGGGAACGTATCGCTTCGTGGAGACGAAGGCAGCCGAGGGTTATACGGGCGTCAAAGACGGGCAGTGGGCGATTTCCGGCGAGGCGACGGTGAGCGCTGAGAACGTCGAGGCGACGCTGACGACCCCGATCGCCGTTGGGCAGATCGCCAATTCCTTGATCGGCTTCAGCATTCGTAAGACCGACCCGAGCGGAGCGGTCGCGCTTGCGGGTGCGCAGTTCAGGGTCGTGCCGAAGGATGGCTCCGCTTTCGCCGACGGCTCCGCTTCGAAGGAATTCGTAACGGACGCCTTCGGAATCGCGCAGCCTGTTCCGGGTTCGACTTCCCTTGAAGGCCAGCTTGTCGCGGGCGGCAGCTATCTTGTCACCGAAACTAAGGCACCTGAAGGATTTTCGCTTCCTGAGACGAGGGAGATAGAGATTTCCATTTCCGATGGCGGCTTTGCCACCTGTGCGGGCGGTGCGCTTCCTGATGGCTGGGATCTGTCCTCTGACGGGGTGGCAAGCACCCTCACGGTCAAGGACAAGCCCACGAGAATCGTCGTGTACAAGCGCGACCAGAACGGCAATCCGCTTTCCGGCTCGGAGTTCAAGATAAAGGGCGTCTTCAAGGACGGCACCACGGAAGTGACTAAAACCCCCGAAGGAGATGGCGCTTCCTTCGTTGCCGAGGGGCTTCTGATTGCAGGCAACGTGTACACCATCGAGGAGACGAGGGCGCCTCTCGGGTACGAGAAGCTCCCTAGGGCGACGTTTAGGGCAACGGAGAGCGGGGGAGTGGAGCCGGTCGGGGACGTGCCCGCTGGTTGGCGGCTTGCCGATGACGGAGCCGTCGTCACTGCGGTTGACGAGCCGATAGAGGTTGTGGTTGCGAAGAAGAGCTCGACCGCCCTGAATCTTGGAAACGCGACCTTCTCCATCGAGGGCGAGTTCCGAAACGAAGCTGGCGAGGTCGAGCAGGCAACGAGGCCCTATATCACAGGGGCGGATGGAACGGTCCTCGTTGACGGCTTGCTCTCTGGCGAGCGCTACCTGCTCAAGGAAGTGCAAGCGCCTGCAGGCTATATCCTCGATGACTCGCCGTTCGAATTCAAGGTGGGAGAAGACGGTACGGTCGAGGCGCTCTCGCCTCAGGCGGGCAAGGGGTTCAGCGTTTCCAACGGGCAAACGGTGACGATAACCAAGACCGATGATGCGGTGAGCTTCCAGCTGGCAAAGCTGGGAGCCGACAGCGGGGATGCTCGCCTGAAGGGCGCGGAATTCACAATCGAGGGCACTTTCGCCAAGGACACGACGAGCGGCGTTTTGGAGCAGCGCACGTTCGAGGGCTTGAGCGTCGAAGAGGTGAGCGCTCTGCACTTCGCCGTGGGACAGACGTATACCCTCACGGAGACCAGGGCGCCTGCCGGCTATGAGCTGATCGAGGGCAGCCTGACATTCGCGGTCGCCGATGATGGGCGGGTCTATGAGGACAACATTGACGCCTCGTTGGTAAGCAACGGTGAATACCGCCTGCTTGGCGACAATCTCGGCATCGTCGCCGTGGACCAGCCGATCGAAATCGCGCTCGCTAAGTACGGCTCGGACAAGGGGACGGATACCCCGGACAAGGCGCTTTCCGGCGCCACCTTCCGCATAAGGGGAGTCTTCGCTGACAGCGAAACGGGCGAGGTGGACGAGAAGGTCTTTTCCATGGAAGAGGGCTCGATCACGCTTCGGCATCTTGTGGCGGGCAACGTCTACCGGCTTTGGGAAGTGGCCGCCCCTGCGGGCTATAAGCAAATCGAGGGCGAGATCGCCTTCAGGGTCAACACCGATGGAACCATCGAGCAGGTTGATGCGGAGGAAACATCGTTCGCCAACGGCTCGATAAGCATCGCTGAAGACGCTGTCTCGGTGCAGGCAGTCGACGATCCCATCGAGCTTTCCCTGGTCAAGAAAGACGAGGCTGGCGACAAGCCGCTGGCTGGCGCCGTGTTTGAGGTAGAGCCCGTCGAAGGATCCTCGTTTGCCGACGGAACGACCGAGCCGAAACTGCTGGACGCGACCGACGCGGATGGGAAGACCTCCTTGAAAGGGCAGCTCATCGCGGGTTGCCGCTATAAGATAACCGAGGTTACAGCGCCCGCAGGTTACACGATTCCCGGCAAGTCGCTTACCGTCGAGGTGGCTGCCGACGGGACCATGAGAGCACAAGGCGACGTGCCCGTCGAGTTCAAGGCGACCTCCGCGACGGACGGGACTGTCATCACGGTCTTCACGGGCGAGGTGTGGGACGACCCCACCAAGATGCATGTGCAGAAGGTATCGTCCCTCAACGCGCTGGAAAAGCTGGAGAACGCAAGCTTCATCCTTTCGGGAACGTTCGCGGACGGAACGGCTGAGCGCCGCATGACGACCGATTCCAACGGAATGGCCGATCTTGACAAGGGGCTCTTGATCGCCGACGGCAAGACCGTATACACGCTTACCGAGACCCAGGCGCCCGAAGGGTACAAGGTCAATGAGGCGGCGTTTGCGTTCACCGTAGCGACGGACGGCTCTCTTGTTCCCGTGGCGGGCCAATCCGCCGACGCGGGATACTCGGTGATGGGCGAGGGCAGTATCGTGGTCTCGGCCAAGGACCGCCCGATTGAGCTTGTGCTCCAAAAGAAAGCCTCCGATGGTTCCGCTGCGAGCGCTATGAAGGGAGCTCGTTTCGCTATAACGCCGAAAGAGGGATCGGCTTTTGCCGACGGCACAACGGCGGCGAAGGAGTTCGAGACCGATGAGAGGGGTTCCGTCTCCTGCATTGCCCAATTGGTTGCAGGGAATTCCTACGACCTTGCGGAGACCCGGGCTCCAATGGGCTACGAGCTCATCGAGGAGTCGCTTACCTTCACGGTGAACCCCGATGGCACGATATCTGCGGGGTCTTCCGTTGGCGGATGGGCGGGTGCGTCCGCCCCGGCTGCATCTCAGGCAGGATGGTTCCTCTCGGAAGGTGCGGGCGAGGCGTGCATCATTGCTGTCGACGATCCGCTTAAAGTGAGCGCCGTGAAGCTCGATGAGGAGGGCGGTGCGCTTGCCGGAGCGCAGTTCAGCCTTGAGGGGCGCTTCCCCGACGGCTCTTCAAGCAAGTCGTTCATCTCCGATGGCGCCGGTGCCCTCTTCTCCGACGTGCAGCTTATCGGCTCGGACGAGGGGACGCGTTATGTCTTGAGGGAAGTTTCGGCGCCCGATGGCTACCAAGTGCTCGATCCCGTAACGCTTTTGGTCTACTCTGACGGCAGGCTGGCTTTGAGCGCTGACGTCTCTTCTAATCTTGCGGCCCATGTGGCGATTTCGGAGAAGGAGGGCACCGCGTGGGTAACGGTAGCCGACGACCCCGTTCCTTCCGCTGAAGGAGAGCCGGAATCGGCGGGCTTGGGGAAGACGGGGGATGCGCCCCTGCCGCAGGCTGCCCTCGCCGTGCTCGTTGCTTCGGGGGCGGGCATCGCCATCGCTCGCTCGCGCCGCCGAGCTTCTCGGCAAGCGAGATGATGTAAGGGAAGGCGTCGTCGGTCGTCTCCGAGTGCATGCCATTCGTATGTTGGGATAGAAGGCAAGCTTGCTTGAGAGTTCGATAAGCTTGTGTTCACGTGAAAACGCCCCCGTCGGAGGGCGTTTTCACTATCTGGGAGCGAAGGGGCTCGGAGCTGTTGTGGGAATCCTTCTGCAGCCCCTTCGCTCTGTTCCATGCTCGCTCAGCTTCGTTGAGAAATTCCGAATGGTGATGATGGCAAAATCCGAATCGAACTCGTATGAAAATCCGAATATTAGTAACAAGAAAATCCGAATCGACACCGTCAGCGCGTTTGAAAGACGTTACACTTTCTTCAATGGCTACAAATGAAGGGAAGGCGCTATGGGAGCGAAGTACGAGAAGCCTGAAGGGTATATGCCGCGCGTTGCCGATGCACAAATCGAGCGGTACCTGAAGGCGTTTGGTGCTGTCGAGATAGCGGGGACGAAGTGGTGCGGCAAGACGTGGTCAGCCCTTATGCAAGGAGCCTCGGTTTCCTATGTCGACGAGAACTTGGATTTGGCTCGAGCTGACCCGTCTATGATGCTGATAGGGGATCGTCCTCATGTAATCGACGAATGGCAACGCGTCCCCGCCATCTGGGATTGCGTCCGCCATGAGGTCGACCGAGCGCGAGGGACGCGCGGCGCTTTCATACTTACAGGGTCCTCAACGCCTGCAACCCGCCAAGGCGAGCAGGGGCCCGCGCATAGCGGCGCTGGGCGGATAGGTCGCGTTCGCATGAGCCCCATGAGCTTGTTCGAGTCCGGGGAGTCAACCGGACAGGTCAGTCTCGAGGGTTTGTTCGCTGGTGAATTCACGCCGTGTGTTGCCGAGCGCGACACGGTGGGGCTTGTCGAAGCTGCCTGTCGAGGCGGCTGGCCGGAGGCTGTCGACATGGAAGTCGATGCGGCGCAGCTTATTGCCCGCGAGTACGTTACGGCGGCACTTGGAGTGAGCATTCCCGCGCTCGGCCTCGATCCTGATATCGCCCGCAGGCTCGCATCCTCGCTTGCTCGGAACCTGGGACAAGCTGCTACGTACAAGACGATAATCAACGACATGTTCGGCGCCGAGGAGAATCCGCTCAGCGTGATCGACGAGGGGCGGGTGCGCGCCTATCTCGATGCGCTCAAGGGCATGTACATCGTGGAGGAGGTTCCCGGATGGGCGCCTCCTGCCCGCGATAGGAAGCGCTTCGCGACGAAGCCCAAGCGCTACCTTGCCGACCCGAGCCTTGCTTGCGCGCTGCTCGGCATGTCGCCCGCTGCGCTCCTTGCCGACTGGCAGACGTTCGGGCTGGTGTTCGAGAACATGGTGGTGCGCGATCTGTCGGTTTACGCCCGGGCGCTCGATCTGCTCGATGATGTGCCCGTTCGCTACTATCGCGATGACTCGGGGGTCGAGGCTGACGCTATCGTGCAGCTTGCCGATGGTCGTTGGGCGGCATTCGAGTTCAAGGTCAGCGAGGACAAGGTGGAAAAGGGGGTTGCGAGCCTTGAACGCATGCGTCGCAAGGTGTGCGAAAACCCCCGCTCGCAGACAAGGCCTCCTGAGTTCATGGCGGTGATCACAGGAGTGGGCGAGTACGCTCACGAAGTTGCCGAGGGGATCGTTGTGGTGCCGCTTCGCCTCCTTGGGAAGTAGGAGAAGCGGCACCGCGAAATTCCCTCGTGAGCTGTCAGCGCGAAGTCTGACGTTGCCCAAATGAGCGCCATAAAAACTTGTCATCTGCTCATGAAGCGGCCCGGGGGCAATCAATGCCTCGGGCCGTTGTGGAGTGTCGCCTGGTGCACGAAGGGGGATACTTTTCCAGGCGATATGAGGGGAGTTATCCTTGCGCTACGCCTTGCAGGTGTACGGTCCAGGAACGAAGAGCACCTGATTGGGCTTCTTGTCCAGCTCCTCGATGAGCTGATCGATCGGTCCAAACTTCATGACGCCGGCGAGGCAGTGGTGCACGCAGGTCGGCAGTTTTCCTCCTGCCGTGCGCTCTGCGCAGAGGTCGCACAGAGAAGTCGGGGTCGGGATTTTGTTCCAGTTCACTGTTTTCTCGTCAATTTCCCAAGGCCCCTCATCAAGCACGCGGATGCCCCATTTTCCGGTGCCGAACCCGTGCTCTTGCTTGCAGGCGATCTCGCAGGACTGGCATTCGGTGCAGAACTCGTAGTCAATCAGAAGTCCGTTTCTCATATCTCGGCGCTCCTTACTTCGCGATTTTTTCAACTTTGCAGATAAGGCACTTGAACGGCGCACCGAAGCCAAGCTTGCCGACATTTTTGTGTGGGACAAGCTCATTGATATTGGAGCGCCATACGCCGAACAGATGCGGTTCCTCACCATCTTCTTCGGGGAACCAGAATCCGTGCTGAGCATGGACGACACCCGGTTTCACGACGGGGACGACCCTTGCTTTCAGCTCGCATTTGCCGAATTGGTTCTCGACGTTGACCCACTCGCCGTCTGCAATGCCGAGCTTGGCGGCGTCCTTCGGGTGAATCTCAAGCAGCGGATCGGGATTGAGTTCGCGAAGCAGAGGAATCTGCTTGCCCTCGGAGTGGAAGTAGGCGTAGGTGCGCGCGCCTGTGGTGAGAACGAACGGGTACTCGCCCATAAGCTCAGGCGTTGATACAGGCGACTGCTGTGGCTCTTCATAATAAGGCAGCGGATCCTCGCCGAACTGGCGGAACATCGTAGAATACAGCTCGATGCGGCCCGTCGGCGTGTTGAAGCCGGGCTGTCCGTCGGGGCGAAGGCGTCCGGTCTCGTACTTTCGGTAGTTGACCTCGCGCTGGTAAACGACCTTCTCCTTGAGCTCTTCATAGGTCATGCCGCAATTGCCCATGCGGAACTCGGCCCTGAACTCCTCGAAGTTGGCAAAGCGTGCATAGGTGCCGGGGTTGAGACGGGTACCGAGTTCGTACTGGATTTCAAGGTCGCCCTTCGTTTCGCCGATTTTCACCGCGTCGACTACGGAACCGAGCATGTTCGGCGAGGCGCCGTAGTGGGTACCGACCATGGACTGGCGCTCTGCGAACGAAGCGATGGGGAGAATAACGTCGGCGCAGCATTGGACCGTCGGCGTGATCCAGCAATCAGCAGCAAAAACGAAGTCGAGCTTTTGCATCGCATCGTGCCAACGCTTCGGCTGCGCAGCGCACGTGCCTGCGAGGAGGTTCGTTGAGGCGATAAAGCCTCCGTGGATTTCATACGGTACGCCCGTTTCCATGGCCTCGAGCGTCAGGTCTGCATGCGAGTTCAGAACCATGCCAACGTAGGCGGGATATTCCTTAAGGCCGATAATCTTATTCTGCAGCTCTGGTCCTAGCTCTTTCCAGCCGAAACCAAGGTCGCCGAGGGAATCGTTAACGTCTCCGAGAAGCTGTCCGCCGGGGATGTCCATGTTGCCGGTGATGGCCTCGAGGGACAGGATGCAGTGCCCTGCCTGCGCACCGTTGGCCTTCTGGTCGATTGCAAGGCCCCAAAGGATTGCCGCATTGCTGGCATTCGCGTACATACGCGTCGCGCCGTAGATGTCCTCGACGTCGAGGCCGCAGATCTCCGCAGCTTTTTCGGCGGGCATCGTGGCGACGCGCTCCGCCAGCTGCTCGAAGCCGTAACAGAAACGATCGACGAAGTCGTGGTCGAACAAGTCTTCCTGGATGATGATGTTGAGCATCGCCATGCCGAGCGCTGTGTCGGTGCCAGGACGAAGGGCAAGATGGTACGTCGCGCGCGTTGCGAGCCAGTTGGTCCGCGGGTCGATCGAGATGAGCTTGCTTCTGCGCTTCATGCAGTCGATCACGGAGTGCCCGAAGAAGCCATCGCCGTTCGACGGCAGGGGCTCTTTGCCCCATGCAACCATGACCTCAGGCACTTTATAAGCGGGATCCTCGTAGCGCCCGGGCAGGCCGCCTGCGTAATCCATCTCAGGATAGGTAACGCCGGCAACATAAGTTGCTGCCGCGACGCGCGGAATATAGCACGCATAGCCCGACTGGGTATAGCAGGCATTGGGCGTGCCGATCATCGCCATGCCGTAGGGCCCGCACATGGGTCCGCCTTCTCGGCCGGTTCCGCCGAACACCACGATCGATTCAGGCCCATGCTCTTTTTTGATTCGACCGATGTTCTCTTCAATGATGTTGTAAGCGTCTTCCCACGTGGTGCGCTCCCACTTGTTCTTCCCGCGGTTTTCCTTCGCGCGCTTCATCGGGTAGATGACGCGGTCGGGATGATAGGTGAAGTCGGGCAGCGTCAAGCAGCGCACGCAAAGACGGCCTTGCGTGATGGGCTGGTTCTCGTCGCCTTCGACTTTTTCAAGGATGCCGTCTTTGTTCACGTAGAATTTGACTCCGCATCCAACGGGGTGGCATCCAGGTGCCGACCAAGCGCATCCGCGGGTGACCGTGTACCCATCCTCCTCCCATTGCCACGGCTTGCCTAAGTCGTTGGCAAACTCTTCGATGCCACTGTCAATTTTCGGTCTTGCTGTCATTTCGTTCTCCGATTCTCTCGTCTGAGCAGCAAAATGGCAATTCGGGCTGTATCTTGCCCCCGAATTCCTTTCATGGCTAATTTCGATCGCGCACTTCGAGAAGGTTGACCCAATACACGATGTCTTTCCCGGCGAGCGGATGGTTGAAATCGAGCGTCACGATTTGGTTCTCAATGCTTACGACCTTTGCCGGAATCGGCTCGACGTTTCGCGGGGATGTCCACCCGATCGTTTCGCCTACAGGAAGGTTTTCTCCGTTGGGAACCTTGTATGCGGGGAACTTCTGCACGGCGTCTTCGTTGTATTCGCCGTAGGCCTCTTTGGCGGGAAGCTTGATCGTTCGCTCATCGCCGGGGTTCATTTCCAGCAGTGCGTCGTCGAGAGCTCTCATTACCTGATGTCTTCCGAGCACGATTTCGTACGGTTCTCCATTGCAATCGTCGAAGACCTCTCCATCAGGAAAGCTGCCTTTATATAGAAAGCGGGCGATTTGTCCCTTCTCTGCCATGGTCTTTCTCCTCCCTAGAAGGAAACGGACCCTTTATTGGGGCCCGTCTCCGGCGAAACTGCGTTTAGTGCCAACGTTGCGAAGTGAGGAAGAACCCCTCAACCGGCTTAACCTCGCTGTCGTCGTCGACGAGCGAAGCGGCAAGCTCCTCTGCGTTTCCGCAGATTTCGCTAACGGGGGCTTTGATCTCGTCTGCCTTCTCCGTAGCGACTTTTTCCTCGGGGGCTTTTTTCTCGTCTGTCATAGCGTCCTCCTTGTTTAGGTCAGGTTCGGGAACGACTATCTCCCTTGCCGGTATCCCGTGGGCTTTGTCCGCGGGTCCCTTCACCGGTTGACTCGATAGTAGTCTCAACTCAGCCCCGCGCCCATCGTATATGAGGTATGAGTTGAACCAGGGAATATCGGTCTTCACGAGCGATAGCTCGCCTCATCTCGGTTTTCCTATAGTGAAAGCACGCTAAGAGAGGGGAGTGCGATGCAGCCAGACGGCAACAAGGAACAAGGAGCTTCAAGGTCGTATCAGAACCCGGTGATGATAGGAGTTGTGCTCCTTATCGCGGGCATTTCCGTTGCAATGATCCAATATAAGGTGCCGACGATCCTTACCGAACTAATGGCGCTGTTCGCAATGGATGCGAAGGCGGCTTCGTGGCTCATGTCGATTTTTACGCTTATGAGCATCTTCGTGGCATTGCCCACAGGCTGGCTCGCGCAAAAGTTCGGCGCTAAACGGATGATGATCGTCGCATGCGGCATCGCCATCCTCGGATCGCTGATAGGGGTCGCTTCGGGCTCCAGCGCGGTCCTCATCTTCTCCCGCGCTGTCGAGGGCGTCGCCCTTACGGTCTTGACGACTTGCGGCCCGATAGTGGTGCAGAAGTGCGTGAAGCCCGAGAAAATCGGCTCCGCGATGGGAATCTGGGGAATCTGGGGTTGCTTGGGCTCGACCATCGCTGCAGTGGTAACGCCAACGGTATTCGAAACGCTTGGATTCAGCGGCTTGTGGATCCTGTTTGCAGCGATTGCGGCATGCGCGGCGGTTCTCGTGTCAGTTGCCATTCGCGTTCCGCAAGAAGCGCAGGGGCAAGATTCCGCAGTGCCGGAAAGCGATGGATCCCTTGCCGAGAAGCCGCGATACCGCGAGATGCTCACCAGGGATATTGTCCTGTTCTTTGTGGGGTTCGCGATTTTCAATATCTGTCTTCTCGCTATTCTCTCGTTCGTCCCGACCATTCTTCAGATGCAAGGGTTCGACCCAACGCTTTCGGGCCTCATCAGCACGGCGCCCATGCTTCTCTCGGTTATCTCTTCGCCCCTGTTCGGGGTGATATCGGACAAAATCGGGCGTTGCAAACCTCTTCTTGTCGCCGCGATGCTCGTGATGGGCCCGTGCACGCTGGCTCTTTACACGCAAACGGGGGCTTTGCTTTGGGTCGCAGTTGTCGTCATGGGCCTTGTGGGCATGGGCGGCGTTGGCATGTTCCTGTCGGGGTATATGAAGCTTCTGCCCCGTCCCGAGCTAGCTTCAATCGGTATGGGCGTGATGATTCTCGTTCAGGGCCTCGGGCAGTTTCTTGGCACATTTCTGGTACAGATTCTTCTTGGCCCGACGCTTGAGAATTGGGTGTTCGCTGGAACGGTGCTCATGGTCATGGGACTCGTGGGCACGGTCTCGCTGCTGCTCTGCCGACTAAAATAAAGCCTTACCTATTCGAATTTCTTTCTCCCCCTTGCCGGCCGCATACTTCGCGCGGCCGGTTTTGCTTTCTCGGGAAGAAGGCCGTGTCTGCGTGGTTTCGCGAAAAGTATGAGAGATTTCATCAGGTAGAATATGACCCTCATACTACCCGTACGATGGTTTTAGCGCTCTTTGCGGGCGTAAAGTCGAGCCAGGGAATGCAGCCGAGGGGAAAGGAGCGCTCTCATACCTGCGTCGATGAGAGGGTCGTACTCATCGCTGTCGCGAAGGTAATGGTTTGGGGTAGAGGTATTTGCACAAGGGGGACGGGGGGAATCATGAAAGACGAGATTGTCGATGAGCATGAAATCAAGGAGAAACCGATCGGCGCAGCCGAGGCGGACTTCGAGACGGTTCTTGTCGATGGGATTTTAGGTTTCGGCCTTTCGATAGGAAATGCGGTGCTCGTTTTGATCATGGCGCTCGTCCATGCGTCATCTGCGATCGAGAGCAACATCGTTGCGATGTGCGTGGCGGTGCTAACGTGCCTGCTGCTGTTCATTGGTTTAAAGCTCACCGACGCGTTTCAGCGAGCGGTCGGCAGAAAGATAATCCTCGTGTCGTATATGGTGAGCTTCCTTGGCGCTGCTGCTTGCCTGATTCTTCGGCTTCCGTACTTGTCGGTTGCGCTTGCTTCCCTCGGAACGGTTGCCGCTTCCTTTTTATATGGAAGGTATCTTGCCTCTCTGGTGAGAAATGCTCTCATGTTTGTCGTCGATTCGATTTTCATTTACGTCGGCATCATGGTGTTCGTGATTTCACAGGCTGAGTCCTTGCTCTCTTCGACGCTTTTAGGGACGTTGTGCGTGGTGTCGACAATTGTCTCGGCGGCTTTCACCAAGAAGGACCACCCTTATGCCGACTTCGTCTCGGCCGAAGATTCGAAGCGTCGAAGCATAAAGCTTAAGGGAAACAACCATACGCTTCTGCTGATCGGATTCATGCTCTCTGCGGTTCTCATCGCATTTTCGCTTGATTTTCCGAAAGAAATTATCACGTTGGCAATTGGCCTTTCGATTGGCGCCGCCGGCCTTCTTTCCTTGCTCGCGCGGCAGCTCGACGAGAGGGTGTACAAGGAGTGGCTGAAGAAGAGCATGGCGTTTTCGGCTGCATTGCTGCTTCTTCCCTTCCCCGTCGTTCCCGAAGCGGTTTGCCTTGGCCTTATCTGCCTCTATACCTGCTTCGTCTGCCTTAACATCATTGTTCTTGTGAACGCCGTCGTCGAGACGACCCGATTCGATATGATTTCTCCGATTTGGCTTTTTGGAAAGCACGGAGCTACCTATTTTGGGGGAATCTCCATTGGCGCTGCGGTTTGCGCGCTGGGAGCCCTTGCCGGCAGTTATGTCGATCCGCAGATCGCTCTGTACGGGTCGATTGTCGTTGTCATCGTGTTCTGCTCGTGGATGCAGATTTCCGTGAACTATCAGATTTACCCGTTCGAGCCCGTCATCGAAGAAAACGAGGACGAGGAAACGAGCGTGCAAATCGAGCAGGAGGGGAAGCGCAAGCTTGTGTGGCAGCGCAAGATCGAGGCGGCATGCGAGCGATACAAGCTCTCCCCTCGCGAAAGGGAGGTCCTGCGTATTTTGCTGAAGGGGCGTGATGCGAAGTACATCATGGACCAGTTCTACATCTCTCAATCTACGGCCAAGACCCACATCTACAATATCTATCGGAAGTTCGGCATTCACTCTCGCCAGGATCTCTACGACTTCATCGAGGACATCGAGTTGGCGGAAGATGAGTAGACGGTGCATTTTCCGCCGAGCATAAGCGTCCTAGGGCCCTTCGCATTATGCGGAGGGCCTTCTTGTTTGCTCATACGCGGTATGAGGCACCTTCTTTATATCGGTGTGCAATGCTTTGCCGAAGCCGTTTGGCTGCGCATCGGAAGCTTTGAGATTATGAGGCTTTGACCTGGGAAAGCTCTGAATTAAAAACCTCAGACCGCCCCGTCTCGGACACGCGGTATGAGGGTATTTCCCCTCCTGAAATGCATTTCCTCACTTGCGTACGATTCCTCGCCCCCGCTCTCGGGGCGTACTTTCTCGGTAGACGTTATGTTCCCGTCGAAATGTGCGTGTTGGAGGCTTGGAGGGAGCCTTCTTCCGACCTACGAGCGCGGTCTTTCTCGCACAGCAATCTCAGTTTTGCGTGACTTGGATTGTGAAAGGCAGCGTGCGAAGCCCCAGAAAGGAGTCTTACGCAATCAACGGTCGCTCGCTTTGCTTTAGGGGAGCTTCGAACTTGCTGAAAGGCGAGGCAGAGCGAAATGGCGAAAGCCAAAGACGAGAAAGAGGAGAGGGCATGAAGATTTTCAAAGGCCAGGGTACTGCCGATTTGGGCAAACCGTGGCGCTTCGAAGAAGACGGATTGACCGTTACCCGCGGATGCGCATGGTCGCCTCCCGGGTGCCATCCTACCGGTTGCGGAATCAAAACCTATGTCAATGACGCTGGCGAATTGGTGAAAATCGAAGGCGACGAGAACCATCCCATCACCAACGGCCGTCTTTGCGTGCGTTGCTTGACTATGCGCGACTTCGTGTACAACCCCGATCGCGTGCTTTACCCGATGAAGCGTGCGCGCGAGGATCGAGGCAAAAACAAGTGGGAGCGCATCACGTGGGACGAGGCGTTCGACTTGCTCGCCGAGAAGGTTGACTACTACAAGAAGACCTACGGTGCGGAATCCATCCTCATCATGGGCGGCACTGGCCGCGAGGGTGGCCCGATGCTTCCCGCGTATGCTCACTCCGCGATCGGCACCCCGAACGATTGCTATACGCAGTCTGGCTACTCTTGCTACATTCCTCGCGTTGCGGGCACCACGTATGTTCTTGGCGCCACGTATCCCGAGATGGATTATGCGGGCGGTTTGCCCGGCCGCTACGACGACCCCATGTTCAAGCTTCCTGAGCTCATCGTCTTTTGGGGCAAAGAGCCTCTGCCGTCGAACGGCGACGGGTTGTTCGGGCACGCAGCAATCGATATGATGCGTCGCGGCTCGAAGTTGATGAGCATCGATCCCCGTGTCAACTGGGTGTCGACGCGTGCCGACTGGCATCTTCGCCTGCGTCCTGGTACGGATGCGGCACTCGGCATGGCCATGCTGAACGTGATCATCTCCGAGGACCTCTACGACCACGACTTCGTCGAGCGCTGGACCTACGGTTTTGACGAGCTTGCCGAACGTGTGAAGGACATGCCCGTCGAGAAGGCGGCCGAGATCACCGGCGTCGATGCCGACCTCATCCGCGAGGCGGCGCGCGTGTACGCGAACGCGAATCCTGCCCAGATCGCATGGGGCCTTGCTATCGACCAGAAGTCGAACGGCGTCCAGGCAGGCCATTGCATCCTTGCGCTCGAAGCTATCACCGGCAACATCGACGTTCCGGGCGGCCAGCTCATCGGCGATGTTAACGACGGTCTCGAGCTCGGTTTTGGTTGGCAGAACCTCGGCCCTGAGCTGCAGAGCAAGATTTTGGGCATCAAAGAGTATCCGGCTTACGTCGGCCTTGTCCTTGCATCCCAGTGCGACATGGTCCTCGATGCCCTCGAGGCGGGCGACGATGCCCAGTATTACCCGTTCAAGATGGGTGGTTTCGAGGACACGAACTTCCTCGCCGGCACGTGCGCGGCTCAGCCGAAGCGTTGGCACGATGCGATGGTGAAGAACCTCGAGTGGTGCTTCGGCATCGACGTGTGGATGACCCCGACGATTCAGGCGTGCTGCGAGCTGTTCCTTCCGTTGTCGACCACTGTCGAGCACGACACGGTCGTCTATACGCATTACGGAGCGTCGCCCATCATGGCGGGCGCCGTCAACAAGGCGATTACCGTTGGAGAAGGCAAGGGCGACTGCGAGATCATGTACGAGATTGGCAAGCGCTGCATGCCCATCAACTACGACAAGTTCGCCAACTACTACGAGTTCCTCAACTACTACCGCCTCAACAACAAGCAGACCTTCGAGGAACTTCGCGAAGAGGTCGTTCACCAAAAGATTGAGACGCTCTCTTATAAGAAGTACGAAACGGGCAAGCTTCGCCCCGACGGACAGCCGGGCTTCAACACGCCGACGGGCCGCGTCGAGCTGTACTCCACGATGTTCCGCCAGTTCGGCGAAGACCCGCTGCCGTACTACATGGAGCCCCAGCTTTCTCCCGTATCGACGCCTGAGATCGCCGAGCAGTATCCGCTCGTGCTCACGACGGGCGCCCGCACGTACTGCTACTTCCACTCCGAGGGCAAGCAGATTCCCTACCTGCGCGAGATGAATCCCGATCCGCTGATCGAGATTAACCCCGAAGATGCGCTGAAGTACGGCGTCACCGATGGCCAGTGGGTCGAGGTCGAGAATCCGTTCGGAAAGGTTGTGCTGAAGGCGAAGGTTAGCCAGATCGTGAAGCCGGGCGTCGTCCATGCGCAGCACGGCTTCTGGTTCCCCGAGAAGGACGCGGAAGAGCCGAGCCTGTACGAGGTGTGGCGCTCGAACATCAACGAGCTCGTCCCGCATAAGTACATTGGCAAGCTCGGCTTCGGCGCACCGTTCAAGTGCCTGCTCTGCAGCGTGAAGCCGATCGCTGAGAACTACGACACGGACATGATGGAAGTTTGGGATCGTTTTGGAAAGCTGGTGATCTAGATGGCAGCGTACGGATTGCTCATCGATTACGAATTCTGCACGGGCTGCCAGTCTTGCGAGGTCGCCTGCAAGGAAGAGCACAAGATTCCTGTGGGCCAGTGGGGCATTCGCGTTCTCGACGATGGTCCGTGGGAGTGCGAGGACGGCAAGTTCAACTGGAATAAGATTCCGACCCCGTCCCGCCTTTGCGATCTTTGCGCGGAACGAACCGCGAAGGGCAAGCAGCCGACCTGCGTGCATCATTGCCTCGCCGGCGTGATGCAGTACGGTACCGTGGCTGATCTCGCCAAGGAGCTTGAAGAGAAGCCTAACCAAGTGCTCTTCGTTCCAAAACCGTACAAGTACTAGAGCGGGAAGATTCTAAGGACACGTCATGGCGGGCTGGCACTTTTCGGCCCGCCCTGGAAGAGGGGGGAGTCATGGGGAGAGCAGAGGAAATCCGCTATCTCGAAGACTGCATCGAGAACTACGGGATGCTGTCGAGGCTTTTCCGCCTTGAGGTGGATGCAGATTTGCTTAACGACCTGGTGGACAGCCCTTGCGTGGATAAGACGGGGAATATCGAGTTCGATGAGGGATACGGAAAGATGCGTTCCTTCCTCGATTCGATTTCCGATATAGCCCATGCGAAGTCCGATTTGGCCATCGACTACTCCCTCGTGTTCCTTGGATATGGCGTCGACCCCGATAGCGCTGGCGCAGCAGGCGCCCGCGCGGCATATCCCTACGAGTCGTTTTTCCGAACGGGAAGCAAGGCCCTTGGCGGAGAGCACTGCTCGGAAGTGTCAAGCGAATATCGCTCCCACGCGTTCATGCCGACCAAGACGAGAATCATTGCGGAAGACCACATAGCCTGCGAGCTCGAATTCCTGCAGTACCTGGCAAGCCTTGAGCTTGAGGCAACGCACGAAGGCGATGATGAGGCGGCCCTTAAAGCTCGTCGGGACAGCCTCGAATTCCTTCAATCGCATCTGCTCTCGTGGATCGACGATTTTCGGAAGGAAGTCGAGAAGCATGCAGATACCTCGTTCTACCTGGGTCTGTGCGAGATGACGAAAGGGTGGCTCGAGATCGACGAGAAGGCGCTGCAAGATTCTCTGAGCGGGAAAGGCGGAAGCGATGACTAGCGGTATGGGGCCGGATGGCCGTGGATGGGGTGCCAAGGAGGTTGAATACGACCTAGGATTTGGCGGCCCCGGCAAAAGCGTGGTAATCAACATCACTCGCTCGATTGACGTTCGGATCATGGATGAGGAGAACTACTGCAAATACAAGGCCGGCGAAAGCTGCGCCGCCTTTGCGGGGCGCCTTCACTCATCACCGTATCGATTCTCGCTTCCCCGGGATGCGAAATGGCATGTCGTCATCGACCCTTCGACGTATTCGGGAATAGCGGAATTCAACGTTCGGTTAATGGACGACAACTTGTTGGACAACTAAGGAAGCAAGGTTAGCTGGCTAGCCTTGAAAAAGAAAGAGGGAGAGTGAACCATGGAATTAAGCGATTACAAAACAGCTCCCGTCGTGAAGCTGGATAGTCTTTCCGACGTGAACGACATCGGCAAGCCTTGGCGTTACGAAGACGACAACATGACCGTTACCCGTACCTGCCCCTGGTCTCCTCCGGGATGCCATCCGGTCGGCTGCGGCCTCAAGCTCTACGTTGACGAGAACGGCAAGCTCGTTCACGTCGAGGGCGACGAGAACCATCCTGTCACCCAGGGCCGTCTTTGCCCGAGGTGCATCACGCTCAAGGATTACGTGTACAGCCCCGCTCGCATCACCAAGCCGATGAAGCGCGACCGCGCTGATCGCGGCAAGGAAGACGCGTGGGTCGAGTGCTCTTGGGACGAGGCGTTCGCTATCGTCAAGGAGAACTACGAGCGCATCTGCGAGCAGTACGGTCCCGAGTCGATTATCGGCATGTCCGGCACCGGTCGCGAGGGTGGCACGATGTCGCTGTACCCGACGATGGTGTTCGGAACCCCGAACTACTGCTACATGCAGTCGGGCTACGCGTGCTATACCCCCCGCCTTGCGGCGGCGGCCTATATTACGGGCACGACGTACTCCGAGTGGGATTACTCCGGCGCTCTGCCTGGTCGTTGGGATGACGAGCGCTATGAGCTGACCGAGGTCATCGTCATGTGGGGTAAGGCTCCCCTCGAGTCGAACCCTGACGGCTTCTTCGGCCATGCCGTCGTTGATGCGATGCGCCGCGGAACGCGCCTCATCCAGATCGACCCGCGCATCAATTGGCTTTCTGCCCGCGCCGATATCCATCTCCAGCTGCGTGCCGGCACAGACACCGCTCTGGCGATGGCGATGCTCGACGTCATCATCAAGGAAGATCTCTACGATCATGACTTCGTCGAGTACTGGTGCTATGGCTTCAACGAGCTGGCTGAGCGCGTTGCGACCATGCCGGCGGAGAAGGCCGCGGAGATTTGCCAGGTTCCCGTCGAGAAGATTTACGCGGCAGCGCGCATGTACGCGAAGGCGAAGCCCGCAGCGATCATGTGGGGCCTTGCTGTCGACCAGAAGACTGACGGTATGCAGAACAGCCAGTGCATCATCGCTCTGCAAGCGATTACCGGCAACCTCGACCGCCCCGGCGGCCAGTTGATGCCCGGCTCCGACTCTGGCCATAACGAACTTGGCTTCGGCTACAAGGAATGCATCCCCGACGAGGTCTTCCAGAAGATGATCGGTCTTGATCAGTATCCTGCATACTGCAACATGATCCTCAACTCGCAGGTCGACTTGATGCTCGAGTGCTTGGAAACCGACAAGCCGTATTCTATCCGCATGGGCTTCTACATGGGCGACAACGCGCTTTCCAACTGCGCGATGGAGCCGAAGCGTTGGCACGACGCGCTTATCAGGGCGCTCGAGTTCTGCATCGGAATCGACACGTTCATGAACGCGTCGATTCAGGCCACGTGCGATCTGTTCCTCCCCATCGCGACGGTTGCCGAGCGCGAGGGCACGGTCTTTACCCACTATGCACCTTGCACGGTGACGGCTGGCTTCATGCATAAGGCCGTCGACTGCGGAAACCTCCCCTCCGACATGGAGCTCGCCTACCGTCTGGGCAAGTATCTGCATCCGGAGCGCTTCTCGAAGTGGGCCAACGAGCACGAGCTCGTTGAGGCGTTCCGTCTCGGCGTCGAGGATCACGGCGAGACCTTCGATCGCGTTTCCCAGTGCGTCGTCGCTCAGATTCCTATCGAGTACTACAAGTACGAGAAGGGTCTCATGCGTCCCGACGGCCAGCCTGGTTTTGCAACCCCGACCGGCCGCGTCGAGCTGTGGTCGACCGCGTACAACCAGTTCGGCGACGATCCTCTGCCGTACTACATCGAGCCCGAGTTCAGCCCGATCGATGAGCATCCCGAGATCAAGGAAGAGTACCCGCTCGTCCTCACCACAGGTGCGCGCGTCACGGCGTTCTTCCACTCCGAAGGCCGTCAGATCCCGTATTTGCGTGAGCTCAATCCCGATCCGCTGCTTGAAATCAACCCGGTGACGGCGCAGGAGCGCAATATCGCCGACGGCCAGTGGGTGCGCGTTTGGAACATGTTCGGCGAGGCGCTCATGAAGGCGAAGGTGACCGAGGCGGTAGACGAGAAGACCGTTCACGGGCAGCACGGATGGTGGTTCCCCGAGGAAAGCGGCGACGAGCCCAACCTGTACGGCACCTTCCGTTCGCAGATCAACAACCTTTGCCCCAACGGCCATATGGGCAAGCTCGGCTTCGGCGCGCCTAACAAGTGCATGTGCTGCAACGTGGAGCCCATTGCTGAGTCTTACGACACGGACATGAATCTCATCTGGGAGAAATTCGGAAAGCTGGTGTAGAAGATGACGACCTACGGACTTTTGATTGATTACGAATACTGCACTAACTGCGGCTCTTGCCAGGTCTCCTGCAAGGAGGAGCATGGCTACCCGGTGGGCAAGACGGGCATCTCCGTCCATGCCGACGGGCCGTGGCGCATCGACGACGACAACATCAACTTCAACTATTTCCCGCTGCCGACCGACCTGTGCGACTTGTGCGCAGAGCGCACGGGAAAGGGCAAGGAGCCGCTGTGCGTGCACCATTGCCTCGCGAACGTTCTTTACTATGGGCCTGTTGAGGAGCTCGCGAAGAAGCTCGAGGACAAGCCCAAGCAGATGCTGATCGTTCCCCAGTTCATGCCTCGTGAGGCAAAGGGCGAGTTCGTCCACGTCGAGAATGAGCTCGACCACCGCAAGGCCGCCCATATCGAGGTCGAGGGCACGGGCTCGTCGACGTTCGGCGCGCACCGCCATGACGCGAAGGTTGGCGAGTACAGCGAGGACGCCGTCTAATCGCGAAACAGTTTTGAGATGGTAACGAGCTGTATTGTTCTCGTTGCCAAACGGAGGCGCGAAACATGGAGTCAACCTCGTGCGGAGGATGGCCTGTGGAGTAGCGCCTCTTTTCATGTTTCTGCAGGTGATTGCTTGCGATGGAGCAAGGCGTGGCAACGCAATCGCATTCTCGATTTGAAGGAGGCAGCATATGCCCGCTTTCAACGATTACGAGCACGTGTATAAACCTCTGCCATTAGGCAGAACAACCCTTAGGAATCGAATTATCTTTTCGCCGATGGTTTGCGACTATGCCGATAGCATCGGTCAGCCGACCCAAGGTTATATCGACTTTATCGAAGAGCAGGCAAGAACCGGCGTGGCGCTTGTCAACGTCGGTGCGACGCCGGTCAATTGGGATACCGCTCCCGACTATCCCGCTGAGCTCGACGTCACTCAGGACAACAAGATTAACGGGCTCGTGCTTCTTGCAGACGCGGCACATAGGCATGGCTCGAAGATCTCGATTGAACTTGTCCATGCAGGTCGCGGCGTTCATCCTGGGCTTATCAAGAGCAAGTGGGCCTTAGCGCCGTCGAATTTCCCCATCCCTGGCCAGTATCCCTATATCAAGGAGATGGATCAGCACGACATCGAGGAGACAATAGCGTGCTATGTCGATTGCGCCAAACGCTTGAAGCGTGCGCAGTTCGACGGCGTTCTCGTCCATGCGGCGCACGGGAATCTTCTCGGGCAGTTCCTCTCCCCGTTGACAAACCACCGAAGTGATTGCTATGGCGGATCTCTCGAGAACCGCAGCCGGTTTCCCCTGATGATTCTCAAGGCAGTCAGGGAAGCCGTTGGCGACGATTTCTTCTTGGACATGCGCATAAGCGGAGACGAGATGGTCGAAGGTGGCATGAAGATCGACGAGGTCGTCGAGTTCATCAAGATGGCACAGGAATACATCGATATGGTGAACATCTCGGCTGGCCTTATCGTCGACTGGCGCGCCCAATTCTTCACGATGCCCCCGTATTACCAGCCGCACTGCCTCAACGTCTCGCTTTCTCGAGCGGTCAAAGAGTGCCCCGATGTGACGATTCCCGTTACCGTTGTCGGTTGCATCGCCAATATCGATGAGGCTGAGGAAATTATTGGAAGTGGAGCTGCCGATGCTTGCTATATGGCGCGGGCCCTGCTTGCCGATCCCGAGATGCTCAAGAAGTCCTACCGTGGGGAGCCGGAATCGGTGCGGCCGTGCTTGCGCTGCTATTCGTGCGCCGATGGCGGGGGGAACCATATCTCGTGCGCAGTGAATCCGCAGCTTGGCCGAGGCCATCGCTACTGGGAGATTCGCCCAGCGCTTAAAAGGAAGAAGGTCGTTGTCATTGGCGGAGGTCCGGCTGGCATGATGGCCGCCCAGATTGCTGTCAGACGTGGGCATGACGTCGTTCTTTTCGAGCAAAACGAATCACTCGGTGGCACCCTTAACGATATCAATAAGCTTCCTTTCAAATATGACTTGCTGAATTACACCGAATGGGTCGTTGGCCAAACGCTTGCCTGCGGCGCCGATATTCGTCTTGGCGTTGAGGCAACTCCTGAGGTGGTTATGAGGGAAAACCCTGATGCGATAATCGTCGCAACAGGCGCCGAGCCGATTCAAGCTTCGATTCCGGGCATCAATCGCGAGAACGTTATTCCCGTGCACGACGTCGATTCCGGTCGCGTGAAGGTTTCCGGCGAGGTGGTTGTCTGCGGAGGCGGTTCAAGCGGTTGCGAGACGGCGCTGGCACTTGCGATGGACGGCTGCAAAGTCACTATCGTTGAGAAGGGGGCTAACGATAGCTTCGCCCACGGGATGACGCATATCACGAGGGGGATGCTGATTGCCCTTCTCGAGAGCAATAAGGTTACGTGCCTGGGCGAGCATGTCGTCCTTTCTGTTGATGACGAAGGAGTCCATGTTGGGGACTCGCAATGGCAAGAACAGGTTCTCAAGGCGGACTTCGTTGTTGACGCGCTTGGACTGAAGCCAACGCCATCTGAGCAGTACGTCGAATTGATTCCCGAAGTGCATGTTATTGGCGATTGCGGCCGAATCGGCAATATCTATCGCGCCAACCAGTCTGCGTTCGATTGCGCAATGGAGCTGTAGCTGCAAATCGAAATGGCGAGACGCTTGGGAACAGGCGTCGAATCGAAGGATGCGAAGAACATGGACATTATCAAAAACGCCCCTATCTCCTGTATGGAAAATGCCTTCTCGGTCAAGGGATTGAACGTCGTTGTGACGGGAGGGAATCGCGGGCTGGGTCGGGGAATATCGCAGGCGTTCGCAGAGTGCGGCGCGAACGTGGCGATTCTCTGCCGAAATGAGGAATCGGGCGCCAAGGCCGCGAAAGAGTTGGAATCCCTCGGCGGCAAGTGCTTTTGCGTGCAATGCGACGTCGGAGATTTCGACAGTGTGGTGGCGGCGAAAGAGGCGGTCGCACGTGAATTCGACCATATCGACGTGCTTGTCAACAACGCAGGAATAGACGCTCACAAAAGCCTCTTCGACGATGAGCGGCTTGAAGAGTGGAAGCGCGTCATGAGCGTCAATCTCGATGGCGTGGCGGCTTGCGTTCAACAGTTCGGCAAGTGGATGATGGATGCTCGGCGCGGCGGCAGCATCATCAACATCTCATCGATTGGGGGTCAGGGCATCGGCGATCCCCGCATCAATCCAATGCCTCCGTATAACGCTTCGAAAGCGGCCCTCGATCACCTCACTCGGCACCTCAGTATCGTGATGGGGGACTACGGTATTCGGGTGAACTGCATAGCTCCTGGTCCTACCCACTCCGGGCTCGATGGGGATCTCCCCGACAAAATCAACGACTTCATTCGCGATACGATGCCCGCCCATCGTTTCGGGGAGCCGATCGAAATTGGCGCACTTGCTGTCTATCTGGCATCCCCTGCTGGGTCCCAGGTTACCGGCACCGTCATCAACCATGACGGCGGGACGATGGTTGTTGGACTGACATTCTAGCCATCACGTTGAAGCCCCTCTCGCTGCATGCGAGAGGGGCTTTGCTGAATCATGAGGTGATTGCAATGGTTGACTTTAACGATTACCCACACGTTTTCTCTCCTGTGAAGATTCGGAATATCGAGCTGAAGAACCGCCTGGTGTTTTCTCCTGTGGTATCGGGGCACGCAGGCGTTGCGAATGGCGAAGTTACCGAAGCGTTGGTCAAATTTCTGGGTGCGCAGGCCCGATCGGGCGTTGGCATGGTGACGATTGGCGCCTCCCCGGTTGACCAGGGGCGAGCGAGGGATTTTTACGGCAGTCTTTCGGTTTGCCGCGACACGGATGTCCCGGGATTGCATCGATTGGTCGAGGAGGTGCATCGTTACGGGGCTGCCATCTCATGCGAGATTTTGCATGCCGGCAGAATCGCCCAGCCTGGCGCTCTCGCAGGTCGCAAGGCTTGGGTCCCTTGGCTGGCACCCGATATGGATCCGAATGCCTTCGAGGAGATTTCCGAAGCGCAGATGGACGAGGTGATCGGGGAGTTCCAGGCGGCAGCTGTCCGTTTGCGCGATGCCGGTTTCGACATGGTGATGATCCATGGCGCTCACGGCAACCTGGTCAGCGCCTTTCTTTCGCCTGCGACCAACCAAAGGACTGATGCTTACGGCGGTTCGCCCGAGAATCGGATGAGATTCCCTTTGAAGCTTGTTCGAAAGGTTCGGGAGGCGGTCGGCGACGATATGGCGATTGACTTCCGAATCAGCCAGAACGAATACGTGGATGGGGGTATCGAGCTCGAAGACGTTATCGCGTTTCTCCAGGCTGCTTCTCCCTATATCGATGACGCCCACCTGTCGGGTGGCTGGTTTTTCGATCCAGTGTACGTGAAGTACATGATGCCCGGGTATCCGCAAGATCGTTGCTTGAACATTCCTCGAACTGCCGTTGTTCACGATAAGCTCGATATACCCGTAACGTGTGTCGGGAACATCCCTGATATCGCCACCGCCGAAAAGATTCTCGCAGAAGGCAAGGCCGACATTGTGGCCATGGCCCGCAGCATTCTTGCGGATATGGACTTCGTGAACAAGGCGTACCGCGGAAAACCCGAGCTCATCCGCCCGTGCCTTCGTTGCATTGAGTGTGCATCTCGTCCGGCTGTTGGAGGAGGGGTCCGCTGTTCGGTTAACCCCCAGTTGGGGAGAGAGCTTTATTACGATTCGATTCAGAAGGCGAACCAAAGGAAGAAGGTCGTCGTCATCGGCGGTGGACCTGCGGGAATGATGGCTGCCCAGACAGCAATCAAGCGCGGCCACGAGGTCGTGCTGTTCGAAAAGGAAGCTCAGTTGGGGGGTCGCCTGCACGAAGCGTCGGCACTTTTCTGCAAAGTGGATCACCATAAACGCTACCTCGCTTGGGATGTTGCCGAAACGATGCGCAGCGGTGCTGATGTGCGTCTTGGGGTCATGGCGACGCCCGAGCTGGTGATGTCCGAGAATCCCGATGTTGTGATCGTTGCCATCGGCGCTGATCATATCGTCCCCGATATCGAGGGAGTTGAAAGCCCTCGGGTTATGAGCGTGACGGATGCGGATTTGGGGCGAAGGCCCATCGGGAAGCGCGTGGCGATCGTCGGCGGTGGCTTGTCGGCTTTGGAGTGCGGTATTCAGCTGGCTTACGAGGGCCATGAAGTTGCGCTGCTCTCCCGCATCGCTGAGAATGATAGTTGGCATGAAGTGATGAACGAATTGCGCAGCGGTCTGATTGAGCTTAAAGACCGCTACGGGGTCGAGATTATAGACGAAGCAAATGCAGTGAAGATCACCGATAGCGGTGTCGTGTACGAGAGGAATGAGTCTCTTTGCGAGGTTCGCGCGGATACCGTCGTCCTTGCGTGCGGTTTGGAGCCAAATAAAAACGCGATCACCGCGTTTAGGGAAATGATGCCCGACGTCGTCGTTGTTGGCGATGCGCACAAGACGGGCAATATCTTCGCTGCCAACATGGATGCCTTCAATGTCGCCGTGGAACTATAGAGTTGGGAGTGCTTTTGGCCGCATGAGGGGCTATTCGGATCAAGTCGTCGTCAGGAATTGAATCGGACGAAAAGTATGAGGTTTCAATTTAAGGCCTCATACCCCTTTTTCCTGCGATTTTACGTACGTAAGGGCCATTCTCAACCCGCTTCAACCCTATGGATAATCGGCTTGCGGCAAGTTGTGCGATTTGCCGCAAGCCTCGCTAAAGGGGAGTTGTTCGAGGGGACATAGCAAGGTCATTTAAAAGGAGGAAGATATGTCAGAGAAGGCGCTAGACAAATCTAAGTGTATAAATGGCAGTTATGGTTGGGTCATTGTTCTCTTCACGATGTTGGTGGGTTTTGTGCCCGGCTCCAACATGGCGAAGGCGATTGCCCTCGCTCCCGTTGTCTGCCAGAACTTCATGATCGACAACGCGACGTTCGGTCTTGTCGTTGCGGCGTTCTACATCATGGGCTTCGTGATGGCGTTCCCGACGACCGGCTTGGTCAACAAGTGGGGAATGAAAGTGTCGGTTGCCGTCGCCGTCGGCTGCGGCGTCGTTGGCTCCATCATGGGTGCAATGGCAGGAACGAACACGACGCTGTTCATCGTGAGCCGCGTTGTCGAGGGTGCTTCGTTCGGTATCATGGGCGTTGTCGGCGCTTCGTCGATCGGCCCGTGGTTCTCTCCTGAGAAGCGCTCGCTTCCGCTGTCCATCTGGTCGATGTGGGTTGCTGCCTGCATGTGCGTATGCCCGATTCTGTTCGGCTGGCTCGTTGAGTCTCTGGGCGTGACCTGGGACGGCATTTGGTGGGGCACCGCAGTTTACGACCTCCTCGTCGGTATTCTCTTCATCGTGTTCTACCGCAAGCCGCTCGACCTCGATTCGGCGAGCTCTATCGAAGAGGCAGATGCTGGAAAGGGCGCGAACATCAAGCGCGCTCTCAAGAGCCCGATGCTTTGGGCTATGGCGCTCATCTTCCTGTTCGATGAGGCTGCATACATGGCCATCAATGGCTTTATCGTGACCTATCTGAGCACCGAGCTCGGCGCTACGCTCGTTGCCGCGAACGCCATCTTCTCGCTGTTCGGCTTCATGGGTGCTATCACGCCGCCGGTTTCCGGATGGATCACCCAGAAGTTCAACAACCATCGCTGGGTTCTGCTCGTCGGTCTTATCATTGCAGTTGTCTACACGGCTCTCGTGTTCCATCTTAAGGACCCGGTCCTGTTCTACCCGCTGTCTATTCTTGCCGGTATCGTCGGCGGTTGCGTGCCTTCGATTCTGTGGCAGTTCACGCCGAACACGGTCGATACGGTCGACATTCCCGCCGCGAATGCGTTCATGGCATTCACGCAGAATATCGGCATGACCATCGGTGCTCTTATCATCGGCAACGCCATCACCATTTGGGGTTGGGGCATGGGCTCCTGGATCGGCATGGTGCCGCTGTACATCATCTGCCTGATCATTTACTTCGCATTCGGCTGCCACAAGAAGCTCAAGCTCTAGAGATTCGTCGATTCGCGAGTTTGACTCGATCGTAGGTGGGCCAGTAGTGTGAACCGCTCTGATGGGGCGCTCTTACCGAAAAGGGGTTTGCAATGGGAAATGAAAGAAGAGGAAAGATCGCGCTCATCCGCTACGATGGCGGAGTGCTTGGAGAGCGGAAAGTCGACCATCGCACGGGCGAGCCGCTTGCGGTCAGGATCGGCGCGAGCAGATTGCCGAAGGGCATCGACAACGCGCTTCTCAATATGGAAATCGGAGAGAAGGCAACCCTTATCATCCCTCCTGAAGAGGGGTATGGGAATGCGAACCCGAAGCTTGTCAAGTGGTACCCTCGCCAGGTGCTTGATCATGGGTACGATATCAAGAAGGGCTCGATGATCATGTGGGAAAGCGAGGACGGTCTTGCGAAGCGTCCGGCAATGGTGGTCGATTCCACGAAGGACAACGTCAAGATCGACATGAATCACCCGTATGCCGGCAAGACGCTTGAATATTGGGTTGAGCTTGTCGATGTGAAGTAACCCGAAGTTGAGAAGGTTGTAGAGAATGTGCTATCCCTGTACATCATGCGGTAGATGCGGGAAATTCGATCCAAACAGCCCGCTTTATGCTCCGCCTCCGGAGATACCATGCTTGAAGTGCGGCGGATCCATCGATCCTGCAACCGGTGCGTGTCGTGATTGCGGGTACCAAGCGTTCGCGCCGACAGGAACGCAGTCTTCTTTGGGAAAACGGGAGGCAACGAAAAGGTAGCTGAACCTCTAGCTGGTTCTCAGTATCGCCCCTCTGCTGCTATGGCGGAGGGGCGATTTTGTATGGGGGGATGCGAGATTGGCCGCGCTCGTTACTTCGCGAAATTCGGATTGGGCAGTATGACTTCTGCACGCATCTTGTCTCGGCGACGCTTGCACAAAAGAAACTGTCGTCAATCGAGCAGATTGCCCTCGTCTGTTTGGGTGTCGTCCCCAGGAAGATTTCTTAAATTGAGCCCTTGCAAGAAATGCGATGAATGCTGTCTCTTGCTATGTACGGAAAAACTCCGTACAATGAGTTAAGACGCCATGCATCGAATTGAACGGAGGCTGTAATGGTAACAGCTACGGCGGAAAAGGCTTGCCGGATGGACATCCGACTGACTCAACCGCAGAGGAAAAACTACGAGAAGGCGGCCGAGCTTCGCGGCCAGACGCTTTCCCAATGGACAACGATGCACCTTGACGAGTGCGCGCGGCGCGACATCGACGAGGCGCACATTACCCGGCTGTCGGATGAGGCGTTCGAACGTTTCTCAGCGCTGCTTGACGAGCCGATGCCCGAGGCGGCTCGCGAGCTTCTTACAAGGGAGTCGATATGGGGCTGACATTCTCGAAGCCCGATCGCCTTGCCCCTGGCGAGAGGATGGACGGGTTTCGTTGTGGGGACCCCATAGTCGACGCCTGGGCGGCCACTCACGCCTCTCGCGCTCGCGAGCGCGGCACCGCAATCGTGTACGTTACGCGATGTGGGGACGATATCGCCGGGTTCTACTCGCTGTCGACCCATTCGGTTGCGCGCGAAGAGGTGTCGGGCGGCTGGTTTCGGAGGAACGCCCCGAGCCAGGTCCCCGCGATTCTTCTGGGCATGCTCGGCGTAGACGAGCGCTATCAGGGCATGGGCCTGGGCGCCCAACTTCTGCGCGATGCAATCCTGAACTCGCTAAAGGTCTCGGAGCTCGCTGGCGCGAGGGCTCTTGTCGTCGATCCGGCGGGGGAGACCGCATCGGCTTTTTATCGCCGCTTCGGGTTTTCCGATTTGCCAGGCACGACGCGCATGGTTTTGCGACTTATATAACCTGCGCCCCATCAGTAGGGGAATGCCTGCGTCTTTAATCTCGCATCCTTCAACTGGGAAAGAAGATGGGGAGGAGTGCATTTTCAAGGGGGAGACCTGCCAATATTTGGGCGGTTTTCATCAACTTGGGCGGTGCGTGCGCGAGGGAAGGGAAAGCAGCGCGCGATCGGGCTTCGCTGACCTGGCCTTATGCTTGGGCGATTCCCGCAGTCTCCTTACCTGAAGGGCGGACGACTCCCTCCAGGCGCCTCCTGTTGATGAAAACCACCCGATTTCTGGCAGGACCCCTCAGTATTTGTGCACATCCGGGAATTGGGTGAGGGTGAGACGAATTACCCGGCCCCTGTCTCGTAGCTCGGGCGCTTCTGCGGCGGCCATCAGCGATGGATTCCCATCGCGTTTATCGGTCCGCATACGGAAATCGGGCAGTTAGCGCTTGTCCCGCAGCCCGCCGTGGCTGATTGTGGCTGGTGCCCACTCCCATCCCTGCTTGTCGCTTTGCACAATCTCGGTTGGAAAGCATTGGGCCTCTGTGCGCACCTAGCTCACGTTGGTGCCCGCATAATGAGAAGCAGGCCGGAATACAAGGGGGTCCCATGGTTTCCTACACGTTGCCGGGAATGACGGAATTTCCCGATTTGAATCTGCTGTTCCTGTCGTTTTACCGCGACGCTCGCGACATCTTCTTTGACGATGTCGCGATAGAGAGCGTCTACGGCGGGTTCCCCGGAAGCCCTCTTTGCGGCGGGCGAAACAACTTAGGGGAGGCAATCTCTCTTGCTGACGTGGAGAAATGCCTTGCGCGATACCGCAACCTGGGCGTCGCCTGCAACGTCACGTTCACCAACCAGCTCGCAACGTCCGCCGCAATCGAGCGCGACGCGTACGGCAAGCGTATCCTGTCCTTGCTTGATGAGCAATCGCCCTACGGCGACCTGCCCAACGGGGTGATTCTCTACACCGACGCGATGGACGAATATGTCCGAAGCGCGCACCCTCGCCTTCGCCGAATATCGTCGACGACCAAGCAGCTGCCATCGGTCGAGGCGACGAACCGCGAGATCGGCGAGTTCGACCGTGTGGTGCTCAACTACAATCTTACCCACGATGAGCAGGCGATATCATCCATTGACCATCCTGAAAAGCTCGAGGTCATGGCGAACGAGTACTGCACGCTCGGCTGCCCGTACCGCACCGAGCATTATCGTGCGACGAGCGAGAGCCAGACCAAGGGCGTCCCTTGCGCCTTCGAGTGCAAGCACAAGCCCGCGCCTCAGGCGTGGGGCTTCCTAAACGGCCTCATTGAGGGCGACGTCTTCCTGAAAAACGACCAAATCCGCCATTACGCGAATGACCTCGGCGTAGGCAGCTTCAAAATTGTGGGCCGGGGGCTTTCTCGCTACGATGTGATCGACTCGTACCTGTATTACCTGGTGAAGCCCGAGCATTGGTACGAGGTTCGCGACTACCTCATCCATCGAAGCTACCTCTAACGCCGCTTTCGATGCACTGTTATTCGCGCTCGTCCGATTGCGCCTAGTCTCAGTGACTTCTTTGGACAGGACTGCGGTTTCGTCTCGAATCGCAGTCTTTTTTGCACAGGCAACGTATCTTACATTTGTGCATCTGCACAATCAATTGCCGCTTACCATGTGTTAACGACCTTTCAATTCGTCAATAATATGCTATCCAGGCGCCCCGACTCGTGCATTTTCTTTCAAAGAATTACCAGTTTGAGCAATTTACCTGCGAAAACATACTGCCCAAATAAATCGCGGCAACTTTGGCCGCATGTAGGCACTTTGTGCATCTGCGCCATCGCATACTAACGTCATCTCAAAGGGGTATGAGGGGGAACAACCAAGGCGGGCTCTCGCCAAAGCACGAACTGCATCTCCACAAGCGTCGACGCCAATAGCTTCCTCAACTCCAAGAGACTCCCCCTGCGGGTGGCCGAAGGCGAGCATGCGCACCGCTGTCCTCGTGCGCTTGTCCCTCCATCGTCTCCGACCGCCCGCTGTGGATGACTTCAGACGAAGAGGAGAGGAGAAAAGGAATGGAGCAGAAGAATCTCGAAGAGCTCTATCACAAGGGCGAGCTCGAGTGGGAAGAAGGGGAGTACACGGTTTGCCGTGGCTTCCAGTGGACCCCTCCCGGATGCCACAACAGCTGCGGCATCCTGTACTACCTGAAGGACGGCGTGATGGACCACGCCGAGGGCGACCCGCTGTTCCCTTACAACAACGGCCGTCTGTGCGCGCGCTGCCTGAACCTGCACGAGGCGGGCTATCAGGAAAACCGCTTGAAGTACCCCTTGCTCCGCAAGAAGGAAGATCGCGGCAACATCGACGCTTTCGAGCGCATCAGCTGGGATGAGGCCCTCGACTACATCGCCAACTACGTGAAGAACGAGATCGACGGCAAGGGTTACGGCCGCGAATCGATCTTCGGCATGGTGGGTACCGGCCGCAACATCTGCTGGCAGGTGCCGTGGATCATCAACAATGCGTTCGGCTCGCCGAACACCTTCTGCGCGCTGTTCTCCGGTGACTCCTGCGCTGTTCCGCGCACGGCGGCGACCGTGGCCCTCATGGGCGGCTATCCGGTGTCCGACTTCGGCCAGTTCAACGAGCAGATGATGGACTACCCCGACTTCACCGTTCCGGGAACCATCCTCATCTGGGGCGCGAATCCGCTGCGTTCCAACGCCGACTGCTTCCAGGGCTTCTGGATCACCGATGCCATGAAGCGCGGCTCGCAGCTCGTGGTCATCGACCCGATGATCAACTGGATGTCTGCGAAGGCTGCGGTGCAGATCCAGATCCGTCCCGGCACCGACGCGGCGGTCGCGATGGCCATGAACCACGTCATCATGGAAGAAGACCTCTACGACCACGACTTCGTTGAGAAGTGGTGTTACGGCTTCGACGAGTGGCGCGAGCGCTGCTCGGAGTGGACGCCTGAGAAGGCGGCCGAAGTCGCCTGGTGCGATGCCGACGACATCCGCAAGGCTGCCCGCTTCATTGCTACAAACGGCGCCTGCGCCGCTCCCTTCGGCGTCTCGAACGATCAGAAGCGCAACGGCGTCGCTGCGTACCAGTCCATCTTCAACATGCTCGCCATCACCGGCAACTACGAGAACCCCGGCGGCAACACCATCGCCTACGACCCGTGGGGTACGGTCATGTCCTACGTCGCCGGTTGGGACGAGGGCGTCCTCACCCCCGAGATGAAGGCAAAGCGACTGGGCGACAAGGAATTCCCGCTGCACTCCGTGGGCTTCTCCGCCTTGGGCCAGCCCGACATCCTTATGAAGGCGCTCGAGACGAACAACCCGCCGATGCGCATGAGCTTCTGCATGGGCACGAACCCGTTCGTGAACATGGCGCCCGACGCCTCCCGCGCCTATCATGCGCTCATGAACGTCGACTTCGCCATCGCGTGCGACTACCGCATGACGCCGTACATCGCTGGCTGTGTTGACCTGGTCCTTCCCATCGCTATGAATTGGGAGCGCAACACGCTTCGCTGCTGGTTCACCCCGATGCGCGCGAATCGCAAGATCTCGACGTACTACGAGGCGAAGTCCGACGAGGAGATCGTGGTGCTGCTCGGCAACAAGATGAACCCCGAGTTCTTCCAGTCGAAGGGCATCAGCACCGACATGGACATGCTCGAGTACATCGTTCAGCAGGCTCCGAACCATACGTGGAGCTTCCAGGATCTCTACGACGGCAAGGCCGACGGCAAGAACTACGACTGGCCCGACCGTCCTTACTACCAGTACAAGACCGGCGGCCTGCGTCCTGACGGCCAGCCTGGCTTCGCCACTGCGACCGGTCGCATCGAGCTGTGGTGCACCATGTTCTCCAACCTTGGCCTTGAGCCTATGCCCAAGTACGAGGAGCCGGCCGAAAGCCCCGTCTCCACGCCGGAGCTCTTCGAGAAGTTCCCGCTCGTCCTTACCACGGGTGCGCGCAACTTCGAGTTCTTCCACTCCGAGCAGCGTGAACAGGCCCATATGCGTGCGACTTACCCCGATCCGCGTGTCCGCATCAATCCTGAGGACGCGAAGGAACTCGGCGTTTCCGACAACGCCTGGGTGTGGATCGAGGGCAAGCGCGGCCGCTGCCGTCAGCGCGCCCTTATCACCGAGGGCATCATGAAGGGCGTCGTCGAGGCCGACCACGGCTGGTGGTTCCCCGAGCAGGACGGCAATGCCCCGCATCTGTTCGGCGCGTTCGACAGCAACATCAACAACCTCACCGAGAATTGCAACCCCGGGCCCTACAGCTTCGGCGCCGACTTCCGCAGCACGCTGTGCAAGATCTATCCCTGCACGCCGGAGAACAGCGCGGTCATGCCCGGTACCGAAGTCGTGGTGAACGGCGGTTTCACGAAGATTCCCGAATACGGCAACCCGGCGGTCGCCGCGTACGGCGAGCAACAGTAAGAGAGGGGGACGAACATGAGCAAGATGGGTCTTTTCATCAACTACGACATCTGCTTCGGCTGCCGCGCCTGCGAAATGGCGTGCTCCCAGGAGAAGAAGCTTCCTGCGGGCGAGTTCGGCATCAAGATCGCCCAGTACGGTCCGCACAAGAACATCAACGGCGATTGGGAATACACCTACCTTCCCATTCCCACCAAGCTGTGCGACCTGTGCGCTGAGCGCACCGAGATGGGCAAGCTTCCCAGCTGCGTGCATCACTGCGAGGCCGCATGCATGGAATACGGCGACATGGAGGAGCTCTCCAAGCGCCTTGTCGAGCAGCCGCGCTCCGTCGTGTTCTCGCTTGACTAACTGATTGGTCGATATCGCGCCCTTTGCCGGCGCCCCTCGGGGGCGTCGGCAAGCGGGGGGAGCGCGGTAACATCGAACGATGTCGCTTCGCCGATGCGCGCGGGATTGCATCGGCGAGGTGCAACAATGAAAGGGGAAAAATGAACTACAAGATTATCGATGGCGAAAAGGTATACGGCTATCGCTGGATCATTCTGGCGCTCATGGGCCTTGCCTGCATCGTCGTGAACGGCTCCACGCTCGTGTTCGCGGGCATGGCTGGCATCCTTTTGAATCCTACAGGTCCGTGGGCCTTCGATGCCCAGCAGTTCATGATGCTCACGAGCTGCTCGTATCTGACTGGCTTTCTGTTCTGCATGGTAACTGGCACCATGGCCGACCGCATGGGCATCAAGAAGGTGCTCGTCATCGGCTTGGCAATCTCCGCGATCGGCGCCATCCTGCGCATCTTCTGGGGCGGGTTCGCCGGCATGTTCGTGACGTCGGTCATCTTCGGCTTCGGTCTGGCTGCTCTGAACGCGAACTCCGCGAAGATCATCAGCCTGTGGTTCCCTGGCAAGATGATCAGCGTCGCCATGGGTATTTATCTCTGCTGCGCCACCGTCGGTTGCGCGCTCGCCGTGCCGCTGGCCGGCATGGCCACCGAGCCCACTCCGGTGTTCGTCGCGGTCGCCGTGCTCTCCGTGATCGTCGCCGTGCTGTGGGCGGTGCTCTACAAGAAGCACCCCGATAACGAGCAGCGCATCGTCGAGCCTGTCATGAAGCATCTCGGCGTCGTCGTGAAGTCGAAGAACCTGTGGGTTGCCTGCCTCGTCATCGGCTTTGTCATGGCTGCCGGCGCGGTCAACAACGGCTACCTCGTCGCTGCGCTCTCCGGCGATCCCACCGTCGGCGGCAAGGCACTCGACTACACCTTCGCGACGCTCACTTCGTCTATCTGCAACATCACCTGCTCGGTTGGCGGCATCATGTTCCCGCTCATCTTCTCGAAGACCCACAACGAGAAGTGGTGGCTCGTCGGCCTGTGCGCGGCAGTTATCGTCGGCATCGGAATCTACTGGTTCATGCTTGACGGCATTGCCACTGCCGTGGGCGTCATGATTGTGTCCGTCCTGGTCGGCGGTGTGCTTCCGCTGTCGAAAGCACTTCCGGCGCAGCTTCCCGACATCAGCCGCGAGCACATGGGCGCTGCAGGCGGCCTGCACTCCACCATCCAGAACGCCTTCGCGTTCCTCATCCCGTCCTACGTTGTCGCCCCGATTTGCGGCCTGAACTACGACCTGCTCAACGGCGCAGCGTATGCGATCCTGACGGCGCTTGTGCTGATTTCCGCCCTGTTCCTCCCGAAGCTCGTCACGGGCAATCGCTCATCCGAAGTCGAGGAATCTGGCAAGTAAGACAACCTTTGCCTCGCAGCGCGTATCCCCCCTGTGCGCTGGGAAGGTCAAATTCCTCGCGGGCGGGACTTCGAAATCGGGGTCCCGCCCTTTTTGCTAGATAGGAGACGATATGTGCTGGGCGTGCAACCCCGTCTGCGGAAGGTGCAAGCCGCCGAAGCAGAAGGTCGCGACGTGCCCCTCGTGCGGCGCGGTCACGTTCTTCTCCAAGGGAGAAGTCCTCTCGGCGGAAAGCCTTCCTTGCTCCAAACGCGGCGAAGAGCTGTTGGGGATGGTCGCGGTCGCTCCCGTGTTGTGCCAGCGCAGTGGGAAATGGTGTGCGTGGCCTTGCGGGCAGGGCGACAAACCTGCGGATTCCGGCTTTGCGGACTGTCCGTACAACACGCCGATTGCGGATTGAAACGAAAACGACAAGGTGAAGTGAGAGAAATCGAGAGGGGAGAGAAGATGACGAAATACAACGAAGAGCTCTATCGAGGCGAGCGGCACTGGAAAGAAGGGGAATTCGACGTGTTCCGCTCGACCCATTGGTCGGCGCCCGGCTGTCACAACGGGTGCGGGCTGGTGTACTACGTGAAGGACGGTGTGCTCGACCACGTCGAGGGCGACCCGCGCGCTGCCTTCAACCAGGGGCGCCTGTGCATCCGCTGTCTGAATCAACTCGAGGCGATTTACGGGAAGGACCGAATCGTCCACCCCATGCGCCGCGACCCCGCCAAGCGTGGCGACGACGGTGCGTGGGAGCAGTGCAGCTGGGACGAGGCGTACGACCTTATCGAGGAGAACGTGCGTCGCATCCAGAAGGACTACGGTCCCGAGTCCATCGTCGGGCTTGTCGGCACGGGGCGCGACGTGAACTGCCAGCTGGCGCTCACGTGCTACATCGCGTTCAAGACGCCGAACTTAGCGTGCGGCTTTCTGACGGGCGACTCGTGCATGCTTCCCCGCATGGCGGGTACGATGATCACGCACGGCGATTGCCCTGTCGCCGACATGTCGCAGTTCTCCGAGCTGCGCTACGACGATCCTCGTTACGAATGGCCGGAAGTGTGCTTGATCTGGGGTAACAACCCGATCGTTTCCAACGGCGACGGCTTTTTCGGGCATTGGATCATCGATGCGATGCGCCGTGGCGGCACGAAGCTCGTGGTCGTCGATCCTGAGGTCACCTGGCTTGCGGCGCACGCCGAGGTGCTTTTGCAGGTTCGTCCCGCGACCGATGCGGCGCTCGCTATGGCGATGATCAACGTGGTCATCGGCGAAGACCTCTACGACCATGATTTCGTCGAGAAGTGGACCTACGGGTTCGATGAGCTCTCCGAGCGTGTGAATGATTGGACGCCCGAGCGCGCGGCGGAAGTGTGCGGAATCGACGCGGAGGACATTCGACGTGCCGCGCGACTGTTTGGCTCTGCGCGGCCTGCAACGCTGCAATGGGGCCTTGCGACCGACGCCCACGCCAACGGTGTTCACGAGGTGCATGCGATCATGGCGCTTTCGGCACTGACCGGAAACCTCGAGGCCCCCGGCGGGATGCGCATGGCGCGCCTTCCGTGGGATATGGAGCTCTCTTACTCGTGCGGGTGGAAATGGCTCGATCCGGAGCTTCAAGCGAAGCGGCTCGGCAACACCATGTCCCCCATGCATCAGTTCGGTGTTACGGCGTGTGCCCAGGCAGACTGCATGCTCAATGCCATCGAGACGGGCGACCCGTACCCCATCAAGATGCTCTATCTCGAAGGCACCAATCCCATCACGAACATGGGCGCCGAGGCCCCGCGCGTGTACGAGGCCATGATGAAAATGGACTTCAACGTGGTGCTCGACTACGTCATGACGCCGACGGCGAGCGCGGTTTGCGACCTGTTCCTTCCCATCGCGATGGCAGCTGAGCGAACCTCCATCCGCGAATGGTGGGCCCCGACGCGCGCGTGCATGCCCGTTGTGGCGCCGCAGGGCGAAGCGCGCTCGGACAATCAGATTACTATCGACCTGATCAACCGCTTGAACCCCGAGCTCGCTCATGAGGTTTTTCACGACATCACCACCGAAGCCGAGCTCTGCCAGTGGCAGATCACCTACAACTCGCACAACGCGCCGGAGGGGCAAACCTTCGCCGACCAGGTGGAGAAGGTCACGACGTGGCCGCAGGTTGAATACTATCGCCACGAGAAGGGCCTGCTGAGAACCGACGGCAAGCCAGGGTTCAACACGGCGACCGGCCGCATCGAGCTATATTCGCCCGCGTTCGCGTCGTTTGGGCTCGACCCGTTGCCGAAGTACGAAGAGCCGTGGGAGAGCCCTGTGAGCAGCCCCGAGAAGTTCAAGGAGTATCCGATCGTCATCACGACGGGGCATCGCTCCTGGGAGTTCTTCCACTCTGAGGGTCGCAATCAGGAAACGATGCGCGAGCTTCATCCGGATCCGCTGTTCGACGTGAACCCTGAGACCGCCGAGGAGTACGGAATTGGCGAAGGCGACTGGTGCTGGATTGAGAACGGTCGGGGCCGTTGCCGCCAACGCGCCCACCTGACGCCCCAGATGAAGCCGGGCGTGATCAACGCCGAGCACGGCTGGTGGTTCCCCGAGACCGAGGCCGGCGCCCCGAACCTGTTCGGCGTCTTCGATTCGAACATCAACAACCTCACCACGCAGATGGCGTACGGCGAGACGGGCTATGGTGCTCCGTACAAGGGCTTTTTGTGCAAAATCTATCGCTGCACGCCCGAGAACAGCGCACCGACCCCGACCGAAATAGTGGCAGGGGGGGGGCGGGGGGTAGAGCGGCCCCACCATCGCACAAGC
>OBZH01000235.1_pt1 | contig 70483 bp, 71 predicted proteins | sample 1476881 | NCBI WGS metagenome assembly OBZH01 (sample SAMEA2580230, study PRJEB22360) | human gut metagenome | biome: human gut; feature: human-associated habitat; material: faeces | place: Denmark | collected 2008/2010 | reverse complement strand
AAATACCGACCTCCAAAAAGTTAGATTTTTGGTCTAACTTTTGGGGGTCGGTTCACAAAAAGGAGAAGAGCGTCGTTTTTATTTTAGATATTCCCTATCTTAAACCCGCCACGTTTATCCTCAAAGGATTTAAGCAGTTCCGCTTTTTTAGGGTCACGTGACTTGTGTTCGTTCTTTTTGACTTTCAAGAGGGTAAGGAAGGCAGCGGAGCGTTCTCTACGCTCTTGAATGGATGTATTCAGTATTTTTTCTGTGTTTATGTCAACCATTGCTTAGTACCTCCTCAAGTATTTTTGAAATAGTTCTAAAAGGCTCCCCATAGGCCTTAATCAAATCAATAATAGATAGATTATCCTCAGGTTCAAGGGTTTCCTTTTCTTCATTATACAATAGAATATCAAAGTTTGGTTCCAATAATACTCCAAAGTAAGGACCAATGTCTTTACTAATTTCTTTATTTAAAGGAAATGCAAGATAATATAAGTTAGTCTTTTCATATTCAGAATAGATGATGTTTTTTTCTTCAAGTTTTTGTTTTATAGCATACTTAATAAATTCCAATGAGGTTCCATCTTGATAAAGTGCAACATACTGATCCAAAATTTCCCGTTCCTCATCGCTCAACTGTTCATTTAGATAATCAAAATCCAGTGCTTCATAATGAAGCTCAAGCAATTCCAATACCCACTTACCATAATCCTTGTAGCCCCAATGCAATAAACCTCTGATTCGATCAATTAGCATATCATTTACATTGCTAAAATTTATTTTAAATCCATCTTGAGTGGTATAAGATAAGGGTTCCTTATAGATACCATCGAAGGGAATATTCGCTACCAATTCGAGGACGATTTCCAATTTTTCATGAATCCAATATTTTGCCTCTTTTTTAAAGCCTAAATCTTCCAGAACCTTCGCCAATTCTTTTTCAGCCGGGGTGATGAAGTCAATATCTTGAGTGTTGTAGCCGCCTCGAGTATAAAATTCGATAGATAATCCGCCAGTCACGATAATTTCTGAACCTGAAATACGCTGGAGATAATCGTTGATAACGGCAGCCATGCGAATATTTCGAATCCCAGAATTTGCTACTTTATCGTCCATGGATTCACTTTCTTGTTGGGTATACATTTCTTCAATTATTTTGGTATATTTTTCTAAACACACATGCTACACCTCGCGATCACCTTTATTATACATTCTAAAAGTCGTTCAGGATATGTTTCCGCAAATTTTATAATCAAGCTAGCCCTAAAAAATAGAAATCCCCTAGTAAACATCGTGAAAAATCGCTAGAGATTACTTAGTTGCTTGACTGCAAACGTGCGGTTCCAGTTGTGTTTTCACCAAACAGTTGATTCAGCAAAATTTTAAGAAGCGCGTTAAAGACATCGTTTCAGACAATTTGATCACTTTGTTTCTAAAAGAAAGGGGTTGCATTTGTTGGTGAGTACGGTTACAATCATTTTGTAATTATTAATTACTTACCAATATACAAAAAAATGTATATTCAATTAGGAGGAGCTATCATGAAAAAAATTGTAGTAGGTGGACAGATTGACAAGCCAGAAGTGAAGGAGCTGGTTGAAAAATTTGGTGATAATCAATACGAAATTGACATCAAAAGTGATTTGGAAGCAGCAATGGCGGTAAAAAATGGACAGGCTGATTATTATGTTGGAGCGTGCAATACAGGAGGCGGCGGTGCGTTAGCCATGGCGTTAGCTTTACTAGGACATGACAATTGTGTAACCGTTTCAATGCCGGGGAAATTGATGCCAGAAGAAGAGATTCGTGAGAATGTTCGTTCTGGAAAACAAGCGTTTGGATTTACAGCGCAACATAAAGAAATAGTGATTCCAATCATTATGGATGAACTTAAAAAACAATAAAAAGACAACGGAGGAAAGAAGATGGATTCGTCAAAAATTATTGAATTAGCTGCAATCGCGTTACTGGGTGGTTTGTGTGCGGTATTAGCGAATAAAGGCATTGCTGTTTTTAATGACGGCCTGCGACCGATCGTACCAGAATTTTTAGAAGGCAAGATCGGGAAAAAAGAAATCGCTGCTACGAGCTTTGCATTAAGCTTTGGTTTGGTTATTGGATTTGGAATACCTGTTTCAATTGGCGCATCAATTCTTTTGGTGCATAGTGTGTTACTAATGACAGACATCATCGGTTCGTGGGCTCCAGAAGGAAAAACCGGTATGATCATTTCTGCTTGTGTTGGTGCAGTATACGGTGTCGGCTTAGTTCTAGGACTTCAAGCAGTGGTTGATCTATTCGCAATGATGCCAATAAACTTTATGGACTCACTTTCTCAAGTAGGCTCTCCAGTCGTCATTGGGTTCAGTATTTTTCCTGCGGTGGCTATCGCAAGTCAGCATGGCTTCAAAAAAGGGGCCATTTCATTTAGTGCGACCTTGTTAACGTTGTTTATTGTAAAAAGATTTGGTACATTTGACTTAGGAAAAGGCGCGACGTTAACGTTAAGCGCTGAAGGGATGTCATTACTTGTTGGCATGATCTTTATGATTGTTTATGCTATTCAAGTAAAAAGTGATGGCAGCAACTCAAATGAAAGCCTCGTCAGCGTTTTTTTAGAACGAGTGAATCGAATTAAGAAAAACTGGATATGGCTTTCTATCACTGGCGGTTTAGTCGCTGCTTCAACAAGCTTGATGATTATCGCAGGAGACCCCATTTCTCTTAGCTTACTTTCAGAAGGAAAAATGAGTGAAGCAGCATTAGCAGCTTTTGCTAGAGGGATCGGCTTCATTCCGTTAGTATTCTCTACAGCAATCGTTACAGGTGTGTATAGTCCTGCCGGTACAACATTTGTATTTGTAGCAGGGATTTTATTACATGGAAATCCTATCGTTGCATTCCTTGTGGGCGCGCTATTGATGTTTGTGGAAGTTCAACTATTAAGCTTAATGGCAAAAGCACTAGATAAATTCCCAGGAATTCGCGAAATGGGGGAGCACATCCGTACAGCCATGAATAAGGTTCTCGAGGTTGCGTTATTAGTTGGCGGGGCCATGGCTTCGGAGCAAATCGCACCAGGAATTGGCTATTTTTGGGTGATTGGCTTGATGCTGCTAAATAGAAAAGCGAAGAAGCCAGTAGTAGAATTAGCTGTTGGACCAATTGCAGCAATCAGTTTAGGTGTAATCGTAAATATTCTGTACCTAGTTGGACTATTTGTTCCCGTTGTTACAAAATAGGAGGAGTCAAAATAGATGTTACTTGATGGAATAACGTACATGCATGAACACACAACAATTGATTTATCACGGTTAAAAAATACTGATGATACCAATTTAAACTGTTTCGATGAAACTGTCTCAGAATACAAAAAAATGTATATTAAAGGCGTGCGTAATATTGTTGATGTGACGAATATGGATATGAGAAGAAATCCGAAATATGTTCAAAAAGTCGCTGATTTATCAGGGATAAATGTCGTGCAAGCGACTGGATTTTATCAGGATAAATTTCTTCCAGAATTCGTAACAGAGGCAACCGTCGATCAGTTGACAGAATTCATGATTAAAGAAATCGAAACGGGAATTGCGGATACATCAATTAAAGCGCAAATCATTGGTGAGATTGGAACAAGTAAAGACACCATGACTGAGCGTGAACGTAAAGTTTTTACTGCTTCAGTGATTGCTCAAAAACATACTGGAGTTCCAATCACTACTCATACCACTTTAGGAACCTATGGGCATGAACAGGTTGAATTTTTCAAAGCGCAAAAGGCAAATTTAGAAAAAATCGTCATTGGACACGTTGATTTAACAGGAAATTTCGATTACATCTTGCATATGCTGGACCAAGGAGTGTATGTTGAATTTGACACAATTGGGAAAGAAAACTACCAACCAGATTTATTACGAGCGACCATGCTAAAAGAAATCGAAAAAAGAGGCTACGACGATAAAGTATTTCTCTCAATGGATATTACACGGAAATCAAATTTGGAGTATCAGGGTGGGATTGGTTATTCCTACTTATTAGATAAGTTTGTCCCATTAGCACTTGAAACAGGTGTTTCTGAACACTTTATCAAAAAAATGCTTCAATATAATCCTCAAACATTTATGAATTAGGAGTGGATCGACACTATGGAAGCATTTCCTTTGAAAAGTTTAACAATCGAAGAAGCGACGAATTTGCAATTTAAATTGGTTGATTCAATTACACATTATTTTTCTGGTGACGAAATTTTGACTCGAGGAGATCTCGGAGTAGTAAAAGAATTAAATCAACCAAGAATGACCAACAAAGTAGAAAAAGTATTAGCTGATTTTTTCAATGCTGAAGCGGCTATGCTAGTACGTGGTTCAGGAACGAATGCGATTAGACTTGCACTACATGCGGTTGTTGGAACAGGAAAAACAATCCTGGTTCATGATGCGCCGGTCTATCCAACCACTCAGGTCTCGATTGATATGCTGGGTATACATTTAGTTTATGCGGATTTCAATGATTTTAATAGTGTGACAGAGGTACTTCGAGAAAACAAAGTTGATGGAATTTTAATTCAAGTAACCCGTCAAAAAATTGACGATTCGTATGATCTGAAAAAATTGATCTCACATATTCGCTCAATGAATAAAAAAATACCGATTGTGACGGATGACAATTACTCAGCTTTGAAAACTGAGGGAATCGGCTCACAATTTGGCGCAACCCTCGCTTGTTTTTCGACCTTCAAGCTGTTAGGGCCTGAAGGGATAGGGTGTATCGTTGGAGCTAGAGGTGCGATCAAACGCTTAAAGCAAGAGAACTACTCAGGCGGCGGTCAGGTTCAAGGCCATGAATCACTAGATGTGTTAAGAGGGATGATTTATGCGCCAGTATCGTTAGCGATTTCAGCCAAGGTTAGTGAAGAAGTCAGCGATAGAATCAATCGCCATGAGATTGAAGGATTGGAAGCGGCATTTATCGTTAACGCGCAATCAAAAGTGATTGTTGTGAAGCTTACCAAACCATATGCTAAAAAAATAATTGAAGCAGCAACAAAATTTGGCGCTTTACCCAATCCAGTAGGCGCAGAATCGAAATATGAGTTTGCACCGCTGGTTTATAGGGTGTCGGGAACGTTTAGAAAGGCTGACCCTGCTGCGGAAGATACAATGATTCGGATCAATCCGAATAGAGCAGGAACCGATACTATTATCAATATTCTAAAAAAGGCCATGGCGAGTATTTAAAGAATGAGGAGTTTCTATGGGAGAAGAATTTTTAAAGAAAAAAGGAATTGTTGTTAACTATTTAGCTTCCGATCTACTACAGAAAAAAAAGGGTGATCGGGTACTGAGTGTGACGGAATATCAAAATAAGTACGCCGTTTCTCGGGGAACCGTACAAAATGCTTGGGCATTTTTGAAGGAAATAAAAGCGATCAAAGTAAAAAGTCACGGACATATGGGAACCTTCATCGAAGAAATTGATTACAGCATTTTGCAAGAATACGCCTTATCAGATACGATTCTTGGAACGATGACTTTGCCTTATTCAAGACTTTACGAAGGACTGGCTACCGGCATTTACGACGTATTCAAGGAAAATAATATTAAGCTGAACCTGGCCTATATTCGAGGTTCGAAGGAAAGAGTCCGTTCTATCGCAAATAAAACGTATCGCTTTGCGGTTGTCTCAAAATTTGCCGCCGAGCAAGCCATTTCCGATGGGGAACCAATAGAAATTAGTCTTAATTTTGGTCGACATTCTTATCTAAGTGAGCACGTCTTGCTTTTTCGAGATAAGAATCAGAAGAAGATTGAAAAGAATATGAAGATAGCCATTGACTATAGCTCAATTGATCAACGATTACTGACAAAAGCGATAATCAAAGATGAACAGGTAGAGTATGTTGAAATGCAAGGACATCAAATTATTGCGGCTCTCCAAATGGGACAAATTGATGCTGGTATCTGGAACTTTGACGAAATACGTGATAAGAATCATCAAGGACTACATTATGTTCCCTTAACTGAAAGTGAGATGGAGAAGGATATGAGCACATCAGTAATCATTACCCAAAAAGATGATTCTTCAATGAAAGCATTCTTCCAAAAAAGCGTAGACAAGAAAAAAATTCTATGCATTCAAAAAGACGTATGTGATGGAAAGCTGATTCCTCAGTACTAATTTTTTTAAATTATTCTCTTTTCCATAAAAACCAAAAAAGGGTAGGTTATATACCATGAAATTTATCCTTCAATAAATAAAAAACGTTCATTCGTAACTAGGGGGAACAGCATGATTCGAGAAAAATTAGCAATATTACTTAGCTCTGAGATTATTGATCAGGAAACACAGGATTATGTCTTGAGTGTTTTAGAGTATCTACTGAAAGAGAACATCATCGAGGAAGAACAACAAGCGGATGTTTTTTTAACGCATCTTGCTATGGCTGATATGCGTAGAAAGAAAAACGAAACCATCAATGATCTAGAGTCTTTCATCCGCGCAGAAATTGAAGCGGATGAAAAATTTCTTCACTCAAAAGAATTATGGCAAGACCTTCAAGAAATGACTTCAAACAAGCACTTTGATGAGACAGAGTTAGACTACTTTTATCTTCACATCATCAATATGCTGAGGGAGGAATAGGATGTTTTTAGATGTCACTGCCCGAAGAAATCCAAACTTGATTGATGCAGCAGTTGAACTTCATCAAAAAGGACTCCTCCTTCCAGATACCTATATCTTGGATCTTGACACAATTGAAGAAAATACATTAAGCCTTGTTAACGATGCAAAAAAACAAGGGATTCAATTATTTTACATGACAAAGCAATTTGGACGGAATCCATATGTTGCGCAAAAAATTCATGATGCAGGGATAGAAAAAGCTGTTGTTGTGGACTTCAAGGAAGCGTTAATCATGATGGAACAAGGGCTGCCACTTGGAAATGTTGGCCATTTAGTACAAATTCCGCAGCGACTTTTAAAAAGGATCATGCTTTATGGGACAGAGTACATGACCATCTATTCGTTGGAAGCGTTGCAGCAAATTATCAGTATTGCCGTAGAGCTGAACATCAAACAAAAAATTTTAGTCAAAGTCATTGAAAAGGACGACCAAATCTACGAGGGACAATTTGGCGGCTTTCACTTAGATGAGTTACCAAGTATCGCTCATTTATCAAATAAAACGGATTTAGTTGAAATTGCTGGTGTAACGTCTTTTCCATGTTTTCTCTTTGATGGTAAAGCGAAATTATTACCAACAAACAATGTTGAGACGATAAAAAAAGCAAAAATGATATTTAAAGAAGCTGGCATTGAAATTACAGAGGTGAATATTCCATCAGCTACTTGTCACGAAACAATTCCTTTAATCAAGGAAATCGGCGGCACACAAGGAGAGCCTGGACACGCATTAACAGGCACAACCCCTCTGCATGCCAAAATGGATTTGCCCGAAAAACCAGCAATGGTATATGTCAGTGAAGTCTCGCATAATTTAGATGGCCAGGCCTATTTTTATGGCGGAGGCTACTATCGAAGAGGCCATTTTAGATCTGCGTTGATTGGAGATGCCCACTCTCTAGTGAGAGATAATGTGAATCCATTCAGTGATGAGAATATTGATTACTATCTTTCAACTCAAAAAGAACACCCGATAGGCTCGACGGTCATCGCGGCATTTCGAACACAAATTTTTGTCACTAGAAGTGATGTAGCAGTAGTATCTGGTATTCAAAAAGGAATAACAAAAATTGAAGGAATTTATGACAGTCTAGGAAATTTGATTAGAAGGTGAAACAATGGGAAGATTTGTCGTAATTGTTTTAGATAGTTTTGGTGTTGGAGCGATGGAAGATGTAAAGGAAGTTCGTCCAAGAGACATCGGAAGTAGCACAGCAGGACATATTATACAAAAGAATGAAGCCATTCATATTCCAACGCTTGAAAAATTGGGGTTAATGAACGCTCTTGGATATGAAATAGGCAACCATAAATTTTCAAAAGAGGCAAACTATGGAACCAGCAATTTAGCCCATCACGGAGCAGACTCCTTTTTGGGACACCAAGAAATCATGGGAACTACCCCTAAAATACCTTTAATCCAACCTTTCAATCAAAAAATTGACGAAATTGAAGAAAACCTTATTAAGCAAGGGTATAAGGTTAGACGTGTAGGAGAAAAAGGCACACAAATTTTAGTGGTTAATGAAGCGGCAACTGTAGGAGATAATCTGGAAACGGACTATGGGCAAGTTTATAATGTATCCGCTTGTTTAGCGTTAATCAGTTTTGAAGAGCTGAAAAAACTGGGACAGGCAGTTCGAGAGGTCGTTCAAGTGTCTCGAGTAATCACTTTCGGAGGACAACAGATCACTTTGGACAATCTATTAAAGGCAAGAAAGGTGAAAAATAATGAGATAGCTGGGGTAGATGCTCCTGAATCGGGAGTTTATGATCACGGCTATCAAGTGGTCCATCTAGGTTATGGCATTGACAAAAATGTACAAACACCAACAATTTTAGATAATGCCGAAATTCCTGTTTCTTTTCTGGGTAAAGTAGCTGATATTATCCAAACGGAGAGTAAACGACTATTTCCAGGGGTGGATTCAGATAAGCTTTTCGATGACTTAATTCAAGAAGTTCAAGGGATAGAACATGGTTTTATCGCGTTGAATATTCAAGAAACAGATTTAGCCGGTCACGCAGAAGATGTCGACAGGTATTCAGACCGACTAGAACTTAGTGATCGACGAATCAAGGAATTAATCCCGTATCTGAATAAAGGGGATATCCTACTTGTTATGGCCGATCACGGAAACGATCCTACAATCGGTCATAGCAACCATACAAGAGAACGGGTTCCATTATTAATTTACAGTCCTGATATTCAAGGGAGATATGTTGGTGAGCGCAAAACCCTCGCTGACGTAGGAGCAACAGTTGCTGATTATTTCAATGTAGGTGCTCCGCAAAATGGAGAATCATTTTTAGCTGATTTAATTTCAAACTAATCAGATATGCTCGATCTACGGTGATACACCAGCTAGATCGGGCTTTTTATGGAGGGATGAGTATGGAAATTCAAAGATTTCAAGAGTATTCACTGAAAACAAGTCTGGCAATGGCAAATTTATTCCAATCAGTGATAACTGTTTATCCTAATTGCATCACAACTATTCATTCAGAAGCTGACTATTATATGGGCGTTAAACAAGTCCCTATGATTCCAGATGCATTTGTCAGTCATTTGGAACAAAATGGTTTTCATCTTCACACGATTGATAAGGCAAGTCACAAAGGAAGAGGCATTGATATAGATTTAAAAAATCCAATTACAGGTCGTTTCATGACAGGCTCATCAAGCGGTACAGCAGTAAATGTTTTCTATGGAATAAATGATCTTGGGGTTGGAACAGATGGTGGAGGCTCGGTACTATCTCCTGCAGCTGCTTTAAATTTAATTGGATATATTCATCCTAATCTCGGATCGGAATGGATAGATTATGTGAAATATTCAAAGACATCAACAGATGGAATCTCTTTTATCCCTTCTATTGGATTTATCAGTAGAGATTTGGATTTAGTCAAACAGGCATCATCATTATTCATAGCTGATAATTTAAAAAAGAAAAAGATAAAGATCGCTGTAGATTCTGAGATTGATAAAAATGAATGGGCTGAGTTTGATGAGTGTATAACTGTAGAAACTACGAATCTCGTCTATAAATATGAAGCGAGTAGAAGCGAACTGATTCATTCGCTAAAGCAGCTTCTTTCCAATTTTGATATTGTCGTTTCAAAAGAAGGACCGATTGATGTTTACGGAATTGGAGAAACACTTTTTGGACATTTTGATAAACAAACTAGGTCAATTCAGATTCAGGGAAAAAAAGGGTTTGTTCGTGTAGTGAACATGTGTAATGCAGTAGGGTTGATCGTCCCTAGTCAAGAACTTGCCACAGGGTATTTGATAATAGGTAGGAAGTACAATTTTATTGAAAAATATATATTTGATTTGGCTGAAAAATTGATAAGCAAGCAAGACTCATTAATTGAAAATTATTTTTTAGATTATCGTTCATATTTTTCCGAAGGCTATACTGTTTAATAATGAAAAATAGAAAACTCCTCCATAAAAATTACCTATTTTGCTATCTTCACTTTTTTTAGTAATGATTTACGTTGGGGGAGGCAAATCAGATTAATGATTTTTTTTAACAGAATTAAGAATAGGATAAGCAGCGTTTTTGACAGAAAAGAGGTCAATTTTGATCCTAAAAAGCTAATAATACACTCATTCCTCACTTAAAATTCTGATACTTTTTAAAATGAAAATGTCTACACGTAATCGTTTTTATATCAGAGAATGCCCTTTTTAAAATAATACAAAATGCGAAGCAAAAGACTAATTAGCTACTAACAGCCAATTAGTCTTTTTGCTGTTTTAGGGATCTCTTATATGGATGATACCAATTATTTATAAACAATTATTTGAATGCTGGTGGTGCCTTCAAAAGTCTTTTTGAAAAGGAAGTAAAAATAACAAATAGCAGAGAAGAGATTTTACGGTTAAAATTGAATATCATCAACTTGTTGATTGGGGTGCTTAAAATTGGGGATGAAAGCGGATACTTTCCGTTGTATATATGACCTATACTATGGGTGAGCTCAAATGATAACGAAGAGAGGGTTGATGATGAAAATTTAGATTACATGAAAGGATGATTGAAGTGGATAAGAGAAGTGAACGGATTTTGAACTATCTGGTATACCATTCTCAAGTCGATAGTCGGACGCTCATGAAGGAGTTCCACATTACTCGCAATCAGTTAAATTACAGCATCAAGAAAATCAATGGCTGGTGTGAAGGATTGAATTTTCCAGAAGTTATGCGAACAAGAAATGGGTTATTTTATCTTTCGCCAGAGTTATTGGCACATTTTAAGCAAGCGAAGGGGACAGAAGCAGCAGCAAATTCTTTTTACACAGAGAATGATCGGTGCAATATCATACTGCTAATCTTATTTTCGAAACCGAGTTATTTGTCTTTGGATCACTTCATGATTGATTTACAGATTAGCAAAAATACGGTTTTGAGATCATTGCGTTATTTGAAAAGGCATCTTCCTAATGAAATTGAGTTAACTTATTCTCGCAGTCATGGATATGATTTGGCAGGCAATGAATGGAATCTGAGAAAACTATTGATTGAGACAGTTAGCTCGCTACGAAAGTTATCCAACGGTGATCAACTGTTAATGAAATTTGCTGAGCCAGTCAGTGATAAGATCGCAATTTTTCATGAGATTTTAGAAGATGCGGAGGAAACACTGAAGGTTAAGTTTTCTGATGAGCAGGTTGAGATACTTCCCTACATTTTGGCAATTATCAACTATCGGATAGCAAATGGAAAAGTAATCCAAGAGTCATTTCAAATTAACAATAGTATGCTGGCAGATACCAAGGAATACGCGGTAGCTAGTGAGATGTTTGATAATTGGAAAGAAATTCCTGATCAAGAAAAATTATTCATCACTTTACAGCTGCTGACTACAAACATCATCTCTGGAGATATTTTGACAGAGGAGCTATCTAAAAATCTATCGTCGATTATCGAGGATTGTTTGACTACTTTTGAAAAGAAGGCTTGTGTAACGTTGAAGGACAAGCAAGATCTTAAAGAAAGAATGATCCTGCATATGAAGCCGGCCTTTTATCGAATGCGATATCACTTGAACTTAAAAATGAAAATTGAAGATATCCAATTTGATCCAAAATATGATGCGTTTAAAGAGCTGATTCGTGAGGCTTTTCAACCTCTTCAAGAGTTTATCGGTGAAAGTATTCCAGATGAAGAATTCTTGTTCATCACGTTATTCATTTTGAGTGCATTGTCTGAAGAACAGAAGGAAAGAGAAAGTTATCATGCTGTTGTAGTTTGCAAGAGCGGCATATTGATCTCTCAAACGTTGAACACTTTCCTGCAAAAGATTTTCCCGGAGTTTACTTTTTTACCTCCTTGTTCATTGAGAGATTTTTCAAAAATTAAAAGCAAAATAGATGTAGTTTTTTCAACTGTTCCAATTAAGGATGTAGAAAAGCTCTTTATTGTAAAACCTATTATGAGTCAATCAGAGTTAAAGATATTGAAAAAGCGTGTATTACGAGAAACAAATGGGGGTGCTCAGGAAGAAGCGGGGCAACTCTTAGAAAAAATAATGACAACTATAGAAGATTTTTCAACTGTTCACGATCGCACAGCCTTAGAAAAGAAGCTTATCGAGCTCTTTCAAACAAGAGATGACTATCCATACGATCAAGAAATAAATCATGAGATCAGTTTGCTGGATGTTTTAACACTCGATGCTGTTCAGATTATTGAACAGGTCGAAGATTATCAAGAAGCGATTCGTTTAGGGAGCCGCCCTCTTTTGAAAAAGGGACAAATTACCTCAAATTACATTCAATCGATGATCGAATCTCATAATATGGATGACTCTTATATTGTTTTGGGAAATGAAGTTGCAATTCCTCACTCTCGCCCAGAAGAAGGAGTTAATGAATTAGCTGTTTCATTGCTGCATGTTAGACAAGGAGTGAACTTTTCAAGAAGTGAGCGCGTTCATTTTGTGTTTATTATTGCTCCAATAAATCAAGAGAGTCACATCAATGCGCTTTTCGAAATTATGAGTATTGCTGAGGATGAACATAGGCTGCGGTATATGCGAACCTGCAGTACACCTCAAGAATTATTAAACAGTTTAAAACTAGGTGAAGGTGAGGAAGACAAATGAATGTTAATGATTTGATTAGAGAAGACCTAGTAATTTTCTCTAACGCCAAAACGAAAACAGAAGCAATAAGCGAATTAGCAGATGTATTGTATGGGAACAATAAAGTAAAAGAGTCCTACAAAAAAGCTGTATTAGAAAGGGAGGCAGCCTTCCCGACTGGTTTGGAGACTGAACATTTTGGAATCGCAATTCCTCATACGGATAGCATTCATGTCAAAGAGCCAGCAGTTTCCATCGCTCTTCTAGAAAACAAGCTCCCTTTTATTCAGATGGGTAGTAGCGATGAGGATGTACAGGTTGAAGTGATTTTCATGTTAGCGTTAAAAAAAGCAGAGGATCAATTAGAAGTTTTGCAAGTGTTTGTCGATTTAATTCAAGATGATTCCTTTATGGAGAGGCTAGTAACTAGTAAAAATGCAAAGGAAATTATCCAAACGATCCATGAATTTTCTGAACAAATGACTTAGGAGTGAGAAAAATGTTAGCACCCATTCTTGATCGTGTTTTGTACTTCAATCTTGGTTCTCTTGGTAGATCAATCGTAGATGTGATCCAAAATAACCAGTGGCTCTTCCTTACCATATTTTTACTTTACGGAGGAATCGTTTTATATGCCAAACTGATCTGGTCGCGTTATCTGCCTCAAAAAATGTACAGCTATCTGAAAAACACTGAGAAGAAAAATCTTTCAATGGAAGAGTTATATGAAGGCTGGTTAAGGTATCGCAAAAAATTGCCGCAGTATATTTTAGTTCCAACACACAATGAATTTTGGGTAAAACCAGCGGCAAAGATGACTGGTACTGAACAAAAGCTATTTTACAATTCTGATAGAAAAAAGCTGAATGAAAAGGATTGCTTTATATTGATTGCTGAAAAACTATAACGATAAACAAACTTGGAGGAATTTACTATGGAAAGAAAAAGAATCTACGTATGCTGCGGATCAGGGATTGCGACATCAACTGTTATCTCAAAAAAAGTGAAAGAAGCCGTTGAAGCAAACAAAATCCCTTACACCTTGGAACAGTGTACGGTTCAACAAATCTCATCAAAAGTTGCAACCTTAAAACCTGACTTAATTGTTAGTTCTGCACAAATACCAACCGATGTAAAAGGTGTTCCGGTAGTTATGGGCCGCGCATTTTTAACAGGGATAAAAAAACAAGAAACGATCGATCAAATTATTTCTATTTTGAAACAATAATCTATCCAAAAAGGAGGAAAAAAGATGAATGCTATTTTTGATTTTTTTCAATACATCGTCAACTTAGGAGTCAGTGTGATGATGCCGCTGATCATTACAGTACTTGGGTTAATCTTTGGTAATAAATTTTCCGCGTCTTTTAAATCAGGCTTAACAGTTGGGGTAGGGTTTGTCGGGTTAAATGTCATTGCTACACTGATGACAACGGCTATCAGTCCTGTGACGAAGGCGTTGGTCGAAAACTACAACTTCCACCTTGTAGCTACTGATATTGGCTGGGGTGTAGGTTCGTCTCTAGCTTGGGGTACGCAGATTGTTCCCTTTGTTTTTATTACAGTTATTGCCACAAATGTTGTAATGATCTTATTGAATTGGACCAAGACAATGGATGTAGATATTTGGAACTTTTGGCATTCAATGATGATTGCAGGTGCCCTTTATTTAACAACTAAGAGTATGATTCTTGCTTTGCTTAGTGCTGTGATCAATATGGCTATTGTCTTTAAAATTGCTGACTGGACTCAAAATGATTTAGATGAGGTATTAGGGCTGGAGGGAATCTCATTCCCTCAGATTCAATCTAGTGGTTGGGCATTAATTGGCTACCCATTAAACTGGTTGTTTGATCGAATCCCTGGGGTAAAGAATATTTCCTGGACGCCAGAAAAGGTTCAAAGCAAGTTAGGGATTTTTGGCGAACCTATGCTGATTGGCTTGTTTGTAGGCGGTATCTTAGCTGCTGCAGCAAGAATGCCGTTAGATCAAATTTTACAAACAGCGGTGACGATCGCTGCAAGCTTAGTCTTGATGCCGCGAATGGTGGCCTTATTGATGGATGGCTTAACCTTGATTTCTGAATCAGCACAAGAATGGATGCAAAAAAGATTTGAAGGCCGCGAATTATATATTGGATTGGATTCAGCATTGGGGATTGGTCACCCATACGTTTTGACGACTGGACTATTGATGATTCCTGTTGCCCTTATTTTGGCATTCATTTTACCAGGAAACAAGGTCTTGCCTTTAGCAGATTTGACAGCGTTACCATATTTTATGATATTCGCCATTGTACCTTCAAAAGGTAATTTGTTCCGAGGACTGATTACAGGAGTGATTTTCACAGCAATTATCTTATACTGCGCAACATATGCTGCTCCGATCGTTACCCAACTTGCAGCTCAGGTAGGCTATCAATTGCCTGCAGATACTGAGATGGTCACTTCATTGGCAGTAGGTTCGCAATGGTATACATGGATTATTTATGCATTATTCAAGGCAATCGGTGGCATTTTCTAAGCATCCTTGTTTAATAAAAACTTAGTTTAATTGGAGGAATTTTATATGAAAGCAGCACTTATGTATGGAGCAAATGATATTCGAATTGAGGATATTGAGAAACCCGAATACGATGCGGAAGGATTATTACTTAAAGTAGAGGTCATTGGACTCTGTGGTTCTGATATTCGCAATTTGACAACGGACTCAAGAAAAGGGGACTATCCACATATTTATGGTCATGAAGTGGTTGGAACAGTTGCTGAAGTGGGGGAGAAATGTACCAAATTTGCCGTTGGCGACAGATTGTACGTCTATCCAGCAGTTCCTTGCTTAGAGTGTGAATATTGTCGAGCGGGTAACAGTCACAGCTGTAAGAATCTGAAGGCCTATGACAGAATTCAAGGCGGGTTTGCACAATACATGGCTGTTCCATCATGGGGCGTAAAGGGGCCAAACATTTATAAAATTCCAGATGATGTTCCCTTTGAGACAGCGGTCATGGCCGAACCACTTTCTTCTGTCTACGCTTGTTTGGATAATGTGAATGTTCAAATTGGTCAGACAATTGTAATTGTGGGCGCAGGACCAATTGGATGTCTCCAAGCAGAGCTTGCTAAGATTCGCGGAGCAAATAAAGTTATCATGGTTGAAATTAACGATCAACGTTTAACAGAATCCAAAGAATTTGGCGTGGACCATACGATCAATAGTTTAAAGGTTGATGCGGTTGAGGAAGTGAAGAAGCTTACTAACGGACAAGGAGCACATGTCGTTATTTCAGCTAATCCTTCTACTAAAGCACAGACGCAAGCAGTTTATATGGTGCGGCCAAATGGGACGTTAGTCTTTTTTGGAGGTGTTCCAAAGGGTGAGCTGACACCTATCGATACAAACTTTCTTCATTATAATAGTATCTGGGTTTATGGTCATTACGGGTCAAATACGATCCAAGTAAAAGAAGCCTTTGAAACGATCATTTCCGGAAGAATTGATGCTACACGATATATCTCGGAGATCATGCCTTTAGACAATCTGTATGATGCAATCCAGCTAATGAAGAGCGGAAAGGCAAACAAAGTATTGATTAAGCCTTGGATGAATTAAGCAAAGGTCACTACACGTTGAATCAATGAGTAAAAAAATTCAATTGGAGGAAACAGCTTTGGAAAATATCATGCAATTTAGACCTATTCAAGAAATGATTGAGGTAACATCGAATCTTTATCGTTTAGGATGGGATGAAAGAAATGGTGGGAATATCACCTATCTAGTAGATGAAGCAGAAGTTCAAAAATATATCGATACAACAAAGGTAATTCGAAATATTCCGATGAGCTTTGATGGAAAAGAATTAGTTGGGAAATATTTCTTGGTTACTGGTTCAGGGAAATATTTCAAAAATGTTCAATCTGATCCTGAGAACAATTTAGGGATCTTACGGGTAGCTGAAGATGCTCATAGTGTGGATCTTTTATGGGGATATAGTGATGGAGGATTGCCAACGAGCGAATTACCAGCTCATTTTATGAGTCATATTGCTCGACTAGCAGTTGATCCTGAGAATCGAGTAGTCATGCATTGTCATGCGACACATTTGCTTGCGATGACATTCTCACATGAGATAACTTCTAAAGCGATTACTCGGACGTTATGGGAAATGTGTACCGAGTGCCTCGTTGTTTTTCCTGAAGGAATCAAAGTCTTGCCTTGGTTAGTTCCTGGATCAAATGAGATTGGGGAAGCAACTGCAAAAGCGATGAAGGACTTCCGTTTAGTGTTATGGTCCTTCCATGGCGTATACGGTGCCGGAAGAACAATTGATGAAACATTTGGTTTAATTGAGACAGCAGAAAAAGCAGCAGAGGTTTATACCTATGTTCAAGCTCAAGGCGGCATGAAGCAAATGATTACAGATGAAAATTTCAAGGCGCTGGCTAAGCAATTTGGTGTAACCCCAAACAAAGACTTTTTTGAAATGTAAGGAGGAGAAAACATGGCCAATCGAATTATTTTGAATGAAACATCTTATTTTGGAAAAGGCGCAATCCAGCATATAACTGAAGAATTGAATAAGCGGAACTATCAAAAAATTGTGGTCGTCACAGATAAAACTCTGATTGATCACGGTGTTGCAACTAAGGTAATGGATCTGTTAGATGAAGCAAGTGTACATTATGACACTTATGACGGTATCGTTCCAAATCCTACCATTGAAAATGTGAAGGATGGGGTAGATTTTGTTAAGAAATCAAATGCTGAATGTATGATAGCTATCGGCGGCGGTTCACCAATCGACACGGCAAAGGCAATTGGAATCATTATGACAAACCCGGAGTTTTCTGATGTTGTGAGTTTGGAAGGCGTGGCCGATACGAAAAATCCTAGTTTGCCAATTTTTGCAGTCCCAACCACATCAGGAACTGCTGCAGAAGTAACGATAAATTATGTAATCACGGATAAAGAAAACCAACGTAAATTTGTCTGCGTTGACCCCCATGATATTCCGGTCGTAGCTTTTGTAGACAGCGATATGATGATGGGAATGCCAAAAGCTTTATGCGCCGCAACAGGAATGGATGCCATGACTCACGCGATTGAAGGCTATATAACTAAAGGAGCATGGGAAATGACGGACATGCTGCATATCAAAGCTATTGAACTCATTGGTCGTTTCTTGCCGGATTCCGTTGCAGGAGATCAAATTGGTCGAGAAAAAATGGCTCTTGCTCAATATATCGCTGGAATGGGATTCTCAAATGTCGGCTTAGGTTTAGTGCATGGAATGGCTCATCCATTATCTGCTTGGTACAACATTCCTCATGGTGTTGCGTGTGCTTCATTGCTACCAACGGTTATGCGTTTCAATAAAGATTTCACTGGAGAAAAATACCGTGATATTGCGATAGCTTTAGGAGTTTCGGACGCTGAGAAAATGGATTTGACAAAGGTTCGCAACGCGGCATGTGATGCAATTGATCAGCTTAGCAAGGCAGTCGGAATTCCTAGTACAATCTCAGAGCTTGGGGTAAAAGAAGCAGATTTATCAAAAATCGCCGAAGATGCCTTCAACGATGTTTGCAGTCCCGGTAATCCTCGCGATGCCTCGATTGAAGAGATTATCGAGTTATATCAAACGCTAATGTAGAAGAATGCCTTATTTGAAGTCACTTGAAAAGATTGCTATTTATAAAAGGAGACGAATCAATTGTTAGTTTCTACAAAGGAAATGCTACAACGAGCAAGAAGGGAAGGATATGCGGTACCTGCGCCAAATTTCTTTGATTTACGTTCTGCTTCAGCTTATCTAGAAGTTGCCGAAGCTCTTAATAAACCATTGATTTTGGCTTTTGCACAAGCACATATGGATCAATTTGACTTGGAAGATGCCGCAATGATAGGTCGCTACTTAGCTAAAAAGGCAAGTGTCCCAGTAGCGCTGCATTTAGATCATGGAACAGACGAGACGATAATAAAGCAGGCGATAGATTTAGGATTTACATCAGTTATGATTGACGCTTCTCAAGAGAAAATCGAGGAGAATATTATGAAAACCAAAGCTATTGTAGCGTTTGCCCGTCCAAGAGAAGTGGCTGTGGAGGCAGAGCTGGGGCATGTAGGTGCTGGAGATAATTATGAGGATCATGAGCATTCGGATTCCATCTATACAAAGGCTTCTGAAGTGGAAAAATTTATTGAAATGACCGATGTTGATTCCTTAGCGATTTCTATCGGAACAGCTCACGGTATTTATAAAGGAAAGCCTAAGATCAGCTTTAACACATTACATGATATTTTTTCAAAAACTGCTATCCCATTAGTATTACATGGCGGCTCCTCATCGGGAGAAGAAAATTTGCATCGTTGTGCCACAGAAGGCATAGCTAAGATCAATATATTCACAGATATAGTCGAGGGCGGAATGAAAGCCATCAATAATGGACGACCAACGGAGCTTTTTGAATTAGAAAATCTTCGGAGTCGGGGAATGAAAGCGGTACTGGAAGAATATTATCACCTGCTTGCTACTAAAACTTGGAGATAAGAATATGAAGAAAATTCAAGCACCATTTTTTTGTGTGAATCCAAAGGGATACTTATTTGGATCAGAGCTGCTGGAATTAGCAAAAGCAGCGGATGAGCTTTCAAAACGTTATCAATTGACGGTATTCTTTACAGTTCCATTTACTGAAGCTTACCCAATTATAAGAAATACTGAGAATTTAATTGTTACCGCTCAGCACATGGATGGTATTTCCAGAGGAAAAGGTATGGGACGTATTTTTCCCGAGTCATTAATTTCAGCCGGTTTCAAAGCGACCTTCTTAAATCATGCAGAACATCCTATGACGTATCATGAATTGGAACAAGCAGTAAGAAGAGCCAAAGAATCAGAGCTATACACGATTGTTTGTGCAAACTCAGTGACTGAAGGAAAAGCAGTGGCCTTACTTGAACCCTCAATCATCGTTTGTGAGCCCACTGATTTGATTGGTACAGGGAAAACAAGTGATTCTAGCTACATGAAAGAATGCAATCTAGCTATCAAAGAAATTTCTCGAAAAACCAAAGTGCTACAGGCAGCTGGAATAAGCACCGCAGCGGATGTAAAGAAGGCACTTGATTCTGGAGCGGATGGAACCGGAGGGACGAGTGGAATCGTTTGTTCCGACTCTCCTAAAGAGGCGTTGACAGAATTGATACAATATGTCGCAAAATATAAGGAGAGCTAATAAATGAAAGTTTTAACAAAAGAGCTTATTTTAGAATCCAATGGACGTCGCGTGACGTATCATAATATTACCGAACAGGTAAAAGCATTTGTTGAAGAAACAGGAGTGAAAAACGGCTTATGCTTAGTTCAGTCACAGCACACAACCTGCTCTGTTATCTTTGAAGAGTTTATGCATGATCTTGATTTTAATGGGGATGACTATCTTCAGGTCGATATGAATGCATTTTTAGATCGTCTGATACCTAGAGAGCTATCTGAAAATACAAATTATCGTTATCCTGGTCCGGCGCATAAGGATTTTCTATTCAGCTTGTCCCATTCAGATCATCCTTCAGATCCAGCAGTATTATTGAATGGAGATGCTCATATTCGTGCCTCTATGTTTGGAGCAAGCGAGACGTTTGCATTAAATGACGGTTTATTGGCTATTGGTGTTGTTGGCTCAATTTACTTTATTGATTTCGATCAAAACCGCATTCGAAAACGTGTATGTCGAATCCAAGTGCTGGGTGAATAATAGGCAAAGGCAATAAACTTATCGTAATCAATAAAAGTGATGCTAATGAATTAATCAATCGGAAATTCTTTTATTTGCGAGGAGACTTTAAATCAGCTGCTTCTTTATTTATAGTATGGTACTCACCACTTTCGTTTGGATTCCAATCCGTCATCAATATCTTATAAAAGAATCTTAGCACAAGCCAAAATATAAAACATGGAAATTATGGGTTACTCAAATTTTCTTCATAAATCCAAACTTCGTACAGCTGTATTCTATCTTCTTGGGTGATACCGATATATTGTAACTGGACGATCATTGGTTAGATGATCGAGGCGACAACTGAATACAACTGTCTACCTGACCACGCGCCAGCTGTCGCATCTGGTGATAAAAAATGCCCTACTCCTGGCCGAGTAGGGCTTTCGTGTTTCTAGCACTCGAAATCTTCAAATTTCGAAAAATCATTCTAGCATGAATAATGAATATTTCCCTGGTGGTAAGTTACGATCCACCTTATCAGTAGATAAAATGCTTCTCCATTCTCTCATAAGTATAAATCGTATTCACTTGAAATTAATCGACATTTTGGCGGATCGCTATGAATCTGTTCATGATCAATCTGTGGGATAAAACTTCTTGTTTCTGAAGTAATGGGATTTACGCTCGAATTTTTCGCTTCAATTTCTGAATTAACTTTGACCATAATAAAGCTGGGTGTAGCAAGTGAATTCTTGAATTGATATAATCAGAATAATTCTATTGGCTGGGTTCGCTGAATGAGCGGTAACTGATTCTACATGTCGAGAGGAGATCATACGAAGCTGTTCTCTTAAAATAGAGGACTTGAACTATCAAATTGATCGCAATCACCTCCCCAGCCACCAAAAAAGTAAGAAAGGATAAGAGGGGAATTATATGGGTGTAAAATTAGAAGAATTGTTAAAGCTTCCTTCATTGAAAGAAGCGAAAGTAGTGAGTGGCGCGACGAATCTGAGTAATACCGTGACTTCTTTATCCTTTCTGGAAGTATCTGACATGTCGTTTTTCAATGAAAAAATTGGTCTGCCAGATGAGTATTACGCAGGGGAACTAGTCATTGGTTCCTTTTTTACAATCAAGGACGATGTTGAAAAGCAATGTGAAGCAATTCGCCGGCTGCATGGACTAGGAGAGCTCGGTATTATCCTGTATTATGTCGGCATTGTTTTAGATGACTTGGCGCAAGAGGTTATCGATGTGGCCGAGGAGCTAGGCTTTGTCATCATAAAAATGCCTGAGAATGATTATTCGTTGAGATACAACGAAGTAATAGTCGAAGTGATGACCGAACTGCTCAAGCAAAAATCAACGGAAAATATCGTAAATGAAGTGTTAGAGAAAACGTCTTCCTTACCAGAGCACCTTAGAAATGTTGAAATGAGTTTAAAATCTCTTTCGGACTTGCTGCGGGCCAACATTATTTTGACGGATGATGAAGGAGAAATAATCAATCAAATAAGATGGCCGAGAAATTCAAAACTAAAGTTGGCAAACTTTTTATTGAGTGCTGATCGAAATGCTAATGCGCCAATAAAAAAAGAGAATTGTTGGGTATTTTCTAGAGAAATCTTTCATAAGGATAATGGCGTATTGAACGTATATTTAGTCAAGGAGCATGAACCTCTAACGCCATCTGAATGCGAGCAGTCGGTGGAGCTGATTCAAGTCGCATTAAATCTGTGGGGGAAAAAGCATGGCGAAGTGAGTGAGCATGGACTGGTCAAAGCCATCTTGAATGATGAAAGCGAGAAAATGTATCGCTTGGCCAACAAACTGTCCATTGATGTCAAGAGCATCAATTTAATGTGGCTATTTCAACTGAAGGGACCTGAAAAAGAAAAGGAGATAAAAGCGGAGGTTCTTGACTACGTGACTAAGTATTATCACACAAGTATCGTCCAGCTAGTGGAGGACCAATTAATTGTTTTGCTAGGAAATTATCGATACAACGAGCAGGAGGTAGCTCTGAGTGAAAACTTTTTAGGCAGCAGTCAGTTTGTGATGGAAATTGAGAGTCTGGCGGTTTGTCCCCGTTTGAGAAACACGACAGACGTTCGAAAAAATTATCAATTGATCAACAGCTTAAAGGAAGAACTTTCGACCCTGTTTATCGGTAAAAAGCATTTTACAATCAGCGAAGTGCGCCAAGTTCAGCAAGCAATCGAGTGCGTACGTTCTGGAGAAGTAAAAGTCGATGAGGTATTGAGGAACATCCAACCAATTATTGAGAATACCGAGCAAATGCACACTTTATGTACGTTTCTGCTGGATGCTGATGCCGATTATCAAAAATGCGGGGAATATTTATTTATCCATAAAAATACAGTGAAATACAGAATTAAGCGAATCAATGAGCTTTTGGGCTGCGACGTGACGAGAATCTCTGATAGCTATGAATATTCAATTACTTGTCTGGTTCATCGAATCGTTCGTCGTTCGAATACCATTTAATCGAAGAACTTCACAAGAATTCTGCTTGGCTGCCTGCACTATCCAATCTCTGCTGGATAGTGCAGGCAGTCTTATTTGCATTGTAAAAAAACAAAAAATATTCTCATTTATTTTTCATTTAGAAAAAGACATCTGCTTTTGCCTCACGTATAATCGGGATTTATACAAGGGGGGAACGATATGAAAGATAAAAATAAAACACAATCCTGGTACAGCTTAGCATTTATTTGGGGCGGTTCGATGGTCTGTGTCCCGAGTTTATTAATTGGCAGTACCTTAGTATCGGGAATGAGTTTGGGAAAAGCGTTGTTGGTTGGGCTGATCGGATATGCGATTACAGTAGTCATTATGATTCTTCAGGGAACGCAAAGCGTGGATCTGCATAAACCAACTGTTCAAATTGCAAAACAGGTTTTTGGCGAGGTCGGATCGCAACGAATCATTTCCATTATTTTAGCGATTGCTTGCTTAGGATGGTTTGGTATCCAAACAAATGTCGCAGGAGCAGCCTTTGCGAATCTTTTAGGTCTATACGATATTCATATTTCAGTCCCAGTCTCTTCAATAATATGGGGAATCATTATGCTTGTTACAGCAATTTATGGGATTCGTTTGATTCGTCTGATCAACTACATTGCGGTTCCGTATCTTGTCATCGTGTGTCTATATGGCCTATTCGAGGCTCTTTCCTCTGGACAAGGCAACCAACTCTTGCAGGCGTATCAGCCGACGAGTCAGCTTTCATTTTTTGACGGCTTGGCGGTAACGATCGGGTCATTTGCCTTAGGAGCAGTCATTGCCGGCGACTATTCGCAGTTTTCAGAAAAGCGTTCAGATGTTGTAAAGGCCGCAAGTGCTGGGATTATTCCGGCAGGCGTATTGATGATTGCTGTAGGAGCAATTTTGGCTATCGTCAATAAAACTTCTGATATTAGCAGTGTGTTCATGAACATTGGCTCACCGCTGATCGGAGGGATTGCACTAATCTTGGCTACTTGGAAAACAAACGTCATTAACGCGTTTTCGGGCGGGTTAGCCATTATTAATGTGTTTGGTATTTCAAAGGAAAAGGAAAAAATCGCCGTAGCAATTGCTGGCGGTATCGGAACCTTACTAGCAGTTGTGGGGATTTTAAATTATTTTGTCCCTATTATGTCCATCTTATCAGCGATGGTTCCGGCAGTTGCTGGAGTAATGATCGCCTCTTACTGGGTCGTCCAAAAAGGCGAACCCTCAAATTGGGCACCCGTTTCAGGAGTCAATTGGCTGGGGATCATTTCTTGGTTAATCGGTGCAGTTATTGCAGTAATTCCTGTAGTGCTTGGTTTTTTCCCATCGTTGCCGCAATTTCCTAATCAGCCATTGATTGGAATCATCTTATCCTTTGGCTGCTACCTAGTTGGGAACAAGCTTTTTGTCAAAGAAGAAAATAAAAGAACCATGCATACAAAGGAAATGGAGGAATAGCAATGCGTTATTTAGATGAAGAAGCAATTGAAAATATTGCTGTTGGAGCAGCGTTCTTAGGAACAGGAGGAGGCGGAGATCCCTATATTGGTAAAATGATGGCCCTATCAGCGATCAAGGAACACGGTCCTGTACGCTTGATTTCTCCAGATGAAGTTCAGGATGACGACTTCTTTATTCCTTCAGCCATGATGGGTGCTCCTTCAGTGTTGATCGAGAAATTTCCAAAAGGCGACGAGTTTCTTCGGGTTTTCCAGAAGCTGAGTCGTTATTTAGGAATCGAAGAAATCGCAGGAACATTTCCAATGGAGGCAGGCGGTGTGAATTCCATGATTCCTATTGTGGTAGCCGCTTCTCAAGGGATTCCAATTGTCGATTGTGATGGAATGGGTCGGGCATTTCCAGAGCTTCAGATGACGACCTTTAATCTAGGCGGAGTCTCCTCAACACCGATGGCCATCACAGATGAAAAAGGAAATATCGGCATTTCAGAAACAATCAGCAACAAATGGACAGAGCGATTAGCCAGAGTACAAACAGTGGAGATGGGAGCCAGTTCATTGATCAGCATTTACCCAGCTACCGGTCGTCAATTAAAAGATCATGGCATTCATGGCATCGTGACTCTTTCAGAGAAAATCGGGGAAGTAATCCGCAGCAACGATTTAGAAGAGGCAACCAAATTAGAAAAATTGCTTAAATTAATCGATGGTCTAGAGCTGTTCCAAGGAAAAATGATGGATGTCATCCGTAAAGTAGAAGGCGGCTTTAACTTCGGGGAAGCGACCCTGGAAGGCTTGAATCAGGATGCAGGATCGACTATGAAGATCTATTTCCAAAATGAAAACCTGATCGCTGAAAAAGACGGTAGTATCATCACCATGACGCCCGATCTGATCTGTATGGTTGATTTAGAAACCTTGATGCCCGTAACCACCGAGGCGTTAAAATACGGGAAAAGAATCCGCGTTTTAGCCTTACCCTGTCATGAAAAATGGCAAACCAAAGAAGGCGTCAACACTGTTGGGCCGCGCTATTTTGGCTACGATTTAGATTATATTCCGTTGAAGGAGTTAGCGATAAAAGGGGGGCATAAGCATGTATAGAATTGGAATTGACGTAGGCGGGACCAATACGGATGCTGTGATCATTAATGAAAATTTGGAGCTTATTCATGGTGTCAAGGTTCCTACAAGCGGGGATATTCAAACAGGGATCGAGTCGGCTTTGCATAAGGTCATGGCTGAATCTCAGATTGAAGCAGGCAGTATTAGCCACGCGATGCTTGGCACCACTCAATGTACCAATGCGATCGTTGAACGAAAAAAACTATCGAAGGTCGGCGTGATTCGTCTAGGCTATCCTGCCACTGCTTCCGTTAAACCCTTCACGGCTTGGCCAGAGGACATGATCGAATGTCTCGGAGAAAAATTCGAATTATTGCACGGCGGCTATGAATATGATGGTCAGATTTTGTCGGAAATGGATGAAGACGAAGTTAAGACAGTTTTAGCTAATTGGCAGGGGAAAATTGAATCATTAGCGATTGTCGGAGTCTTTTCTTCGCTAAAAAATGATCAAGAGCTGCTTGTAGAAAAATGGGCAAAAGAAATATTGGGCGAATCCATTCCGATATCCTGCTCCTCGCAAATCGGTTCTGTCGGACTGTTGGAAAGAGAAAATGCCACGATTCTAAACGCCGCGTTAGACAAGGTCATGGCGTTAACCAGCAGCGGTTTTGAACGCGCACTGAAAAGTGAAGGGATCAATGATGCTGAGATTTATCTCTGTCAAAATGATGGCACACTAATGTCGATTGAATACGCGAAACGTTTTCCTATTTTAACCATCGCCTGTGGACCGACGAACAGTATTCGCGGAGCTTCTTATTTGGCTAGAATCACAAATGCCATCGTCTTGGATGTTGGAGGAACGACCTCCGATTTAGGTGCACTAGCAGATGGATTTCCGCGAGAATCCTCAATAGCGGTTGATGTTGGGGGGATTCGAACGAACTTCAGAATGCCGGACATCGTTTCCATTGGTCTTGGTGGCGGAAGTATCGTTCGTGAGGTAGGCGATCAGGTGACCGTCGGACCAGACAGTGTTGGTTATAAGATCACTGAAGAAGCACGGGTATTTGGCGGAAAGCAATTAACCACCACTGACATCGCCGTGCGCTTAGGCCTTGCTGATATTGGAGACAAAACACTGGTTGAAGATGTTCCGCTGGAGCTTGCCGAAAAAGCCTATGCAACGATCAAACAAATGACCGAAGAAGCGATCGATAAAATGAAAACCAGCTCAGGCGATGTGGATCTGATATTAGTTGGCGGAGGCGCAATCATTATTCCGCAAGAACTAGCCGGAGTAGCAAACGTTTATCACAATCCACATGGCGGCGTCGCCAATGCGATCGGAGCATCCATTGCACAAATAAGCGGACAATACGAACAAATCTACATTTATACAAAACTATCAAGAGAAGATAGTATGAACGACGCCAAACAAAAGGCGACCCATCAAGCAAAATTAGCAGGGGCTATCGAAGAAACCATTGAGCTGGTTGAAGTCGAAGAAACCCCACTGGCCTACCACCCAGAAAATGCCACACGCTTACGAGTGAAAGTTGTAGGGAAGATGGAATAACCGATAAATGAAAATAGGGTTGATTTAGAAAATAAACTTTCTAAATCGGCTCTGTTTTTGTTTCCTGCGAAGTAAAAAGCTCTCTTCCCATAACAAATTTATCTACTCCGAGCTTTTGTAATTTATTAGCTCTTTCTATATTTATATCACCATCAATCCAAAGCTCCTGCTTTGGGAAATTTTTTTTAGCTAGACTAATTTTTTTAGTCATATCATCAATAAAAATTTGACCCTGACCATCTGGTTCACTGGTCATCAATAGAATCATCGCTGTCCTTTTTATTAAATATGAGTAATTTTCTAATGGAGTGGTCGGTAAAAAGGCTAAGCCAATTGAAATATTGTTTTGATGACAATAAAGAATCACTTCTGCGATATTTTGACATGACTCGACATGTACAAAAACGCTACAGGGTGAACAATTTTTTAAAATACAAACATACTTTTCAGGCTGTGTAACCATTAAATGGATATTAAAGGGCAATGACGTTAAATAACGCATTTCATTTATTGTGGACATACCAAAAGTAATATTATTAATAAAGTTTCCATCTTCGATGTCCAAATGGATCTCTTGAAAGCCCAGTGCTTCTATCCTTGTGATTTCTTCTGCTAAATAGAGTTGTTTTGCAGATGCTAAGGATGGTATAATCCTATTCCTCATAATTTCATCTCCTCTTTTTCTTCTTTATTTATACAATAATTCTTTTTCAACAGTTTTTCAGTGGTCAATTTTTGAAAGAGATTTTCAAATTTCTGATCATTGTATGATCTTTCCAGCTAAATTAAGCTAGAGGTGTAATAAATAACCGAAAGGAGGTAAATAAATGAAAGCGAATCAGCGTTTACTAGAACTAATTTACTTTTTTGAAAAGAATTCCCAAACATCAATTAAAGATATTGAGAAGCAGCTAAACATTCCGGAAAGTGCCATACGCTACGAGATTGAGAACTTAAACTATTATCTTAGAATGATGAAAATGCCAGAAATAAAGAAAGAAAACAATGGACAGCTATTCTCAAGTATCTCAAATTTTGATTCTGTGAATCAATTATTAAAAGACATCTACAAACCTGATTCGAAAAAGAGAAGAGAGTACTTAAAATTCAAATTGGTACTCGCCGGAAAAATCAATATTCAGAAAGAGTCATTATTTTTAGATGTTACAAGAAACACCGTTAAGTCAGATTTGAGGCAGATTATTCCAATTTTAGAGCGAGAGCATATCCATTTAAAGGAACGCAAAATTATTAACGATAACGAGTTGGAATTGCGCAGTTTCATTTTAAATCATTATAGAGAAAGCTACTTAGTGCTGGTTTCTGAAGAGGATAATTTACTTGTCTCCAATCCGACAAAACGAACGATTCTTGAAGACTTCTTGGATATTGATCTAGACATAAAAGAAATAGTGGAGGAAATAAAAAGTCTCTCTAAAAATTATCCATTCACTAACTTTTATGAAACTTTTTTGTTAAATATCTTTGTTGCGATTCATCGTATTTATTATGGTCATTCAATCAATCAAGTAAAAAATCTTTCTCAATTTAAAGCACTAGATGAATATCATAACGTTAGAAGAATTTTCAAGAATATCAACAGCAATATCAACTTTTCCGACGAAGAGATTGCTCATCTTGCCGAAATTTTAGTTAGTTATAGTGAAGAGTCAGTAAATCAGAGTTATCAAAGAAATCTTTTATCATTCAAGATATTTGTTTCAAAACTGGTTACTAATATTGGGAACGAACTTGGAATGGAGCTAACAGAGGACCCTATCCTAATGGAAGGATTGTACCAACATGTGAAAAGTACAATATATCGCAAAAATAATTCTTATGAAATGGATAGTGAGGTTTATCATCAAGCAATTGGGAGTTATCAAAATTTATTTTCGTTATTAGAAAAAAATATTTCAACTTACGAAAAAGAACTGGATGTTCATTTTTCTAAAGAAGATATTGCCTTGTTTGTGATTCATTTTTTAGGAGCAATCAGAAGGTTTCAGGAGGCGCATCAGCCAAATTTAAAAGTTTTGCTGGTTTGTCATTCTGGATATGGAACATCGGTTCTTTTGAAGAATCTGTTAGAAAAAAACTACAATGTTGAGGTCATAGGAACATCATCAATTTATCAGATAAGTGATTATCTTTCGGAGAACATTGAGTTGGTTGTTAGCACATTAGATTTTTCTTTTGAGATCAAAAAGAAAGTAGAAGTTCCAATTTTGTTTATTTCGCCATTTCTGACTTTTAATGACGATCAGAAGTTAAAGGAATTCGGCATTACTCGTAAGCGGGAGACAACTAAGATTTCAGTAAATAAACTTCTGGAAATAATAGAGCATCATGTAAATATTCCTAATCCAATAAGTTTGAAAAAGAGTTTAATGGATGCTTTTCCAGAAAATATTCAAGAAGAGCGGAAAGATTCTAGTTTATTTGATGGATTGAAAGACGAAAATATAACTTTAGTTCGAGATATTCAAGATTGGCAAACTGGATTAAGATTATGCAGTGATTTTCTTGAACAGAAACAAGTTATAAAAAAGAGTTATTTAGAGGGGATTTGTCAATCCGTCAATTTATACGGCGCTCATTTTGTCATTCGTAATCAAATGGCGATCCCTCACGGAAGTGAAAAAAGCGGTGTTTTAAATTCAGGCATTCATATCTTATATGTGAAAGATTCAGTTATTTTTCCAAAGGAGCTGCCAGTTAAACTGATTTTCTTTATCGCTTCTAAGGAAAAAGAATTATTAATAAATACTGTCATGAATATTAATGCTTTTTCCCATGATGAAAATTTCTATCAAAAATTAGACCACGCAATTGAAGAAGCAGAGCCTTTATCTGATTTCTTCAAGAAGTGGCTCAATGGAGTGTGATCAGATGCTAAATCAAGATTTTGTTTATTTTGACGAAGAGTATACATCGGTTCAGCAACTACTTTCCTTAGTTGCTAAAGATTTATATGAAAAAGGTTATGTGAAGGAAACCTATGAGCAAGCCATCATTTCTAGAGAGGAAAAATATCCTACTGGCTTAAAACTAGCAGGTTTGAATATTGCTATCTGTCATACAGAACCCCAAAATGTCACTAAAAATACATTGTTTCTTGTAAAACCAGCTCATCCTGTACTGTTTCGAAACGCTGAAACTTTGGATAAGTTACCTGTTGACTTGGTTATCGGGTTAGTTTTCACTGATGGGAAACTCCATTTGAAGAACCTCTCATATTTAGCACAATTATTTACCAACCAACAATTTATACAAGAGATCAAACAAGTAACTTCAAAAGAAGAGTTGACAACGATTTTTTCTAATTTTTTGGAGAAAGGAGGAAAAGAAAAATGGAACGATTGAAGCAGTTAATTTTAGAATTGACCAATTTACCAGGAAATGTCGGTTATGAAGATAAAGTTATTGAGTATTTAATTGAGGACATTGGGGATCAATATGAAATCTCACTTGATATTCTAGGGAATATGACAGTTCGTTTAACACCACATAATATTGGTAAACAAAAAGTGATGCTTTTTGGTCATATGGATGAAGTTGGCATGATGGTTAATCATATTGATGAAAGGGGATTCATACATTGCGAGAAATTAGGCTCATTGAATCCGACTTGTCTTGCTGGATTAAAGCTTGAGCTACACGGAGAAAAAGGACCTGTAAATGGCGTAGTGGGAGTAAAATCTCATCATTTAGCAAAACAAAAAGAAGGAAAAACGCAAGAAAATGCTCGTGATTATTATTTAGATATCGGTGCCACAAGTCGTGAAGAGGTATTGAATGCGGGTATTGATATCGGCTCACCGGTCACATTTAAGCCGCAATTTCTAGAATTAACTGGAAAATGTATCGCAAATAAGGCGATGGATGATCGTGCATTGTTAGGCATTTTAATCTATCTGATTGAAAATTTACCAATGGAGAAGTTGAATGTAGATTTATATCTAGTATTTAGTGTTCAAGAAGAATTCAACACGCGTGGAATCATGCCAACAGTAAGAGAGATTGATCCAGAAATCGTCATTGGTTTAGATGTTACCCCAGCAACAGATACTCCAGACTTATTAGGATTATCGGAAATAAAATTAGGCAATGGTCCAGCTTTGACTTATATGAATCACCACAGTCGCGGTACCTTGGCAGGCATTGTTCCCAATAAACAGTTCTTGTCCTATTTAGAGGATATTGGAAAAAAAGCGGGGATTTCTATGCAAAGAGAGGTGGCTACAGGGATTTTGACTGAAACAGCCTATATTGCAATTGAAAGTAATCGAACAGTAGTCGCGAATATTTCACTACCTACTCGGTACACTCATACACCTATTGAAGTGATCAATTTGGATGATGCGCTGGGAATTTACCAACTGTTAGCAGAGTTTCTAAATTCGTTAAATGGTACTCAAAGTTTTGGAAAAAATATTGATTTTGAAAGGAGTGAGAACAGATGAAAAAAGTTATTGTAGCTTGTGGTACTGGAATGGCAACTTCTTCTATGATTGCAGAAAAAGTTAGAGCGGTTTTAGAAGATAACCAAGTAGATTATACACTTTCTCAAGCTCAATTAAGTGAGCTTGATATGTACAAAGAAGCTGATTTATTCGTAACAGCGATGCGTGTTGAGGAAGATTACGGTGTGCCAATGGTGGTTGGAACACCATTTCTTGTGGGAATTGGTGAAGCTGAGGCAGCTGCTAAAATTATTGAGATTTTAAAAAAATGATTTGTTAAGGAGGAAAATTGATGGAAGCAATACTCGATTATATTTTATCTTTGGGATCAACAGTATTTGTTCCAATTGTTTTGTTTGTTATTGGTTTAATCTTTGGTTTAGGATTTTTCAAGTCTATCAAATCAGGGATCACAGTGGGTGTTGGTTTTATTGGTTTCAATTTAGCAGTTGGGCTTATTTCCAGTTTTCTATCACCAGCAGTCAATTTAATAGTAGAACGCTTTGGTTTTAATTTAACGGTTATTGATCTTGGATCTGGGGCAGGAGCTGGAGTCGCATTTTCAACGGTAGTTGGTGCGTTGATCATCCCATCAGTTTTCATTTTAAATGTGATTCTTTTAGCTATCGGCGCGACTAAAACGATGAACATTGATATTTTCAATTATTCTCACTATGCGTTTACAGGAGCAGTCGTCCATTCTGTGACAGGTAATTTGATTTTAGGGATGGGAGCAGCCTTAGTGCAAGCTGCTTGGTCGCTATTATCTGCTGATTACACGGCAAAAAGAGTCCAAAACGAATTGGGGGTCGAGAGTATATCAATTCCTCAAGGTTATGCCGCAAGCAGTGTGCCATTGTTTGTCATTTTAGATAAAATTTATAGCAAAATTCCTTTTCTTCAGAACTCAAATTTAGATATTAAGGGTCTACAGAAGAAAGTCGGCTTCATGGGAGATCCAGTGATTATCGGTGGAATCCTAGGTATAATTTTAAGTTTGTTGTCAGGATACGGATTTAAAGATGGTGCGAATCTTGTGATGGGTGTCTGTGGAATTATGGTACTGTTTCCTCGAATGATTAAGATCATTGTGGAAGGGTTGATGCCTCTATCTGAAGCGGCAAAAGGATTTTTTGCCAAACATTTTTCTGGCAAAGAAGTATATATCGGACTTGATTCCGCTGTTACCTTAGGTCATCCCACTACTATGATCATTGGAACTGTACTTATTCCCATTACGCTGATACTTGCAGCGATTTTGCCAGGAAATCGAGTATTACCCTTAGCCGATTTAGCATTTGCCGCGTTCTTCATTTGTATGGCGACGATTATCCATAAATTATCCATAAAGGCAATATTTTGAAAACATTGATCAGTGGAATCATTAATATGATAGGTATCTTATATATTGCGACATGGATTTCTCCTTACTTTACTAAATTAGCTGAAAAGGGCGGCGTTTCGGAAACTGGTGATAAAGTCAGTGCCTTATGGGCAGGAAACGTCTTTGACTTTATTATCGCTAATGTTGGATTTTTGGGTTATCTTGGCTTGTCCATTTTAATTGTAGCAACTTGCTTTATAGCGATCTTTGTAAAAAGAAATGCTTTAAAAGATTAATAAACAGGAGGGAACAACATGACTTGGTTAAAGGAAAAATTAGGTACAGAAAAGGCAATTATTGCGATGTGTCATTTTGACGCATTGCCAGGAGATCCACATTTTGATGAAGAAGGAGGCATGGAAAAAGTAATTGAACACGCAAAAGCAGATTTTCTAGCACTTCAAGAAGGCGGCGTAGATGCTGTAATGTTTTCAAATGAATTCTCACTACCATATTTAACAGAGGTCCGTACAGAAACAGTGGCTGCGATGGCACGAATTATTGGTGAATTAAAACCGTTAATTAAGATTCCATTTGGGGTCAATGTTCTGTGGGATGCTAAAAAATCGTTAGACTTAGCAAAAGCAGTAGATGCAGTCTTTGTCAGAGAAATCTTTACGGGTGTTTATGGCTCGGACTTTGGACTATGGAACACCAATGTCGGTGAGACAGTTCGTCACCAAAAGCAAATTGGTGCACAAAATGTAAAACTATTGTTTAATATCGTTCCGGAAGCGGCAACTTATCTAGGTGATCGCGATATCACAAGCGTTGCTAAATCAACTGTCTTCAATAATCGGCCAGATGCGTTATGCGTTTCGGGATTAACAGCAGGTACCGAAACAGATGCGGCTACTTTGAAAATCGTAAAGGATGTTGTTCCAAATACAGTTGTTTTTGCAAATACAGGGGTTCGTTTAAACAATGTGGAGGATCAATTAAGTATCGCTGACGGAGCGGTCGTTGGTACTACCTTCAAAAAAGAAGGGATTTTTGAAAATCATGTTGATCAGGATCGCGTCAAGGAATTTATGGACAAAGTCAAAGCGTTTCGGGAACAGCTTTAATCATGAAAAAGAAAGAGCCGTCCGCTCAAACTATATTTGTGATTGACTTTGATGGGACGATATCAGTTAATGATAGTACGACAATGCTGGCAGAAAAATATATACCAGATATGCATCGAGGCTACTTAAGAGATATTAGGGCTGAAAAAATTTCTGTTAGAAAATATATAAAGGATCAATTAGAAGCGCTTAGTATCACTAAAGAAGAATATATTAGTACATTGCGAAATGAGATGAAGATTGATCATTCCTTTAAAAATTTTCTAACAAAAAATTGGGACTTTGTGATTGTCAGTGCTGGCACACTGCAAAACGTTTATTACTCTCTAAAAGAGAAGGATATATATATTTCTCCCAAAAAAATTATTTCAAATCAATTGAATTTCAACGGTGAAAAGATGACAGTGGAAACATCACGACGTTACTTTGATCAAGAGAATGGCGTCAATAAGGCAAAAGTCATTGAAGACTTTCAAAAACAGAATTACCACGTCATTTTTATCGGAGATAGTATATCTGATTTTGAAGGGGCTAAAGCAGCGGATATTGTTTATGCTAAAAAGAATCAGAAACTCACAACGTATCTTCAAGAGCAAGGTATCGCATTTTTTGAATATCAAAATTTCGATGAAATAATCAGCCACTTTCAAAAATTCCTAATATAATTTTCTTGAAAAATACTCCTGTAGAATTGATGAGCTCATTGATTCTATAGGATTTTTTTATAACTTACCCAATCATGGCCTCAACGCTATAAGCATCAACTTTACTTATGATTTATTATTTACGAAAAAAAGGACTATCTATTCAGGACGATAGCAAATTTAAAGCAAGACAAAGAAACTCCGAAGATTAATATTAACATTCTTTTTGATAGGGTCTTAATCTTGTCTTTTTTATTCAAATTTAATTGATAACCTCGCTTACAAGGAAATAATGATTGGAAAATCTAATGTATAGTATGTGATTTCTTTAGAGCTAAACGTACATTAAATAAAAAAGTTATGAAGAAGAGAATTCCTCCTAATTTACCCACACAGCTTTGACTAGTGAAGAATGATAAAGATGCAATAAGATAAAGAACCGAAGTCAATATGTATATATTTTTGAAATGTTTGAACACATAATCGCTCTCCTTATTAGGAATTATATTCTTAAGAAATCTCGTTTTAAATAATAAGTTTCGTCAGTTGATGATGGAAACAACTTTAAACGGGGCATTGCACAGTAATAAGGGATGGAAATGATTTCAATCTAAAATTTACCGTTTCCCTTCTTAAAAGCCAGATTCATATTGAGTACGAAGTTTAAAAAGAAAATAATGCTGCTGATTTTATTGATGTATCCGGAACTAAAAATTTGTAACAGTGCAGTAAGAAAACATAGTAGAGCAACGTAAAGAAAAACATTATTCAATTTTTTCATTCACACTGACCTCCTTTTACAAAACGATTATACACTACTACTAGTTAATTAATATATCAAATTAGCTGACTAACAGAGAAACTTAGATAGCTCCATCACATAGAGTTTTTCTTAATCATTTTGAAATGTAGTATCCAAGAATAAAAAAACTCAAGAAGAATGTATCTCCTTGAGAGAATTTTGGGTTTAGTATTTTTTCAATAGTAGAAAAATGGAAACACTCAAAATTATTGAACCAAATATCAAATAGAATGGGTTACCTTTTTTAATATTGGTTTTAGGATAACGGAGATTTCCTGTTTTGTTTATATTTGTATAGATCGATACGCTGTCGAATTTTTTTTCAAAATCTTTAGCTGTTTCAGAAGGCGTACTGGATTCAGAAGGCGTACTGGATGTAGACGACGAACTAGACGAAGACGACGAACTAGACGAAGACGACGAACTAGACGAAGACGACGAACTGGACGAAGACGACGAACTGGACGAAGACGACGAACTAGACGAAGACGACGAACTAGACGAAGATGACGAACTAGACGAAGACGACGAACTAGACGAAGACGACGCACTAGATGTAGACGACGCACTAGATGTAGACGACGTACTAGATTCGGTACTTGAATCATCAGGATTTATAGGAGGTGTAGGAAGAGCTTCGTCTACGGTAATTTCTACAGGCATTCCTTTTTCACCTTGACCATTACTATTTATAATATAAAAAGTAACAGTAGCTCCACCTTCTGCAATTCGATCTGGGGCAAGGTCTATTTCCCAATTTGGAGATTGCAGAATAGTTTCCCAATCGTCTCCCTTACCAGTTGCATTAGGATTAGACGCGCCAATAATTGCAGCATATAAAACATAAAGATTGGTATTCTCAGTTATAGGACCAATCGTCAGCCAATCGTTTTTGACTTCACCTTGAGCGTTATATTGGTCACCTGGATAATTATCGCTCTTAGAATTTGTATTTATTTGTACGTATTTATCCCAGTTGTAAAAGGCATCTTGAACCTCAGGATCATCCCAATGTTCGATGATATTCGTATTAACGTCGGTAATTGCTAGGGCTTCTTGATTTAAAAAAAAGCCATAAGCAACTACTAGAACAACTACAATAAACGAATAAAATTTTCTTTTATAAAACATATTCCCGCCTCCTATTGTTGAAGATCATTATAGAATAACAGGGCAGGAATATAATTATTTTTTTGTTGAAAATAAATTAAATCTAATTTACTTATTAGAAAAATCGAAAAAATAAAAAATAAGATTTACAATTGATTTATTTTTGGGAGTTTCATGACTATCGCTAACTAGAGCAATTGTCTTTTTTTAAATCTAGAACCATGTTGTACCACGTTTCTCCAGCATGTTGTGAATCAGAAACGCCCTCTAGTTTGTAACCATTGTTTTCGTAAAAGGGAATAAGTGATTTTAAACAAGTTAGTGTGATCCCATCTCTTTTCTTATTTCTCGAAATATCCTCCAATTCAGTAAGTAGATTAGTAGCAATGCCGAATTTTTGGAATTGAGGATCAACCACTAAACTTAGAATAGTTTGATAGCCGCCAACGGCTGGATTTTCAACGGTTTTTTCAAATAGATCATCATACAAGTATCTTTCTGGGATAACTGGTCCAACGACATAGCCTACAGGATTATCAGATTCAGTTACAGCCAATATAAAGCTGTCATTAATAACTTCAATCCGTTCTTTCATTGACTCTGAGGAAGCAGCTTCTTCGGAAGAGAAACCTGATTTTTCAATGTCCATGATTCGCTCGAGATCTTTCAAAAACGGTGATCTAAAATTGAAAATCACAAAATCACTCCTTAAATATATTGCTAAATCAATGTATAGTTTAGCATATTTAGATTATTCAGATAATAAGGTTTAATAGGGTTGATTTTGTGAATACCATTTTAGAACATCCAAAATCGAAAGAAACAAATCAGAATAGCTTCACCAGAATGGGATTACTAAGAAAAGAAAATCAAGAGGCTGTAGTAAAAAAATTCATTGATTGTTTTTCAATTCTAGAAAACCTTTGATCCCTGCAAAGATACCTAACAATAAGATAACAGGGTTTGTCTTAATTCCAATTAGAATTAAAAGCAAGCTTAGTGCAAGATAACGGTTCTTTTTATCAAAGCTAATGTTCATTTCATCAACTCCTTTTGGTATTGGACTTGAGTCAATTTTAAAATTAGTTTGACAGTTTTGTCTAGGTAATCATCTTTACATCGACATTCTTATTTTTGTACATTGGTTATCCTCCTATGATTGGGTTTGGCGATTTAATCACAGGACAACCAAATGTTTTTTTGTGTAAAAAATAGTCTATATTCTCACTCAGAACAAGCAATCACGTCTAATATTATGGAACCTCATTTCTTTTAAATGAATAAAAAAATAACGATAAAAGACGTAATTTTATAACGAAGTCCAAGCAACCTTAATATTATTTCCGAAATCAGGCAAAATTTCGAACTAGAAAAAGCTGATTACCCATGTGAAACTTAAACTAAGTCATATTAGATTAATTGTTATTTAGGAGGAATTGTAAAATGAAAAAGACTTTGATTACAACGGCTGCACTTGGTTTGTTGGCAGTGAGTGGGTCAAGTGTAACTGCTCTTGCTAATGAATCTACGAGTGTCGGAAGTAAAACAGACGTTACGTTGACAGCGGGATCTGGAGAAGATGTGGACCCAATCGTTCCAGACGACACTCATGACGATGATCCAAGCACTGGTGATACCGGCGCGCTTTCAATTCCGTACGCGTCGAATATCACATTTGGTCAACAAGAAATTAAGCAAGGAGACACAGATTACTTTGCATTAAACAAAAAACCCCATGTACAAGTGAATGATACTCGCGGCGGAGCAAAGGGATGGGCACTTGGGGTAACACTTTCACCATTTATGGGTGAAAATGGCAAAGAACTGACTGGTGCGAAAATGTCGCTTTCTAATGGGAAGATAGTTACAAAAAACAATCGCTCAACAGCTCCAGAACTAGCGGGAACCACCTTTGAGTTAAGTGAAGACTACCAAGAGGTTATGAGTGCTAAAGAAGGACAAGGTGCGGGGGCCTTCGCGGTAGTTTTTGAAGGGAAAGATGGTCAAAACGAAAACGTCAAGCTTCATGTTCCGCGGGCAGGTCTGGAAGCACAAAACTATACAGCAGATTTAACGTGGGTATTGACTGATGCGCCAGCGTAAGAAGTTCGGAGGGTGGGGGAAGAAATTTTCCCACTTTTTCATTTATGCAAGTCGTATGGGGTTACTTATTTTTTCTTGTAAAGATTTCGCTGCGGTCGAATGGTGTTGAATGGATTGGCGGTTCATCCTTTAAGAATCAGGCTTCTGAGTCACAAATAGTTGTGCGGCAGCTGAAAGAAGAATCAGTGCGGCACTTTCAATTAAAGATTTCTGCAGAAGAATTCAATGGAATAAAAGAAACTAAGGATTATTCTTGGTGTAATCGCTGATATTTGTAAATTGAAAAAAAGTTAGAGTGAGGGAAGAAAATGAAAAAAGTTATTCGCCTATTTTTATTTGTGTTAGTAATCTGTATCTCCACGCCAATAGCGGAGGCTGAACAAGTCAAAAGTGAAGCAGGTATATCATTTTATCAGCCTAGTAATAAAAATCAAACGATACCAATGGAAAAGGTAACGATGAATGATTCTAAAAATACTGCACCTCAGGAAAGAGCAATCGCACCAGAGTCAGGTTCTAAAATGTACCCAAAAACAAATGAAGAAAAATCCTTATTACTCGGAAGTATCGGCGTATTGATTTTATGTTTATTTTTCTTTGTATATTTTTTGAAAAATAAACTGAATGAGAGTTCACAGGAAAACACGTAGTAAAAATCAGGAAGCCGAAAAGCAGCTATTAATAAATAGAAAAGCTCAAACATCGAGCGATAAGTAAAAGAGACAACACGTCCAAATGAATGCCGAAAATCAATTACTCTGGCGAGGGAAAGGTAATGTGAACGTTAATTTGGCAGAAAATATTTTTTATTAGTCGTCCCTCCTATCAAACTAGTAGAAATAAAGGAGTATTAGAATGAGAAAAATTTCAGAAGTAAGGTATCTTTTACCAATCGTTTTACTGTTCGGAATTTCAATCGGTTGCGGAAGGACTGTTGGAGCGACTATCGTTGAAGAAAACACCAATGATTCTGCTGAGAATGCAATACTTTCTAATCGGCCAGAAGACACAAAAATGAGTGGAATCACGAATGATGGATCATTAGAATCTAAGAATGTACAAAGTTCAACGAAGAATTCTGATATTTCTGTACCTGGAAAAGGACAAAATACAGCTAGTAGTTCTGAAACAAACGCTTCTGTAGAGTCCAATCAAACGAAAGAAAGTTCAGGACTAGTAGAACAACAAGCGGATAAAAAAGTTGCAGATCAAGCAACTGTGAACGTAGACACATATGAAGAGTTTAAGGCAGCTTTACTTGATTCGAACGTCCAGACAATCTCTTTAGAAAACGACATCAAAATACTAGATTCTTTCAATTTTATCGGTAATAAAAAAATTTCTGGTAATGGACATACACTCGATGTGAATTATCAAAGTGTAGGTGTAGCGTTGAGTAATGCAGTGTGTACCATTGAAGAGATTCATTTGATCAATCAGCCTATTTATTCTTTTTTTTGGTCGGAGTATCCGGGTGTAACGGTTAACTATAAGAATGTGACTTCCTCCGGTTATCAGTTTATTTATTTGGCCGCTGGAACTGCCAATCTTGAAGGCAATATTGAAGCAAGTGCCAATTTGCAGGAAATTTTTCAAGGACAAAAACTAAATGTTGGAGACCATTCGAATGTGACATTTAAAGACACAGCGAATGCAATTGCCATCTACTCTGGTGACGGCTTGACTGTAGGAGATGGAGCAAATTTTACCGTTGATGCTCAAGGACTAGGAATGTTTATGTACAATGTAAATGGCAAAATTGATTTACACGGAAATGTTGAGATTAATTCTGCGACAGATTCAGCTATTCGAGGCGGAGCAAACAATGGGTCATTGATCATTTATAACGATGCTAAATTGAAGGCTACCTCCAAAGTAACGGATGAAGAAGCCATTTTGCTGTATAACGGGTCTGTCATTGTAAAAAGTAATGGGACCTTGGTGGCAACGTCAGAAGGCCTGCAATCTACTCTCCAAACCGGTAACAAATTAGAGTTGCAGGAAGGATCGAACTTTATGATAGCCAACAGTAAAGGAAACGCCTTGGGTGCTTGGGAGCTTAAGACGAAGGTATCACTTTCTTCTTCTCAAGGGGTAAGTACCTGGAAAATTGGTAATATAGGAACAGAGATGCCAGATGCGATATATCAGGGACCATTGTCAGCCAGTTTTACCTTAGATACTTATACGACTGGGCAGCATACTCTGGATTTGGCATCGAATAATTCAACATTTAAAGCAGATTTTGATTCAGGGAAAGTTGCAAAAATAGCAGGTGGAATCTATTCAAAGAAAACCGAAATTGCACCAACAACTATTGATAAGTTAACCACGGAGAGCACACAAGTAAGCGGAACTGCTGAACCGGAAGCGATACTTGAGATTAAAGCGGATGGCAAAGTTATAGCTAGTGGGACTGTCAATAAAAATGGTGAATACAAGCTTGCGATTCCCAAGCAAAAAGAAGGAACAAAAGTCGTTGCAGTAGCAAGGTCGGGAGGCTTAAGTGCTGAAGCCAGCACAATCGTCCAAGCTGTTGGACCACGTATTGAACTACCTGATGTGATTAATTTTAAGTCTCAAGAAATACCTCCTCAAGATACGCTGATCAAGTTTGTTGGTGATCAGGAGATTAACGTTTTCGATGATAGTAAGAAGAAATCAACAACATGGACACTTTCAGTTCGAGAAGATCAGCCATTGAAGAACGAATCTGGAGAACTGCTAGTTAATCGATTGGAGATCTATAACCAAGGAAAGCTTTTTCAAATCACCGATGAAAATCAGCCGCTTTTCGAAGGGAAGGGACAATTTTCGGTGAAACTTGCAGACTGTATGCGACTAGCCTTGCATCCTGCAGACAAAATTGGTTCTTATAAAGGTGCATTGATGTGGACTTTTATTAAGGGACCTCAGTAAAGATTGAAGGGAATAATGAATAACAACCGAATTAACTGTTAAGTGATTAGATTGTTGCAGGATAGAATAGTAGGTCTATCTAAAAAATTTCTAGTTTTACACATAATACCCTGAACTGGCAAAAAATCGGTATAAGTTGTCAAAATCCCAATGCTTCAGTCACATTTATAAATAGGTCGAATTGGTGGAGTGGTTTGATACCGCTGCTAATTATTTGGATAAAACGGTGAGAAGTAAAAGGCAATTCGAATACTAATAGTGATGCACAATATATTAATGAAAGTTCAGTATTTTCCCACACAAAGTCAGTCCATGCTGCAAAGTCGCTTCGGCGCTTGCAGTATGGACATTTTTTTATTTATTGTACATTGTGCTCCTAATCGTCCTTATCCGGCAAATCCCCAACATCTCGCTCAAAGACCCGTAACCATGCGATCTTTACACCGAAAGCAAAGGCGTTTCTACTTAGCTTCTTTTTATTGGTATTGGATAAGACATCCCAAAGTAGTTTTATAATTGAATCGCTCTACATCACGGATTAGGCAGGTTCGAGAAGCTTGGCAACGCTCGTGATATAGATAAGATAAAAATAAAAGCTGAACATTCTGCGTAATTTAGTTTAAAGAACTTCTAAACGTCCTTTTCATGATCAAGTTAGAAAAGAAAACTTTTGAGTTAGAGAGAGAAGAAGCTTGACAGATCAAGATTTTTAGAAGTTCTTAAGGATCAATTCCAATCTATTGCTCCGCCCTAATTAAAAAGTTATACTTGTTCTAACGGGAGGCGATTAGTATGGATGTCGAAGTAAAAAAAATTGGTAATTCTGTCGGAATAATTTTTCCTAAAAAAGCCCATATGAGTGAAGGAGACAAGTTTACTTTGCGAACGTTTAATAATGCCTATGTGTTAACTCCAAAAATTAAAGACATATACTATAATGACGATTTTTGGGGCGATGTTAGAAACGAAATGACAAAAGAAGATGTTGAATGGGATGAGTTTGACACTTTGCCATCGGAGGAAACGGATTGATGTATATCCCTCATCAAAGAGATATTGTCTTTATTAACTTCGATCCATCTTTAGGTGCTGAAATAAAGAAAAGAAGACCAGCAGTTGTCGTAACAAATTATGAGTTTAATCGACGGACTGGATTCTGTTATGTCTGTCCAATTTCCTCGGTGAAAAGAAAAGCGCCATTGTATGTAGATTTAATAACAAATGATTCGAAGGTAAATGGGCAAATATCCGTCCATCAAATGAGATCATTGGATTTTTGTAAACGAAATATAGAAAAAAGGGATACCTGTGAAATCAGCTGTTTTGCTGATATTTTGGAAAGAATAGAAGCTTTTGTATCAATAGAAAACGAAAGCTAATGACATCCTCAATCAAGCGTTAATGGTTGCGGCAGCATTCGCAATAATAATGACGATCAGCAAAAATAAAGACAATAAAAAAATCGTTAAATTGGTCACCGCCTTAAACGGTGCTGCAAAGGGAGATTGTTAGCGCAATCTCTCTTTTTCGTTTCTTTATATCCTAACTACCCGTAATTTTGCACAAAAGAATCTCTATAAAAAATAAAGACAAAACTGGTGTTAGGATACTTTAGTAGACACATTTTAGAAGAGGCCCATCATAGCTTCGACTGAAAGAAAATTCACCAAATAAAAAATATAACCAAAAAAGACTGCTATTCCAAAATATCAAGAAATTGTGCTGCTTTATAAAAAAACAATCTCTTAACTTGATGCCACTTCAATTCGGGTAGTTTCGCATCTTATCATTTCTACATCTCTTCCAACCAAGCACAGCAAGCTTTACAAAGAGTTTTCAGTATATTGACCTAATTTTTACATTCATTTAGTATTCTTAGTTTTGTAACAAATACAAAACAATGTCATAAGGAGAGTATTATGAATTTGAAAAAAGTGGTGTTATCTTGTGTTACAGTTTTAACTATTGCGTCCTTTGGGGGACACACGGTTCACAAAGCGGCTGAGAAATCCAAAGAACAAACAACTTCTCTTGCCTCTGAAAAGAATACTAGCAAGAAAATTGTTCTAGTGGGATCGGCTAACACGAGGGATTTGGGAGGAATCGTCACAAAAGATGGAGCGGTGATTAAAAAGAATAGGCTCATCCGTTCAGGTGAGCTGGCTGACCTTGTCCCATTAGATAAGGAACGATTGGTTCATGATTTCAAACTAACAAACATTGTCGATTTTCGTACGGATAGTGAGGTTGCATCAAAACCTGATCCAGAAATTGAGAATGTTAAAAACTTCCATTACGGCGTCATGAAAGACAGTGGTGCTACCGCTAGTAAAGACGACTTTTATAAAAACTTAGACAAGGTTAATGGTGTTGAATACATGGAGAAAATCAACGCAGAGCTTGTTACAACACCTACAGCCCGTGAAAATTATAAGAAATTTTTTGATGTCCTGCTTGACACTAAAAATGGCTCTACTCTCTGGCACTGTACTGCTGGAAAAGACCGAGCTGGTTTTGCGACTATGCTTGTACTAAGCGCTCTAAATGTCGATAAAAAGACGATTTTCGAGGACTACCTACTATCAAATAAGTATCGGAAATCGGAGAATGAAAAGACCATAGAACAAGTCAAAGAAGCCTCAAATGATAATAAACAGGCAGTTGAAAATATTACTGCCATGATGGAGGTCCGTAAGAATTACTTGCAAACTGCCTACGATACAATGGAAGAACAATATGGCGGCGTTAATGGCTATTTGAAAAAAGGCCTGGGATTAACCAACGATGATCTTAAAAACTTAAAAGAGATCTATCTTAAGGACAATTAAGGGAGCTACTAAAAACTATAAAGAATCACTAGCTTGGCCGACAATCTTTTTCATTTTCTAGAGTTTACTATTGGTTCCAACTTTCATTAGCACATTGGATAAACTCTTATTAAAATTGGCATAAGTATCTACAAATCGAATAGATTAAACGTTGAAGATCAATCATCTTAATCGGTGATTGGTCTTATTTTTTATAGCTAATTAAAAGGCAAAACATTCTGAGATTGTATTGGAAAGTATTATTACTAGATAGTCGGTTTACAAGTGGATTTTTCGTAATTGGTGAAGATTAATTTATTCCTTTTTTTGGTTTTACTAATTTTAATAGATTAACAATGAATCAAGAGCATTTTATAGAGGTATAGCGAATCAACATGATCAAAGTTCAGTTTACATTTTCACCTTTTTTTTTATTTAAAACACTATAAATAAGCTGTATGGCTATTGCAACTGTTTAAATTTTGTTAAGCGTCAAAACAAAAGATGAATTGAATAGCAATTGAAGGATGTAAACGCAGCCATTATATTTTAGGTAGGAGCTGAGGAAAATGATTGATAGTCAAGATTTATCTATTCTTCAAGAGATTGCTTTTAGAGATCAAAGGAATACAGCAGAATTGGAAAGAAAATTTTTACTAACAAGGAGGCAAATTACTTATTCTATTAAAAAAATAAACGAACTGCTTTCTGAAGGTAATCAGGAATTGGTCAAAGTCTCTAGCAGCGAGCTCATCTTGGATAATAAAATCCAAAAATATTTACAAAATTATTTTTTAGAAATGGAATTTTTTTCGGACGTCTATCATTCGAAAGAAAACCGACAATTGATGATCTTATTAACACTTTCTTGTTCATTAGAGTATTTGTCGTTGGACCACTTAATTTTAATGTTGGATAGTAGTCGATCAACCGTAGTAAATGATTTGAAGGAGGTAAAACGAAGGCTCAAAAAAAGTGAAATCAACGTTGGCTACACTCGAACAAAAGGATATTTTTTAGATGGTGATGAAGCAGATATTCGCTATCTTGTAATGAAAACAGTGATTAACTTTCTTCATCAGGATAATGGGGAGCTTTTTTTAGAAAGTTTCTTAAAAAAGCAATTGAATATTGATTACTCAGAAATAGAAAGCAAGATCTTAGAGGCGAGTGCAAAATATAATATCTCTTTTTTCGAAAACAAACTCAAGGAATTTACTTATTGTTTTATTCTGTTGAGTCAGCGATTTAAATATGAACAGCCTCAAAAGATGATTAGTGATTTTATCGATCATCAATCGAACGAGTATCAGTTTAGTCTTCATGTGTGTAATTTTTTTCAAATAGAATTATCAGAAAATATTCTTTATATCTCTGCGTGGATTCTAGGTCTATCTGCTGGAAATATCGATAATAGAACGTCAGATCAACCAATGATCGTAAAAATCATTCAACGACTAATCGCACGTTTTGAAAGCTTGTCAGGTATTCGTTTTTTAGATAAGGATGCAGTTACTCGTAGATTGTACGAACATTTTAGGCCTAGCTATTATCGGTTATTTTATCACTTGCCTATCATTAATCCTTTAGCTCATAAAATAAAAAAAGAGTATCCAGAAATGTATGCCTTAGTTAATGAAGCAATTAGGCCTTTGCAGCCTTTGTTTGACAGAGAACTTCCAACAGATGAAATTGCCTTTTTAACAGTACATTTTGCTGCATCTGCTTTTGAAGAACAAGAAGAGCACGTAAAAAGGAATCGGGGGTTGATTTTGTGCCCCAATGGCATTGGAACATCAATCATTTTACAAAAAGAATTAGAGTCCTTATTTCCTAGTATAGAGTTTGTCGTGCAAGATTTTCGTAGAAAAATAGCATCTGATAGTTTTGATATTGTTTTTACGACTACCATCACCACTGACATGTTGAGTATGAAAATTCCATTTATTGTCGTCAATCCAATCATGACATCAAAAGAAAAATTTGAGTTGATTGGACGTGTGTATGAGATTTTAAATGACGAATCATTACTAGACTCAAAACTCGCAGAGACACTTAAAGTGGTGAAAAAATATGTAACGAGAGAACAATACGAAAAAATTGAAAATGAGCTGCTTATTCAAGCAGATGTCAATCATTCTAGAATCATCATCGAAGAAGGAGGTGAGTATCCGTTGTTAAGCGAAATTACCAACAAGGATCTTGTAAAACTACAGGTAGAGGCTACGAACTGGGAAGAAGCAATCCGTAATTCTACAGATGTCTTAGTCAGTACAGGGGTTGCCACACCTAGCTATATTGACGGAATGATTCAGACAACGAAAGAAACCGGCCCCTATATTGTTATTACCAAACACGTAGCCTTACCACATGCTCGACCTGAAGAAGGAGCGAGAAGAATCGGGATTAGTATTTCTACTTTAAAAACACCTGTAGTCTTTGGTAATAAGGAAAATGATCCAGTGAAATATGTTTTTGGTTTAAGTGCTCTGGATAATCAGACTCATTTAACTGCAATGTCGGAACTGGCAGAATTGTTGGATCAAGAAAGCTTCTATCAGGTATTGGATAATGCTACAAATCCAGAAGAAATCATCGAGTATATCAAAAATTTTGAGAAAGAGAGGATGTAGGAATGATTAAAAAAGCATTGATTGCCTGTAGAACAGGGATGGGATCAAGTATGATGCTGAAAATCAAAGTGGATCAAGTTGTAAGAGCCAAGTCGTTTCCATTAGAGGTACAACATAGCACTTTGGATGATGTGAAAAGCTTCAAAGGAGATTTATTGATCACAATGGCTGACGTAGCAGATGAATTAAAAGGGCAGGTTCCATATATAATCGGGATCAATAATTTGATGGATAAAAAAGAAATCGAGACAAAATTGCAGGCATTTTTTGATAGTCAGGAGTAATAAAAGGGGGAAAAACAATGGAAATATTAAAGGTAGTGGTGTTTGACTTACTCGCTTCGGCACCAATTTTAGTTGGTATTATTGCCTTAACCGGGTTGTTATTACAAAAACAGCCTGCTGATAAAGTCATTTCAGGCACATTAAAAACAATTGTTGGATTCTTAGTTTTCGGGGTTGGATCGGCGGCGGCGGTAACTTCCTTAGATAGTTTTCAAGCCTTGTTTGCGGAAGGCTTTGGGCTAAAAGGAGTTCTGCCACTAGCTGAGGCGGTGACTGCTTTAGCTCAAGATAAGTTCGGTACTACGGTTTCATTAGTCATGTTGATCGGGTTCTTGTGTAATTTGCTGGTTGCTAAGTTTACGCCATTAAAATATATCTTTTTAACAGGACAGCACAATCTTTATTTAGCCGCTTTATTGACAATCATGTTTAAAGCACTAGGAATGAGCAATTCGCTGACTATTATATTTGGAGGAATCATTTTAGGGATTTGTGCGGGCCTATTTCCAGCCATCGCTCAGCCATACATGCGAAAAGTTACTGGTGATGATGAGCTTGCAATGGGACACTATGTAACTGTCGGTTATGCCCTCTCTGGATGGATTGGATCAAAAGTCGGAAAACCAGAAGATAGTACTGAAAACTTAAACTTGCCTGGTTGGTTAACAATGTTTAAGGATTACGTGGTAGGTGTCTCAATTACAATGATTATTTTCTTCTATATCGCGGCGATTGCTGCAGGGAAAGGAGCAGTAGAGGAATTATCTGGTGGAGTGAACTGGTTGGTCTATCCACTATTTCAAGGCTTGGGATTTTCAGCGGCACTTTATGTAATTATTACCGGAGTTCGACTGTTTCTGGGAGAAATTGTCAGCGCGTTTGTTGGAATCTCTGAAAAATTAATTCCTAACGCACGCCCGGCTTTGGATTGTCCAGTGGTCTTTCCATTTGCGCCGACAGCGACTGTAATTGGTTTTCTAGCAGCTTATGCTGGTGGATTAGTCACTATGGTTGTTATGGGAATAATAGGTACAATCGTAATCATCCCAGTAGCAGTTCCATACTTTTTCATTGGTGCGACCGCAGGTGTATTTGGTAACGCTACCGGTGGTTGGAAAGGATGCGTGGCAGGCTCCTTTGTAGTCGGGATTTTAATTGCTGTTGGTCCAGCATTAATTTACCCAATTATGGAAAATATTGGATTAACTGGGACATCTTTCCCAGAAACAGACTTTAACATTGTCGGACTACTTGTCTATTATATCGGACAATTATTACAAAGTGTATTTTAAATTTCAATTATCGTGAATTTAATGGAGGAAGTCAAATGAATAAAATTGATATAGAATCGGTTGCTACTATGAGAAATCTGGTTGTTGATAGTGTTGAAAATGCAAATCATGGTCACATGGGTGCGCCGCTTGGTGCTGCACCTATGGGCTACGAATTATTTAGATATCATATGAACCACAATCCTAAAAATCCAAAATGGTTTAATCGAGATCGTTTCATTTTAACTTCAGGTCATGGCTCGATGCTGTTGTATTCGTTATTACATTTATCCGGTTATGCTCTATCAATGGATGATATTAAACAATTTAGAAAACTAGACAGTAAGACACCAGGTCATCCAGAAGTATTCCATACACCAGGAGTAGAGGCAACGACAGGACCGCTAGGACAAGGCTTTTCAATGACAGTCGGGATGGCTATTGCTGAAGCGCATTTACGAGACCGTTTTAATAAAGACGATTTTGATGTAGTAAATCATTACACATATACCATATGCGGAGATGGTGATTTAGAAGAAGGTGTTGCATTAGAAGCAGCTGCTATCGCTGGAAAATTAGGACTTGGAAAATTAATCGCCCTTTACGACTCAAATGACGTTACTTCAGATGGACCATTAACGCAATCAGCTCATGAAGATACTCAAGAAAAATTTAGAGCAATGAACTGGCAAACGCTCTATGTTGCTGATGGAAATAATTTAGATGAAATTTCCGCAGCAATTAAAGAAGCACAAGCTGAAACGACGAAACCAACGCTAATTGAAGTAAAAACAATCATCGGATTCGGCTCAACATTGCAAGGAACTGAGAAAATCCACAGCAACCCCGTCGGTGCCGAAGAAGCTAAGAAAATCAAAGAAGCAATCGGCTGGGAATATGACGATTTCTTTGTACCAAAGGATGTAAAAACGAATTTCGATGAAATTGCTATTAATGGTGAAAAGCTAGAAATGCAATGGAATGAATTAATGAACGAATATACAAATAAGTATCCGGAATTGGCAACAGAATTAGAAAAGGTGATTAATGAGAAGTTTGAATTAAATGAAACAACTTTAACACCATTTACAGAAGAAAAAATGGCGACAAGAACAGCTAGTGGAAAAATGTTGAACCGAATTTACAAAGATTTACCAATTTTAGTCGGAGGTTCTGCCGATCTAGCTTCTTCAAACAAGACAACGATTGAAGGATTACCTTTTATGGATGAAGAAAATCATGAAGGACCAAATATCTATTTTGGTGTTCGCGAATTTGCCATGGCATCAATTTGTAATGGATTGACATTGCATGGTGGATTAAGAGGATATTGTGGAACTTTCTTAGTATTTTCTGACTATATGCGCTCTGCCATTCGTCATTCCGCATTGATGGGTGTTCCTGTGACCTATATCATGACCCATGACAGTATACAAGTTGGGCAAGACGGACCAACTCATCAACCAGTAGAACACCTGGTATCTTTAAGAGCGATGCCTAATCTAGTTGTTTACCGACCAGCAGATGCTAACGAAACAATCGTTGCATGGAAACTGGCAGCTATATCTAAAGATCGACCATTCCTAATCGCTCTTGGAAGACATGATGTGCCGGTAATTGAGAATGTCAATTTCGAAAATGCCGAAAAAGGCGGATACGTCCTATCTAAAGACTCAGACAATCCAGATTTAATTCTAATTGCAAGTGGTTCTGAAGTTGAAATGGCGCTGTTAGCGAAGGAACAACTCAATCAGTATAAAGTAAACGTTGTTTCATTGCCTAGCTGGGAACTATTTGATGCACAAAGCGAGGAGTACAAAGAATCCGTGTTACCAGCAAATGTTGATAACAAGTTATCAATTGAACTGGGCTCAACAATTGGTTGGTCCAAATATGTAGGCGCCAATGGAGCATCAATCGGCTTAGAGAAATTCGGAAAGTCTGCTCCTGCAGGAGATTTGCTGGAGGATTACAATTTTACGGTGGATCGTATCATTGTAGAAGCTCAAGAGCTAATCGAAAAAAATAAATAGGTTGATTTGAGATGAGACTGAAGAAAAAGTCTTAAGAATGATCAGTCATTAAATCAGAGCCGAACGATCTTACACCTATCAATAACGATAGGGCTTGATCGTTCGGTTATTTTCCACGCCAAGTCAGTCCATACTGCAAAGCCGCTTCAACGCTTTCAGTATGGACTATTTTCATCGCATAATTGTTCTCCTCAATTCTTATGGGAGGTAAATACATCCATTACACTACGAGAATGATTAGGCAATCGCATTCAAAATCACTGCTACTAAAAAATGTTCGTGCAATGAGGTATATCTATGTCCGACTTCACGTAGCCTTTCTTATCTCGAATTCACGTCACACCATCTTTATGCAAAGAAAGGCTTAATCTAATAAATATGAGGACGATTCGTTCTTTTATAAAAAAAAATTCAAGATATAATAGAGTTATAAGGAATGAGTAATTCTGTTTTTTAAATATAAATGGAAATTCTTATGCATTAAAAAACACTTGTAAAACGTGTGTTTTTTGACATTTAACAAAATAAATTAGTTAGTAGATTCAATATAAATGATTTATTACCAGTATTTTTATTAAAAAAATATTTGCCGATTAAAGTGAAGATGAATTGTTATTTTTAAGATGATTTCCAGTAAATAATGGAAGGAAGTGGCCTCATGATAAAACAAAGAGTTCGGGAATTATTACTATTATTGTTAACGACTCCAGAAATCTCAGTGAAGCAATTGGAGAAAAAACTAGAGCTAACTTCCAGTCAGCTGAGTTATACCATTAAAAAGGCGAATGAATTTTTGTTCGAACATAACATAGCTTCGATCAAAATTGGAGAAGGGAGAATCCTTTTTGCTGATGAAAATAAAAGTGAACTAACTAAATTGTTAAATTTTTCAAAGAGAAGAAACTATTTTTCAAAAAAGGAAAGAGTCTTGATCCAACTATTAATGTTGTTTGGGAGAAAAGAGCAAGAGTTTATTGGAATTGATTACTTAGCCGCCATTTTGAAAGTAAGCCGTAATACCATTACCAGAGATCTAAAAGAAACTAGAGAAATGGCGACAATTCATCACGTAACTCTTTCACAAAATACCAATCTTGGATTTTATTTTACAGGTGAGATAAAGGACTTACAGAAGTTGCTGTTAGAAACAATCTCTACCGCATTAAATCACTATTTTTCCGATGTTCGAGAGTTGATTGGAACGCTGACTGAGGAGGCAGAAGTTCTTTATTTTCAAGAAAAAATCAAATTGTTGGAGAATGAGCTGTCGGTAAGATTATCTGCTCAAAAAAATTCTGAGTTGTTGCTTTTACTAATTATTTTGTCTCGTTCAGACACCATCTACATCACACCAGAACAGAATTTGTCAGATGAGAATCTGAGGAAAATGAATGATTTCCTATTGGAAGAATTGGGCGAGAAATTTTCTAGAAAAGAAAACAGCTCATTCATCTCATTATTCTTGTTATCATCAACACTGATTAAAGTTGATAAAGAAAATAAGGATTTTAAAATCGATCGGCTGGTGGTGAACTTCATTCAGCTTATGGAGTTTAGCGGGATCTATTTTGATGAAGGTGATCAGCTTAAAGCGTTTTTGTATCAACATATATTTTCTATGTATTACCGTTTATTGTTTGGCTTCCAAGCAGAAAATCCTCTAAAGCAATACATCATAGAAAATTATTATGGACTTCACACTATTGTTTCAAAAAATTTAAACAAAATCAAAGAGCTCAGTCCATTTGAGATTTCTGAGGATGAAGTTGCCTATTTGACCGCTCTGATTGCTGGAAATGTGCGCTACATGGAGTCGAAAGGCGAAAAACTATTGGGGGTGGTTGTTTGTTCTTATGGAATGTCTGTTTCTCAATTATTGAGGCTGGAATTGAAAAAACATTTTCCGCAAATTAGTTTTCTCGATGGTCTTTCCGTTTCAGAAATCCATAAACTGGATATACCAATAGAAATTATCTTTTCAACGGTCCCACTTCAAGGAGATGTTCCTGTATTTATTATTGATTCTAACTTGGAAAAAATTGATTTTGATCAGTTAACCGTCGCTGTTGGGAAGGCCTTTCCTGAACACTTTGGTTATAAAGAGGAGCAGCTGAAAGAACTGAAGGATGTAGTTAACCGGTATGCAAAAGTTCAATCGATCGAGTTTCTAATGGCAGAATTTGAAAAAGTTTTGTATCGACAAAACAATCATTCTCTAAAGCTAAAACATTTGAGTGATTTTCTCTCCGCTCATCAGGTTCATTTTAAAAAGACTGTTGATAGCTTCGATACTATTTTAGATATTCTTGCGAGCGGCATGCTGATTGAAGGCAGTATTTCACCAAACTATATTACAGCTCTTAAAAAAGAAGGGTTCCATGAGCATCTCATTATCAAGGATGGTATTGCTTTACCCCATATAAAAGACGATCAGCATATTTACGCTACAAGCATTAGTTTATTGAAATTGGAGCAGCCTATTTTATTGGCGAATGAAGAAATTTCGATTTTTATTTTGTTAGCAGCAGATGAAAAAAAAGAACATTTAAGAGCTTTCGAAGAATTATTCTGCATTCTTGAAAATGAAAAGCTGTACGATGCTTTGCTGCAGATCAGCGATTACGATTCGTTAAATAAAGTGCTAAAGGAAGTGGATGTAGATGAGTAATTTATTGGAAGATGAAGAAACTGTGCAATTGAATATTGAGGTTGACTCATGGGAAAGCAGTATACGAGAAGCTGGTAAACTCCTTGAAAAGGCTCACTATATTTCTTGGAAATATATCGATGACATGATCGCAATGGTTCACTTATATGGACCGTATATTGTCGTTTTCGAAAATGTTGCTTTGGCTCACGCCCAATCAGGAAGTGGCGTTTACAAAAGCGGGGCCAGTCTAATTACGTTGAAGCAGCCAATTACTTTTGGAAATAAGGACAATGATCCAGTTTCAATTGTGATTGCTTTGGCTTCTGTTAATCACTCAGACCATTTAGAATTTTTAAAAAAAATTATGATTGCTTTTTCGAAGGGGGTTAAGGAAAAAATTTTAGCTTCTGAAAATGGGGCAGAGGTAATTGAGATAATCAATGAATATGGTGAGGAGGAAGAAGAGTATGAGGAAGGTTAATATTTTATGTGTTTGCGGGGCAGGTTTGGGAACGAGTTTAATGGCTAAAATGAAAGTGGACAAGCTTCTAAAAGAAGTAGGCTTAAAAGCAAATGTTGAAGCAACAGATGCTGGTAGTGTACGTGGGCAAAAGGTTGATCTTATTGTTACCACAGAAGCAATCAGTAAAGCTTTAGGAGAAGTCGCAGGGAGCAAGATGGTGACCGTGAAAAACTTTGCTGATAACGCAGAGTTTCGGAATTCAGTTCTGCCGATCTTGAATGAATTTATGGAAGCGGGTGAATAGCATGGGGATTTTATCTTTTTTGATAAATGATGTCATTACGCAAGCACCAATTTTTCTAGGACTTGTTGCTCTGATCGGGTTGCTTTTACAAAAGAAAGATGCTGCGGAGGTTTTTACTGGAACGATAAAAACCATTACAGGGACAGTTGTTCTTTTAGCAGGGGTGGATTTGTTTCTTGGCGTATTGCTGCCATTAATGGCTCTGCTTCAAGAAAAAGGGAATTTTACTGGTGTGATGCCAGATAATCAAGCACCATTTGGCGTTGTAATGACCAGCTTCGCAAAAGAAATACCAATCGCCTTTGTCTTAGGTTTTCTTATCCATCTTTTACTGGTGCGAGTTTTACCCTTTAAGAACACGAAGAATGTATTTTTAACAGGACATATCATGCTATTCTTATCTGGTTTTTGGGTAGCCATTCTAGCTTGGAACTTTGGCTTAAAAGGAAGCGGTCTAATTCTAGCCGGTAGTATTTGTACAGGTTTGATCTTAACGGTATTTCCTGCGATTTCCAGACCCTTTACAAAAGAGATTGCGGAAGACGAATATACGTTAGGGCATATGTTTAATGTCAGTGTTGTTGTAGGTTCGTTATTAGGGAATCTGTTTAATAAATCCAAAAAGAGCGATGATATTGAGTTACCAGGATTTTTAGCTAGCTTTAGTGATTTTTCGATTTTATTGTCTACTGTGATGCCTTTGATTTTTATTGGGATTGGTCTAGTTGTTGGAGAATCAGAAGTGACAACACTGAGTGGTGATATGAACTGGTTGATGTTCCTTATCATGCAAGGAATTAAGTTTTCAGGAAGTATTATGATTACGTTGTTCGGTGTTCGGACGTTCTTAGGATCGATTATTCCCGCCTTTCAAGGTATTTCAGAGAAGCTATTGCCAGGAGCGATTCCGGCATTGGATTGTCCAGTCTTTTATCCTTATGCACCAGTCGCAGCTATTATCGGTTTCTTAGGTCATGCAGTAGGTGCAATTATTTCTGTCGTGATCATGGTTTCGATTGCTGCACCTGTAATTCCATTGCCTAGTGCACTATTTATCTTTTTTGAGGGTTCTTTAGCTGGCGTTTTTGGAGATCGAAAAGGAGGCTGGAAAGGCGCGTTACTGGCAGGAGTTGTTGTTAGTCTGATTACTCACATGGGTGTGGCAGTGATCGCAGGATTACAGGAACCGCTATTACCATCTGGTTTGGTCTTTGGGAGTGCCGACATTGTTCTTATTTCACCAATTATTTATTTCTTTAAATTACTATTTGGTATTTAGTATACGCTTAATAGCCAGTCTGTGTTTAAGCCTAGCTGTTATTCTCCAGCTAGGTTTCGTTTTTGAATAGTAGAATATTGAGGAAAGGAAGATTGAAATGAGTATTGTTCGAACCTTTCTAGGAGACATTGATGCAAATGAGCTGGGCTTTACGTATTCTCATGAACATATCGTTTGTATTCCTCCTTATTGGAAAGAAAGAAAAGCCGATGATTTGCTGCTGGATAATAAACATAGTTCTCAAAAGGATGTTCAGGATTTTGCCGATTTAGGTGGAAAAACGATCGTTGATGCTACCGCTATCGATTATGGTCGCTGTGTGGAAGATGTGGTTCAAATCTCGAAGGAAACGGATATAAAAATTGTTGGAACAGCCGGTTTTAATAAAAGCTTTTTATGGGAAGCAGCAATTAGCGAAAGATTAAAAAAAGTCGTTGGTAATTATTCTACTTTTGCGGATTGGATTGCTCAAAGTACCGTTAATCAATTAACGGAACATGTGGTCAAGGAAATTGAAGAAGGGTTGGAGGGTACTAGCTATCGGGGAGGCCAAGTGAAATTTGGTACTGGATACAATCGTATTACACCTCTAGAAGAGAAAACTATTCGTGCAGTAGCCCGTGCGCATCATGAGACCAAAGCCCCCATCCATTCACATACAGAAGCTGGAACAATGGCATTGGCTCAAATAGAAATATTGCGCGAAGAAGGCATTAATTTACATTATCTTTCAATCGGACATATGGATCGGAATCTGGACCCTTATTTGCATCAACAAATTGCTAAGACGGGTGCGTTTTTATCCTTTGATGGCATTGCAAAAATAAAATATGCACCAGAATCTGCTAGGATCAAAGCCATTTTAGATTTGGTCAAGGCCGGTTATGAAGATCAGCTATTGATTTCTGGCGATACTGCTAGAAAGTCCTATTATAAACATTATGATTATGGCTTAGGCTTGGCTTATATCAAGAAAGAATGGGTGCCAAGATTTATTGACGAGGCAGAACAACAACATCTGGATGGGGAAAAATTAATTGAAAAATTTTTTGTAGAAAATCCCAAAAGATGCTTTAGTTTTAAAGACTAGAAATCAGAAATATATTTGATTTAAAAGATGAACAGCTGACTATAAGTTCTTACTCAAGTTATGAGGATTTTATTCGAGAGAAGAAAATAGAAGGCGAACTAAATAGCGTTACCATACAACGATCCTCCTGCGACAGCCGCTGCAGGAGGGCGTTTTTTATTGTACATTATTCTCTTGATCATCCTTATCAGGAAATTCCCCGACATCCTGTTCAAAAACTCGCAGCCATTTCTGCAGCCATGCGATTTTTAGTCCAAAGGCATGGGCATTTTCTAAGATCGAACCGATCTCATACAGAATCAGAAGAGCGGTCCAAATTAAGGCGACATTGATAGGTAAATCAATACCTACAACAGGTGCCAGTTTGTCTAAAGCAGCGGCACAGATAATTATTGAGAACGTGATGAACTTGGTAAATAGTCCATATAGATTGATAGAGGAGACCCACGTATGGCTTTTCAGTGCTTTGGCATAGCCGGTAAAAAGATCTAAGCCAACCATCGTCAAAAAGACACCCATGATCGGGACACTTCCGCCGAATAAATAGTGGACGAACGTTCCTCCTGATAGAATTGCTAAAAGCGTCATTTCAAATTCCTTCTTTCAATAGATTTAATCAACACCTACGATCGTAACAGTAGGTGTCATTTGTCCTACGCTAGATAGAATGGAGCAATCTAACTACTTGATTCATGATTCGCTGGGTCGTCTTTATTCCGTTGTTTTCGCCTGAACATTCGTTGGAGCAGGCCTTTTTTGTCGTTTGCCTCTTTTCTTGTTGGCTGTTCAGTTGATCGGTTGGCAGGTGCGGCTACAGTTGCTGGATGTGCGACAGGTTCATTCGTTTCTAACGATAATTGTGTTTTACTAAATGGCACAATCGCCACAGGAAGCTGGAGCTGCATGTACTCGGATTCTGACTGATTTTCTGATACTTCAAAACAGCCAACCTCTTCACAGGTCGCTTCATAAAACGGTTCAGTTTGATCCACATCAATCTCGTTTTTCAGGTCAAACAGCGTGGTTACCTTCGTAGAGACAAACTTTGCCGTGACAACAGAATCAAATAGTTTTACGCCATCTTGTTCAAAAAGGTCTAAGGTCGTTAATAGTTCGCAAGCTTCTTTGATTTCTTCTGCCGACAAGCTCGTATCCACGTCCTGATAGGTCCAGTTGTGTTTCTTGCGGTCACTGTTAAAAAAAGTTGTGACCAATTTTGTAGACTCAGTGATCATTTTTCTTCTTTCCTCTCATTTATTTTCTGCGTAGGGTAGTTCTTATCAAGGCTCAGTCATTTCTTCAGGACGTACAAATGAAACCAGTGAACGAGCGACAGACAAGACTTTCTTGCCAAAATTTCTCAAAGGGAAGACCCTCATCGTCAGCCGTTTCCATTCAGGCGCCGCAAAGTAATCCTGAAAATAATAAAAGAAGCGCTTCATGGTACGTGTTGCTTTGGTGTTCATAAACAAATAGCGGACAAGATCGCTGAGAATGTTCGCGAACTCCTGCGCACCAAGTCTAAAACGGATGCGTAAAGCCATAATATATTTAATCGTTAAGCTGCTGTTCTGGGTTTCTTGATAATAGGTCATGATTCGTGTCTCAAGTGTTTCGGGTTTTAGTGTAAAAATCTGTTGGTGCGTTAAAGTTAGTTCATTCATGGATCTTATCCTCCTTATTTGTTTTAAAGTAATAATTTTTTCCAAGAGAAAAAATTAGTTCGATTCGAATGCCGTATATCATTCCTTTAAAATTGCTAAAGTAATAGAGAAGAGCGGTACGTCTACCGATCTTCTCAAATTTAGTCAAACGTTGATGCTACAGTTGTTCCTGTGTGTTATCAAATAGGATCGTTTCAGTTGTTTCCACGTATTTCGCGCTTTCGACTGTGTTGAAAAGGTCCGTGCCGTCTTTATGGAAAAGCTTGATGCCGGTTAGACGTTGCAAGAGGCTTTTGACTTCGCCTGCTGTCTTATTTGGATCAGGGTTATTCAGGCTCCAGGTTTGTTTTTTTCCTAAGCTGGTTGTAAAGGTTGCGACAAGTTTAAACATCTAATTTTCTCCTTCCTTATTTGGTATACCGAGATTGGCTAGTTAGGAGCACACCGTCTAGGTTGCTGCCTTCTGGTGAAAGTTCTGTCAGGATGGCGCCAAGCTCTAGCACCGCTTCTTCGGTTGGTTCATCGATGACGTTTTGGAAATTCACCTTTCTTAATTTGTCTTCACCTGCATCGATTTGTACTTGTAATTTGTTGCCGATTTTTTGAATCATTTTTCATTCCTCCGTTATAGTATTTTTTGTTCCGGCCGGTGACTTAACGATAAAGGTGAAATGCAAACTCGGTCAAAACCGGTAAAATTACATTTGAGGGTCAAAATTGCAGGAGTTTTCAATCTCTTTTTTACACAAATCCTATAAGAACGGGCTTTTACTTTGTGAAAAATGAAAGAAGCCTGCAATTTTCATAGCCTTATGCAATTTTGCCCACTTTGACACATTTTGGGTTTTATGAATGGAGTAGGAATACTGATATGTCAGCTTTTATACCTGAAAAACCTTACGAAAAAAGTTAAAAAAACCTATTGATTGCTCGTTTTTCTTAATATTTCCTTAATAATTAGCAAGTAAGAGGTTCTGTAAGAAGGGACAAAAATAAGGGAGTTTTCGACTTTTTATGGACAAGTTATCTAACGGTAAGCATACAAATAACCCACTATGAATCTCACAAATGAGTTCCACAGTGGGTTTAATCGTTTATGACTGAGCGTCACTCTCTTTATGTTTCAACAAATAACTTACTTAAGTACTCCATTCACATCGTAAGTAACATAAGGCAACGTATCTGACGTACTGCTGTCATAAAAGGAATGCTGCTCCTCACTCAGAATCAATATTCCTAATACACAGGGTACGGTTAAATAGAGGATGATCTTTAAGAAGCGTTGACTTCGTTTGCTGAGGAAATGGAAAAGAAACAGGGAGGATTTCTTTTGCTAGTAAGAAACATGTGATATAGTAAGGCCTGTAAATTCGTATCAGGATCTCAGTTCTACTTCCTGCTTTAGCAGGTCTAGTAGAATGACATGCGTGGTGAGAGACGGATTCATTTTTTCTTTTTTTGAAAAATGAATTCCTTCATACGAACTAGAAACTAGGAGTGGAACAATGCAAACCTTAAAAGAACGGATCATCGCTGAAAGTAAGCAGCTTGGTATCGATAAAATCGGCTTTACAACAGCTGATCCTTTTGATTATATGGAGGAATCCTTGCTGGAGCAGCGCGCGCTTGGTCATACCTCTGGCTTTGAACATCAAAATATTAAAGAACGGCTTTATCCAGAAGAAACATTTGAAGACCCCAAAAGTATCATCGCGATTGCTTTGGCGTATCCGACTAAAATCCACGACAAGGTCCCTCGTGATGAAAAACGCGGACAATTTGCCCGTGCTTCATGGGGAACGGATTATCACTTCATTTTGGAAGAACGGCTGACGAGATTGATCGACTTTATCAAAGAACAGGCTGAAACGGAACAGGTTCAGGCGCAGTGGCGCTTTGCTCCGCAGGTGGATACAGGTGAGTTGGTGGATGTGGCAGTTGCACAACGCGCGGGTCTGGGTTTTATCGGACGCAACGGCTTGCTGATCACGGAAGAATACGGCTCTTTCGTCTATCTTGGTGAAATCATCACGAATATCCAATTTGAACCCGATCAGCCAGTGCCAAATGGCTGCGGCGATTGCACCCGTTGCATTACCGGTTGTCCTACCGGTGCTTTATTGGGAGATGGTCGGATGAATGCTAAAAAGTGTCTCTCTTATCAGACTCAAACCAAGGGCATGATGCCGGAGCAATATCGAAAGAAAATGCGTAACGTGATTTACGGCTGTGATATTTGTCAGCTTGTCTGTCCATATAACCGCGGCAAAGATTTTCATTTTCACGAAGAGATGGAACCCAAAATCGATGAAGTCCATCCAAAACTGGCACCGTTACTATCCATCTCAAATCGCGAGTTCAAAGAACAATTCGGACACCTATCCGGCTCTTGGCGTGGGAAAAAACCGCTGCAGCGCAATGCGCTGATCGCCTTAGCCAACCTTGGCGGGAAAGAAGCATTGCCAGAAATCCAAGCCTGTCTACAGGATCAGCGACCAGTTATTCGAGGTACCGCTGTCTGGGCATTGGGGCAGTTGACGAAGAAAGCGCCAGAGGAAACGATTGGTTTATTGCAGGAATTGAAAGAAACGGAGACTGACTCAGAAGTCTTGACCGAGATAGCGAATGTTTTGGAAAAGCTCAATTAAGTCAAAAAAGATCGAACACGAGTTATTGGTGTTCGATCTTTTATTGAGTTTTTGTTTAGAGGGAGTAGACAACTTTTCTGCAAAAAAATTTATCCTACAGCTCTTCATCCACCAACTTGGTTTTGTTATTCTCCATAACCTTGAAGAATGGATAATAGATCATAGCACTAATCAAGATCAATACCAAACAGAAGACGATATTTCGCCAATCCATACTTGAAAGATACGCCTGTGCAAAGAACGGGGTGAAGGAAGGATCAACGATAAATCCAACTCCGATCAAACCGACACTTTGAGCGAAATAGGTCAGCAGCAGAGAAATAATCGGTGTGATCAAAAATGGGATCGCTAGAATCGGATTAAAAACGATTGGAAGACCAAAAATGACCGGCTCATTGATTGAACAAATGCCGGGTATCAGCGATAGTTTCCCGATTGTTCGGTATTCTGAGACTTTACTTCGCATCATCAAAAGAATTAAACCGAGGGTTCCGCCTGCACCACCTAAAACTGAAATACGAAACATTTGCAGATTCATTAGATGAGTCATCGTTTCTCCGTTAGACATTTGTTCAGCATTCAGTCCTGTCTGCGCCATCCCCAGAGTAAAAACAATTGGGAAAATGATCGATGAGCCATTAATACCGAACAACCATAATACATTTCCCAGAGTCACGATCAGTAAGAAACCGCCAAGACTTCCTGCTATATTCGTTGCCGGTGTTAAAATGTCCATCACCGTTTCAGGGAAAATCTTTTTTGTTGTGACTAAGAAAATCAGATTAATCCCATAAAAGAGGATAATATTCGTTAATAGCGGAACGAGCGTGTTAATGAAGGTAGCAACCATGGGTGGTACAGTATCTGGCAATTTCAATTTGATATTTTTGACTTCAAAGATTCTGTTCACTTCCACCACGAGTAGACCAATGATGATCGCCACGAACAGCCCGTTTGTACCTAGGTAGTTCAGGTTGATGTTTCCTTCTTTAACCGGAGTACATACCATCAGAAAAACGACGGAGGCCACCATCCCATTCATGGCTGGATTAATCTTGTATTCACTGGCAAGGGAGAAGGCGATCCCGAAAACGCTGATCAGTCCGATGATCCCCATAGTCAAATTGTAAGGAGCGGTGATTAAATCATAATTAGCTACCGCAAAATCCTTCCAACCAGCCATGAATTTCATAAAAAAATTGGCTGTCGCTGGATTGTATTGATCTATGTTAATCGGTGGATTCGCAAAAATCAGAAAAAATGATCCAATCACGATAAAGGGGAGACCAAACATCATCCCGCTCGAGATGGCTTTAAGGTGCCGCTGATTCCCAATTTTTGCCGCAAAAGGGCTAAGCAAATCATTAAGCTTCGTTATGACTGTAGAATTTTCCATGATTCGTCCTCCTATACTTGCCAAGGATTGAAAACAAAGGTACTTGGCACGACATGCTGCGGGTCATACTTTTTAATGATTTCTTCATATTGTTCTTTATAGTCGTTTTCGACCTTGGCTTGAGGAATGACTTTGCTTGCTTCATGTAAGAAATGTTCTGACCCGCGCCCCATTTCTTGTCCGCGCGTGGTGTGTTTGTCCAATGCGATGTCTGGTATTTCAGGTACATAACCCATGGCGAAGCTTTTTATCACGATATTTTTGAGCAAATCAGAGGAACGATCCTTTTCTGAATCGCACAAGTACCGAATAGCGTGAAAGAAAAACATTGCTCGGTCAGATTCATTATATTGAAATTCTTTACGCATCTGGTTTAAGTTATTGATCATAATTGCTGCATACGGATTTCCCATTCCTACATCCTCAACGCTGATGGCTAATAAACGTCTCCAAAGCTTCTCTTCAAATTGAGGTGAGGTAATATACATTTCATAGGCAAATTCACAGGCCGCTTTTTCTTTTCCTCTGCGGATGGATTTCTGTAATGCTGAGATGACTTCATCACCTTGAAGGCCATTTCGTGTCGTCATTTTTGCCCATGGATCTTGAATAAAATTATTTTCTGTCATGTTATAATACTCCTAACTAAAGAATTTGAGGTGGACCTTATGGATACTGAAACGCTGATTGATAAGTATCAGTTGAATGATTCAGAAGCAGCCGTTTTACGTTTTATGGATAAAAATCGTGATTCACTAAGAGATTTAGGTATTCGCGATGTCGCTAGAGCCTCTTATGTTTCAACGGCGACCATCGTAAATATGGCGAAAAAAATCGGCTATTCCGGTTATAGTGAGCTGGTCTTCGCGTATGGAAGTAAACCATTGGCAACGAACCCGACGAAGAATTTCTCAGATGAAGAAAGAGACACGTTTGTTCGCCTGCTAACTGAGTATAAAGAGAAACGAATCATGATTCTAGGTTCAGGATTTTCACAAAATATCGCGAATCATTTTTCTGAAACACTGAATCTCTATGGTTTCCGAGCAACGGCGAATAGCCATCTTGAATTCCTGCGGGAAAACGTTGAAAAGGATGTACTGATTTTTATTGTCTCTAACTCAGGTGATACCTTTCGGTTAGCGGATCTCGCTCAAATGGCTAAAGATCATCATATTGATCTGATTGCCTTTGTTGGCGAGAAAAATTCAAAAATAGGGCAGTTGGCAACTTTGACTATCAGCACGGAGACGTATGCCCCGCGCGTCTTGTCCGCATACCAGCCAAACCTTTTCTTCGGAACGACGCTGAATCAATTCGAACTATTACTAAGTGAAGCGTTAAGATCTATCTTTGATTAGAAGAACGATGTGGCCACTGTTTCTTCACTTATCAGTATAAATATCGGATAGCTAAATGTAAGTGTTTTCCGTCGGATGTGAACATGTTTAGAAATTTACAAACGGGTTTAAGGAGTTAAGTGCAGAATGACTGCCATAATAAATAACGTCCAAGATGGTGAATGTTTTGGAGAGGCTTAGTTGAGGGAGAGAATCGAACACGATTTTCAAAATGAATGATCAGATTCGATTATGGATATAGAGAATATTGAACTTGCATTACCAATAAAATATACAAGAGAAGGATTGGAGGAGATGTTACATGACTGAGAGAGAAAAAGTAGAGGCGATTATGATCAAGTACAATCGTAATTTTTCAGAACTCCAAAATAAGGCGACTGTCAGAGAGATTAAGACAGTATTTAAATATATTGGTGACGAGTCCAACCGAAAACAACGTGAATTAATTGGTCTTGATAAAGAAAAATAAGCGATTCTATTTATCATTGATTTTTCAAGATATTCAAGTTTTTTGAAAACGGCAAAAATCGCTACGATTGTTCTATTGCAGGAATTGAAAGAAACTGAGACTGATTCAGAGGTTTTGACCGAGATAGCGAATGTTTTGGAAAAGCTTGGTTGAGAAAGAGGATCGAACACGAATCAAAGTGTTCGATCCTTTTTAAGTTCAATTCTTAGAAACGAAGTCATTTTGTTTAAAAATAAATCGTAATTGGGGTTTTTATATCGTGAAATCAGCTAGTCCTTATCGATTGCCTCATTGTATAATAATGACGGGAAAACTGTTGTTAAGGAGGATGAAAAGGTGACAGTAGAGTATCAAAAAACACAATTAACTTATGGCGGGTATCGATCTGAACGCGCAATTTGGATCACGCTGTTGAACGGTCAAAGGGCATTAAAGTTCAATATACTAGACCGAAATGGAAACGTTTTATATAGAGTTGAACAAAAAAGCGATGCAGATGGAGCGATCGATAGTAAGATTACTTACGAATCACTAACTGAAGAACAAAAAGAAGAAATTCAACAAATTCTTGAAAAAAATGAACCCCACTACAATTGGTGTGACGAAGAAATAGAAGAGGTATTGAGGTATTTTGGCTGTGAAATCGTGCTCTTAGATGAATTAGTGAGACATGCACGAAGGGACAATGAGATTGTGGTCAATTACGTCATTTTCTCAAGCTATGAAGAAGACGAAGAAGGAAATAAAATCGATGACCTATTTGAGATAGACTATTATGATGTAGGCACAATAACCAAGGCGGAGATCGAAAACGGTCTTGTTCAAAAACTCCTGAACCATAAGGAATGGGATATGATCGAAATGAAGATCATAGAAAACGGTCAGATCGATCATTATCTGTTGGAGTTTGAAGAGCGGGATGAGTGAGTTCGAAATTAAAAAAATCTACCCCAAAACGGATAAATTGGGGTAGAAAAAAATTGTTGGAAGTATTAACTTTTAATGGTGTATGGAGTAAAGCGATCAGCATCATTTTTCTGACCATAATCTCAAAAAAAATCTTTTGTTCGCTTGACAGGCTAATCCGCTTTCAATAAAATGGACTCAGATATTTAATTAATCAAATAAAAAAGGCACTCTACATTCTGGTCGTACCCAGAATATAGAGCCTTGAAAAGTCAGCGCCAACTGACCAATCAAGTTGCCATAGTCAGTGTATCACACCGACCTCATTATTGTACCAAATTTAAGCTTTTTTTCTAGTCTTTTTTGTGGGGAAATTTCGAGGTGTGGTATACGTTTATTTCGCTATGTCAAAGGTATTGGGCAGACCACGCCCGATACCTTTTTTTGTGTTGCTTTGGCTCGCAATAGAAGTGAGCCAGCCTCTTAGTGAAATCGCTGACGTTTATTTGAAATCATTACTTATCAGAAAGGGTGGGAATATGGTGGTTCTTCAGGTGTTGACGCATAATGTCGTGGTGGCTCGTGAAGGGAAAGGAGAGTGGGTCTTGGTGAAAAAGGGCATCGGATTTGGTAAGAAGAAGGGAGACACGGTCGTTGCAACGAATCTTGAAAAGAAATACCGAAAAATTGAATAGTTCAACCATTTGGAGGGTGACTGTTAGGCAGGCTTGATCCATTTCACAAAAAGTGTGAGATGTGTCGGGCCTGCTTTTTTGCTTTCTCCGATTGGTTGATGAAAAGGAGTTGGTTCTATCAAAAAAGGTCTTATTTATGGAGTGATTACCTACACGATCTGGGGCTTTCTGCCGATTTTTTGGAAGCTGTTAGAAGGCATCGATTCGCTGGAGTTATTGGCATACCGCATCATTTGGTCATTTATAGTGATGACATTGACGTGTCTTTGTTCTTTCAAGAAAGAGAGGCTGGTCCAGCAATTATTGGTGGTGTGGCGAGATGCTAAGGTACGGCGGAATCTGTTTCTAGCTGCGCTTTCGATCGGCGGCAACTGGGGCGCGTTTATCTATTGTGTCGCCAGTGGTCAGACGACTAGTGCAAGTTTTGCTTATTTTTGTTCGCCGCTTTTTACGGTGTTCTTTGGGCGCTTTTTCTTCAAGGAACAGCTGAATGTCTGGCAGCGATTTGCGGTGGTGCTATTGATGGGAAGTATCTTCACCAAGCTGGTGGCAGGTGCGTCGTTATCCCTCGTGCCGCTGTTGATGGCGCTATGTGTGGCTTATTATGGCGTGTTGGAAAAACAGGGGACATTAGATCCGATGTTTCGGATGTGGGTGGAGACGGTGATCTTATTACCGGTAGCGCTGGTGATCGTGTGGGTCACCAAGATGCCGTTGGTGTTGCCCATGTGGGAAGGCAATCTGTTATTGATGACCAGCGGCGCTGCGACAGCGTTGCCCTTGATTTTATTTATGGCTGCCAGTAAACGTTTGCCCCAGACGGTGTTGGCGATCCTGCAGTATTTGAATCCTGCCTTGATGTTAGCGGTCTCGGTGTTTTTGTTTCGGGAGCCGTGGCATCTCAGCGATTTGTTGACCTATAGCTGGGTCGTGGCAGGAAGTATCGTATTTGTGATTGGTCTTATGCAGCATTCTACTAACAAGGAGGACGAAAAACATGACAAAAGAAGAAGTACAACTGACGGCGTTTCAGATCATCAGCATCGCCGGTGACGCGATGGATGATTTTTATCAAGGGATGAACGCCTATCTTGAAGGAATCAATCTAGCCGCTGCGGTGGTGGCGATGAAGCGCGGACAGGAGCGCATGGCGGAGGTGCACAATATCCAAACAAAGCTGATCCAAGCAGAAGTCAATGAGGAAGAGGTGCCGTATTCTCTGGTCATGACCCATGCGCAGGACCATCTTGCCAATGCGATCTCGTGGAGTCGGATGTGTCAGCTGCTGATTGATCAGATGGAACGTGAGGAGGTGGAAAGCTATGAGTAAACAATTACAGAAGTTCTCCAATGTCTTGGAAAAGCTCTTTGCACCTTTGGCGGCGAAGCTGGCGGGCAATCTTTATTTGCAAGTGATCGCCACATCCTTCATGACGATCCTGCCGTTGATTTTGATTGGCTCTTTTGCGTTGATCTTGTCGCAGCCAATCGTGGATTATCATTTGCTATCTAAAACGGATGTCTTTTATCCCGTGATGAAGGGCTGGGCGCAGGCGGCGGAGGTCTACGGCTCGCATCTGAACTTCTTGTTTGGGGTGACGCTGGGCAGTCAGGGTATCTACCTGTCACTGGCGATCGCCTATAACTTGGCGCAAAAACGTCAGATGAATGTCTTTTTAACCATGCTGGTGGCACTGGTCTCCTTTTTAGTGGTGAATAGTCAATACGTGGAATGGAATTGGGACACAGCTTACTTTGGCGGAACAGGCCTCTTTTCAGCGATCATCACGACTTTTGCGGCGGTGGAGCTGTACCATCTGCTGGTGCGAAAACGCGTGGGGTATATTGCCTTTCCAGATACGGTGCCGGCATCGTTGAAGGAATCTATCGGAGCGTTGGTGCCATTAGCAGTGGTATTTTTGACAATGGTATTGATCCGCATGATCTTTGCGGAGGTCTTCGCGACATCAGTACCAAAACTATTAATGATGATCGGACAGCCGTTGAATCTGGCGGTGGATACGGTCTTCGGGGTCTCCCTTGCTTCGGTGGTCTCGCAACTCGGCTGGTGGTTTGGCATCCATAGCAGTGCCATCTTGTCGGTGGTGATGCCGTCCTTTGATGCCAATACCTTAGAAAACGCGGCCGCTTATGCAGCGGGAACACCATTAACGGAGCTGCCTCGGATCGTGACGAGTTCGTTCTATTTCAATTTTGTAGCCATCGGTGGTGGTGGCGCGACATTGGGATTGGTGCTGTTGATGCTGCGAAGCAAATCCATTCAGATTCGTACGGTGGGCAAGCTGGCGATCATTCCCGGAATCTTTGGGATCAACGAGCCGGTATTGTTTGGACTGCCGATCGTTTTGAACCCGATTTTCTTGATCCCGTTTCTACTGACCCAAGTGGTGAACATTTTCTTGTGTTACGGAGCGATGGCGGTAGGCTTGGTCAATCGTACGCTGATCAATGTCAGCTCCACAGTGCCGGTGGGCGTGGGGCAATGGTTATCCAGCCTTGATTATCGGGCAGTGATCCTGACGGTGGTATGTATCGCCGCCAATATGCTGGTGTACTACCCATTTTATAAATTGTTTGAAAAAGAGAAGCTGGCAGAAGAACAGCTGCCTTCAGAACAAAACCCGGAAGACGCAATCGAAGTTTACTAGAAAGAAAGGAAGAATGAACATGAACGTATTATTAGTTTGCCAAGCGGGAATGAGTACCGCGATCTTATGCAAGAAAATCAGTGAAGTAGCAGAAAAAGCCGGACAGTCCCTCCACATCGAAGCAGTAGGTCTGGAAAAGGTCGGACCAAAATCCCACGAAAAACAGCTGGTGATGCTGGCACCTCAAGTCCGCTACGCAGTACCAAATGTCCGCAAAGAAGTACCCGCTGAGATCCCCATCATGGTGATCAACTCCACCGATTTCGGCTTGATGAATGCAGAAGGCGTTTATCAAAATATGATGACAGTAATGGAGAAACGCAAATGAAGGTTTTAGTAGGATTCTTCAATTCAGAGAGCAATGAGCATACGCCAAAAAACATGAACAAAGAAAATTTTCTCTTTGCAGAAGGCAACGACATGATTTCGAAGATGGGCATTCAGCCCATCTTTGATAATCAAGGTATCCAGCTAATTCCAAGTTTCTATGCAAATGGTCATCCAGGTGGCCTGATCGAACGAGAGGCGTTCGACTATATCCTAGAGCATTTTCTAGCCGCGGTGAAACAGCAGATATGTGAGATCGACGGCATTTATCTCTATCTGCATGGTGCCAGCAAGGTGAGGAATCTGCCGGAAGGATCAGCGGAGTTTGTGATTTTACGAGAAATCCGAAAATTAGTAGGAGCATATCTGCCAATCGCCGTGGTGATGGACCCTCACGGCAATGTGACGGAAGAATTCGCGAAGATGACCAATCTGGTGACTTGCTACCGCCACTCGCCACATACAGATATTCAAGAAACATTCGACAAAACAGCGACCCTTTTCTGTGAAATCCTACAGGAACGCACACGAGTAATCCAACCAGTCTGTCGCAAGCTGCCGATCATCGTAGGCGGCGAACGTTCGGTGTCTTCAGACGAACCAGTCCGGTCCATCAATCAAAAGCTCGATGAATTAGAACAAGACGAACGAATCCTCTGCGCGTCCTTTCATGTAGGCTATGTCCGCCATGACAGCGATCGCTTAGGCTGTGCCATAACAGTAGTACCAGCCGATCAATGCTATCGAAGCTACGCCCAAGAAAAAGCCGATGAACTATCCGACTTTATCCTGCGCCGACGGTATGAGTTTCACTATCACGGCAATTACGGAGAACTAGCACAGGTGTTAGCCGAGGTAGAGAATATGACGGAGAAACCAATCTTCATCACCGATTCAGGAGATAACTGCGGTGCCGGCAGCGATGGCTACAGTACAGTGATCCTGCGACACTTATTGAAGACACATCCCAATTGGCAGAACCCAACCTTGATCGCAGGCATTATTGACGAAAAAGCAACCACTCAGCTAAATCAACACGCGTTAGGAGAGACAGTGCAGTTCAAATTAGGAAAAGACCTAGACGAACGATCCAAAGCAATATCCCTAGAAGGGACGATCATCTCAAAAGGAGTAGTCAGTCAAGATTACCAAGAAGACCCCATCACAGGATGCGTGATCGGTGTAAAATTAAAGCACTATCCCCTCACGGTGCTAGTGCAACGCGAATCAGTGAGCTTCACAGAACTAGCGCAATTTATGTGGGCAAATGTCCCCATAGAAGACTACGAAGTGATCATAGTAAAACAAGGCTATATCTCACCAGACTTCGACGCCTACGGAGCCCATTGTGTGATGGCCTTAACCGACGGCCCAACACAACAAGCAACAGAAAAGCTGGATTTTAAACAAATCCAGCGCCCAATGTTTCCTTATGATGAACTAGAGTACGACTATACGAAGAAGACTGATGGGGGCTTTAAGTAGCGGTTAATCACTAAAATTTAAAAGTATGGAAACTTCCTTCCGTGATTTGACAATTAGTTGTTGAATTGCGGGAGGTTTTTTGTGATGGCTATGGTTTATGAGCGAATATCGTCTCAAAATTCTTCAATTGTTATTTGGGTTGAATAGCATTTCGTTTTCCGCAATCCAAGGAGTTTCTGCAACAAGATTATTTAAACATATACTTGTAGAAATATTAATTTCAAATAAATAGCAGAAGAGATTTTATGAGAAAGAGATTCATGGGGTGGCTATTTTTATTGTCTTCCTTCTTTTATAATAGATTTATGAAAGCGAACGCAAAGAGAGTTCTTTTTGGATTTTTCCGCGTAGTTAACGAGAAAAAATTAGTATAATAGATACTGGATAGTCTAGTGGTAATAAGTCAAGATAATTTTTCAAAAGATTTTTAAAGGTAGTTAA